>OBLW0100002909.1_pt1 | contig 13654 bp, 12 predicted proteins | sample 1520161 | NCBI WGS metagenome assembly OBLW01 (sample SAMEA3539309, study PRJEB22396) | soil metagenome | biome: tundra; feature: field; material: soil | place: USA | collected 2010-05 | depth 0.15 m
GGCGGCCGGAATACGCGCGGCGATAAGTCCGACAGCCCCGGCCGCCGCAACGAAAACTTGAGTAGGACAGACCATCGTATTTTGTGGTCTGTCAGCCAGCCGAACTGCGTCCAAAACCGGCCCCTGGCCCCTGGCTCCCGGCCCTCCCCTACACCTTAGGCAGCCCGTACGGCTCGCGATACGTCTTGCTCAAAAAATTGTTTGCCTGCGCGTCCCCGGGGAATGTCTCGGTCTTCGGATCGAAGCGCACCTCGCGGCCGAGTTTATACGACACGTTGCCCAAATGGCACAGCATGGTGCTCGTTCGCCCGATCTCGACATCCGCATTGGGGCGCTTCCGGCTCTTGACGCATTCCAGGAAGTTGGCTTCATGGGATCCGCCCGTGGCCGCCGTCCGGTCCACCTTGCCGTCTTTCCAATGCACCTCCCAACGGTTGTCTGTCGCGATCACCGTAGCGTCCGTGCCGTAGTAGGCGGTGTAGAATTCGCCCCCCGTCCGCGGAGCGGTATGCGGCAACAGGTAATCCGTCGCGAAACTCCGCAGCTCGAAGTTCATCACCATGTCGCCATAGTCGTAGGTCACCACCTCGGTGTCGGGGATCTCCTTCGCGTCGTCCAGCCAGTAGATGCCGCCCATCGAGGATACGCGCGTGGGCAGGCACTTCGTAGCCTCGAAGCCGCGCATGAGCTGAATGGCCCAGATCCCCACATCGAGCACGTGGATGCCCTGGTTCCCGATCTCGCTGTTGCCGTAATCCCAGAAGAACCGCCAGGTGTAATGGAACCGGTTTTCATTGAACGGCCGCTTTGTCGCCGCCCCGAGCCACCGGTCGTAATCCACGCCCTGAGGAGGAGTGCCGTCCGCCGGGCGGCCGATGGTGGCGCGAATCTGATTGATCCACGCCTTGATCAACGGCACCTTGCCAATCTTGCCCGAGGCGACGAACTCCGCCGCGCTCTTGAAGTGCTCGATGCTGCGCCGGTGCGTGCCCACCTGCATCACGCGGTTGTACTTCCGCGCGGCGTCGCGCATCAGTTGTCCTTCCTGGATCGTCTGGCTCAGCGGCTTCTCGCAGTAGACGTCCTTGCCCGCCTGGCAGGCCATCAGCGCCATGCGGGCGTGCCAGTGATCCGGCACGGCGATCACCACGGCGTCTATCGCCTTGTCCTCCAGCACGCGTTCAAACTTGTCCTCGAACCCCGGCTTCTTGCCTTGCGCGGCCGCCATGTCCGCCCCCGTCTTCTCGAGGACGGCGGGATCCAGATCGCAGAACGTCTTGAACTCCGCGCCCGCCTGGATGGCCCGCAGCGCCACCCCGCGCCCTTGATTGTGTCCGCCGATCAGCGCAAGCGTCACCTTCTCATTGGCGCCCATGGCCGCGGGGTTCAAATTGACAAAGCCCCCAACGGCGGCCGCTCCAGCGGCCTTCAGAAACACTCTTCTATCCTGCATAACCCGCATTCACTCCTTAGGCCTGTTCACGCATTGTATCAGGGCTCGCCCAGAAACAGCGCCCTGATATGCCGCTCGAACAGGTTCTCAGTGACATTCCGCGACACCGTTTCCTTCGCCCGGTCGAGCGCCTCCAAATAGCGAGCCCCCATCTTAGCCGCGGCTTTGAAACCCACATGCAACAACTGCCGCAAGCAAGGGTTATAACCCGGGTTGGACCGGTCGTGCCGCAGCGCGGCAATGTACTCTCCGGACGTGAATTGGCGCACGCGGGCGGGCGAAGGCAGCCGCGCCGGGTCGATATCGATCACCTCGGCGTACGGTGCGCAATACTCCTCGCGATGCAGCCAGGCTTGCTCGTAGATTTCCTTGGCGATCTCCAACCCCTCGCCTCCCGCTTCCGCCAGTCCGATCAGCTCCTCCAGCCAAGAGGTTCCGGCGGTCTTCAGGTGTACGCCGGCGTCGAACTTGCGCAGCGCCCGCCGCATGGGTCCGTAAATCGAAAACTTGTCGCTGCCGGAATGCACGCTGAGCTTGAGGTTGGCGGGCAAGCCGTAGCGTCGCGCCGCGAAGGCCAGGATCGCGAGATCTTCCTGGAATTCCCGCTCGAATCGCGCCACGTCGCCCACGTAATCCACGCCCTTGTTGAAGCGGCCGGTGAACCTCGGCGCGATGGTCTGCGCCGGGATGCCTTCGGCGGCGAGCGCCGCCAGAATGACCAGCAGTTGCGGCGCGGTCTGGGGCGCGGCGGTCTCGTCCATGGAAACTTCGGTCACGAAAGGCCGGCTGTTCCGGCGCTCCGCGATGCGGCGGTAGATGCGCCCGGCTTCCTGGACGGCAAAGAGATACTGGGCGGCGGCTTCGGCGGCCAATTCCCGCGGCATCTTCAGCGGCTCCTCGATTCCGGGGATGCTCGGACGCCCAACAAGTTCGGGATGGCCGCTCAAAAACGCGTCCACCTCGCCGCCCGGAACCGGCTGGCCTATCGCCTCCGCCACATCGATCGTGAAGAAGTCGCAGGCGTCCGTGAACCGGTCCACCGTGGAGAGCTTGATGTGGTCCGCGTCCACGTAGTAGGGCTGCCGCCACTCAAATTGCCGGACGGCGGCGTCGGCTGCCAGCCGGACGCCCTCAGGCTGAGACCCGACAATTCCGTGCTCGCGGTGGGACTTGTTCCAGACCGGCGTCACGGAGACGCCGCGCTCCGCCGCCATGATGCACGCCTTCAACTGCGCGCCGGCCTCGCGCCCGAACCGGTCGCCCACGCCCAGGGAGAATTTTCCGATCATGAAGCCGCCAGTTTACCAAACGGTCCTACTCGTGACGTAGCGAGACCGCGGGGTCCAGCGCCGCCGCCCGGCGCGCCGGCAGGAAACTCGCCGCCAAGGCAGCCAAGGCTAGCCCGATGACCACCGCCATGTACGTACCGACATCGCGAACGCGCGGCTTCCGAACAAACGGCGCGCTTCCATTTCGGCCCGCTCGCGCGTCATGCCGCGGTCCATCAACTGCCTGGTTTCGATCTCGAGGTGAGCTTGAAGTTCTTCGTCGAGATCGGCGTCTCGTCTATGAAGGAAGCGCCGCCACATGGGTTCACTCCTTGACGGGTTTCATAGTGCGGGCCACGGCTCGCACCAGTTGTTTCCAACGGGATTGTTCTTCGTCAATGGCGTAAGCATCGGATATCCGACTGGTTGGTAGTCTACTCGCGGCCTGCCAACGCAGACGACGAAAGACGATCGTCCGCGCCACCGGAAAACAGCGGCTTGCGATTATCGCATGAACTCCTGGGCGTAATCCAGGTTCTGCGCGTCGCTCATCTCCGCGATGTCGCCGAGCACCCAGCGGTACTCGAAGCGCGGGCCCAGCGGCACTACCCGGCCCATCCAGGTGGTCGGGTCCGTCCACATAACGGGACGGTTGCCCATGGCCTTGGTCAGGTCCTCCAGGTCCCAGTGCAGCGCGAACCCGGGAATCGCCGCGTCGGGCAGGTTTGTATTCATCGTATTGTGGAGAGCCTCGACCAGGCTGTAGGGCGTCTTGTCCAGCCAGATTTTCCGTATCCGCGGATCGGCGGCGGCGGCCATCAGCAGCCAGACGCCCTTCACGCCCTGGGCGGCGGCCCGAATCGAACCCGCGTCAACGTCCGTGCGCGCGCAAAGAAGATCGACGCCGCGGAGAATGTCGTGCGCCCGCTTGGCCGCAAGGCTAAGTCCGATCAGGTCGGCCCGCGAGTTGGCCTGCCAGTCGCCAATGAACGGACGGCGTGCGTTGGACGGCGCGGAATGCCGCGGATCCATGCTCAGAACCACGCTCCCTGCCTTAGCGATTCTCTCCTTCAGAAAATCGGAAAGCTGGCCGGTCACCAGAAGCGCCGCGGGCTTGGCGCCGGGCGCGGATGGAACATACAACTGCGCGTCGATATCGATTCCGGGTTCGCTCTCAAACCGGATGTGCTGTATACGGAATCCCTCGCGTTGCGATTCGTCCAGCACCGTTACGGCGGGAGCGGACCCGCCGGCGGGGACCTGCAAGCGCCGCAGCTCGGCCGTCAACTCCGCGGTTGTACCCGGCTTTCTCTTGGCCTGATAGCTATCCAGGATGAATTGATAAAACTTCCGGCTTCCCGGTTCATCCTCGACGTGGCCGGTTTTGGTCACCAGCAGTTCCCAGTTGGCGTAGGTCTTCACGGGTTGCTCGTGATAATCGCCGTGGCCGTCGTTGAGCCATCGAATCAGCCACTGGTAGACCGCCTCCCGGCTGACGAGCGGAGTGCCGTGCGAGCCGGGGCCTACAAAGAACGCAATCTTGTCCTCGGCGCCATAGAGCGCGTACCATCGCTTGGCCTCTTCATAAACCATCTTGACCCCGGCCGGCGTGAAATAGTCGTGCTCGGTGGCCTGGATCAACCATGGCGTAGGAGCGGATAATTCCACGAAGTCCGCCGTGTCCAACCCAAGAAAGATCTGTTGCGGGGTGACCATTTCCGTATGGGTATCGCCCCCGACAAACATGAGCCGGTACGAGCTTGGGAAGCAGGCGGGAATCACCGCCTTGAGCCGCGTATCCAGGGCCCCTATGAAGGTGGTCAGCGCGCCTCCGCCCGAGCAGCCGGCGGCTCCCAGGCGCTGCGCATCCACGTCGGGACGGCTGACCAGATAGTCGATAGACCGCTTGGCGTCCCAGATGAAGTATCGAGCCAGCCCCTCGCCCACCAGGTCGCTCTGCGCGCCCTCCTGGATGTGTTCGGGGACCGACCAGCCCGCGGCCGCCACTTGGAGCTGCGGGTCCCAGGTCTCCTCTCTTTCGCCCTGGCCCAGCGGGTCGAAGGCCAGCGCCACGAACCCCTTCAGGGCCAGATTGGCGGCCAGCCGCTGCGGTTCCGCCTTGCCTTCCTGGGTGTGGCCGGATTGCAGCAGCACGGCGGGATAGCGGCCCGGCCGGCTCGGCCGGTAAACGTCGGCGGTGACATAGAATCCCGGCAGACTTTCGTAGATGACCTTTTCAATGACGTAACCGTCCGCCTGAATCTGCCCGGTAATTCGGGCGTTCAGCGGGCCAGCGTAGTCCGGCAACCCGCCGAGCGAATCGAGGATCTTCCGGCGGACCACCTGCTTGCGCCGCTCGGCGTCCGCGACGGTGCGCACCGCGGCGACGGCGTCCTCACGGGCCTGGAGCTGCTTCTGCGCAATTCCGTCCATCCAGCGCAGCAGCGCATCTTCGGGCGGCGCCTGAGCGGGCGCCGGCGCAAGGCTCGATAGAGCCAAGGCGATCGGTACGGCAATTAAGCGTTTCATGGGTTCCCAGCCAGAATTCGGCTTGCGTTTCCTTGAAGGATCCTGGTCTTCGTCTCCTCCGGCAGACCGGACTCCTCCATCTTCAACATGGCGGCTTCAAAGTAGAAGAACGGGAAATGCGAACCGAACAGAACGCGGTCCGGCGTTAGCTGTTCCGCCAGGCGCGCCACACCTTCGGTCCCTTCCATGGTCGCGATATCGAAATAGACGGCGCCGGTATCCGCCAGAGCCTTAAGCCGCGGCCCGCGCAACGCCGGCGCCCAGTTGAGCATTACCAGGCGGAGCCCCGGCTCGCTTTTGACCAACGCGGGCAGCGCGGAAACATCGACCGGCGGCACGTGCAGGAGCGGGTGTTGTGTCCGCGTGTCTTCCATGGAAGGAACCAGTTGGACGATGAGCTTGCGCGCGGTGGCGGCGTGGAGGAGTTCCGCGAATACCGGGTCCTTCAGCTCGTATCCATGATAGTTGGGATGCAGCCGTATGCCGGGCATACGGTGCTCTTCGGCGCATCGCCGCACATCCTCCTGCCAGTCGGGCAGCTTGGGATTGATCGACCCGAACGGAACCAGGAAGCCCGCGCCATAAGTACGGCAATCCGCCGCCAGCCGGGCATTCACGCCGGCGATGTCCTTATGCAGCAGTCCGTCGAAGCTTCCGGCCCATGCCTGCGTCACATTCCGCTTGCGCAGCCGCGCCACCAGATCCGGAGTCTCGTCGCCCACCAGGCGGCGGAATGGCCAGCGCGAGAGGTGGACGTTGGTATCGATCATGCCTGGTATCCTTTGGCCCGCAGAATGGGGCCTAGCAGCCTGCGCAGATTCCCGCCCAGCACCAGTTCCCTGGCGGAATCCGGAATGTCCGCTCCCATCGTCTTGGCGAGTTGCGACGCGAAACTCCGGCCCGCACAGTCGCTGCCGTAGACTACTCTTTCCGGACCAAGCTCGCGTACGGCCATCTCCACCACGCCGGAAGTGGGATCGAATCCGGCCGTGCCGGCGGTGATGTTGGGGGTGTCCCGGATGATGCGAATTCCGCGCTCCCAGTCTCCGCCCGTGTGAGCGCAGATGAAGTTGGCATCGGGATGCCGCCGCGCCAGCTCGACCAGGTCATAAGGAGTCGATTCGCCCGGACCGTTGCCGTCCGCGTTCATCCAAGTATGTTGCAGAATGGGCGCCTTCATGGAAACCGCGCGCTCGACGATGGCATCCATTTCGGGAACGTTGCAACGTTTGTCCGCCTCCAACTCTCCGATGCCGACCATCGGTCCGTCGCGGACGCACCGGTCGAACTCCTGCAGGCTGAAGTCCGGGTAGGCGGGGCTTAAATAGACCGACCCGTAAGCGCGATCGGGGAAACGCCGCACCGCCCGCAGCACCCGGTCGTTTTCCTCGCGGAGCTGGTCCGGGGTGGGATGCTGGTCGGCGGAGTAGCCTTGGGAAAGGATGAGCCGTTCAATCCCCAGGCGGTCCGCGCACCGGATCAATGCTTCCATTTTTTCTTCGGGGGTGGCGCCGGGGGCCAAATGGAGGTGACTGTGGTCGTCCCAAATTCGGAAGCGCCGGGCGGCTTGCGGAGCGCCCGACAAACGCATGCCGCCCAGCAGCTCCCATGCGCCGCCGGCGGCCAACGAATTCAGAAGCGTTCGACGATGGAATTTCGGGAGGCTGCTCTCGTTTGTGTTCTGCATCTGGCGGCCAATATTGAAATATAGTAGCACCGGCCATGCGCCGTGCCTACCGGCGCAGCGTTGGCGTGTGTCGGGGTTACCGATACGCCCATATGGGTCGGCAGCGTCCGCTTTGCTGGAAAGGGGGTCTCACGATACCTATCTCGCACTGGACGGCCTTTGGGCCCAAGTTTCCCAGATCGGGACTTCGCGGGCCTTTGCCCACTCTTGCGGCCGGGGCGAGACCCAACGAAGCAGGCACAATCACGTTGCGTAAAGGGTCCTTTGTGCAACGCTACAAAGACGCCTGATTCTGTTTTGGGTCGGCTTCCGCTAATTAGGCGTCACGTCAAAATCGGCCAGCGAAAACGAAGAGTTTTAATGGCCGCGCCCGCCGCAAAAGACCCCAAACTTTTTCTTCACCCGTGGGAAGCCACCGAGTGTTATAAGATCGGAGCACGATTAGTCATGATGAATAATACGGGAACGAAGCGATTGGGAAAAGCCGCAACTTTCCTTTTCGCTACGGCTGCGGCCGGGATCTGCAGCGGCTGCGCGGGGGGCCTGCGGAAACATCTTGATAAACGTGTGGACGATATCAGCCTTCAGCTACCCAAGAAACTGAACCCGGATTCCCAAGCTGGCCGTACCTATCTGGCATGGGAGGGCGTCGCCGAGATCATACGACTGTGCTCGGATGCTGATGCCGCCCAGAAAGACCTTCAAGCGAATCAACTGCAGTTCAGCGTCCAATTCTACGGGCAAGTCATTGCTGATGAGCTGGAAAGGCCGAGAACCGACAATATTGACCCCGACGCCGCGAAGAGCATCGAAATGGTGAAAAATAAATTGGCCGATCTCAGAAAAATCGGCTTCAAGGCGGATATGGAAGGCGCTACATTGGGGATTTCGGCCGCTCTGGGCGGTGATCATTCCAGCGCCACCCCGTCTGACGATGTGAACGACATCGACAATATCAAGGGAATATTCCAGCTGCAAAAAGCATTCAACGCCATAACGCGACAAACCAACACGCAGCTTAAAACGACGCAAACGATTCTCAGCGCTCGATATCACACTCCTTTTCCGGAAATTCCGTTCGCCACCAAGGCTCATCCGGAAAGCCCCGGGTACTGCGCGAATGTGCCCTGAATAAACACTGTTCAAATGGGGTCCTGTTCGGGATGATGTGCCCCTCGCCCCGATACAGCTCGGGCCGTGCTAACCTGCGGCACATGAAACTAGCAAGGATCTTACCGGAAATCCGCGGAAAACTCACCTGGAAGGGAGCGGTGATACGCGAAATCTATCTTCCATTGGTCGTCTTCTTTGTAAAGAACCGCGCCACCGAAAAGGTCTTTATATCGCCAGAGGACAGTTGCAGATCGACCGACTATCCGCTCAGTAAAAGTACCTCTACTCTGCTCATCAAAAAATGCCGCGCCACCACCAGTCAGACTAGCAATGGAGCACACAGCGGCCATGCCGTTACTTGCCACGTAGCGCCCAAACGGGGTTTTCATGACCCACAAACTCACGGAGAGCGCTTGTCGTGATCTACGAGTGAACCACTTGTCCGGCGCATCAGCACTGGAGTAGCAGTAATCTTGGAGAAACATCGCTACCGTTTTTTGGAGAACTGGTGAGCCAGTAGGCCATGGTACATTTTGAATCACTGGCGGTAAGGGGTACTCAGCGTCAATCGGAACATCATTAGTTTTGGCCTGTACAATGCCGTACTTCGCTACAACGCGGCCGCGCTCATTGAATGTGACCACGCCTGCATCTTCAGCATTTGTGCCTGTGCTGCATACACCTGTACCCGAAACAAGAACAGAAGGACTGTCTTTCCAGATTACTTTTCTCTGAGCATTGGCAATTAAGCTGGCCGCGAACACTGCGGTCTTTGCATTCATATAGAACGCGTAACGCCCCGTAGTGTTGCAGTCCGGCCGCCTATTGATCGGTGAAGAAAGCCGAAACACAAACACTGTTCGGTCGCCGGTCCCCGAGAGTGTGAAAGAAGTGACTGGCCCTTCAGCGGCGAAGCAAGGAAAGGAAACTGCTGCCACCATAATAACAACTAATCTAAGAATTGTCATGAGGTCAGAACTCCACTCGGATTCTCCTTCGCTTAACTCCTAAGAAAACTTGGCCCTTACCTACAATCAGCGTTGCCCACACACTTCATCCTGACACGTGACATGATGAACGGTAGCGCGGGGACATGCGTGCGCCAGCGATTGCGGAAAACTGACGCGCACTTTCTGAAAGTCGCCAAAAAAGTCCCAGTAAATACTCTCGCCGTCGAGGTGAAACAACATGCTTCCGGACTTCGTGACTAATATAACGCTCCTGAAATCGTTCCAGCCGGACTTTACATCGTAGATGTCTTTTACGTCTGGGGTTTGGATTTGCACGGTCCTTAATCCCTTGAGCGTGACGGCATCCGTAAGGTCGTTGGGAGTAAACGTTAGGACGCCGTCTTTTATGTTTAGCCTCACATGAACATCCCCACCTTTCATTATGGCGAGCAATTGTGAAATGTTTTTTATTGCCTCTTTGTATTCGGGAAAAACCAAACCCCCGACGGCGGACGCGACATCTCCATTGATTCCGGCGGACTCCATCCTTATGATCAACGGAAACGAGGTTTTGCCGTCATAGAGGACATCGGGAAACGAAGGTGCCGGTAGTGAAGCCATGAGGATCACCCCAAAGGCCAAACGCTTTCCAATCGCCACATGTCTCATGAGACTCCCCTCCGGATGCTCGTTCCTAATTATACCCGCATCGGCAGCCCAATGCCGCTCGACATCTGCCAATCGGACACCGAAGCCATGTGTTCAGCCCTTCCGTTTCACAATGGGTAAGTTTTGCAACATCGCCGGAGGGCCCGTAAACATTGGGGTCCTGCATGTTGCGAAAGTCAGGTGCGAAAATGAAAGGGAAACGGGCTGGTCGCAGCACTGGAACGGCTCTTGGCCGTGTTGCAAAACTCGGGCGCAGAAGTTCGGGTCTATTTCACGGCTCTCGCTGTTCCGATTCAACGAATCCACCCGGCCGGGTACCGCAGAAGTGCTACGGCCGGAAGGGTCCCGAAACGGCGTTCTGGGAGATTGGTCCCAGTCGGGTCAGAAACGCGCCGGTTGGCCGCAGAACGCTCTCGCCGTCCCCCAAGCGGGATCGGGCGCTTCAGTTAACGCTTATCGGGTCCGCACCACCGAGTTACCATGTAGGCATGGCAGACGACGGACTTTTTTCTCTGGCCGGGCAGACGGCCGTGGTGATTGGCGGAGGCGGCGTGCTGGCGGGCGCGATGGCCATTGGGCTGGCAAAGGCCGGGGCCGATATCGCCATCGTGGACGTGAACCTGGAGGCGGCCGAGGCCCGCGCTCAATCGATTGCGGCGATCGGGCGGCAGGCCATCGGCATACGCTGCGACGCCGCCAGCAAGGCGGACCTGGAGAGCGCGCTCGCGGCGGCGATCGGGCGCTTCGGGCACGTCGATATCCTGATCAACGCGGCGGGCGTCAACTCGGGCACGCCGTTTTTCGAAATCGGCGAAGCGGAATGGCAGCGGATTCTGGATATCGACTTGAAGAGCGTTTTTCTGGCGTGCCAGGTGTTCGGCAAGGCCATGGTGGACGCCGGGCGCGGCGGGTCCATCATCAACATCTCTTCGGCCTCGGCCGGGCCTCCGCTATCCAAGGTCTTTACCTATGGAATCGCCAAGGCGGGAATCAACCAGATCACGCAATTCCTGGCAAGGGACCTGGCGCCGCACAACGTACGCGTCAACGCGATTCAGCCGGGCTTCTTCCCGGCCGACCAAAACCGGAAACTGCTCACGGAGGAGCGCGTGGCCAGCATCATGGCGCACACGCCGATGAACCGGTTCGGGGAAAGCGAGGAACTGGTAGGCGCGGCGGTGTACCTGGCATCTTCGCGCGCGTCGTCGTTCGTAACGGGGTCGATTCTGAGGGTGGACGGCGGATTCCTGGCGATGACGATTTGAGTGGGTTTGACACGGCCTATCCATGGGGAATACAGTGCCGGTATGTCATCCATGAACCTGTCGCCGCACGAGATTCTCACGGCGGTCGAAGAAGAACTCAAGGCTACGCCATTTATCGACATACATACCCACCTGTTCCAGCCCTCGCTGGGAGAAAACGGGCTCTGGGGCATCGATAACCTGATCACGTATCACTACCTGGAAGCCGAGCTGTTCCGCTCCTCGCGCATTACGCCGGCGGAATACTTCGGACTCTCCCGGCGCGAAAAGGCGAACGCCATCTGGCGCGCGCTGTTCGTGGAGAATGCGCCGGTGTCGGAAGCGACCCGCGGCGTGGTGGCCGTGCTGAAGGCATTCGGGCTGCCGGTGGAAGGGCCGGATCTCGGTCCGGCGCGCGAGTTTTTCGAGAACCAGCCGCTCGACGCGCACATCAGCCGCGTTTTCCGGCTCGCGGGCATCGACGAAGCGGTGATGACGAACGATCCGCTCGATCCGAATGAGGCGCCCTTGTGGGAGCGCGCCGGCGCGGACCCGCGGTTTCATGCGGCGCTGCGCCTGGACCGCATCCTGGAGAAATGGGACGAACACTGGCGCATCCTGGAGAGCCAAGGCTATCGCGTGGATGCCGGGGCCGGCGGTGGTTCGATGAGCGAGGTGCGCCGCTTCCTGGCCGAGTGGTTCCGGCGGATGCGCCCGGTTTACATGGCTGTGTCCCTGAGCGATGCGTTCCGGTTCCCGGAAGACTCGGTGCGCGCGCGGCTTCTGGGCGAGGCCGTCCTGCCGTCATGCCGCGAGTTCGATATCCCGCTCTCGCTGATGATCGGCGTCCGGCGCCTGGTGAACCCGGCCTTGCGCCTGGCGGGGGACGCGGCGGGAAGAGCCGACATGCGCGCGGTGGAAACCCTCTGCCGCGAGTATCCGGACAACCGGTTCCTGGTAAGCGTGCTCAGCCGCGAGAACCAGTACGAGTTGTGCGTGTACGCGCGCAAGTTCTCGAACCTCATGCCGTTCGGCTGCTGGTGGTTCCTCAACAATCCGTCCATCGTCGAGGAGATTACGCGCGAGCGCCTGGAGATGCTCGGGACGAGCTTCATTCCGCAGCATTCCGATGCGCGCATCCTGGAACAGACGATCTATAAATGGAGGAACACGCGGCGGACCATGGCGCCGATCCTTGCAAACTGTTACCGTCTGATGTCCGAGGACGGCCGGCCCGCGACGCGCGAAGACATACGGCGCGATATCGTCCGGTTGTTCCGCTCGAATTTCCAGCGTTTTGTGGGGATCGCGAAGTAAAACTCCGAGGAGCGATTCATGACGCGCGTTCGCTGGACGGTCTGCGCGCTGCTGTTCTTCGCCACCACGACCAATTACCTGGACCGGCAGGTGCTGAGCATCCTGGCCAAGACGCTCGAAACCAGCATCGGCTGGAACAGCGTGCAATATGGATACATTACCGGCGCGTTCCAGGCGGCGTATGGAATCGGCCTGCTGGCCGCCGGGCGTCTGATAGACCGGCTGGGCACGCGAACAGGGTATGCGATCGCCGTCGGCCTGTGGAGCCTGGCGGCTATCTCACACGCCGCGGCGGTCTCGGCGTTGACGTTCGGCATTGCCCGCGCCGCGCTGGGCTTGGGTGAGGCGGCCAATTTCCCGGCGTGCATCAAGACCGTTGCCGAATGGTTTCCCAGGAAGGAGCGGGCGCTGGCGACGGGCATCTTCAATTCGGGAGCGAACATCGGAGCCGTAGTCGCGCCGCTGGCCGTGCCCTGGATGGCGGTTTCGTTCGGGTGGCGATCGGCCTTCATCGCCACGGGGGCGCTGGGTTTTCTCTGGATCGTTTTCTGGCTGGCCCTGTATGCCAAGCCGGACGAGAGCCGCAAGGTATCCGCGCGGGAGTTGGCCTACATCCGGAGCGACCCGCCGGACCGCGAGCAATCCATCCCATGGGCGCGCTTGTTTCCGCATCGCGAAACCTGGGCGTTCGCGATGGCCAAGTTCATCACCGAGCCGGTCTGGTGGTTTTTCCTTTTCTGGTTTCCCAAGTACCTGCAGGAAACGTTCGCCTTGCCGCTGAAACAGATTGTGCTTCCCACGCTGGTGGTCTATAACATTTGCAGCGTGGGCAGCATCGGGGGCGGATGGCTTTCGGGCAGCCTCATCAAGCGCGGATGGACGGTGAACTCCGCGCGCAAGACCACCATGCTGGTGTGCGCGTTATGCGTCGCGCCGGTGGTGTGCGCGCCGTATTGCAAGAGCTTGTGGGTGGTGGTGGGGCTGGTGGGACTGGCGACGGCGGCGCACCAGGGATGGTCGGCCAACCTGTTTACGATCGTGTCCGATATGTTCCCACGTTCCGCCGTGGCAAGCGTGGTGGGTATCGGCAGCACGGTCGGCATGGTCGGCAGCACGCTGATGCAGATCGGGACGGGGTACATCGTGCATCTCACGCACGGTTACCTGCCGTTGTTCATCATGGCGGGCTGCGCGTATGTTACGGCGCTGGCGGTGGTGCATGCGCTGTCGCCGAGGCTGGCGCCGGCGGAACTGGGGTAGCGTGGCAAGAACACAAAGGGCTCAGGGCGACACCCCACTGAGCAGTCAGACGAGCCGGTCTACCACGCTGCCGTCAGGCCCTCGCAGGCTGATTTCCATCGCCAGCGTACCATCCGCGTGCGTGGAGCAGCTCAGGCAGGGGTCGTAGGCGCGGACCAGGGCGG
>OBLW0100002910.1_pt1 | contig 13653 bp, 10 predicted proteins | sample 1520161 | NCBI WGS metagenome assembly OBLW01 (sample SAMEA3539309, study PRJEB22396) | soil metagenome | biome: tundra; feature: field; material: soil | place: USA | collected 2010-05 | depth 0.15 m
CGTGAACGACATGGGCACAGCCTAACCCGTGCGTCGAGCCAAGGGCTCGGTGAGCGATCTCATTGTGCCCCGGGCCTGCCCCGAGCCTGCACAGGGCCGCAGGCGGCTCAGTGGCGGACCTGGCCGTCGCCCTCGACAATCCACTTGGTCGTGGTCAGCTCTGCCAGACCCATCGGGCCGCGGGCGTGCAGCTTCTGGGTCGAGATGCCGATCTCAGCGCCGAACCCGAACTCCCCGCCGTCGGTGAACCGGGTCGAGGCGTTGACCATGACGGCTGCCGCATCCACCTCCGCGGTCCAGCGACGGGCAGCGCCACGGTCCTCGGTGACGATTGCCTCAGTGTGGCCGGTGCTGTACCGCTGGACATGGGCCAACGCCTCGTCGAGCGAGTCGACGATCCGCGCGCTGATGTCCAGCGAGAGGTACTCGCGGGCGAAGTCCTCGTCGGTGGCCAGGGTGTAGGCCGCACCGGACTCTTTTGCGAGCAGCTCCATCTCGGCGTCACCGTGAACGGTGACCCCGGCTGAGCCCAGCGCGGCCAGCACCGTGGGCAGGAAGGTCGAGGCGATGCTTCGATGAACCAGCAGCGACTCGGCCGCGTTGCAGACACCGACCCGATGGGTCTTGGAGTTGACCACGATCGCCAGCGCCTTGTCGAGGTCGGCTGCAGCGTCGACGTAGACGTGACAGTTGCCCACACCCGTCTCGATGACGGGCACCGTCGACTCACGGACAACGGTCCCGATCAGGTCGGCCCCGCCCCGGGGGATGAGCACGTCCACCAGTCCGCGTGCCGTCATCAGCGCCCGGACGCCATCACGGCCGCCCTCGTCCAGCAACGAGATCGCCCCGACCGGCAGCCCCTGACTTTCCAGGGCGCCGCGCAGCACCGCCACCAAGGCACGGTTGCTCTCACTGGCTGCGGATCCTCCCCGCAGGACGACTGCGTTTCCGCTCTTGAGGGCCAGGCCTGCCGCGTCAACGGTCACGTTCGGGCGAGCCTCATAGATCATGGCAACAACACCCATCGGCACCCGCACCTGCCGGATCTGCAGGCCGTTGGCCAGGGTCGAGCCTCGCACGATCTCGCCGACAGGGTCAGGCAGCCCGGCGAGGTCCCGCAGCGCCTCAGCCACGGCCCTGACCCGGTCGTGGTCCAGCCGCAGGCGGTCGAGCAGTCCCTGCGCCAGACCCTGGGCCCGGCCTCGGGCGATGTCCTTGTCGTTGGCCGCGATGATCTCGGCCGATGCCGAGTCCAGCCCATCGGCCATCGCCCGCAGGGCAGCATCTTTGCCGCTGCGCGGCAGCTGGGCCAGCCGTCGTGAGGCGCGCCTCGCCGCTGTGGCGAGGGCGGCCACGTACGCGGTGATCTCGGGATCGATCGAGTCAGCCATGGGACCAGCCTAGGGCGCTACTGGAAGAGGACAAGGTCATCGCGATGCACAACCTCACGCTCGTAGCTTGGGCCGAGCGCCCGGGCCAGCTCGTGAGTGGAGCGGCCCAGCAGCCCTGGCAGCTCGGTGGAGTCGTAGTTGACCAGGCCCCGGGCAACGGCGCGACCGGCGGGGTCGCACAGGTCCACCGGATCCCCGTCGCCGAAACGGCCCTCAACGCGGACGATACCGGCAGGCAGCAACGACTTTCGACGGTCGACCACGGCCGCCACAGCTCCATCGTCCAGGATCAACCGACCACGAGCAGTCGTGGCATGCGCCAGCCAGAGCAGCCGGCTGGCCCTGCGTGAACCTGTGGGCGCGAACAAGGTGCCGACGTCCTGGCCGGCCATGGCCTGGGCTGCCCGCGCCGCCGAGGTGAGCACGGTAGTGATGCCAGCCGCGGTGGCAATGGCAGCAGCCTCGATCTTGGTGGTCATCCCGCCCGTGCCAACCCCGGTGCCAGAGCCACGGATCCTGACGTTCTTGAGGTCAACGGGCCCGCGCACCAAAGGGACTCGCGATGTGCCGGCGCGCGAAGGCGGCCCGTCATAGAGCGCATCGACGTCTGAGAGCATGACCAGCGCGTCCGCGTGCACCAGATGGGCGACCAGCGCCGCCAGGCGGTCGTTGTCTCCGAACCTGATCTCGTGCGTAGCGACCGTGTCGTTCTCGTTGACCACGGGCACGACGCCAAGGTCGAGCAGCCGGTCCAGGGTGCGCCGGGCGTTGGCATAGTGCACACGGCGGGTGACGTCCTCAGCGGTCAGCAGGACCTGGCCGACCGTGAGGCCGTGTGCCGCGAACGCCAGGGCGTACGCCGCGAGCAGGGCCCCCTGACCAACGCTGGCTGCGGCCTGCTGGGTCGCCAGATCACGCGGACGACGGGTCAGCCCCAACGGCGTCAGGCCGGCCGCAATGGCACCTGAGGAGACAAGGACGATCTGGGTGCCGAGCCGCACGCGTGCCGCAATCACATCAACCAGCTCGCCAAGGCGGGCCAGGTCGAGCTCACCGCCATCGGTGGTCAGCGAGCTGGAACCGACCTTGACGACAACTCGCTGGGCGGTGCGCAGAGCAGCATGACGAGGCGTGGGCACCAGCGAAGTCTATTGAAGCTCGGTCAGTGGCCCTGATCCGTCTCATCGGCGGGGTGGGTGCCTGCGTCGCCGGCGGGGCCGGGGCTGTGCGCGGAGGTGGCCGCGGTGGCCCAGTGCCCAGCCTTTCGCTCAGCCTGGAGCAGCTCGCGGGCAGCGGTCTTGGCCGCCCGGCGCTCGGCGTAGTCGGACCGTTTCTCCTCGCGGGTGGGCCGATGCAGGTTGTCCAGTCGGACGTCGCTGCCTCGAGGGCCGGTAAGCAGCTCCGCACCGGCAGCCATGGTGGGCTCCCAGTCGAAGACCACGGAGTTGTCGGCTGCACCGATGACCACCGTTGCGCCGGCCACGGCGCCAGCCTTGAACAGAGCCTGCTCGACTCCGGCCCGAGCCAGCCGGTCGGCGAGGTAGCCGACGGCTTCGTCGTTGGAGAAGTCGGTCTGGTCAATCCAGCGCCTGGTGCGCTCGCCGATCACCCGGAAGATCTCGCCCTCGGGGGTGTTCTCGCGCTTGACGACGAAGCCGCTGTCGTCCACTGCCTTGGGCCGTAGGACGGTGCGCGGTATCTCGATCTCGGCCAGGGCCGCGCGTGCCTGCAGGACATGGCGTGCCATGGCGTAGGTCAGTTCCTTGAGCCCGGTGCGCGCGACGGCGGAGACGACGAAGACCTCGACGCCGCGGGCCTCCAGGTCGGGCTTGACCATCTCGGCGAGCTCGCGAGCCTCGGTCACGTCTGACTTGTTCAGCACGACGATGCGGGTGCGCTCGGACAGGGGGCGCCCGCCCAGGGACTCGTCGGCGACATACTGCGAAAGCTCCTGCTCGATGACGTCGAGGTCGCTGAGGGGGTCACGGTCGGGCTCGAGTGTGGCGCAGTCGATGACGTGCACCAGGACCGAACAGCGCTCCACGTGGCGCAGGAACTCAAGACCCAGACCTTTGCCCTCGCTCGCGCCCGGGATCAGACCGGGCACATCGGCCACGGTGAACCGCTGGTCCCCGGCAATCACGACGCCGAGGTTAGGGGCCAGCGTCGTGAACGGGTAGTCGGCGATCTTGGGCCGAGCCGCGCTCAGGACCGAGACGATGCTGGACTTGCCGGCCGACGGGTAGCCAATCAGTGCGACGTCAGCCAGGGACTTCAGCTCCAGGACGATGTCGAGGATGTCGCCGCTCTCGCCCAGGAGGGCGAATCCGGGAGCCTTGCGAGCCCTGGAGGACAGTGCCCGGTTGCCCAGGCCCCCACGGCCACCACGGGCGACCACATACGTCTCACCGGGTGCGACGAGGTCGACGATGACCTCCCCGTCGACGCCCTTGACCACGGTCCCGGCAGGCACAGGCAGGATGAGGTCGCCCCCGTCGGCGCCGTTGCAGTCGTCACCGCCGCCCGGCTGACCCTTGGTGGCCTTGCGGTGAGGGCTGTGGTGGTAGTCCAGCAGGGTGGTCGACTGAGGGTCAACCAACAGGACGATGTTGCCGCCACGGCCACCGTTGCCGCCATCAGGGCCGCCGAGCGGCTTGAACTTCTCACGGCTCACCGACGCGACGCCGTTGCCCCCGTCGCCTGCGGCAGCGTGAAGCACGACGCGGTCAACGAAGTTCGCCATGGTCTCTCCATCCGCGGCACGTGTGAGCCGGGCTTTGCTCTGGTGTGACAAAACTGCGCGAGGGGGTGGGCCATCCGGCCCACCCCCTCGTACTTGAGGTTCGCTGCGTGAGGTTCGCGGCTGTCGTGCCGTCAGACCGCTTCGGTGCCAGCAGCCGGCTCGATGATGTTGACCGTCTTACGTCCACGCTTCTTGCCAAACTGCACCGCACCGGCGACAAGGGCAAAGAGCGTGTCATCGCCACCGCGACCAACGCCGTCGCCGGGATGGAAGTGTGTGCCACGCTGGCGCACGATGATCTCGCCGGCGTTGACTGCCTGGCCGCCGAAACGTTTGACGCCAAGGAACTGGGAGTTCGAGTCGCGCCCGTTACGCGTCGAAGATGCACCCTTTTTGTGTGCCATGTCAGTGCCTACCTTTGGTTCTGGGGCTTGTCAGATGAGGGAACGACCGAACGAACGAGGCTTACGCCTCTATCGCGGTGACCTTGATCTGGGTTGAGTGCTGACGGTGACCTTGACGCTTGCGGTATCCGGTCTTGTTCTTGAACTTCATGATCGTGATCTTGGGGCCCTTGGTGGGCTTGACCAGCTCAGCGGTGACCTTGACCTTGGCGAGCTTGCTCGCATCGGTGGTCACGGTGGATCCATCGACGAGCAGCAGGGCCGTGAGCTCGATGCTGTCGCCACTGTCGCCCTTCACCTTGTCGATGATGAGGACGTCGCCGACGGACACCTTCTCCTGACGGCCGCCTGCGCGAACGATCGCGTACACGTTGGGCTCACTCTCTTACGTTTGTTCGGGGAGGTGGCCACTGGCAACCGGCACATAGTCTCCGAGGAGACACGAGCACGGTGGGCGCACCGAGGAGTCAGACTACTTGCACTACAGCCTATGAACCAAACTCACTGCTGGCCGCCTCGGGTTGGCCGGCACCTCGGGGAGGCCCAGCGGGGGCCACGACGCGAGGACGCTTGCGCCGGCCGCGCACGGCAGGGGCCTTCACCTCGGCAACCTGGGTCACCTCAGTGATCGCGGTGATCGCGGTGATCGGGGTAAGCACGGCCGTGTTCGTCGGCTGCTCGATGGAACTCATGTCGGCCTCGGGCACCAGCGGGACCGGTTGGACGGTCATCGGCGCCGCAGCTGGATCCACCGAGAAAGCAGGCGAGGTGGCCGAGCGTGAGGAACGGCGCCGCGACCTGTGGGGGGTAGCCACCTCCACCGGAACGTCCTGAGGCTGGCCCACCGTCTGCTCGCTGGGCGGCGCAGCCACGCTGGGCGGCGCAGCCACGCTGGGCGGCGCAGCCACGCTGGGCGGCGCAGCCTCAGTGGACGACTCAGTTTTGGTGAAAGGCTCGCCCCCCCCGCGAGGTGACTCAGCCGCCTGTGCCTGGGCCGCCGCCTGAACGGCCGCCGCGTGTGCCGTGGCTGCTATCTGGGCGGGTGTCGGGCCGCCGGTCGGGGCTGGGGGCTCGGGCGCAACCGTGAGGCTCGTGTCGTTTCCGGTACCGCGGCCTCGACGGCCACGAGTACCGCGTCCGCCGCCCCCATCACCGCCACCGCTGTTACCGCCACCGCCGGAGCCGTCGTTGCCGGCGGGCTGGTCTATCGGGTCGGCGCTGACGATGATGCCGCGACCGTTGCAGTGCTCGCAGTCCTGCGAGAAGACCTCGATGAGGCCGGCGCCCACCCGCTTGCGGGTCATCTGCACCAGACCCAGCGAGGTCACCTCGGCGACCTGGTGCTTGGTCCGGTCTCGTCCCAGGCACTCGAGCAGTCGACGTACGACGAGGTCGCGGTTGCTCTCCAGCACCATGTCGATGAAGTCGATGACGATGATGCCGCCGATGTCACGCAGCCGCAGCTGGCGCACGACCTCTTCGGCTGCCTCGATGTTGTTCTTGGTGACGGTCTCCTCGAGGTTGCCACCGGAGCCGACGAACTTGCCGGTGTTGACGTCGACCACGGTCATCGCCTCGGTCCGGTCGATGACCAGGGTTCCGCCCGACGGCAGCCAGACCTTGCGGTCCATGGCCTTGGCGATCTGCTCATCGACGCGGTAGCTCGTGAAGAGATCCTGCTCGCCGGTCCACTTCTGGATGCGGCCGGCCAGGTCGGGTGCCACGGCGCCCACGTATCCGCTGACGGCATCCCAGGCTGGATCGCCTGAGACGACCAGGCTGGCAAAGTCCTCGTTGAAGACGTCGCGGATGACCCGGACCGTGAGATCAGGCTCGCCGTGCAGCAGGGCTGGGGCGTTGGCGCTCTTGGCCTTGGCCTTGATGTCGTTCCACGCAGCGGTCAGTCGGGCCACGTCGGCGCGCAGCTCTTCCTCGCTGGCGCCCTCGGCCGCCGTGCGGACGATAACCCCGGCGTTCTCAGGGACCACCTCACGCAGGATCTTCTTCAGCCGGGCCCGCTCGGTGTCCGGGAGCTTGCGCGAGATACCCATCATGTTGCCATCGGGCACATAGACCAGGTAACGACCTGGCAACGAGACCTGGGACGTCAGGCGGGCACCCTTGTGCCCGATGGGATCCTTGGTGACCTGCACCAGGACGCCCTGACCTGAGCTCAGCGCATTCTCGATGCGCTTGGCGCGGTTGTCCAGGCCCGCGGCATCCCAGTTGACCTCACCGGCGTACAGCACAGCGTTGCGACCCTTGCCGATGTCGACAAAGGCTGCCTCCATGCTTGGCAGCACGTTCTGGATTCGCCCGAGATAGACGTTGCCCGCCATCGAGGCGTTGGTCTCGCGGGACACGTAGTGCTCCACCAGGACGCCGTCCTCCAGGACCCCGATCTGGGTACGGTCCTGCTTGTGGCGTACGACCATCACCCGCTCGACGCTCTCGCGCCGCGCCAGGAACTCGGCCTCGGTGATAACCGTGCGACGGCGCCCTGCTTCACGGCCCTCTCGACGACGCAGCTTCTTGGCCTCGAGCCGGGTTGAGCCCTTCACTGAGGTGACCTCGTCACGCTTCGGACGTGGCTCGCGCACCCGAGTCGTGGTGCCGGGCTGATCGTCACCCTCCCCGGCGGAGCCACGGCGCCGGCGACGGGTGCGACGACGGCTCTCGCCGCCCTCCCCCGACTCGGTGTCCTCAGCCGAAGGCTGGCCTGGCGACGAGGCTTCGGTGCCCTCCTGGTCGGGCGGGGTCGCGGACTCGTCGCCGCCGCCTTCACCGGTGGTGCGTCCCCGCCGGCCCTTGCCGCCACGGCGGCGCCGGCGAGGTGTCCCCTCGGCTCCCGAGTCGTCCGACTCGTCGGAGCCTTTGGGGCTGTCCTGTCGCCCGCCGTCCTGGCCCGAGTCGTCACCTTGTCCTGAAACCGCAGGTGAGGGAGTCTGCGGGGCCGGGACCTGCTCGGGGTGGGGTGCGGCGACCGGAGCTGTCGCCCTGCGGCGACGAGGGGCCTCGGTGGGCGCGGGCGGCTGGAACAGGAGGCCGAAGTTCTGGGCCGCAGGCGCCGTCACCGGATCAGGCTCGGCGCCCTGGTCAACCTGGGCAGGGTCAACCTGGGCAGGGTCAGTCTGGGCAGGGCCAGCCTGGACAGGGCCAGCCTGGGCGGACTGCGGGTCACCTGGTGGCGTTGCCGACTTCTTGGCGGTCTTGCGCGGAGCACGCTTTGCCGCCTTGCGCGCCGGGGCTGTCGCCATGTCGGCGGGCGCTGCCGCCGGGGCGTCAGCTGGATCTGTCACAGGGCTGGACCCAGCCGCGCTGGACGGACCATCGAGCGCCCGCTGGGGCGCGCTGGCCTTCTTGGTGGCCTTGCGTGGAGCCCGCTTGGCCGGAGCCTTCTTGGCTGGCGGGCTCGTGCGCGCGGGCTCTTCAGGGGCAAGCCCGGTACTGGAGATGCTGTCATCGTTGGATGCCATCTAGGGCGTCTTTCCGTCATCCACATGACGAGGACCACACCGGGGCCTGTTGGCCCTCATCGCCGCATGGTGCGCGGTTGGGGTCGTCTCCCGCGCTGGATGCGGCCGGGACGGAAGTCGTATCGCTACATCTTGGGGGCTCGCGCTACCTCGCGCGTCACCGCCTTAGATGCCGTCGACGTCCTGGTCGGCAACCAGAGGATCGGTCACCGTCGCGGTTGCAGTGTTCAGCGGCCCTTGCGCCAGCCGAGTCACCAGAGGTGGTATCGGCGGCGTGAGTGCGGCGACTGACTGCAGCGCGGTCAGAACGTCATCGGGGCGCACAGCGGGTGTGGTGTGCCGTACGACCACCCTCAGTATCGCACATGTGCCGTCTGGGGCGGGCGAGGCGACCAGCGACACGACAGCGCCCCGGACATCGAAGGTCCGTGGACCGTTCTTCATGACCCTGGTGACCTCGACCCGTTCGGCGGCGAGAAGCCGCTGCGCCGCGTCCACCAGGGCGCCGACCGCCATCCCCCTGAACTCCATGACCCAGTCGCTGGCCTGCAGGCGCTCTGCCAGGGCCCCAGGACGGGCCTGCACGACCTCCAGGACGTCCAACCCCTCGGGCAGCGCCTCATCGAGGGCGGCCCGCACGCGCTGCGGATCGACCCGCTCGGTCACCGAGATCTCGAAGTACTCAGCCTCACTAGCAGTTCCTGTCGGCGCTGCGTTGGCGTAGGAGATCTTCGGGTGGGGATGGAAGCCGGCTGAGAAAGCCATGGGGACAGCGGCACGGCGCAGTGCCCGCTCGAGGGCGCGCTGGAAGTCCCGCGTTGAGGAGAAGCGCAGCCGCCCACGTTTGGCATAGCGAACCCTCAGCTTCTGGACCGCCGGCGCCGGAGGTGGACCATCGGGAGTGCGAGCCATGACGGCGAGGATACCGGCCGGGCACCCTCAGCCTGCCCGGTGACAACCCCCGGTGACCCGGCGTACCGTCGACCAATGGGCCGTTTCAGGGTGGACCGGTCACCGGAACGGAGGCTTACGAACATGTTTATCCAGATCATCCAGGGCAAGTGTCGCGACTCGGAGACGCTGCGCCGGCAGATCGAGATGTGGCGCCAGGAGCTGGGTCCGAAGGCCGAGGGATGGCTCGGCGGGACGTACGGGCTCACCGACGACAACACCTTTGTGGGCATGGTGCGGTTCGAGTCCAAGGAGGCCGCGGCCCGCAACTCGACCCGGCCGGAGCAGAGCACGTGGTGGGCGCAGACCGCGACGTGCTTCGACGGCGAGGTGACCTTCCACGACTGCGACGACGCAATGACGTTCCTGGACGGCGGTGCGGACGACGCGGGGTTCGTCCAGGTCATCCAGGGCCGGGTGGCAGATCCCGAGCGGTTCCGTAGGTCCATGGACCTACCCATGGACCTCCTGCACGAGACCCGGCCCGAGATCATCGGCGGGGTCATCGCGATCGAGCCGGATGGCCAGTTCACCGAGACGGTCGCCTTCCGCAGCGAGCAGGAGGCCCGGGAGGGTGAGAGCAAGGAGATGCCCGCCGGGCTGAGCCAGGCCCTTGAGGAGGAGATGGCCCAGATGCAGGACGTCACCTACCTGGACCTGCATCACCCCTGGTTTGCCAGCAGGCAGTAACCGCAGGTGTGACAAGGACAAGGTGAGGTCAAGGCGAGGGGCTCTGCAGCAGGTCGTCCTTGGCCGCATTGAGCACTGTCAGTGGTAGCAGATGCTTGCCGGTGGGCCCGACCTGGATCTCGGTGCCCATCTGCGAGCAGACCCCACAGTCGAAGCACGGGTTCCAGCGGCAGTCCTCGACCTCGACGTCGTCGAGGGCGTCCTGCCAGTCCTGCCACAGCCAGTCCTTGTCCAGGCCAGAGTCGAGGTGGTCCCAGGGCAGCACCTCGTGCTGCTCACGCTCGCGAGTGGTGAACCAGGCAACGTCGACCGGCTCGTCCGCCAGGGCGATCTGGGCACACCGCATCCAGCGTTCATAGCTGAAGTGCTCGCTCCAGCCGTCGAACCTGGCACCGTCACGCCAGGCCGCCTCGATGACCTTGCCGACACGGCGGTCACCGCGGGACAGCAGTCCTTCGACGATGCCGGGCTCGCCATCGTGATAGCGGAAACCGATGGCCGAGGCGTACCGCCTGTCGCCCCGGATCACGTCGCGCAGCTTCTGCAGCCGCGCGTCGGTCTGCGGTGCGCCGAGCTGGGCGCACCATTGGAACGGGGTATGCGGTTTGGGGATGAACCCACCGATGGAGACGGTGCACCGGATGTCACGCCGACCGGTGACCCGTCGCCCGGTCTCGATCACCGCCTTGGCGAGGTCGGCGATCTGGAGCACGTCATCGTCGGTCTCGGTGGGCAGACCGCACATGAAGTAGAGCTTCACCTGACGCCAGCCGGCCGAGTAGGCCGCGGTGACGGTGTTGATCAGGTCGTCCTCGCTGACCATCTTGTTGATGACCTTGCGGATGCGCTCGGAGCCACCCTCGGGAGCGAACGTCAGGCCGGAACGGCGTCCGCCCCGGGTCAGCTCGTTGGCCAGGTCAATGTTGAAGGCGTCGACACGGGTCGACGGCAGCGACAGTCCGGTCTGAGTGCCTTCGTAGCGATCAGCAAGGCCCTTGGCGATCTCGGCGATCTCTGAGTGGTCGGCGCTGGAGAGCGAAAGCAAGCCCACTTCGTCGAATCCCGTTGCCACCAAACCCTTCTCGATCATATCGCCGATACCGCTGATCGACCGCTCGCGAACCGGGCGGGTGATCATGCCAGCCTGGCAGAAGCGGCAGCCACGCGTGCAACCACGGAAGATCTCGACCGACATCCGCTCGTGCACGGTCTCGGCCAACGGCACCAACGGCTTCTTCGGGTATGGCCAGGCGTCCAGATCGGTGACCGTGTGCTTGGGGATGCGCCACGGCACCCCGGGCGCGTCGGCCGCCGGGGCAACCCGCTTGATCCGGCCGTCCGGGAGGTAGTCGACGTCGTAGAAAGCCGGCACGTAGACCCCGCCGGTGCGCGCCAGACGCAGGAGCATCTCGTGTCGACCACCCGGGCGGCCCTGCGCCTTCCAGGTCGTGAGCAGGTCGGTCACCTCCAGGACTGCCTGCTCGCCGTCGCCCACGATCACGGCGTCGATGAAGTCCGAGACCGGCTCGGGGTTGAACGCCGCATGTCCCCCCGCGATGACGATCGGGTCGTCCTCGCCCCGCTCGCACGCGTGCAAAGGGATGCCGGCCAGGTCCAGTGCGGTGAGCAGGTTGGTGTAGCCGAGCTCGGTGGAGAAGGAGACGCCGAACAGGTCGAAGTCACGCAGCGCCCGGTGCCCGTCAACGGTGAACTGCGAGACACCCTCGCGCCGCAGCAACGCCTCCATGTCCGGCCACACGGAGTATGTCCGTTCGGCCAACGCGTCCTGCCGCTCGTTGATGACCTCGTACAGGATCATGACGCCCTGATTGGGCAGGGCAACCTCGTAGGCGTCTGGGTACATCAGCGCCCAGCGTGCTGTGAGCTCCAGGCCCCGAGGGTCGAACCCGCCGCAGTGCCAGTCCTTGACCGTTGAGTTGAGCTCACCGCCGACATACTGGATGGGCTTGCTCACCTGCTCCAGCAGTGGCTCGAGGCGTCGAAACAGGGATGCGCCACTGCCACCGGTACCGCCAGGACCTTCGGGCATGGGTCTAAGCGTAGAGCGAGTCCAGCTCATTCTTGTACCTGTCGGCAACCACCCTGCGCTTGAGCTTCATACTCGGGGTGAGTTCGCCCTGCTCGATGGTGAGGTCCCGGTCAAGGATGAGGAACTTCTTGATCGTCTCCCACTGGTTGAGCTTGGCGTTGAGCTCGTCGATGCAGCCCTGAACCAGCTGGCGGACCGCCGGCGAGCTGACCAGCTCGGCATACGGCATCTCGGCCATACCGTTCTCCGCCGCCCAGCCGGCTATCGCATCGGGGTCGAGGGCGACCAGGGCGGACACGAAGGTGCGGCCCTCACCTTCGACAATCAGCTGGCTGGCGTACGGGCACACCCCCTGGAAGATCGACTCGATGGCAGAGGGGGCCACGTGCTTGCCGTTGGACGTCTTGAACAGGTCCTTCTTGCGGTCGGTGATCCGCAGGAATCCCCGCTCGTCGAGGTTGCCGATGTCCCCGGTGTGCAGCCACCCGTCGGGGTCCACCGTCTCGGCCGTGTCCTGGGGCAGGTTGTGATAGCCCGCCATGACGCCCGGGCCCTTGAGCATGATCTCCCCGTCGGGCGCGATCGCGACCTCGGTGCCGGGCAGTGGCCAGCCGACGCTGCCGAAGACGTACGAACCAGGCCTGTTGACGAAGGACGCGGCGCTGGACTCTGTCAGGCCGTAGCCCTCGAGGATGAGCAGGCCTGCCGCGTCGAACCACCGGGCCACATCGGCGTTCAGCGCAGCAGATCCGGAGATGAAGAACCTGATCCTGCCGCCGAACCGCGCTTGAATCTTGTTCAGCACCAGAGCGTCCGCGATCACGAACTGGGCAGCCAGCAGGACAGGGGCCGAACGCCCTTGAGCGCGCAGGGCTGCGACCCGGCGCCCGACCCCGATGGCCCAGTCAAACAGCCTGGCCTTGACCCCTGCCTCGGCGCTCATGCTGGTCGTGATCCGCGCATAGGCCTTCTCGAAGATGCGCGGGGCGGCCCCCATGAAGGTTGGCGACACGACGGCCATGTTGTCCACGATCTTGTCCACCCGCCCGTCGAGCACGGTGGGGAACCCGATCTGCAGCGGGAGGGTGAGCAGCACCTTGCCGAGTACGTGCGCCAGCGGCAGCCAGAGGTACTGCAGGTCGTCCTGGCTCAGGAGGTGGATGGCGTCCACCGCCGCCACCTCATAGGTCCAGCAGTCATGGGAGAGCCGGACTCCCTTGGGCCGCCCGGTGGTTCCGGAGGTGTAGATGAGCGTGGCCAGATGCTGCGGCTCGACGGCGTGGATCCGGTCGTCCACCACCGACGGCGCCTGGGCCAGGTGCGCCGTGCCCAGCTGCTCCAGGTCAGCCAGCGAGATGACCCAGTCCCCGTCGGCTGTCCCGTCAAAGGTGACGACCTTGACCACATCGGGCAGCGAGGGCCGGTTGGCACGAAGCTTGGCAATCTGGGCGTCGTTCTCAGCGAACACGATACGGCTTTGGGAGTCGGCGACGATGTAGGCCACGTCTGAGTCGGAGGTCGTGGGATAGATGGCGGTTGTCGCCGCACCCGCCAGCATCACGGCCAGGTCGGCGCTCACCCACTCAAAACGGGTGCTCGAGGCGATCGCCACACGGTCCTGGGACTCGATCCCCAAGGCCACCAGACCCGCCGCTATCGGACGAACCCGGGCATCGACCTGCTCCCAGGTGACCGACTCCCAAGCCGCGCCCCGGGGGAAGCGGAACGCCTCCGCTGAGGCAGTCTTGGTCACCCGATCGACGAACAGCTGGGCCACCGAACGAGCCCGATGCTCGATGATGGACAGGTCGCTGTGCTCATCGCTCGCCGAGAAAGCCATTGTTGCTCCTGATCTCTTCTCTTGCCCAGACACCCGGATGATGTCAGCGCATCTGCAGTTTCGTAAAGGCCCCAGCTGGTGGCAGCTGCTGACCGGGGCTAAGCG
>OBLW0100002911.1_pt1 | contig 13648 bp, 10 predicted proteins | sample 1520161 | NCBI WGS metagenome assembly OBLW01 (sample SAMEA3539309, study PRJEB22396) | soil metagenome | biome: tundra; feature: field; material: soil | place: USA | collected 2010-05 | depth 0.15 m
AGGAGTTGCTCTCTTGGAGTCAGCATCCTTGCCAGACCTCCTGTTGTTTTGTTACTGCCAAGTTAAAAACTAGCACAGGTATGGGCGGGGTTCAATGGGCATTTCATAGGCAAATTTCCGCAGTCATTAGGTCATCGGACGCCAATTGCACCGGAAGTAGTGCAGAATATTGCCACTTTTTCGCCCCCACATCATCGGCTGAGACGAAAATCGTAGAGGATCGCATTGTCCACCGGGTCTGCGTAATAGTTTCGCCGCCTGCCAACTTCGCAAAAACCGCGCTTCTCATAAAACCGACGGGCAGGCAGGTTCGATTCACGAACTTCCAACTGGATGGCTGAAACGCCCGCCTGCTGGGCTCGCTGAATCAACTCTTGCACTAAAGCACTGCCAATCCCCGCTCGAAGGAATTGATCGGCCACCAGTACGTTCTCAATCTCCCAGTCATTTGACACAGCCTGCGCGCAGATAAAGCCACACACACCGCTCGGGGCCTCGGCCACCAAAACAATTCCGCCGCTCACCAACTTTTCGTATTGCGGAGCTGTCCAGTGCGCGGCACGAGGCGACTGGCGCTCAAGGGCAAGAATTTGGGGAACGTCCTGCAGCGTAGCAGTTCGCAAAGAGACAACTCGGCTCGCGTCGGGCATCAGAGTCGGGGCGCAGGTTTGGAAAAAATCTCAGCGTCGGTACGGCGAAGGTAGTTCGCTTCCAGTTCTGCCGCACCTACCGCATCGCCGCGCTCAAGATGCTCCCAACCGAAGCGGGCCAGCGTGCCACTGTTTGGGTAGTCAATGATGTTGACTTGGAGTCCCGCGGCCCGCATCTTCTCAGCAACAACAAACTCCGGTGTAACGACGATCTTCCCGTGCGCTTCCAGCACCTTGGCTTCGGCGATGAATTCCTTAATGCTCAAAAGCCGTTCGCTGTGCATCCGGATCTGCCATTGAGATTCCGGGTCGAGTTCGTATTCTCCGACATAGACATCTTCGCGACCCGCATCGAGCACAGCGTAAACTCGGCCTCGGGGCCCGCCGCTCCGCGCAATCGCCTCCAGCAGAGAAACGGCAACGATCGGTTTCTGTAATGCTTCGGCCAGAGCTTTGATACCAGCCAGTCCCACGCGCAGTCCCGTGAACGACCCTGGACCAGACGCCACGATGAAAGCTCCCAGTTCGTTCTTGCTGAATCGTTGTTTTTCCAGAATGGCTGCAATCTGAGGAATCAATTGCGCTGAAAACGCGCCGCCCGAGAGTGGCATGATGTCGAGGACTTCGATCTCCTCCCCCGGAACCGCGCGGGCTAGCGCGATGCTCCCGTTCTTTCCCGAGGTGTCAACCGCGAGCAGCAGCATACATTGACACTGTTTTATACAATGTCATCCTCAGTTCTAAAGATTGTCATCCTGAGCGAACCGGGGTCCCCAGCGCGCCCGCTTTTGGCGCGTTGGGGTGGGGAAGCGAAGGACCTGCTGTCTCCCGCATTGGTGCAGATCCGCGCATCACACCGCGAGCACAGCCTCATACTCTCCATAAGCGCCCTTGAAATCCGTGATCTCGTGCGTCCCTTCGAAGTGCCAGATGCGGGTCGCGACTTCATCGATCAGATCCTCATCGTGCGTAACCAGCAGCACCGTTCCCTGATAGCGCTGCAGTGAAATGTTGAGCGCGTTGATCGATTCGAGATCGAGATGGTTCGTCGGTTCGTCGAGCACCAGCAGATTCGGCTTCTGCAGCATCAGCTTGCAAAACAGCAGCCGCGCCGCCTCTCCACCGGAAAGAATATCGGTGCGCTTTTCCGCATCATCGCGTGGAAAGAGCATCTGGCCAAGGATGCCGCGAATTTCTTCCGTCGACGCCGAAGGATCCCACTGATGCAGCCACTCCAGCACCTTGATTCCGGGCTCGATGAGCGCCTTGTGATCCTGCGCGAAATATCCCACGGCGGCCTCGTGTCCCCATATGACCTTTCCGCTATCGACAAAAGGTCCGTCATAGCCGCTGGTCTTGCGCAGTTCGGACTCAGAGGTGGTCGGCGAATTGGCCAACAACGCGTTGACTAACGTCGTTTTGCCGGAACCATTGCGGCCCATCAGAGCAATCTTTTCTCCCCGCAACACGCTCGCCGTGAATCCTGCAACTACTTTGGCATCCCCATAAGCTTTGCTGAGGCCTTCAATTTCGAGAATGTGTTTTCCCGACGGACGCTTCTGCTCAAACTTCAGATAGGGACGCTGAATATTCGACTTCGCCAGTTCCGTAACCTGCAGGCGTTCAACTTCCTTGCGCCGCGATTGCACCTGGCTGGAGCGTGTTCCGGCGGCGAAACGCGCGATGAATTCATTCAACTGCGCAATCTTCTTTTCGCGCTGCGCATTTTGCCCTTCGATCTGCGAACGCACCTGCGTCTTCGCGATGACCATGTCGTCATAAGTGCCAGTGTAAGTAATGATGGTCTCGTAATCGATGTCGGCGATGTGGGTGCAAATGCCGTTCAGAAAATGACGGTCGTGCGAAATCACAATCAGCACACCCTCATACTGGTTCAGAAAATTCTTCAGCCAGTGAATCGAATCGAGATCAAGATGGTTCGTAGGTTCGTCGAGCAGCAACGCCTGCGGATGTCCGAACAGTGCCTGCGCCAACAACACGCGCATCTTCTGTCCGCCCGGCATCTCCGACATCTTGCGTTCATGCATCTCGTCAGGAATATCGAGCCCTTGCAGCAGGATCGCAGCGTCGGTCTCGGCGGTATAGCCGTCTTCTTCGCCGACAATGCCTTCCAGTTCGCCAAGCTTCATGCCGTCCGCATCGGTCATTTCATGCTTCGCGTAGATAATTTCGCGCTCTTCAAGAGCAGCCCACAAACGCCGGTTGCCCATGATGACCGCATCAATCACGCGATATTTATCGAAGGCAAATTGATCCTGGCTTAAAACTCCCAGCTTGCGCGGACGGACGACAGTCCCCTTCTGCGGTTCAAGTTCACCGGTCAAAAGCTTCATGAATGTGGACTTACCGGCGCCATTGGGGCCGGTAAGGCCGTAACGCTTCCCCGGCACAAAGCCCGTGGAAACTTCGTCAAATAGAACTTTAGCGCCGTAGCGCATGGACACATTACTGACTGAGATCATGATGTTCAGGAGACTGCGGGAATCGGTCCAAATCGTATCGGAAGAAGACGCAGCTGCTCTTATAAGAATATCACGAGGAAACCGCTGATTCTGCGGCCGGCCACGGGGTGATTTCAATTCGATCAATTACGCCGCTTCGCGGTCGCTTTTTTCAAGCACGATTACTGAGACTGAAGGATAACGCGGCACACAGGTGAAGATCGCGATTCATGTTAGCCTTTTCACTCATATCTCTTGAAAAGGTGAGCCATGAACGATCCCCGGACTCCTTCTATCAACCTTCAGGCCATCGCGCGGCAGGTCATGCAGGACCACGGCTTCGAGCCGAATTTCCCGCCTGAGACGCAGCAGCAATTAAACGAGATCAATGCTCACCCGCCTCAACTTGTGGCTTCGGATAAGGTCCGCGACCTGCGCAACCTGCTCTGGTCTTCCATCGATAACGACACTTCGAAAGATCTTGACCAGATCGAAGTCGCAGAGCGCCTGCCGAACGGCGATGTCAAAGTGATGATCGGCATCGCCGACGTAGATGCGTTCGTCCCCAGAGACACTTCCATCGATCAGCACGCCGAACGGGAGACGACCTCGGTTTACACGGGAGTGAGCATCTTCCCGATGTTGCCGAATGAACTCTCGACCGGCGCCTCGTCTCTGCTTCCCGACGTTGACCGGCCCGCGGTGGTGACTGAGTTTGTCGTGAACGCGAAGGCCGCTTTGAACTCGAGCAGCATATACCGGGCCATCGTTCGCAACAAGGCACAACTCACCTACAACGCGATCGGAGCCTGGCTTGAGGGCACAGCTGCAGCTCCGCCCAAAGTGGCCGCGTCCGCGGAACTGCAGGCACAGCTCAAACTGCAGGACGAGGTGGCCCAGGAATTGAGGAAACTTCGCTACGAAAACGGCGCCCTGAATCTCGATACCGCAGAGGTCGTTCCGGTGTTGCTCAACCAGCAGGTCATGGAGGTGGCAAATGTCACCAAGAACCGGGCTACCGATTTGATCGAAGACTTCATGGTCGCGGCCAACGGAGTCGTTGCCCGATTTTTGGAGAAAGTTTCTTCCTTGCGTCGAATCGTGCGCACGCCCGCGCATTGGGACGACCTCGTTCGGCTGGCGGCGGCACAAGGTGAAAAGCTGCCCCCAACGCCCGATTCGAAGGCGCTCAACGATTTTCTGGTGAAGCGCAAAGCGGCTGACCCCGATCACTTTGCCGACCTGTCGCTCGCCGTGATCAAGTTAGTCGGACCGGGAGAATATATCTTGGAGCGTCCGGGCGATTCGCCCGAAGGACATTTCGGCCTGGCGGTGCAGGACTACACGCACTCGACCGCGCCCAACCGGCGCTTTCCCGACGTGGTCACGCAAAGGTTGATCAAGGCCGTGCTCGACGGAAAACCCAATCCCTATTCCGACACGGATCTGGCGGCCATCGCGTTGAACTGCACGCAGAAGGGTGACGCCGCGCGAAAGGTTGAGCGGGAAATGTCCAAGCGCCTATCTGCCATGGCGATGAGCCATCGTATCGGCGAAACTTTTGATGCAATGGTGACCGGAGTGACTCCCAAGGGAACGTTCGTTCGCGTGGTGCAGCCGCACATGGAAGGATTCCTCGCGCAAGGAGGCCAGGGATTGCACGTAGGCGACAAGTTGCGCGCGAAGCTGACGCGCACGGACGTTCAGCGCGGGTTCATCGATTTTGTGAAGGCGTGAAGCGAAGTGCGGCGCAAGCCAATCAGAAGTGATCGTCCGCCGAGTGCCCGGGATGCTCCAGCGCCCGCGCTTGGATAGCACGATCCCACGGGCCGCCTTGCCAATTGTCTTTTACCCGTCCTTCGTGAATCCAGGGCGGCAGCGTCATTAAGAGCCGGCGGCTGAGGGCATGCACATAAGGCTCGTACACATCGCGTAGGTCCTTTAGCCGATCCGCGGCGTCAGCATCTTTTTTCACCTCGTGCATCGCCGCGGTCAGCGAGACTCCGCGCCAGGATAGTTCGGTACGCAAGCGCGCCCGGTCTGGCGCCGTGAGCCGGTCAACATCCGTCGGACTATACTTCGCCGCCACAACTTGAGCCAGGTCCACGGCGGCATGCCGCGCCATGGCAAAGGTGAGCTTCGCCTGGTCCGGATGGATGCCGTCGACGCCCGTCATCACCAAGGACGTGACATCGAGCATCACCGTCAGCGCGCTCAGCCACGATTGGTTGGGATGCTGCGACCGGAAAAACAGCAGTGCGGGATAGGAGATGTGGCTAGATAGAAGGTCAGCGCACCAGCGCTCCCAATCGCGAAAAATATCGTCAAGCACTTTCTGATCGGGACAACAACCAAGGCGCCCAAGAAACTCCGTGGCGCTGGGAGGAGACCCGGCGCGCGCATCAAGCAATGAGATTTCAACTTCGCGAGTAGCGAAAGAGTTGTAGATAACCGGCAGATATCCGACGACCACGCCGAGAAACGCGAAACCCATACCCGCTTCGAACACGGCCAGCGCCCGTGCCGCGGCATTGTTCGGAGTGATGTCTCCGTAACCCAGAGTAAAAAAAGTCTCGCCGCTCAGATAGAGCACTTTCCCAAACGTGATTTTTTCGTTGGCCAGGGTCACATGTTCGCCGAGACCGTATTGGACGCAGGCAAAGCCAAAAATCAGGCCAATCGCCCAAAAGCCCAGCAGCACAATCAGCGATAACGGCCCATAGTATGCGAGAAAGGTTTCGCGGCGGTTCGGATTCTTGATATGGCCACCAACCGCAGTCCAGAAGCCCCAGGTGTTCTTGTAGAAAAAGGAAGCGATGCGAAAATGCCGCTTAATCCGCCGCGGCAGGACGACGGTCTCGAACGCATCCATGAGGATCGAGAAGATCAGAACAATCCCGGTGATCGATGCCCACCAATGCATAGAGTTCGGTTTGATGACGCGTGAATGGTAGCAGATTCGGAAGCAGAGGTCAGAAGTAAGAGGTCAGATTGCAGAGGTTATACTCGGGTCGTGTTTCACCTCTGCAATCTGACCTCTTACCTCTGCAATTCTCTCCAAGCCTACGAGCCAGAGCACGAACACTGGCACGGCCAAGAGACAGCCGCGCACGAGCAGGATCGGAAACAACTCAGCGGCAATTCGATAAATATAGAGTGCGGCAATGGCCGCTGCCAGCGCGACTATCCAGCCGGCGGACCCAGTCGCACTCCGCGCTCCGCGGCCGATCGTGACGCGCTCCTGCCACTCGCCTAGCGCTCGTTCGGCTAAGACTACCATCGGTAGCAACGCCAGGGTCAGGTCTTGCATGTGAAGGTGATAACTGATCAAAAGCGTTGTGACAACTGCTACCGCGTAGATGGTGCTCTCATCTTCTTGAGAGCGGGAGCGGTTCTCCGAAAGCCACCGAGTCAAAACAAGCCACGCCGCGACTACGCCAATGATCGCTGAACTTATAAGCACGACAGGCAAAATCAGTCCCGCGTCGAGCCATCGCGCCAGCGCCCACTGGAGAAGGCCACGCAGGTTCGGCATAAACCAGGGAACAAATCCCCATGGCGTCGTTACCTCCTGACTTCGCAGCATGGCCGGATAGTCATGGAAAATCGCCGGACCCACCAGTGCCAGCGAAATCCCGCCGACCACCGCACCGCCGCTGATAAACCCCGCCAGTCCTCGCCACTTACCCCGAAGAACCAAAACAAAAAATGCGATTCCGAGAGCCAAATGAAACTTGAAACATGCCAGCGCCAGCAGAAGGCCAGCTACGAACGTCCATCCTTTGTCCATCGAGCGCAGAGATAGGATAAGCAATAGCAAAAATATAAGTGAGTCCTGCCCTTCACCGAGCGCATAGATCACCGGATAGAAGGCGAGGAAGAAGAGCGCCAATGGAATCTGCGTCGTTCGCGTTAGGGTCCGCCTATAAGGCGCAAGTAACCAGGCAATCAGAAAAAGAAGTCCAAGATTCACGAGCGCCCATACAAGCAACGCCGTGTGATACGAGAGCCCCGAGAGAGGCCAGTAGAAAAGCAGTTCGTAAGCCAGATGATTAAACGGTAGCAGTCCGCTGGTACGAGTCTCAGGATAGAGCTTAACCTGCGCTTTTTGCTGAGCGTCGAAGCGGTAAAGCTGGCTTCCCTGGCCCGCTTTGACCATATCGACGCCGGTCATAAAAATTCGCAGATCGGTTACGACCGGGCCGTGGGAAAAGTACCAGAGCGCTTGCCGTCCGCTCACAGCGATCGAGATCAGGCAAAATACAACCAAGCCCCAACGGAAGAGAGGCCGAATTGAATCACGATTGTTGATTGTGGGCATCGTTGGAACGGAGTGTAGCAAAAGTAGCGCCGGCATCTTGCCAGCTGTCCCGAGGGCGTCCCGCCCTCGGCTCCCCAGTTGGACAAGAAATCATGCGGCCTCGCTAGGGCGTCGCATGCGCCGCATCCAGAGCCTTCTTCACGGCCTGCAGTTCCTTGAGCAGAGCGCGCAGGTTGCGCGTGTCGAGCGCATTGGCGCCGTCGCTTTTCGCTTCTTTCGGATTGTCATGAACTTCCATGAACACGCCGTCCACACCGGCCGCCACTGCCGCGCGTGACAGCACCGGAATAAACTCGGGCTCGCCTCCGCTGACCGCCGGCTGATCTTCGTCTCCGTGAGAAGCCGAGGGCAACTGCACGGAGTGGGTCGCATCGAACACGACCGGCGCGAACTTGCGCATGATGGCCAGCGAACGCATGTCCACGACCAGATTGTTGTAGCCAAAACTGGATCCGCGCTCAGTGACGAATACCTGACCGTTGCCGGCGTCCTGGCACTTCGCGATTGCGTGCTTCATGTCCCACGGAGAAACGAACTGGCCTTTTTTGATATTTACGGGCCGGCCGCTCAGCGCGGCCGCGACTACCAGATCGGTCTGGCGGCAAAGGAACGCGGGAATCTGTAGAACATCGACAACTTCCGCCACGGCGGCGACGTCAGCCACCTGATGCACATCGGTGAGAACCGGAATATGTATCTCGTCTTTGACTTTCCGCAAAATGCGCAGACCTTCTTTCATCCCCGGTCCACGATAGCTGCGAATTGAAGTGCGGTTCGCCTTGTCGTACGAAGCCTTGAAAATGAAAGGGAAATTCAGCGAGCGGACGACGCCCTTGATAATCTCCGCCATGCGCAGAGCGTGTTCTTCACTCTCGATGACGCACGGCCCCGCAATCAGAAAGAGGTCGCCAGCGCCGACGCGAACATTATCGATTTGAAAAGATAAGGTCACCGTTTTCTACCATCCGAGGCGGAAGTCAGATCCCGATACACTTTCACCCACTGTCCGCGTACCGCCTGCCAAGTGTAATTCTTGGACTTTGCGTATGCATTTCGCGCCAGTTGGTCCGCAAATGCAGGTTCCGACAGCAAGCGTAGCACGTTTGCGGCGAGCGCTTGATCGTCTCCGACGGGAGAAAGTAGTCCCGTCACTTCGTTATCAACCAGGTATGGAATCGACTCCGGCGAAGTAGTCACGACCGGAGTTCCTGCGGCGAAAGCTTCGATAATCGAAACCGGCATGTTATCCAGGCGCGAGGCATTAACAAAAATGTCGGCATCGTCATAACATTTTCCAATCTGGCCCCGGGAGGCTACGCCGGTGAAGTTCACATTGGAGAGCTTCAACTCATCGACCAGTTTCCGGACATCGGCCTCGAGTGGACCGCCGCCGACCAAGTCTAACTTGGCGTCAGGATATGTTTTTTTTATCTCGGCAAATGCCCGTACCACCACATCCACGCAGTAATAAGTCGAGAAGCCGCGCGTACAAACCAGGTGCGGACGCAGCGGACTACGCGCCCGATAGTGAAACTGAGTCAAGTCCACGACATTGGGCACGACCATTACCTTGAGGCCGAACTCACGGAATACATCGACGAGATAACCCGAAGGAGCGACGATGCCATCTACCCGGGACAGGACAAACTTCGCCGAACGAAAACTGCGCAGATGACTTCGGGCTTCGCCGCTCCGATAATTGATTACTGTTTTTTTGCCGCAAAGCCGCGCGATAAACCAGGCGGGCGCCGGCGCCAGCAGAAACGACCAAAACGAAGCCGAGAAGATATGGGCAATATCGACGTCGCGAAGCCCGCGCCATAGGTGGAAAAAGTAGATCGGTTCGCGCAGGATTGTTCGCAGGCCTGGAATACTCTCAGCCCAGCGAAATATTCCTGGCAGAGGCGGATCGACCGCAATAAAGCTCACTTCAACCTCAGGGTCATCGCGCCAGAGCCGCAGCAGCAACTCGGCTTGCACCGCCTGCCCGCCGACATAGCGCAGGCTAGGCGCAACGATCGCGACCTTCAGTTTTTTCTTTGCATTTCCCGTTGGGGCCGCGCTCATGCTCGTGCAGTCCTGCTCGCTTGAGTCAGCGACACATCAGGGCGGACGTGTTTTCTTTGCAACAAAGTGTCGTAGAGGTCAACATAACGGCTGAGGACGAGACCCAGACCGAAATTCTCCTGCGCGAACCGGCGCGCCTCTCGTCCCATTTGATTTCGCAATGAGGGAGAGGCCGAGTCCGCCAGAATCCGCATGACGGCGTCGGCAAAGCCGCTCTCATCTCCCGCCGCGATCAGCGCTCCACGCTGCTCGTTGACTAACTCGCCGTTTCCGCCTACGTCGTAAGCTACGACCGGCAGTCCCGCCGCCATCGCTTCTAAAATTACATTCGATAGCCCTTCGGAGTCCGAGGTCAGCACGGCCACATCCATCGCGGCAAGCACGGAAGGAATGTCGCGCCGATCTCCGAGAAAAGTGACATGCGCTCCGAGGCCGAGACTTTGCGCTTCTTGTTCGATCTCGTGCCGCAACGGGCCATCCCCTGCCAGCAAAAATTCGATATCGGACAGTTGCTGATGAATGCGCGCGGCAATCCGCAGAAAGCCGGAGTGATTTTTGTAGCGTGCGTTCATGCGCGCCACCATGCCCACACGCTGCACTCCGGGGCGCGGAGGCAACGCCGGCGGTACGGTGACGAAAGTGTCCGCAAGCAACGCGTTCCCAATGACAAAGAGTTTGCTGCGCGACAACCCGGCCGCGGCCAGACGGTTGGCTCCAGCGAGTGAGTTGCAGACGACCGCATCGCACCAGCGGAAGGCTGCAAACTGCGCGCGGAATTGCGCGGGCGTGATCAGGTCTCCCAGTTGCCGATGGCTGCCGATCACAACCGGCACTCGCGCCAGCCGCGCGGCAGGAACAAGCGTCAGATTCGTGTAGAAATCGAAAGCATGCGCAATCTGGACATGGTTGCGGCGCAAATGCTGGCTCAGCCGCCAGCGCGCTCGCAGCGAGCGCCATCCGTACAAATTTCCACCAAGGTGGAATTCCGGAACGTCTCCCAATCCTTCCGCAAACGGCCCTTTCCGCAAAAGGCAGCCACTGTGGACTTGGAATTGATCTGCGCTAAGGTTCTTGGCAAGCAGCGCAAACTGGCGCTCGGAGCCTCCTGTCTCAAAACTGTTGGTCATCAGAAACAGGTTGGCCGGTGCAGGCTTGGCAGTGACCAGGCTATCGCGATCCACGGCGCTCACCGTCACCAGTTATTCTCCCGCCGGTACGGGAGCCAGAGTTCCGGGCGATGCCGTGACGGTTGAGATCGCCGCCGAACCCGCGTCGTGCGTTCGCGAATCCCGGCCGAGGTGGAGCGAGAACAGTCCCGCGGGCTTGGTAAATTTTTCCAGAAAGTTTCGGTGCCACATTTCGAACATGAGCAGCCGCCAGATGCGGCTGGTCAATACGCGGCGGCCGTAGAGATGGTCGTTCATCAATTTGCGGATGCCATCCGCTTCGAAATATCCGCGCTGCAGCGTGCGCGGCTCAAGCAGGATCATGAGCACGTCTTTCAACTCATGGCGCATCCAGTGCACCAGCGGCAACGCAAATCCCTGCTTCGGACGATAGAGCGCCTCGCGCGGCACGCCGACGCGCTCGGCCAGTTTTCGCAAAATATATTTCTGCGTGCCTCCGCGCAGCTTCCATTCCGGACCGAGGCCAGTCACCCATTCGACGAACTGATGATCCAGGATCGGGGCACGAACTTCCAAAGAGTTCAACATGCTCATGCGATCGACTTTGGTCAGAATGTCACCCGGCAAATATGTCTTGCTGTCCACATAGAGCAGTTCGCTCACGGGATCGCTGGCGCGCGCTTTCGCAAAATAGCGCAGCATAACATTTTGCGGATCGTCGCTCTGTCGTAGGATCTGACGAAAGTCATCCGACAGCAGAGGAGCATCGCGCTCGAATGCAGGCACAAACGAGAGCCCATCCACGTAGCGCTCGCGCCAAGGCAAACTGACGTTGTAGGTGAAGCTGCGGCCCTGCATTTTATTCGGTAACCGTGGAAAGACCTGATTGCGAAAAAACTTGCGCGCCCACTCGGGAACGTGTTCAAAAAAGCGCCGGTCGGAGTGAATGCGGTAACGGTCGTATCCGGCAAACAGTTCGTCGCCGCCATCGCCGGAAAGCGCGACCGTGACATGCTTCCGCGCCATCTGCGAAACGTAGTACGTCGGCAGCATCGAAGAGTCGCCAAATGGCTCTTCCAGCGAACTGGTCAGGTGCTCCACTGTTTCGACAACGTTAGGCTCCAGAATCATCTCGTGATGATCGGTGCCAAATTTCTGCGCCACCATGCGCGCGTATTGCGCTTCATTGAAGTCGTCTTTGGTGAAGCCGATAGAAAAGGTCTTCACCGGCCCAGAACTGGCACTCGCCATCATCGCGACGACCGTGGAAGAATCGGTCCCGCCGCTGAGAAACGCCCCGAGCGGCACATCGGAGATCAGACGAATCCGAGTCGCTTCCAACAATCGATGCTCGAGTTCCTCCAGACATTCTTCCTCGCTTTTCGGCTGATGTGTGCTGTATTCCGGAAAATCCCAATACTGGCGGACGCTGATCTTGCCATTTTCGAATTCGAGCAAATGTCCCGGCGGAAGCTTCTGGATTCCCGTAAAGGCCGAGATAGGATCGGGCACGTAGCCGTAATACAGATATTCGAGCAGCCCCTGCGCGTTGACTTCGGCGAGTTCGGGAGCCACCGCCAGGATCGATTTGATCTCGGAAGCAAAATAAAGTTTGTCTTTCAGCAGCGCGTAGTGCAGAGGCTTCTTGCCCAGGCGATCGCGCGCAAGGATGAGCTTGCGTTTGGTTTTGTCGTAAATCGCGAGCGCGAACATTCCGCGCAGTTTCTGCACACACTCCGCGCCCATCTCTTCGTAGAGATGAATGATGCATTCCGTATCGGTCTTGGTATAGAAGCGATGACCGCGCTTCTCCAGTTCAGGGCGCAGCTCGGGAAAGTTGTAGACCTCGCCGTTGTAAACAATCCAGGCGCTGCGGTCTTCGTTGAACACCGGCTGGTGTCCGCCGGAAATATCGATGATGCTGAGCCGCCGCATGCCCAGCCCGGCGCCGTCGGCGACGAGGAGCCCTTCGTCATCCGGACCGCGGTGGATGATCTGATCGCACATGTGGCGCACCAGGGCTTCGGTGATGTTGCTCTCGCGAGTTGCGCTTACGACTCCGGCGATTCCACACATATGGTCTTATTAGCTCAAGTCGGTATTATCTCAAGTCAGCGCACTGCCCCTAAAGGGGCATTCGAACCTAACGAACTCGCGGCATCGCTAAAGAGATGCCCGGATACAAAATCTGAGTCGAGGCGTTTGAAGCGATAGTCGCGGTACTCGCCGGGATTGCCCTCTTTTCCGTCGCAAGCCGCAAACATAATATTTGCCATCTCACGCGCCGTCACAAAGTGCAGCGTCTCTTTCCGGTCGTTCGCACCCGACACCAACTGCTCGAGGAAATTTTGAAATGCGGCGCCAATCACGGCGTCCGCCTGCGTGGGATCCATGCCGTGGCAATGCAGTTTGATAAAAAGCCAGTCCGGACGCCCGCCAACCTGAATCTGGGCCTGCTTCCATAATCTCAGCCGGTGGAGGCTCATCGGATTGGCATCCGTAACCGCGCCACTTTCAAATACTGGCCGCAGTGATCGACGGCTGCGCTCAAAGTCCACAAGCAACGGACCCTGCACGATCATCGGAAAAATTCGCGGCGCGCGCCCGGATGTTAAATCGATTCCCTTTTCATGAGGCGCGGCGTGATCGAGCGGCAAGGCGCACTCGTAAATTGAATTGATCTTTGCTGTCTGTGCGGGATGCAGGATTCCAGTGGGCAGGGTGAAATCCGCATAGCATCCAGTTTCGGACAATATCTGCATCTCCGAGTTGACCCCGCAAAAGCGTCCACCGGCGGAGTTAGCTAGCGCGAAATTTCCGTGCACGAAACTATAACGAGGCTGGTCCGAACCTTCTTCAATGGCCAGACAACGGTGGCGAAACGCCAGCCGGTCGCGGAATTCCGTCAGCACGCGCCGCGTATTCTCGGCCGTATCAGGTTGAGGGATTCCGTGATGCAAATGGACCTCGATCTCTCCCCAGCCCGCATGGCAATGCTGCGCGATCATTTCCAGCAGGCCC
>OBLW0100002913.1_pt1 | contig 13642 bp, 10 predicted proteins | sample 1520161 | NCBI WGS metagenome assembly OBLW01 (sample SAMEA3539309, study PRJEB22396) | soil metagenome | biome: tundra; feature: field; material: soil | place: USA | collected 2010-05 | depth 0.15 m
CTCACGTTCTTCCCCGCTCTCGCGCTCGGTCCCATCGTGGAGCACCTCCTGATGGGTGCCGGAAAGCTGTTCTGAGGGAAACACGACCATGACAAGAACGAAACCGACCTCCCTGCTCGACCGGGCGATCCTGACCCGGGCCGCCGTGGACGCCTTCGCCAAACTGAACCCGGCGCGGATGATGAAGAACCCCGTCATGTTCATCGTCGAGGTCGGCGCTCTCGCGACGACGCTCTTCCTGTTGCCCGGCCTCTCCCCGAAAGGTCTGTTCGGATTCCAGCTCCAAATCGTGTTCTGGCTTTGGGCCACGGTCTTCTTCGCGAACTTCGCCGAGGCGATCGCGGAAGGCCGCGGCAAGGCTCAGGCCGACGCCCTGCGGCGCACGAAGACCGACACGATCGCGCGCCGACTCAAGGGAACGGGCCCGCTTCAGGCGGAGGAAGCGATCGCCTCGACACTCCTCCGCAAAGGCGACCGCGTCGTCGTGGAGACGGGCGGGACGATCCCGGGCGACGGAACGGTCGTCGAGGGCATCGCCTCGGTGAACGAGTCGGCGATCACCGGCGAGTCCGCCCCGGTGATCCGCGAGGCGGGCGGCGACCGGTCCGCCGTGACGGGCGGCACGACTGTGCTCTCGGACCGCATCGTCGTGGAGATCACTTCGGAGCAGGGACAGACCTTCCTCGATCGGATGATCCGTCTCGTCGAAGGCGCCGAGCGCCAGAAAACCCCGAACGAGATCGCGCTCGACATCCTCCTCGCGGGCCTGACCATCGTCTTCCTTTTCGCGACGGTCACGCTGCGCCCCTTCGCGATTTACTCGGGCGGGAACGTCTCAGTCACGGTCCTCATTGCCCTTCTCGTCTGTCTCATTCCGACCACGATCGGAGGCCTCCTCTCGGCCATCGGCATCGCCGGCATGGACCGCGTCCTCAAGCACAACATCCTCGCCATGTCGGGCCGCGCCGTGGAGGCGGCCGGCGACGTGAACGTCCTCCTCCTCGACAAGACCGGCACGATCACGCTCGGCAACCGCGAGGCCGTGAAGCTCGTGCCGGCACCGGGCGTACCGGAGTCGGAGCTGGCCGAGCTGGCGCAACTCTCCTCGCTCGCCGACGAGACTCCCGAGGGCCGCTCCGTCGTGGTGCTGGCAAAGGAGAAATACGGCCTGAGGGCCCGGGAGCTTCGCGAGCTCAAGGCGAAGTTCGTCCCGTTCACCGCACGCACGCGGATGTCCGGCCTCGACTTCGAGAACGGGCGGCAGGTGCGGAAGGGCGCGACGGACATGGTCGACGCGTTCGTCCGTGGCCTCGGTGGAGCGTTTCCGGAGCAGGTCAGGCGCGACGTGTCTACCATCGCCGCGGAGGGGGGCACGCCCCTCGTCGTCGTGGACGGCAAGCGGGTCATGGGGACGATCTACCTCAAGGACGTGGTCAAGGGGGGAATGAAGGAGCGCTTCGACCGTCTGCGCGCGATGGGCATCCGCACCGTCATGATCACGGGCGACAACCCGCTCACGGCCGCGACGATCGCGCGCGAGGCGGGCGTCGACGACTTCCTCGCGGAAGCCACGCCCGAAGACAAGCTCGCGCTCATCCGTGCCGAGCAGGCGAAGGGCAACCTCGTGGCCATGACCGGCGACGGGACGAACGACGCGCCGGCCCTCGCGCAAGCGGACGTCGGCATGGCGATGAACACGGGGACACAGGCCGCGAAGGAAGCCGGCAACATGGTCGACCTCGACTCGAACCCGACGAAGCTCATCGAGGTCGTCGAGATCGGCAAGCAGCTCCTCATGACGCGCGGCGCGCTCACGACGTTCTCGATCGCGAACGACGTCGCGAAGTACTTCGCGATCATCCCGGCGCTGTTCCTCGTGACGTACCCCGAGCTGCAAGCGCTGAACATCATGCGTCTCGCCACGCCCCAGAGCGCCATCCTCTCCGCGGTCATCTTCAACGCGCTCATCATCGTCGCGCTCATCCCGCTCGCGTTGCGCGGCGTCGAGTACCGCCCGCACGGCGCAGGCCGCATCCTGCGCCGCAATCTGCTTCTCTACGGCATGGGCGGAATCCTCGTCCCCTTCATCGGCATCAAGGCGATCGACGTCCTGCTCGTCGCCCTCCATCTGGTTTGAGGTCTTCGATGAAAGAAAACGTTTTCGGTTCCTTCCGCCTCTTCCTGGCGCTGACGGTGCTCCTCGGGCTCGGCTATCCCGCGCTCGTCTGGGCCATCGGACGCGTGACCTTCCGTGACAAGGCCGATGGCAGCCTCGTCCCGAAGGACAACGTGACCGTCGGATCGAGTCTCATCGGGCAGTCGTTCGTGATGCCCGGACATTTCCACGGCCGGCCCTCCGCCGCGGGAAACGGCTACGACCCCACGGCCTCCGGAGGAACGAACCTCGGTCCCACTTCGAAAAAGCTCGCCGACTCCGTCAAGGACGCGGTGACGGCCGTGAGAAGCGACGAGGGTGTCACCGGATCCGTCCCGGCCGATGCCGTCACGTCTTCCGGATCGGGCGTGGATCCCCACATCTCGCCGGAGTACGCGCGCCTGCAGATTCCTCGCGTCTCTCGTGAGACCCGGATTCCCGCCTCCGACCTCGAGGTGCTTCTCGCCAGGAACACCGACGGGCGGTTTCTCGGCCTCTATGGCGAGAGCCGGGTCAACGTTCTCGCTCTCAACCTCGGGATCGACACGCGGCTCGGCCATCCGCAGATCGCACCCACGCCGACCGCCACGCCGGCGCCGGCACCCTCCGCGGCCCCGGCGTCCAGCTCCCCCTGAACCGGCGCTCGCCACCGAAGCCCCCAATTTGCGCCTGTAGAAGACACGAATCCCCTCCTTTGCCCGCCATAGATAAGGATCAATGCAAAGCCAAGACCTCTATTTCGTCATTCCGACCTATCGATTGCGTGACGTCGGCGAGACCGTGGAGCAATACGACGAGCACCTCTGGCGCAACGGACACTCGGTACCGATCGTCGTTTTCGACGACTCGAGCCCCGCGAACCACGAAAAGTACTATCCAGCCCTCGAAAAGACGACGACCCACAACGACCTCTTCTACGTCGGGCCGAGGGAGAAGGAGCAGTTCCTCGCGTTCCTGAACGGCCGGCTGAAGGACAGGAAGCTGCAGTCGCTCGTGAAGGACCTGTTCCGGCCGAGCTACGGCGGAAACCGAAACTACCCGCTGATGTACACGCTCGGCGGTGTTTTCGTGAGCAACGACGACGACATGCGGCCATACGCGTTCATGGAGACGAGCCCCGAGTCGCTCGGCGACGACGAGGTCTGCCACGGCAGGCTTCGGAAGACCGGGCAGAACGGCTACACGAAGAAGTCCTTCGACATCCTGACGACCTTCCTCGACGTCCTCGGCAAGCCGGTCTCGCAGGTGCCCGAGAACTACGCCCGTGGAGAGCTGCTCGTCGATACCGCCACCGACCTCGAGACGAACGCGACGAAAGGCCTCGCGAGAGAGAACTCACTGGTCCTGCGCCACGGGAGTGTTGCCGACGACGCTCTCGTGAAAATGGCGCAGACGTTCCGCTCGGGCACGAACGACGTCGACGCGATCGACTTCGTCAACATGTTCCTCGACGACGAAAGCCAGACCAGCCTCGACGCGCTGAACGACGTCTACGTGCTGGTGAACTTTCGTCCGGTCGTGACGAACGTGAACTGGCGCATGGACTGCGGGGTCGCTGGCTACGACAACACCGCCGGCCTGCCGCCCTTCTTTCCCACGCGCCTGAGGTTCGAGGACTACATCTACCGGCTCTGGATCCAGCAGGACGGCATCGTCGCGGCGCACGTGGACGCGGCACAGAACCACTCGAAGAGCACGTACATGCGGAACCCGCCGGCCTCCGAGATCCTGAACGAGGAGCTGGCGAACCTGCTGAAGAAGAAGATCAAGTCGACGATCACGCGCCTCGACGACCTCACGATCGCCTTCGACTACGAGGGCGAGGTCCTGGCGCAGGACGCGGAGGAGATCCTCTCGAAGATCCGCGCGCTGCACGCGAAGGCGACCGACGCGGCGCGCACGGCGCCTGAGGAACGGGCCGTCGCGCTGCGGCTCTTCGCGGAGAACCTCGACAAGACCTTCTACGGATTCGAACCGGACTTCTTCCAGCAGAACGTGCAGCAGGTCGCGGACGACGTCATCGGCCTCGTCAAGGCGTCCCTCGAGATCTGGCCGACGCTCGTCGAGATCTGCTATTTCCAGAAGAGCCGCCGCGGACTGCCGCAGATCCGCGTGCAGAACCAGAGAGCCGCCGAGCCCCGGAAAAGGAGAACTCGAACCCCATGAGAATCGCCCAGGTCGCCCCGCTGTACGAGAGCGTTCCACCGACGCTGTACGGCGGCACCGAACGCGTCGTGTCGTACCTCACCGAAGAGCTCGTGAAGCTCGGCCACGAGGTCACGCTCTTCGCGAGCGGAGACTCGGTGACGCGGGCGCGCCTCGTGCCCGCCTGCCCGCGCGCGCTGTGGAGAGACGCGAGCTGCAAGGAGACGCTGCCCCACCACGTACGGCAAATGGAGCTGGTTTTCCAGGACACGTCCCGGTTCGATCTCGTCCATTTTCACGGTGACTATCTGCACTTCCCGCTCCTCCGGCGGAACCCCTGCGCGAACGTCACCACTGTTCACGGCGCGCTGCACGCCCCGGACCTCGGGCCCGTCCTCGAGGAGTACCGGGAGTTTCCGCTCGTCTCGATCTCCGACGCCCAGCGGCGGCCGCTTCCCGACGCGAACTGGCAGGCAACCGTCCCTCACGGGCTCCCTCGCGAAATGTATCCGTTCGTCGAGCGCCCCGGCAACTACCTCGCCTTCCTCGGCCGGATCTCTCCGGAGAAGCGGCTCGACCGTGCGATCGCGATCGCGGAGCGCGCCGGGATGAAGCTCAAGGTCGCCGCGAAGGTCTATCCAGAGGAGTTGGGCTACTTCAGGGCGGAGATCGAGCCCCTGCTCCGGAAGTCGCGGTCCTTCGTGGAGTACGTCGGCGAGATCGGCGGACGCGACAAGGAGGAGTTCCTCGGGAACGCCACCGCGCTGCTCTTCCCGATCGACTGGGCCGAGCCGTTCGGGCTGGTGATGATCGAGGCGCTCGCCTGTGGAACGCCCGTCGTCGCGTGGAGGAACGGCTCGGTTCCGGAGGTCCTCGAGGACGGCGTGACGGGCTTCGTCGTCGAAAGCGTCGAGGAGGCGGCCCGAGCCGTCGCGAGAATCCCGGCGCTCGACCGCCGCGCGTGCCGGAGGGCATTCAACGCCCGCTTCGACGCGGCGCGCATGGCGCGGGACTACGTCGACGTCTACCGGCGGCTGGTGGAGTCGAGTCCAGCCCCCTCGCGCGCGCGCACGCGGTCGTCGCGGGCCGCGGCGACACCGCGCGTGCCCCTCGTTGCCGCCGCGGCGTTCAACGGGATGCTGCCGTAAGGGCGGACGAGGGAGAGCATGGCTTCGACGCGGTCGCCGGCCGCCGAGCGCATTCGGAAAGCGCGGTGGGAGCCAGGCGGGTCGCACGTCGTCGCGGCCTCGAGCGTCACGGACGAAAGGACCCGCGTCCTCAAGCACGGAGACACGTTCGCGCTCTTCGACCATTACGGAGACTTCAAGCCGGGCGGCCTCGGAGAGGAGGGCCTCTACCACGACGGCACGCGGTTCCTATCCTCGTTCCTGCTCGACCTCGAAGGCGGGCGGCCGTTCTTCCTGAACTCCACCGTCCGCGACGAGAACGACCAGCTCGCCGTCGCGCTCACGAACCCCGATCTCGTGCGCGGCGGCCGAATCCGCGTGCCGCTCGGCACGCTGCACATCGGGATCCGCAAGTTCCTCTGGCGCGGCGTGCTGTACCAGGAGATGAAAGTCCGCAACTTCGGCCTCGAAGCCGTCGAGAGCGCGCTCTCGCTGCGCTTCGCAGCCGACTACGCGGACATCTTCGAGGTACGCGGCATGAAACGCCGCGAGCGGGGCGAGGACCTCCCGCCGGAGGTCGGTACGGACCGTGTCGTCCTCGCCTACCGCGGGCTCGACGGCGAGGTGCGCCGTACGGTGCTCTCCTTCTCGCCTAGGCCATCGGTTCTGACGGGCGCGAGCGCGGGCCTCGACTTCGCCCTCGCGCCGCAGGAGGAGACGACGTTCTTCCTGACCATCGGCTGCGAGAGATGCACGTTCGCTCCCCGCCTTCTCCCCTACGAGGAGGCCCGCTCGGAGACGCAGACGGATCTCGAGCGCTACAGAGCGTGGACGTGCCACGTCGCGACGTCGAACGGCCTGGTCGACTCCTGGATCGACCGAGCCGTCGCGGACCTCCACATGCTCACGACGGACCTGCCCACCGGCCCGTACCCCTACGCGGGCGTGCCGTGGTTCAACACGCCGTTCGGCCGGGACGGGATCCTGACGGCGCTCGAATGCCTCTGGATGCGCCCGGCACTGGCGAAAGGCGTCCTCACCTACCTCGCCTCCACGCAGGCGGTGGAAATCGTCCCGCGAGAGGAGGCGGAGCCGGGCAGGATCCTGCACGAAACGCGGAAGGGAGAGATGGCCGCGCTCCGCGAGATTCCCTTCGGCCGCTATTACGGGAGCGTCGATGCGACGCCTCTCTTCGTCGTCCTCGCCGGCGCCTATTACGAGCGCACCGGAGATCGTGCGTTTGCAGAGGAGCTCTGGCCGCACGTGAGGGCCGCGCTCGCATGGATGGATCGCCGCGGCGACCGTAATGGCGACGGTTTCCTGGAGTACGAACGGAGCACGCCAGACGGGCTGCGCCACCAGGGCTGGAGGGATTCCGACGACGCCGTCTTTCACGAGAACGGCGCGAACGCCGAAGGCGCGATCGCGCTCTGCGAGGTCCAGGGGTACGCGTACGCGGCCCATCGCGCGGGCGCCGCGCTCGCAAGCCTCCTCGGCGACGAGGGCGAGGCGGCGCGCCAGAGCGTGCAGGCCAAATCGCTCAAGGAGAACTTCGAGCGAGCCTTCTGGTGCGAGGAGCTCTCCACGTACGGCATGGCGCTCGACGGCGGCAAGAACCTCTGTCGCGTGCGCGGATCCAGCGCGGGCCAGTGCCTCTTCACGGGCATCGCGAGCCCGGAACACGCCCGGCGCCTCGCCCGGACGCTCTTTACTCCCGATTCGTTCTCCGGCTGGGGTCTCCGGACGGTCGCGACGTCGGAGCGCCGCTACAGCCCTCTGTCCTATCACGACGGGTCCGTTTGGCCGCACGACAACGCGCTCATCGCGAGGGGGCTCGCGCGGTACGGCTTCGTGGACCAGGCTCTCACGCTGTGGGAAGCGCTCTTCGACGCGAGCGTCCACTTCCCGCTGCAACGCATGCCCGAGCTCTTCTGCGGCTTCCCGCGGCAGCCGGGAGAAGGTCCGATCCTGTATCCGGTCGCGTGCGCGCCCCAGGCCTGGTCGGCGGCCTCGGTGCTGCTTTTCCTCCAGGTCTGCATCGGGATCGAGATCGACGCGCCCGGGCGGCGCGTCCTTTTCACACGGCCGCGGCTTCCGGCATCCCTGAACGACGTCCGCATCCACAACCTGGAGGTGGCCGGAGCGACGATCGATCTCGCCGTCGTGCGCCATCGGACGAGCGTCGGCGTCGAGGTGCTGCGCCGCGCGTCGGACGTCGACATCGTCGTCGTGAAGTGACCCGGGCCATAATCCAGACGTGCCAAAGTCGGGCGGGCCGACCCGTCCGGATCCCGAATCCTTCCTGAGGATTGCGAGCCGCGACCCCAAACGCGGGAACCTGAAGGTCTACCTCGGGCAGGCGGCAGGCGTCGGCAAGACCTACCGGATGCTCGACGATGCGCATGCGATGCGCGGCCGGGGCATCGACGTGGTCGTCGGTTTCGCCGAAACCCACGGCCGGGCGGAAACGGCCGCCCGCATCGGGGACCTCGAGGTCATCCCGAGGAAGCTCGTGCCCTACAAGGGCGCGATCCTCGAGGAAATGGACCTTGCCGCAGTGACCGCGAGGAAACCGGAGGTCGCGGTCGTCGACGAGCTGGCGCACACGAACGCGCCAGGCAGCAAGAACGAAAAGCGGTGGCAGGACGTCGAGGATCTACTCGCGGCGGGCATTTCGGTGATGACAGCCGTCAACGTGCAGCATCTCGAGGGTGTCCAGGACGTCGTGAAATCGGCGACAGGACTAGAGGTGAAAGAGCGCGTCCCCGATCGCGTCATCCGCGAGGCGGACGCCGTCGTGAACGTGGACCTCCCCGTGCCCGAGCTCCGCGACCGCTTGAAGCAGGGAAAGGTCTATCCGACGGCGCAGGCCCTCGTCGCCCTCGAGAATTTTTTCCGCGAGGAGAACCTCAAGTCCCTGCGCGAGCTCGCGCTCCGCGAGACGGCGGAAAACGTCGACCACGGCCCGATCGGGACCAGCGGTTCGTTCCCGGCGATCGCCCCGCCGATCCGCGTCGCCGTCGCGCTGCCTCTCGATCCGGTGGTCGCGCGCGCCCTCATCCGGCGTGGGTCGCGAATGGCCGGCCGGATGAACACGCGCTGGTACGCGATCTACGTGAGGCGCAAACGCGACCGGCCCGAGAACCTGTCGGCCGCGCGCCATCGCGAGCTGACCGAGAACATCCAGCTCGCGATGACGCTCGGGGCCACGGTCGTCTACCGCGAATCCGAGGACGTGGCGGCGGCGATCCTCGACTTCGTCCGCGAGGAGCGGGTCGGCGTCCTCATCATGGGGCGGCCATCCCGAAAGGGCTTGTGGGGACGTATCGCGCCGGGCATCGTCCAGCGCGTTCTCGAGAACACAGACGGGATCGACGTCATGGTGGCCGACATCGGGCATGAAGGGCCTCCATGACGCGCCGCGCCAGTGCGCGGCGGAGACTTCTCGCTCCTCGAGAGCGCGCGTCAGACCGCGGCGCGGACCGGCAGCACGATCGCCTGCACGCCCTCAAACTGGAGACGGCGCTGGATCGCCATCGCGGTCTCGTTGTGGAGGAGGCGGTGGTACCACTCCTCCTTCTCGAAGACCAGCTTGCCGCTGAACACGACCGAGCGCGGAAACTCCTGACGCAGCTCCTTGCAGATCTCGACGACCTTCTCGACGGCTTCGGTGGCGATCGCAAGCCGGTATCCGGCGTTCCATCCCTGCGCGCGGCACCACGCGACGTACTTCTCGAGGTTCTGCCGGGCGTCCGCTTCGAGGTGCCCCATTTCGTCGCTGCCCTTGAAGTTGCCGGAGTCGACGACGGCCACGGAGACGAAGACGAAGTTCTTGTAGTAGTTCGGGAACAGGGTGTGGATGCTCAGAATCTGGTGGATCCCGTAGCCGGAAAACCGGTCCACGGTGAGGATCGCGGTCGGCAGCTTGTGGTCCAGCGCCTCGATGGCGTTCTTCGCGACCGGGATGGGCGCGACGGGCACGAGGACGTCGTCGAGCCGCTTGAGGTCCCGCTGCACGCTCTCGTAGTGCCGCCGGATGAGAAAGCAGACGAAGATCGTCGCGCTCGTCACGAGCGACGTCATCCATCCGCCCTCCGCGAACTTCTCGTAAAGAGTGATACCGAGGATCGTGAGGCACATCACGAGGCCGGTGCCGTGGATCGAGAGCTGACTCTTCCAGCGGGGCTCCTTGTGCCGGTCCACGATCCAGTGGCGCGCCATGCCGAGCTCGGTCAGCGAGAACGTGAGGAAGACGTTGATCGAGTACATGACGACGAGCATCGTGATGTTGCCGCGCGTGTAGAGCAGCGCCGCGATCGCCGCAAGACCCATCAGGAAGACGCCGTTCTTCGTGACGAGCCGGTCCGAGAGCTGTGAGAAACGATGCGGCATCCAGGAATCGAGCGCCATGTTCCCGAGAACGCGCGGCCCGTCGAGAAAGCCGGTCTGCGCTCCAACGAAGAGAAGCGCCGCCTCCGCGACGAGGAGCGTCAGGACGAGCGCCGTCCCGACGGCGACGCCCCCGACCCTCCAGTGCCCGAAGAGTGCGTCGAAGAGCACCCAGTTCATCGTCTTTCCCTCGTGCGCGCGCGCTCCGACGAGGAGATAGCCGAACAGGATGCCTCCCGCGGTGAAGGCCAGCGACGCCGCCATGAGGAACATCGTGTGTTTGCCGGTCTTCACGCGCGGCTCGCGGAGCATCGTGACGCCGTTCGAGACCGCCTCGATACCGGTGTAGGTGCCGCCGCCCATCGAGTACGCGCGGAGAATAACGAACGCGAGCGGCCAGAAGCCCATCGTCGCCGCCGAGGCATGGAATTCCCGCGCGGCGCCGGCGAACACTGCCGGCAACCCGGTCGCGTTGGCAGCAAACATATACAGGATCGCGAACACGTGCGTCCCCATGAAGACGAGAAAGATCGGCACGAGGAACGTGACCGACTCCTTGACGCCCCGAAGGTTCAGAACGATGAGGAAGACCAGCACGGCGATCTCCGCGATCACCTTGTACCGCGCCATCCCGGGCGAGAGGAAGTTCCAGACCTGGTCGCAGGCCGACGCGATGGACACGGTGATCGTGAGAACGTAGTCCACGAGGAGGGCGCAGCCCGAGACGACCCCGGCCTTCCGCCCGAGGAGTTTCGTCGCGACGAGGTACCCGCCGCCGCCGCCCGGGAAGTGCTGGATGAGGTTCGAGTAGGCGATGGAGATGACGGCGATCGTGATCGCGGTCATCGCGACAAGGACGATCGCGAGCGAACGGTGGCAGCCGAGGGCCCGAAACGCCTCGTCGGGTCCGGTACGCCGAGGAAGAGAGGCCGTCGGCCCCGAGGCCCACCCACGCGAGGAACGCGACGAGCGAAACCCGGTGAAAGATCTTCGGATCGTTGACGTCCCGGGGCTTCCCGAGGACGAGGCGGGTCAGCGAATTGCGTTCGGGCGCCAAATCACTTCTTCCATCTGTGCGCGATCACCGCGGGAGTTTAGTCTGAGAGGCCCCGGCTGAGGCCTCCCGCCTTCCCGCGTCTCGCGAGAGCCCCGGGAGGCCGATATATCCTGAGAGTGATCAGGATGAAGGAAATTCTCGTTCTCGTCTTCGCCGCCGCGAGTCTGACCAACGCCCTGAAGGAGATCGCCGCCTCCTGGGAGATTGCGGGCGGGGAGAAGATCGCTTTCAACTTCGCGTCCTCCAGCACGCTCGCCCTGCAGATCCGCGAAGGGGCGCCGGCAGACCTCTTCCTCTCGGCAGACGAGGCGCAGATGGACGTCCTCGAGAGGGCAGACCTCGTCGCGCCCGGGACCCGTCGCAGCGTCCTTTCGAACACTCTCGTCATCGTCGTGCCGCACGACAGTTCGCTCCAAATCGCCTCTCCGAAGGATCTCGCCGGCAAGGGCGTCGAGAAGCTCGCATTGGCGGAGCCGACGTCCGTCCCCGCGGGCGTCTACTCGAAGAAATTCTTCGAAAGTATCGGAATCTGGGACGCGCTCGCCCGGAAAGTCGTGCCGACCGAGAACGTGAGGGCGACGCTCGCGGCCGTCGAGTCGGGGAACGTCGACGCCGGAGTCGTCTACCGGACCGATGCCGCGATTTCGAAGCAAGTCAGGATCGCGTTCGAGATCCCCGCGGCCTTGGGCCCTGCGATCTCGTATCCGTTCGCGCTCGTCAAGGGGGCGCCACGGGAAAAGGAGGCCCGGAGGTTCCTCGCGTACCTCGGTTCACCCGCCGCGCGCGCCATCTTCGTGCGATACGGCTTCCTCGTGAAGGACTGACGTGTTCGAGCTCGCCGTGGACGTGCCTGTCGTCTGGTTCACGCTCCGGGTGGCGGCTCTCGCCGTTCTCCTCCTCGCGCCCTTTGGGCTCGCGCTCGCATTGCTCCTCGCGCGGAGGCGCTTTCCCGGCAAGGCCCTCCTCGAGACGCTCGTTTCGCTTCCGCTCGTCCTCCCGCCCGTCGCGACCGGGCTCCTGCTCCTGAAGTTCCTGGGCCGGCGCGGCCCAGGCGGGCGCGCCGCGCATGTTCTTTTCGGCATGGACGTCGTCTTCACCTGGAGAGCCGTCGTCGTCGCGATGATGGTGATGTCCCTTCCTCTCCTCGTGCGCACGGCGCGCGTCGCCTTCGAGGAAGTGAACCCGCGTCTCGAAGCGGTCGCCCGGACGCTCGGGGCGAGTGAAGTGCGCGTCCTCTCGACGGTCACGCTTCCCCTGGCCTCGCGCGGAATCGCCGCGGGCCTCCTTCTCGCCTTCGCGCGCTCGCTCGGCGAGTTCGGCGCCACGATCCTCGTCGCGGGGAACATTCCGGGCCGCACGACGACGATCGCCACGGCGATCTACAACGACGTGCAGACCGGCCTGGACGGGAGCGCGTACGGCCTCCTCGCGGTCTCGGCGGCGCTCGCCTTCGGCGCCATTTTTCTTTCGGAGGTCTGGTTGAAGCGCCGGACGAACGCGTGACGCTTTCGCTCGAAGGCTTCCGCCTGCCGCTCACGCCCTTCGCCCTGGAGCTCGACGTTACGCTGAGCGCCCACGTCACGGCCGTCTTCGGGCCGTCGGGCGCCGGCAAGACGTCGCTCCTCGAAGCCGTCGCGGGCCTGAGGCATCCCCAGAGGGGACGCATCGTCCTGTCCGGCCGCGTGCTCGACGACGCGGCCGCGGGAGTCCGCGTCCCTCCGCGTCAACGGGCCGTCGGATACGTCACGCAGGACGATTCGCTGTTCCCGCATCTCTCCGTCGCGGGCAATCTTCGTTACGGAGCGGGCCGTGGCGTCGCGCGCAAGGCCCCTCTCGGGGAGGATCGCATCGTCGACACCCTCGGACTCGCCTCTCTCCTCGACAGAAGCCCCGCGACGCTTTCCGGCGGAGAGCGGCGCCGCGTCGCCCTGGGCCGGGCCCTCCTGTCGACACCGGAGATCCTGCTTCTTGACGAGCCCCTCTCCGGCCTCGACCGTCCGCTCAAGGAGAGGGTCCTCGAGCATCTCCTCAAGATCAAGGCGGCCTTTCCCCTGCCGATCCTCTACGTCACGCACGAGGCGGCCGAGGTCGAGGCGCTCGCCGACGAGGTCGTCGTCCTCGACGCCGGCCATCTCGCGGCCCGCGGCGCTCCCCTCGACGTGCTTCGGGGCGGCTCCTCCGATCCCGCCGGCCGACACCTCGTCGGCTGAAGCATCTGCATCTTGACGGCCGTCCCACCCTTCGTTACATTGCGATTGAGACTGAGTCGCATGAGCAACGAGACGATCGTCCGGCACCTCGCGGCCATGGGGACCGCGCTTTCCCTGACCGTCTCGGCTCCGACGCGGGACGCCGCGCTTCGCGCTAGTGAGGCGGGAGTGAGGGAGATCGAGCGCATCGAGGCGCTTCTCTCCACGTGGCGGGACGACACTCCCCTCGCCCGGCTGAATGCCGCGGCTCCCGGCGTTGCAACGCTGGTTTCACCGGAGCTCTTCGGATTGCTGAGGAAGATCTTCGAATGGGAAAAGGCGACCGGCGGCGCCTTCGACCCGGCGGTGGCACCGCTCGTCAAGGCGTGGGGGCTTCGCACGGGCGGGCGCATTCCCGACGCACGGGAGCTGGCCGCCGCGCGCCGTGTCTCCGATCCCGCTCTCTTCACTTTCGAAGAATCTTCTCTTTGCGTCACCCGCCACGACGCCCTCGCCGGCATCGACGAAGGCGCCTGGGGCAAGGGCTGGGCGCTCGACAAGGCGGCGGCTGCGATGCGCG
>OBLW0100002914.1_pt1 | contig 13642 bp, 12 predicted proteins | sample 1520161 | NCBI WGS metagenome assembly OBLW01 (sample SAMEA3539309, study PRJEB22396) | soil metagenome | biome: tundra; feature: field; material: soil | place: USA | collected 2010-05 | depth 0.15 m
GTTGCCACTGCCCGCGCTCGAACAGCTCCTGCTCGCCGGGACCAGCCTCCCGGCACCACACGGTGACAGTGCGGTGGCCCCCGCAACATCGGCCCTCGGTGATGACGGCGTAGAGGCAGGTGAGAAGACCGGCTGACAGTGGTTGGCAAGGCCTACGGGAGGCGGCCTGCCCGGGTCAGCTGGGGCTATCGGCACATCAATCCCGCTGCACATCGAGGACGCTGACGAGGCAAGGTGATCGCGGTGGACGACACATGGAGCTTGAAGCCGGGTGTCGAGCCACCAGTTCACTGAGGCCGGGAGCATTACACCAGCGACTCAACGCCGGCCCGCGGGAGTTACCGCTCCCGCCTCCCACACCCGCGGTGCCAACATGGCCGAACCGCTGCGGTGCGACCTGGGCCGACAAGCGGGCGAAGCGCGCCCCGATGGTGGACGCCGACTTATCTTGCTGCCGTGAGGCGCAGCCTTGCTCTTGTTGGCGAACGCCGCTGCCGCCATTACCGACTGGTCCCTCAGACCTGCAATGGCCTCAGGGTGATCATGGCGCGGGCGCACAGCCTTCGCTGTCCCAAGTGCGGCAGCACGTGGGGAGTTGGCTGTACATCTGCGAAATGGCCGATGAGGGACGCGGCGGCATTGATCCTTGCAGACGCCGTGCCCGGCGCAGCTCAAACGGTTGCTCCCTGGGGCAGTCACCGGCGCACCCACCTTTGCGCCGTGGCCGGGCAGATGGGTCGCGTCCGCTGGGTCGGCCCGCCGCCACATCCCGACGGTGCCGACCATGGTGGCTAAGGCAGTAGAATCTGGGGTGAGGCACACTGTTTTCAGGACGAAGCCCGGCACAGTTGGGTATGACAGCAAACAATCCCGCTGCGGGTTGCCGTCGCAGCACCCACCCCTGCACGCGGGGGAGAAGAAGGACAACATGCTTATGCTCGTCATCCACGCGCTCACCATTGTGCTGTGGGCCGTCGCCGCCGTCGCGACGTGCGGGATCGCCCTCGGGTTCCTCGCGCGCACCATCACGGGCCGGGCGCCGTACCGCAACCACAGCCGTCTTGTGGCGGCGGCTATACGCTGGGAGAAGAACTGGCACCGCTGAGCCAGCCGAGAACCTGCCACGAGGAAGTCCCCCACACCGCGCCGCACCTGCCGGCGCCGGGGACTTCTCTGCGCGCTGAGGCGCGACCGGGGGACAACGCCATCGCCGCCCCGGCCGGAGACCAGCTGAGGTTCGCGGGCCTGGGCGTGCCTGCGCGTTGGCCGCGGACCAGACGTGGGCCGACTTCCACAACAGGACGCACATCACGTGCGGCCCGCAAATCGGTGCCTGTTCGCTGACCAGCCAGCCACACCCCCGTCGGGGTAGGCGCTCAGGGGGCGTGGTTGTCTCCCGCACGCAGGGCCCAGCCCACCCCTTTCGTTCCAGTGCCTTGGGCGGTCACAAAACTACTGAGAGCCTCCGACCACACGGTTGGAGGCTCTCAGTGTGCCTCGGCTGCCGCTCGCTGCGGCAGGGGGAGCCGCTGGCCTGATCTTCTCGGCCCTAGACATCACCCGGAGGTTCGGCGCCAGCAGATGTCCAGCCAGGTCCCACACCTCCTGGCGTACTGGCCGTTGGGGGGGTTGACGGAGTCCGAGGTGTCAACATATTGTGACCGACCGGTCGGTAACTTAGTCTTACCTAAGCAAGTCCCACCGGGTGCCAACCAGTGATCTCACAGAGGTGAAGACATGGCAACACAGGACAGCCCCGATCGCGCTCTTGAGAACGCCGATCGAGCCGACCCGGCCGAGGCGGGCCAGGCATCATTCGACAGGATCATTGCGGCCGACTCCCGGATCGAGCCGGGTGACTGGATGCCGGATGCCTACCGCAGGACGTTGATCCGCCAGATCTCCCAGCATGCGCATTCCGAGATCATCGGAATGCAGCCGGAGGGCAACTGGATTAGCCGGGCGCCATCGCTTAAACGCAAGGCCATCCTGATGGCCAAGGTCCAGGATGAGGCCGGGCACGGGCTGTATCTCTACTCCGCAGCCGAGACGCTCGGGATTTCGCGCGACGTGCTCAACGACCAGCTTCTGGCCGGAAAGGCGCGCTACTCATCCATATTCAACTACCCCGCACGTAACTGGGCAGACGTGGGTGCCATCGGCTGGCTCGTCGACGGCGCTGCGATCTGCAACCAGGTACCGCTGTGCCGTGTCTCCTTCGGTCCCTACGGACGGGCCATGGTGCGCGTCTGCAAGGAGGAGTCCTTCCACCAGCGCCAAGGCTTCGAGATCCTGCTCGAGCTGGCCAACGGCACCAAGGCCCAGAAGCAGATGGCCCAAGACGCTGTCAACAGCTTCTATTCGCCGGCCCTGATGATGTTCGGCCCGCCGGACTCGGACTCGGCGCACTCCAGCCAGTCCATGGCCTGGAACATCAAGCGCTTCAGCAACGACGAGCTCCGTCAGCGCTTTGTGGGCATGATTGTCGAGCAGGTCAAGGTCTTGGGTCTGACCCTGCCGGACGACGACATCAAGTTCAACGAAGAGACGGGCAAGTGGGAGTACGGCGAGCTGGACTGGGCTGAGTTCAACGAGGTCCTGGCCGGACGCGGCCCCTGCAATGCGCAGCGGCTGGCACACCGCCGCGAGGCGCATAAGAACGGCGCCTGGGTGCGCGAGGCGGCCGCTGCATATGCAGCCAAGAAAGCAAAGAAAGAGCAGGTGGCTTAGGTGAGCATGGAAGACACGCAGACCAGTTCCGGTGGTGCCCAGTGGCCGCTATGGGAAGTCTTTGTCCGATCCGCCCGGGGACTGTCCCACGTCCATGCCGGTTCCCTGCACGCGCCGGACGCCGAGATGGCGCTGCGCAACGCCAGGGATCTGTACACGCGCCGCAACGAGGGTGTATCGCTGTGGGTTGTGCCGGCGTCGGCCATCATCGCCAGTGACCCCGATGCCAGGGGAGAGCTCTTCGAGTCCCCGCAGGGCAAGGACTACCGCCACGCCACGTATTACACCAAGAGCGAAGGTGTGAAGCACCTGTGAGCTCCCTTGACCCCACTCTTGCCGGCGCGGCCACAGCCACCGCCACCGGCGACTCGGCAGCCACTGCCACCCGGATCACTCCCGGCAACGCGCTGCGGCCGGAGGACATCGCGGCGCAGGTCGCCGCCGCCCCCGCCGCCGTGGGGCAGGACGTTGCCAGCTACGCGCTAAGGCTGGGCGATGACCCGCTGATCCTCGCCCAGCGCCTCGGCCGGTGGATTTCGCGAGCTCCGGAGCTGGAGGAGGACGTGGCGCTGGGTAACATCGCCCTGGATCTGCTCGGCCACGCCCGGTCCTTGCTGACCTATGCCGGCGGCGCCTGGGACAAGACCGAGGATGACCTGGCCTACTTCCGGGGTGAGAGCGAGTTCCGCTGCGCCCATCTCGTAGAACAGCCCAACGGGGACTTCGCCCGAACTATTGCCCGGCAGCTGGTGGTCTCCACCTTCCAGCACCTGCTCTACGGCGCCTTGATCGAATCCGCGGATCCAACGCTGGCTGCCATCTCGGCCAAGGCGCTGAAGGAAGTGGACTACCACCAGGATCACAGCTACCAGTGGACCCTGCGTCTGGGCCAGGGCACCCAGGAGTCCAGACGCCGCATGCTGAACGGGCTGGAGCTGACCTGGCCATACATCGACGAGCTCTTTGATGACGACGAGCTGATCGAACGTCTCGAAGGCGTCGCCGTGCGTCCGTCGTCGCTGCGGGCCGAGTTCGACGCCCGGATCGCGGAGGTCCTGGCCGAGGCCGAGCTTGAGGTGCACGAGGTTCCGAGAGCGCGCGGCGGTGGCCGTGCGGGACGGCACTCCGAGTACCTGGGCTTCGTCCTCGCCGAGATGCAGGTGCTGGCCCGGGAACATCCCGGCGCCACATGGTGATCCTTCGATGAGCAACTGACCCGAGGTCGCAGCAATGTCTACGAACACCGCAGCACGCCCCACCGGGACCGCGGCCGCCCAGGTCTGGGATATTGCCGCCACCGTCTGCGACCCGGAGATTCCTGTGCTCACGATTGAGGACCTCGGCATACTGCGGGATGTGCGAGTGGAAGACGACGGCGCCGGTCACCGGATCGCGGAAGTCACCATCACCCCGACCTACTCCGGCTGCCCAGCCATGGATGCGATCCGGGATGACGTTCGCACCGCACTGACCGGCCGTGGCTACCAGGATGTCCGCGTCAAGCTGGTGCTCTCCCCGGCCTGGACCACGGACTGGATGACCGACTCGGGCAAAGCCAAGCTGGCTGAATACGGCATAGCCCCGCCCTCCGGCCGCTCCGGCGCGCGATCCGGCCCCATGCGCCTGGCACTGAGCGTCAAATGCCCGAGGTGTTCATCGTTGAACACCCGCGAGCGGGCTCGTTTCGGCTCGACCTCCTGCAAGGCCCTGTACGTCTGTCAGGACTGCCAGGAACCGTTCGACTACTTCAAGGTGCTGTGACCATGACTGATGCTTTGCCGGTGGCTGAGCCCGTCGAGATGACTGCGAACGAGCCTCGACGTCGTGCTTGCTTCAACCCGCTTACTGTCGCCGAGGTCCGGCGCCTCACGGCGGACGCCATCGAGGTCAGGTTTGTGGTGCCCGAAGACCTGGCGGGGGAGTACGACTACCTTCCCGGCCAGTACGTGGCGCTACGTACAACCATTGACGGGCAGGATGTGCGGCGTAGCTACTCCATCTGTGCCGAGCCCAAGCCTGGCGAGATCCGTATCGCCATAAAGCGTGACCTCGGGGGATCCTTCTCCACCTGGGCCAACGAGAGCCTCAAACGCGGGGATGTACTGCAGGTGATGAGCCCCCAGGGCGCATTCATCTCCCAGCACAGCATGACCGAGCTGAACCACCCGGATGAGATCCAGGCCGAGGTTGCCAGAACTCCGACAGCGAACTACGTCGCCCTCGCCGCAGGGTCCGGGATTACCCCTGTCATCGCGATTGCCAAGACCGCTCTTGCTGCCTCCGGGTCCACCCGCTTCGACCTTGTCTACGCCAACAAGGCTGCCATGGATGTGATGTTCCTGGAGGAGCTTGCCGACCTGAAGGACAGGTACCTGGCCCGCTTCGCAGTCCACCACGTGCTGTCCCGCGAACAGCGCATCTCACCGCTGATGACGGGCCGGATCGACGCGGAGAAGCTGACAACGATCTTCGACACCGTGCTGCGCACAGACGACGTCGATGAGTGGTTCCTGTGCGGCCCCTTCGAGCTTGTGCAGCTGTGTCGTGACACCTTGGCCGCCCGCGGGGTGCCTGCCGAGAAGGTGCGCTATGAGCTGTTCACCACCGGTGACCCGCAAAAGCCTGAGGGCAACAGCGGGCGTCCAGTCCTGGTAGACGAATCCGCCAAGAACGTCGAGATCACGTTCACGCTCGATGGGCTGCGTGGCACCGTTGCCAGTCCCGTGCACGCGCAGGAGTCCATTCTCAACGCAGCGCTGCGGGTCCGCCCCGATGTCCCCTTCGCGTGTGCGGGCGGCGTGTGTGGGACCTGCCGGGCCAAGCTGATCTCAGGGACGGTGAAGATGGCGGAGAACTATGCCCTGGAGCGGGACGAGATCGAGAGGGGGTTCGTGCTCACCTGTCAGTCCCACCCGACGAGCGACTCAGTCACCGTTGACTACGACGCGTAGCCTTGCGCCGCAAATACCCGTGCCCTTGGCCCGGGCACGTTGTGGCCCCAGCACGCCTAAGGCTCGCCAAGGCCCAGTCGCCTGAGGGTGTTCGCCACGACCCGGGTGTCGAGCACCGCGTGGTCGGGTCCCTGACAGCCCATGTGCTGGGCGCCGCCGGGGCCCCGGGCGACCGCTGACGTTGTCGGCCCACACCGCTGGTCCGAAACCTGCTCGACGCGCGGCCTCCACGGCAGGTCGCGCAGCTGGCGGCAGGCGGCGCGTCCTGGCCCTGCTGCTCAACCTCGAGGTGACCCAGAGCGCACTGACGGGCTAGCTGGGATCGTCCAACCGAAAGCCGACCTTCAGACCGACCTGGAATTGAGCAACGGCCCCGTCCGCGATCTGGCCGCGGATCTCTGTCACCTCGAACCATTCCAGGTTCCGCAGCGTCTGGCCGGCGCGCGCTACGCCGTTGCGGATGGCCTGCTGGAGGCTCTCGGGCGAACTTCCTACGATCTCGGTGACGCGATAGGTGTGATCGGGCATGGCAGACCTCCGGTCGGCTGGGAACATCTGGATGGACAATCACACCCGCGCACGAGCTGGCGCGCAACCCCCCGGTGGCCGGCGCAAGAGCAGCCGCCCTCGTGCGCGACCTACTAGCTCGCCAGCCCATGGGCAGGGCGGCCTCGCCGCGCGCCTCGGCCGGCAGTTGGGGGAAGGTGAGCAGCCGCTGATCGCCGGTGGTCGTTGGTCAAACGGGGCGCGGACGCCAAGACCTCAGCGTCGCGTGTCCGCACTCAACGAGCTCCTTGTCATGATGGGGCAGGGCCATATGCTGGTTCTATGAGTGACTGGGCCGCCGCGGCGCGCGCGCAGCCCATCGGGCTGGTACCTCCAGGCCGATAACCGGTCGGGCTTTACTTCACGCCCACCGAGCTGCTCAGGGCCGCGCCGACCTGGACGGGTGGTTCCAGCAGGCCGTAGTGAGGCTCAACGCTGGATTGCTGTGAGGTTTGAGGTCGGGGCCGTGATCCCTGGGGTTCCCCGGCCGGCTGGGCGCACGGGACGAAACCACGATCGGAGGGACGGAGGGGACATGGAACTTGTGACGTTGCACCGGCGCGCGGTCGAGCACTGGGCGGCGCGTGTTGCGGCAGTCGAGAACGACCAGTGGGGCAACCCGACGCCGTGCACGCAATGGTCGGTGCGCGGGCTCGTGAACCACGTCGTTGCCGAGGAGCTCTGGACGGCTCCCCTGTTGGGCGGTATGACGATCCAGGAGGTTGGCAGCCAGTTCGACGGCGACGTGCTGGGCGAGGACCCGGTCGATTCGGCGCGCATTGCCGCGGACGAAGCCACGGCCATCGTCGACGCCGTTCTCCCCGGTGGGGGACTCGTTCAGCTGTCGTATGGCGAGGCGGACATGGGTGAGTACGTGCGCCAGCTCTGCGCCGACCACCTGATCCACGGCTGGGACCTCGCTGCGGCAACCGGCGGGGACACGTCAATGGACCCTGAGCTGGTGGCTGAGGTTGGAACCTGGTTCGCCGAGCGAGAGGCGGCCTACCGCGGCTCCGGCGCCATCGGTCCACGCGCCGCGGGCGCGGGCGACCCGGCGTCGGACCTTCTGGCAGCTTTCGGCCGGACTTGGCAATGGGGTCCCAACCATGTGGCGCTGGCCCGTTTTTCGATGGCTTTCGGCTCCGGTGAGGTCGATGCGATCATGGCGCGGATGACCGATGACTGCGTCTTCGAGTCGACCGGCCCGGCACCTGATGGGCAACGCTATGTGGGCCAGGCTGCAGTGCGAGCGGTGTGGGAGAGGTTCTTCGATGAGACCACCGACCCGAAGTTCACCGACGAGGATGTCTTTGTCTGCGGTGACCGAGCCTGCGTCCGATGGCGATTCACCTGGACCAACGACGACGGATCGCCGGGTCACGTTCGGGGCGTCGACGTCCTGCGGTTCCGCGACGGGCTCGTGTGGGAGAAGCTCTCCTACGTCAAGGGCTGAGCGACCTCTTGGGCCGCTCGATAGCAACGATCGGATGCTGACCAGCCAGATCTGCTGGACTGCGACAAGGCAGGCGCTGCCAGGATGAATTGACGGCCAAAGGAGACCCCGATGACGACGATCACCGATGAGCAGATGAGGGCTTTGATGACCACCACCCGGTCTTACTGCGCGGTCATCCTGCGCCCCGGGCCCAAGCGGCACATGGCTGGCGTGGATGACATCATCTGGGAGCACGGCCGGCGCAACTTCTCGTTGCGGGCAGAAGGGCTCCTGCCGATCGTCTGCCCAGTGGGCGATGGCAGCGACCTGTGCGGTGTCGGCATCTTCGCCGTCGGCCTCGAAGAAGCGGCCTCCATCATGGACGACGATCCCGGTGTCAAGGCGGAGGTGTTCGTCTATGAGCTTCATCCCTGTCGCAGCTTCCCTGGTGATGCTCTTCCAGCCTGAGTCGCAGCTACCGGTCCTGTGGCCAAGAGCAGCAACGCGTCCCGCCGACAGATGAACCACCTTGAAGAAGCGTGAACTGGGATGCCAGCTACACCGCAGGTGGGGGCCCAGGCGACGAGGGAACGACCCGTCCGTGGAAGCCGAGCTCGAGGTTCTCGCCGCGACGCTCGCGCCTTCGAGCCAGGGCACGCCGTCCAGGAGGTTCCCTCGGTCTGTGCTGAGGCTGAGCCGCGCACCGTCGGGAGCGTGACGGATGGGATTCAGACGGTGCCTGGGCTTGTCCCGACGCTGGCGAGCCCGGCCTCCAGTAGATGCAGGGCGCGGTCGAGAAGCGCCCCCATGTGGGCTTGCCCATCACTTTGGACCCACTCGGTGAGTGCTGCCATAATTCCCCCGATGATGGCGCCTGCCGCTACCCGCAGCTCAAAATCCTCGGGATCGCGCCCGCTCTGGGCGGCAAAGATCTGGCAGAGCACTGCCTCGTTCTCCTGGAGGAAGCCCCAGAGCCTGGCGCGCAGTGCCGGCACGCCGAGCATCAGGCGGCCCCTCACCAAGAACATCGAGGCGTCTTGCTCGACGACGTCAGCCAACGTCTGCGTAAGAGCACGCCGCATCGCTGTGACGCCCGGCTCACCCCTTGGCCCGGCGGCCAGCGACGTGAGGATCAGGGCGTCGTACTCGTCGGTCAGGACCAGGTCCTCCTTGGTGGGGAAGTACCGGAAGATGGTGCTGGGAGAAACCTCAACCGCCTCGGCAATCTGCTCGATGGTGGTCTGCTCATAGCCCTGCGCGACGAAGAGCCGGAGCGCTTCGCGCTGGATCTCGGAGAACGTCCGTGCTCTCTTGCGCTCACGAAGGCCGGGACGTGGGGTCGCATCCTTGACTTGGTCGGAACGGGCAGCAGTCACCCCGAGATTATGCTCCCGGTGGCTTGCGTCGTTCGCAGCTGCTCTCCCATTGCTACCTCCTTGGTCACTTCCTCAAGGTGTTGGTCACGGCCTGGCCGAAGCACGCACCGTCATCGCAGCCACGGCGCCGTTCGGCCCGGTGTTCTTGGAGTGCGCCACAGGCCTGTTGGGCAGGACCGTCAAGGCCACCAGCGCGGCGGCGATCGCGACCCCGGCCGAAACGAGCAGGGACGCGTCCAGACCATGGACGAAGCCCTGGCGCACCGACGCGAGCAGCGCGGGCGAGTGCAGCCTCTCGGCAACGCTCAGGCCCCCGAACACGCTTTGACGGACCACGCTGGCTATCCCGGTCGGCAGGGCTGCCAGATGCAGTTCGGACTGGTAGGAGGTGACAAGCACACTGCCGAGGATCGCAGCGCCAAGTGGAGCACCCACCTTCTGGACCGCCTGCATCATGGCGGAGGCGACCCCACTCCTTTCTGTGGGAACGGTGCTCAAGGCACCGGAGGACGCGGTGGCCAGTCCGAGGCCCGTCCCAAACCCGGTGATGGCCATCCAGCCGGCAACGAACACGGTGCTGGAGCCTATGGTCGTGGTGGCGCCCATGGCCATCCCTGCAGCCATGACGACAAATCCCAGCGCCACGGTGACCTTCGATCCCGCCCACGTGGCGAACCGGTCAGCGGGGACAGCCCCCAGGACGAGTCCGGCGACCAGCGGCAGCAGACGATATCCGGAACCCTGGGCGTCCACACCCAGCACCCCCTGGAAGTACTGCGGCATGGTGAACAGCACTCCGATCATCGCGAACAGGGCGGTGCCCGCGAGGATGACTCCCCAGGTGAAGGACCTCGAGGAGAACAGCGAGAGGTCGACCAACGGCTTGCCTGCCGGTTGCAAGGTCAGGTGGCGTTCCCAGGTGAAGAACCCCACGAGTGCGCCAAGGCCTGCGGCGACCACCGCAAGTGACCCGGGGTTGGCCCAGCCGTTGCGGCCTAGCTCGATCAGGCCGTAGGTCACGCCGACCAAGCCCAGCACCGAGCACACCATGCCGAGGGGGTCCAGTCCTGGCCGCTCGGCTGCACGTGACTCAGGTACGAGTGCGACGACCGCGACCAGGCCTATGACAGCGACCGGGATGTTGAGCAGGAAGACCCATCCCCACCAGTAGTTCGCCAGCAGCCACCCTCCAAGGATCGGACCGATGGGCAGGGCAAGGAAGTTTGCAGCCGCCCAGATGCCAACTGCTCGCGGGAGTTCGTTGTCAGTGAACAGGACCGTGGTGGTCGACAGAGCCATGACCACGATGGCGGCCGCGGCAACGCCCAGCAGGGTTCTTGCGGCAATGAAAGCGCCAGGGGTGGGGCAGTAGGCGCACGCGAATGAGGCTGTCCCGAACAGGACCAGTGCGCCCAGCATCATCTTCTTGCGGCCGAAGCGGTCGCCGAGCACGCCGGCGGGCAGCATTGCGGCCGCAAGCGCGACGGCGTAGGCCGAGGAGAACCACTGGAGGTCCGATTCGGAGGCTTTCAGCGCGGAAGCCAGGGTGGGCAGCGCCACACTGAGAACTGTGACATCCAGGCCCACCGCGACCACGCCCAGCGTGATCCCCGCCAAGGCCCACCACTTCGGCTTGTTGGCCGTGATCGGTGCCGGTGCCGGGGGTGAGATCGCCATTGCGATACTCCTTCGAATGGAAGTGTCTATGTTTTGACAGTCACTACTATAATATATTGACATCCAAATTTCTGCCCGTGGATGCTGAGTGGCGTTCCGCAGACCGGTGGGTGTTCTGGCGTGAAGGACCCCCTCGATGAGGTCGTCGGTGCCGCCGGGGATGGCGCCAGGTCCTGATGGGTTGCGGTGACGTGGGAGGTGCTGGACCTGGTATCACTTCGCCGAGAAAGCGTGCCTGCCCGGCGTCTGGTGGCCGCCCCGGGCACTCATCTGCTTGTCCAGGTGCTTGACTGGATTGCTAGACCCGATCCCGGTGTGGCAGTAAGGTCCGGTCTCATGGCGGTTGAGTGGACCGGTTCTGGCCCGGAGCTCCTGCTGGACCAGGACTGCATCGATTCGGTGAGTCACGCTGAGGGGGAAGTACATGGCACGGCCCCGGACCGAAGGCTGCCCGTTGGGCAGCCGGGGCCGACCTCGCGGGCGCTGGCCGAGCAGTACTCAGCTCGACCATCAATGCCGGCACCGACCTAGACCTGTCCGTCGTCTGGGACCGTGGGGCTTTGCGCCTGACCGTTCGAGACCATGGTCTCGCCCTGCCGGGCCAGCTGCCTTCAGGCTTTGACCTGCACGGGCGAGGGCTCATCGCCGTCGCCGGCCTCTCACGCGCGTTCGGGGTCCTGCCGACCGCCGATGGTGGCAAGGTCGTCTGGGCCGTCCTTGACGCACCCCGGCCGCGGTTTTCGGACAGACGAATCCGGTCTGGGCACGCCACAACATCTCAGGAGTCGCCGCTTGTTCACCGACAGCTGCGGACGGGCCGAGCTGCCATTCTGCGCGGGTCTGAGCCGGCAGCCCGCCTGAGATCGATCCGCCGTCGAGCAGCAGGTTAAAGTGATGGCGCACGTGGAAGATGTTCTACCGGCGCGCCGGGCGGTGACCGTCTGGTCTCTGCCGGCCGACTCGTCGGTGGCCAGTGGCCCGCTGGCTGGTCAGGTGCCCTGAGTCGAGCTCTTCTGCTGACTTCCCGTCCTTGCTTGTCGCGTTCTCTGGTCAGTCAACCGCACCGCGCGAGCTCATTCCTTCGCTTCAGCCGACTGCTCCGTCGCCGGACAGGAGGTAGCGGGTGAACCAGTTCCTTGCCAGGCGCGCTGCCTCAGCCAGGGTGCCCTCCTCCTCGAACAGGTGAGTGGCGCCCTCAACGACACTCAGCTGGCTGGTGCAGGTCAGCTGGGCCCGTGCCAGCCGGTTCAGCTCCAGAACCCCCTGATCGGCACCGCCCACGATCAGCAGGGTGGGCGATCGCACCCCAGCAAGCCGCGGCCCGGCGAGGTCGGGACGGCCGCCGCGTGAGACGACCGCCGCGATGTCAGCCCCAGGTTCTGCCGCCGCCCAGATTGCCGCGCTGGCTCCGGTGCTGGCGCCAAAGTAGCCGACCCGGCACTTTGCGGCGTCTGGGCGGCCGCCCAGCCATCGGGTCGCCGCCGTCAGCCGGCTGGCGAGCAGCTCGATGTCGAAGACGTTGGCGCGGTCGAGCTCCTCCTCGGCCGTGAGCAGGTCCAGCAGCAGCGTGCCCAGTCCGGCCCGGTACAGCACGTCGGCGACGAACCGGTTGCGCGGGCTGTGGCGGCTGCTGCCACTGCCGTGGGCGAACAGCACCACGCCGGTCGCCGGTTCGGGAAGGTGCAGGTGTGCTTGCAGCGCGATCCCGCCGACCGGGATCTCGACATTGACGTCGCAGTCGGGCCCCTCTGCGGCGGTGCGGGGGTCCCGCACGCGCGGTTCCGCCGCCTCGAGCAGGGCCATCACCTCGCCGTCACTGGTCGGGGAGAAGTCGTCATAGTGGTAACCGACCGCCAGGAACGTCTCGGGTGCGGCAACGCACACGACCTCGTCTGGCCCCGGAAGGTTCCGCAAGGTTCTGGCTGGAGCGACCGGAACCGCCAGGACCACCTTGGTCGCGCCGAGCCGGCGGGCGACCTCGCAGGCGACCTGCGCGGTCGATCCCGTCGCTACTCCGTCGTCAACGATCACCGCGACGCGATCGGTCAGGCTGACGCGTTCGCGGCCCCTGCGCAGAAGGGCGACGCGCGTTTCGAGTGCTGCGCGCTCGCGGGTCTCGACCGCGCGCAGCTGTTGTTCGCTGATGTGGGCTTGGCCCAGCACCTCGACGTCGAGCACCCGGACACCACCTTCGCCGATGGCCCCCATGGCCAGCTCGGGCTGGGACGGGACGCCGAGCTTGCGCACCACGATGGCATCAAGAGGCGCCTCTAGCGCCCGCGCCACTTCGAACGCAACCGGCAGACCGCCGCGAGGCAGGCCCAGCACCACCACATCCTGGCCACGCAGGTGCTCGAGTCGATCCGCCAGTCGGCGTCCGGCATCTAACCGATCTGCGAACTCGGCCATCACCAACACCCACGTTCCGTTCAGTGAGTCTCTCGGCTGAGGTTGACCTTGAACAGTGGACACGCGTTCAGGGATGGATGTCCCTGAAGTTGCTGCTTCTCGAAGCGTACCTGTGGTGAGCATGGCGATCGAGGGGTGAAGGTCGACCGGAACGGTTCCGCGATGTCTGAGACTGCGAGGAGGTCGAGCGCTGCCGGACGATGGCACCCCGTCGCGGCCCTAACGTTGAGGAAGATTTCGGGGCAGCGGAGGGGCGTCTTGCGCCGTTGGCCGGCCGCGCCAGATGCCGTGCCTCGCGCAACGGTTCAGCGCGCTGGTGTCCACCATGGGCCCAAGCGCGCAGGGATGGCGCCGGGCCAGACATCCCATGGGCTTAGATGTCAAGCTGCTGCCTGTTGGGTGTGCTGGTTCTAGGCATTGGCCTCGTCGTAGGGGGTGGGCGTTTTGAGGCAGCCAGGCAGGGTGTGAAGCGTTGCTGTGCGCCTTGACGTGACACGCCGAGCTGGGCTCCGATCACC
>OBLW0100002915.1_pt1 | contig 13639 bp, 16 predicted proteins | sample 1520161 | NCBI WGS metagenome assembly OBLW01 (sample SAMEA3539309, study PRJEB22396) | soil metagenome | biome: tundra; feature: field; material: soil | place: USA | collected 2010-05 | depth 0.15 m
GCTTCCCGACCGGCTCGAGGTCGTCTCCGAGCTCCCGGTCACCGCGGTCGGGAAAGTCGACAAAACGGCGCTGCGCGCAGCAGCCGGGGAGGAGTGAGGCTATGTCCGCCCACACGGATAACTCGATCATCATCAACGCGCCGGTCAACGTGGTGTGGGAGGAGGCAAACCGGCTCGAGCAGTGGCCTGTGCTCTTCGCGGAGGAGTACGAACAGGTAGATGTCCTGGCCAAGGATCAGGATCGGGTGACCTTCCGGATCACGACCAAGCCCCGGGAAGATGGCCGCAGCTACAGCTGGGTCTCCGAGCGCGTCCTGGACACTGAACATCATCGGGCGGTCGCCCGGAGGGTGGAAACCGGGCCGTTCCTGTTCATGCATATCTTCCATTCATATGACGCGTGCCCGGAGGGGACCAGGGTGCGCTGGGTGCAGGACTTTGAGATGCGCCCGCAAGCTCCATTCACGGATGAGCAGATGGCCAGCCGAATTAACGCCGGATCGGAAGGCAACCTGCAGCGCCACAAGCAGGTCATAGAACAGCGCTGGAAAGGAGAGAATTAATGGCCGAAATCAGGCCGGGGAATCAGCTGACAACGTTTATCAACATTTTTACCTGTGAGCCAGGGGACCAGCGCGCACTGCTGGACACGCTTAAGGAAGAGACAGCGGAACTCGTGAGCACGCTCGACGGGTTCGTGTCTGCGACCTTGCATGCCAGTACCGATGGCCGTCGCGTCATCAACTACGCGCAGTGGACCGACCTAACGGCCTTCAACAAGATGATGGCAGGCCAGCAGGGTAAGGAACTCATCCAGGCAGTCCATCGCTATGCGAAGGCAGTCGATATCCATTTGTACGAAGTCAGCTGGGCGCAGGAGGCAACGACCGAGGTGGCGACGATATGATACCGGTAGCTAAGACCGACGGAATCGCTCATTCCCTCGCCGAGCATGCCTGGGAAGTTATCCGGGCCGGCCAGATCAGCGAACTGGCCGAGATATTCGCGGCCGACGCGGAGATGAGAATCGCTGCTATGACCGGCGAGGGAATCGACTATGTCATGGGCGTGATGGGCAGGCACCATCAGTCCTATCCTGACATGAAGCATGAGATCCTGTCGGTGGTCGAGAGTGCGGACGGTACCTCGGCGTGCCGTGAATTGCGGTTCAGCGGTATACAGTCCGGACAGCTGAGAAATCCGCAGACGGGGGAGGTCATTCCGCCGACCGGCAGACCGGTGCAGTGGCACGCTGCGGAGGTCGTGCAGGTAGCCGACGGGAAGATAACGTCCTGGCATGCTTATTTCGACCGTATGGAGATCGCTGAGCAAATCCGGGGCGTAAGGCCGTGAGCATTATCACGCCCGCCTGCGAGGAGGTCGCAGAGGGCGTCGTCGCACTCGTGCAGGCGCCCGGTACCCTTGGCCTGTCTAATTCAGTCATCGTGGCGGACGGCTCCCAGGGACTTGTCCTTGACACTATGCTGCTTCCTGAGATGTCCTGTGCCATCTCTGATACGGCGGCACGGATGGGAATACAGGTCGACACGGTCCTGCACAGTCACCATCACGTGGACCATTGCGGAGGCAATTCGGTATTCGGCGATGCGCGGGTTGTGGCTCACCCGCAAACTGTCGCTGACATCAAGCAGATGCTTGACAACATTACCGTCTTCGACTGGCTCATGCCGCAATTCGCGGGCCGTTTCGCCGATTTGGATGTTCGGATTCCCGAGCCGGTGGACCTGGATACCCTGGACATACCGCGTAACGGACAGCTGCTCGTATTCGGCCCCAGCCATTCGTTCCTGGACGTCGCTCTCTGGTTTCCCGACCAGCGCTTGCTGCTGTCCGCTGACCTGTGCCTCAACGGCGTGACCCCACTGGCCATTCACGGATCGCAGGTCGGCTGGGCCGAGACACTCGAATACCTCAGCGGGCTGAAACCCGACGTCGTCGTCCCCGGCCATGGCCCCGTAACAACCGCCAAGACCCTTGACGTGCTGCGTGATTACCTGCTCCGGCTGACTGCCGCGGGAGAGGCGGCGGTGCGAACCGGAGCAACAGCCGACGAAGCCATGGCGGAGTTCGACGCGGGACCAGTCGCAGAGTGGCTGGATGGCGAACGCACCAAGCAGAACCTGACCAAGGCCATAGATGAGGCACGAGAACGCGTCGGCTATCTCCCAGGGGTCGGCCCGCTAAAAAAGAACTAACCAATTAGTCCCGTACTACTTTGGAGGAAGAGTGGCCGAATCAGCAGAAGTGTCGGAGTCAAAAGCGAAGCTACGCCGGATCGTCCTGGAGGCGTTCAGCGAAGGCCGGGTGGAGGTTCTCGACGAGGTGCTGGCACCAGATTTCGTCAATCACGCAGGGCCGCCCGGTCTTGACCGCGGCATTGAGGGCGTCAAGCAGGTCATCAGCAATGAGCGTGCCGGCTTTCCGGACCTTCAGTATGAGGTCATTCAGGAAGTCGAAGAAGGTGACCTCGTCACCCAGCACTGCCGGGTCACCGGCACTCATCTCGGGCCTATCTTCGGGGTTGCCCCCACCGGACGGCGCGTTATGTGGAACGAAATTCACATCGGCCGGATGGCTGGCGGCTTGGTCGCGGAGCACTGGGCGTGCAACGACATGCATTCTGTGTGGGTGCAGATTGGGCGGGTCGCGCCACCCGCCGTCCCCGCGGCGGCCGTCCGCTGAGTCACCTGCCGGCCTGGCCGTTCCGGCCCGTCTAACCCGCTCCAGGGTTCCGAGCCGGAACGGTCCGAGCCGGAACGGTGATCGCCGCCGCCACAAGCTCTCGGTCAGCCAGCCAGCGGCCATGCAGCATGCTCATCGGCGAGCCAGCCACCACCGGGCCGGAGACCAGCAGGCGCGCGGTAAATCCGCCGCCCGTGGGGTCGATGATGACATCCGCGGCATCGAAGTCGAGCCACCGCCCGGTCAGCGGGAACCATGTCTTGTACACCGACTCCTTGGCGCAGAACAACAAGCGATCCCAGCACACCGCAGGGTTGATGACGGCGAGTTCGGCGATCCGGTTTCTCTCTGCGGCACGGGCGATCGCGTCAAGTACGCCGTCGGGGAGCGGCTCGTTGCGTTCAGCATCAAACCCCAGGGCGGCGACAACCCGGCTGCGGGCCACTCCGGCAGCTCGGTAACCCGCGCAGTGGACCATGCTGCCCACCACTCCATCCGGCCACCGAGGCGCTCCCTGTGCATCCGGAATGATCGGCGCTGGCGGCTCGCCGAGCTGAGCCAGAGCCGCATGGGCACAGGCTCGTACCGTGGCGAACTCCCTCCGCCGCCGCTGCGCGGCCCGTGCGATAACCGCTTCCTCCTGCGGAAACAACACGGCGCCCGGGTCATCACGAAACGCCTCGACGAAAACGACCGTCGACGGCAGTATCTGCTCGAGCACCTCAGCGCCGGGCCTTGGGCCAGGCCGGGTACGTCCCGTGAACGCGGCCTGTGCTCATCGCTTTAGTCCATTCTTCGCCATGACCGTGTCGAGGGCCAGCACGCCGAGCAGCCCATAGCAGTCGCCCTGCTTGGGCAGGGTGATTCTTTTGCCTACCGTCCTGCACGAAGGGCGCTGTTGAGTAGGAATATCGCATGCTTCGAAGCAACTACCGCACTTTGTCCGCGAAACGTCCGGACGACGGTTCCGCACCGTTCACTGAGAATTCACCGCCGCCGGCCTGCCCGCGTGGCGGACTTACCACGTCCCACTTACGACGTGGTGCGCGATAGTCGGCTGATAAGCGGGCGAGGCGAAGGTCTGTGATGACTCGGAAGCGTTCGAGTACTACAGGGGTCGTGTCGTCCACAGTGAAGGTGGGGTCGCCCAGCGCGCGCCGCATCTGTTCGCCGTGCCAGTACTCTTCGTGGCCCGCTCTCCACTCGGAGACGGTAGTGAACCCCTCGCCTTCGTCGATCGCATGGGCGAGGTCGACCTGCGCAAGTGGTGCGACGCGGATGCTGGTCACCTCGATAACGGCGACGGGACGGTCATCGGAGTCGACCACCACCGAGCGGACGCCGGCCTGTGGCAGCGGCTCCCCGTAATGCTCGTACTCGGCGACCAGCCCGGTGGTCGAGGTCTTCGATCCATCGAGGATCGCGGCGATCAGCTGGTCGCGCAGCGGGCCGGGAAACGCGAACTCGGCCTTGGGCTGCGACGTGGCAGTCCTCGCAACGCATCTGCGTCGAGCACGCCAACGCCGGAGACAAGCAATGGCGACCCCTCCAGCGATACCCCGGACGCCGCGAGTACTTCGACGAGACCTATTCGGCCGTAGCCGGCCTAGTCTCCGACCGCGCCGCCACGCGGTGATCACCCACCAGTCCAGCACGCCCCAACCCCAATCGCGCACCCTGTCGTTAGTAACTGCGGTTAAGGGTTGTAGCTCTAGGCGGCGTCTCGACACTCTGGTATATCTGCGCATAGTGTATACGTATAGCGGTTGAGAACTCTGGCGGCCAGAGTGAAGTGACGTGCTTGAGTGGCGGTTGCAACAGACGGTAAGGATGGTATGACCGTGAAGAACTGCACGAAAAAGCCTCACCCCCGAAATTTTGGGGCGTGCCGCTTTTGCCGACCGCCGGATATAGTCACTAGGTGAGAAAACCCGGGAGCTGTCAGTCCGCCTCCGGCTGGAGACCGGGTTCGGCAGCGATGATGCCGGCCAGGCAATGATGCCAAGCCGTATGTACCGACGATAGCGATCACCGAGCGGGTGGAGGCAGTCCTTCGCGGCTGCACGTCGGCCGGCCGGGTTTTCTTTTAGCGACTATTACCTCGTGAATCTACAGTAATTATGCGACTGGTCTTAAGTGCGGGAAGGCCGGTTCGGCGGCAAAGTGGCTGCCTTAACTGCCCGGCAGCTATGCCATACGTTCTTTTTCCTAAAAAGACCTTCAATCGTCTGGCCTCTGATCTGGCATCGGTGCATATCAACCAACCAGGCAGTACCTAATCCGGAAACCGATAGCGACCGATTACAGCCTTGGCAAGGCCCAATTTCAGGGCATGTTGAAACGCACGGGAGCTGGAGAATCTGGTATGTCCGCAAGCGCCAGAATAGAGGAGTACCAGGACCTCAGCCTGCTAGAACCGCGGTCAGGCGAAACTTATACCTCGGCTATATCAGCTGATCTTCCTGAGGTCATCCATCGTCTTGGCAAGCACTTTAGCCGCGCTGAACCGCGGCAGCGAGCGGTCGCGTATATGACCGGGCTCCTCTCTAATGTTGCCCGCAAGAACGGCAGCAATCTTGCCGCCTATGCCCAAGAATCGGTACCTGATGGAATGCATCGCCTGCTCACTACCGCTAAATGGGATGTCGACGGCGTACGCGACGAACTGAGGCACTACGTGATCAACAGGCTGGGCTGCGATACTGCGGTCCTCGCCGTCGGGCAGACCAGTTTCCTGAAAAAGGGAGACCATTCTGCGGGCGTACAGCGTCAATACAGCGAAGCTTCGCGGCGAATTGAGAACTGCCAAATCGGCATGTTTCTTTCCTATATCAGCCCGGCGGGCGTAGCCTTTATTGACAGAGAACTCTTCCTGCCGGAGGAGTGGCGGAAAGATGATAAGCGATGCGTCGATGCTGGTATAGCGCGAAGTAGCTTCGCCAGCCGCGCAGATCTAGCATTCAAGATGGTGCGGCGCGCATTCGAAAATGAGGTGCCGCCCTCCTGGGTGGTAACCTCGGGATTTGACGGCTCAGGGGGCGGTATCAGCGCGTGGCTGGAGAATCGCTGCATTCCTCATATTATCAAAATACGTCCCGCTACCCGTCTCGCTATTCAGGTAGGCACGCAAATGACAGAGATGCGGGCCGAGGAAATTCTGCGTCAGGCTTCCATCCGGCGCCTGCGAAGATTCCAAGTCGGCGAGGCTCAGTGGCTGCGGCTCCCGCTTGTACTTAATGCTCGTACGGATACGGTGCGCTGGCTGGTCATCCGCCGGGGCCTGAATGGCAAGCGGCTTACATTTTATCAAGCTTTCGGGAAGTCCGGGACATCACTGCTGGAAATCGCTCATCTGGCGCCGAGCTGTAGCGTCGCTGACAAAGAGCTGACACTAGCGAAATCCCAGGTGGGACTCGCTGAATACGAGGCGCGCCGCTACGAAGCCTGGTATCGCCACGTCACCCTAGCTTTGTTCGCGCATGCTCTTCTAAAGAAGATTGTTTTAGCATGCAGCCCGTGCTGGCTGTCGGCTTGCCTTTTCGTTATTGTCAGGCTATAACCTGATCGCCTTTATTGCCCGGCTCTGACCTGAGCGTAGGCCCACGTCTGCCGGCCATCTAGATAAATGCCGAGTACGTAGCTGCAGAGGCTGAGTCCGAACAGGCCTGCCATAATCAGTGAGCTGTAGTCCTTGCCGAAGACAAGAAAGCTGGCACCGTTGAAGCCTGCGCCGATGATGAACGCTGCGCCCGCGATCGAGGCCCAGATCCACGTGGCGTCGCGGCTGCGGGAGGCGGCGACGATGAATTCAAGCGAGCCGAGTGCCAGCAGCAGGCCGAGTCCGGCATGTATGGCCAGCCACACGCCGCCGTCGGAAACCGCCCATCCCACGCTACTGGCCGCGCCGGTGAAATAGTTATGCGCTTTGGCGCCGGGATGGTGGGCAGGGATGTTGACGTACAGGTTCGTAATCATTCCGATGAAGAACTGCACTATGAGGAGCAAGGCCAGGATAATGGCCCGGGTCCGAGGCCGATTCCGCGCCGCGGTCGGCGGGCTGCCGGTCATGGCCATGGTAGACCGACGACGTCACGAACTGGTGCTACAAAAAGCATCCTTGCGTTGAGCACTTAGGTCTCCATACCCCAGTTTGAGTGTCGGATTCCAACGAGGCCGGACGGGCCGCGATCGCCCGCCGTAATGGCCTTGCTCGTCAAGATACCGGCGTCGGCCTGGCCGAAGGTAGCCGCCTGGCCACGCGGCCGGCGCCGGGTGCTCAGCCGCCGCAGGTATCAGGCGATCGCCCGGCGGACTATCCGTGTGGCCCAGCTCACCATCAGCGCGCAGAGCGGCACGAGTACCGCGAACGCCTGCCACACCGCGGACCCGCTCAGCGTGCCGCTGGCCAGCACGCGAGCCGCTTGCACCGCGTAGTACAGCGGGTTGAAGTGTGCCATGACGCGCACCCAGGGCGGTGCGAGCGATATCGGGAGCAGGACTCCCGCGAGCAGGAGCAGGGGCAGATTCAGGGCGTTGATGATGGCAGCGAAACCGCTAATCTCCTTAGTGATGAGCGCGATTGCGATCGAGAAGGCCGCCATGATGGCCATCAGCAGCGCGAGGAGCACGGCCAGGACGGCCAGTCCGAGCCAGTGGATGCCGAAGCCCAGGAAGATGCTGAGCACGATCACGAAAGCGTCGAACACGAACATCAGCATCATGCCGGCGAGAATCGGCCCGGACAGAATAGCGAGACGGCTGGCGGGCGTGACCCTGAGTCTCTCGATGACGCCGCCCTTCAGCTCGAAGATGGTGTTGTAGCCGGAACCGATGCCGCTAGCAAATGCCAGCAGAGCAAGGATTCCCGGCAAGAACAGGTCGAGGACGTTCCCCTTGAGATGCAGGCCGGGAATACCGCTCAGATGCTGGAGCAGCGGCATGAACAGTGCCAGGTAGAGGATCGGCGTTGAAAAGCCAACCACCAGCCAGACCGGGTTCCGCCGGAGCTGCGTCAGGCATCGATGGAACAGCAAGCCGACATCCCTGGCAATCTTCATCGGGTCTCCGTCCCCTGAGCCGGGCTGATGCCATGATCCGAGCCGGCTGCGGCGTCGTCGAGTGATCGGCCGGTCTTCCGCAAGAAGACGTCGTCCAGGCTCGGCTCTGACAGCGTCATGGACCGGACGCCGATACCTTCCTTATCGAGCAGCCGGATCAGCTGGGGCACCACCAGGTCGGCGTCATCGACGTAGAGCCGGACCTTAGTGCCGTCGGTGACAAGCTCTCTCACATACGGTTGCTGCCCGAGCAGGGCCACGGCGCGCTCCGCTTCGTGGCCGTCCTGCCGCAGGGTGATAGCGACGGCGTCGCCGAGCACTTCCCGCTTCAGGTCCCGCGGCGTGCCCACGGCGACGACCTGGCCCTGATCAATGATCATCAGCCGGTCGCAGAGCACGTCGGCCTCCTCGAGATAATGAGTGGTGAGGAACACCGTGGCGCCGCCATCGCGAAGATCGCGGACACAATTCCAGAGGCTGGCGCGGCTTCGCGGATCAAGGCCGGTTGTCGGCTCGTCGAGGAACAGTACGGCGGGCTCATGCACGACGCCGAGCGCCATGTCCAGCCTCCGGCGCTGGCCGCCTGAGTAGGTCTTGACCCGGCGGTCGGCAAACCCGCCGAGGTCGAGCAGTTCGACAAGTGCGTCAACACGCGGCACGACCGGCGCTTGCCGCGCCCCGTACAGGCGTCCCTGCAAGATCAGGTTCTCCCGCCCGGATGCCAGCTCGTCGGCCCCGCCGAGCTGGCTGACGTAACCTATCCGCGCGCGAACCTTTTTCGGCTCCCGGGCGACATCAAAGCCAGCCACGGTCGCGCTGCCCGCACCAATCGGGAGCAGCGTGGTCAGCATGCGGAGGATGGTCGTCTTGCCTGCGCCGTTCGGTCCCAGGAAACCGAAGATCTCGCCCTGCCTGACATCAATGCTGACCGAGCGCACCGCCTCGACTGCGCCGTGCCTGGACTTGAAGCTCTTGGACAGCTCACGCGCGGTGATCACGTTCTCGGTCGGCGTCATCGCGTCCTCTCGTCTGCCCGCTCGTCATTACCCGCTGTAATATGCCGTCCAAAGTGGTTAAACGAGACCGGCCAAGCACGGGCGCTTAGGCTATTCACTCATGCATCACCGCATTCAAACGAAGCCGATATAGGTAGCCTCATCATATCCGGAGATCCCTGTCTGCGGCCGAATATATGTGCGGTAGAGTCCCCTGCCTGCACATCTATGCCTTGAACCTGGGTACGTGATGGGATCTTATTGTCCCCAACATGTTCACGACCGAGGAGAGGCATTGGCGGCAGACAAGCCCAGGGAACAGGACGCCGGAGAGCAAAATCCGGCAGCCTGCGCGGAAAATGGCGCGCAGGCAAGCTCTGTTCGTCTTATACCTCTCCCGGAGCGGCTAGATGGCCGGGGAAGCCTGGTTGTCATCGAAGGCGGCAAAGAAATCCAGTTTGAAATAAAGCGGGTGTTCTTCTTTTATGATGTGCCGAGCGGAGCTACCCACGCGGGGCATGCTCATGAAACGCTCCAGGAATTCTTTCTCGCTCTTTGCGGCAGTTTCAACATAGTGACGGATGACGGGGTGAGGCGTAGTCAGCATCTTCTTGATAACCCGAGCCTCGGTCTGTACGTCGGCCCAATGAACTGGGTTGAACTGCAAGACTTCTCCGTCGGATCTGTCTGTCTTGTTCTCGCTTCCTCGCGATATGATGAGGATGACTGCTGCTACGACTATGACGACTTTATCCAAAACAAATAAATGCATTATTAGGTTCCATTTGCCGATTTGCGTGCTGCCTGTGCCGTGCTCAACGGCGGTAGCCTCATGACTCGGGCGCCCGTGGCTGGCCCAGCCCCATACGGCTGGCCCAGCCACCTCGCAGCGAACCCCTCGGGCCGACGCCGACGGCCGGCTCGCCTGGGGGCATCCGGCGCAAATACCGCCGCGCAGAGCGATCAGGCATCGCCCAGAAGGCTGCCCAACCTCATGCCGAGCACGGGATCACCCTCAACCCGCAGTTTGCCGGTCATGAACGCCTCTACTCCGGTGAGCTCGCGACTCGCCAACGCGAGCATGTCGACCTCGTCGACAGAGATGACCACGTCTGGGTTTTCCGCCTTACCGGGGGTGATTTTGGCGTGGCCGTCGTCGAAGGCGAGGATCCATAGGCCGCCATTCTCACCCTCGATGTTGTACTGATAGGTGGCAGTAAGGCCATCGGCCCGATCCAGGGCCGCGGCAAGATGCTGAGCTATATCGTCAAAAGCGGCCTGGATGGTCGCCATATTCGTACCTCCCGTTGCTCGGATCTGTTCCGTGCTTCCGTCCTGGGCCTGGCCCGCGCTCTGGTTCGCCGTAGCCTGCCCCTCCTGTTCGGCCCAGGCCTTGTGCGCGCGCTCCATCGCCCCACCGAGCCCCTCAGTGCTTTCGCCGGTACCCTTTTCGTCAAGCCGCCGGGAGAACGGCCCCCAGTGCTCGCAGAACTTCCCGTCTTTAAGCCGCAGCATATTAATCTCCATGCGCTTCTGCACGCGGTTCTCTGGAACAACTCCCTTGCTCTTACCTTCGAGGAAGCCCCTCGGCGTGCCGAACTGTATGCTGCGGCATATCACGGTGTTACCCTCTGCGCACAGGTCGAGTATCTCGTGCCGCACGTCCGGATAAACCCATCGAAGGTACGGAATCCAGGTCCGCACAATTTCAGGCCCGGTTCGATTATCGAGTGGAAAATTCCCTTCCAGGTACTCCTCGCCAAAGAGTTCGTCGACCACGGGACCAAGGTCACCGGCGTTGATTATTTCCTCCACGAAACGTCGGACGAGCGCCTTGTTTTGCTCCAGCTGTGACTGGTTTACCGCGGTGCCCGACTCGTCTGGGGACGTGTTTCCTGCCGTTCCCATTGTCACACTCCTTTGGTCGCGACCATTATGTGCGCGGGCAGCCCTGGCACCGCGTGTGTGGTGAAGTCTTCGTAGCCGGCCGACCCGAACATGCGCCGGTAGGCCGCAACGCTATGAACGTCGCCCTCGGAGGTCCAGGCGAGCATGAGGAGCGCGAACATATGGGCCTGCCGATCGGCGGCGGGCGAGCGGTCTTCATCGGTTACGAAGCCGACGACGGCCACCTTGCCGCCCGGCTTGGTAGCTGTGGCGGCGCGGCGCAGCAGTTCTTCCGCCCGCTCTTCGGAGAAGTGGTGGAGCACGTTGGTGATCAGCACGAGGTCGTGCGGGCCGCCGAGGTCGGTGGTGAACATGTCGCCGGTCAGCCCACGGACTTGGTCGGTGACGCCGAGCCGGTCCGCGTGCCCCAGGGCAATGTCGACGACGTTCGGCCAGTCGAGCGACCAGATCTGAGCATGCTCAAGACGCTGCGCGAAGGCGAACCCGTACAGGCCATGACCGCAGGCCATATCGAGGATGCTCAGCTCGGGGCGCGCGGAGGCCCACGGCATGAGCACCTCCGCCACCGCCTTCGCCGAGGGGCCGGCGATCGCGTGCGCGTTAGCCGCGAAGCTTCGCCAGTAATCAAATTCCGGTGTCTCGGCATTTTCTTCGGCGACAGATCCGCCTTTGCGCACAGCGTCAGCCAGCTGGTCCATTGCCTCCCATTCCCAGCTGCTGGCAATGACGGTGACCATGTCACCTAGATAACTCGGTCGGTCCCGTATCAGGAACCTGGACGCCAGCTCGGTAAGCCGGTAGCTACGTGGTTCGGCCTGCTCAAGCAAGCCGGCCGCGGTCAGTGCGTTCAAGAGCACTCTCGCGCCCCTGGGATTCAGGCTGAGCGGGCCGGCCACGTCATCGGCGGTCGCCGGCCCGGCCGCGAGCTGATCAAAGATGCCGAGTTCAATACCGGCCTTTAGGGTGCTCGTCAGCTTGTATGCGTGCATCATCTCAAATAGCGGAATGGGGCTGATGCCATTGTCAGGCGGCATGTTGTTCCTCCTTCACATCAAGGACCACCAGGGCAGGCGAATCCTTTCGTAGCATGATCGCCTTCATAGCGTCCGCGGCTGATTCCAGCGGGAACCTGTGGGTCACGAGCGGATCGATATCCAGACTGCCGCGAGCGACCAGGCTCGAGGCCTGGCGCACGTCGTCGCGGGTAGCGTGCGGGCTGCCCCAAATGCGTAGACTGTGCGTCATAACATCGAGGTAGTTAACCTGGATAAGGCTCGGGTTCCCGGCCATCAGTATGGCGCAGCCGTTTCGGTTAAGCCCGGGCAGGGACTGCTGGGTCACAAATGGTTCAACCGGGCTAAAGTCCAGCAGCGCGTCGAATCCTCCCGCCGCCTGCTTGATGGTGGCGGTGAGGCCGCCTTTCTTCTTCCAGTCGGCCGCCAGTTCTTCCATCGCGATAACGGTGTCTACCTGAGGGAATGCCTTGGCGAGCTTATCGAGTGCGGAGCGGTGATTCGCGATTGCTATGACTCGCTCGAAGCCGAAGATCGGCGCGCAGGATACGGCCAGGCTCCCGTTGGCACCGGTTGCCCCGGTGACGAGCAAGGTGCCGCCGGGAGCCGTCTGGCTGGCCGCCGACAGCGCCTTGACGGAAATCGCGGCGGTCGTGAGTTTGCAGCCCGCTGAAAATGACATGCCGACAGGAAGGATTTCCAGGTTGGCCGCCGGTACCCGTACATACTCGGCCATGCCGCCGTTGTGGAAGCGCTCGTAGACCGACATGCCCTCGGGGCCGAAGACCGCGTAGCCGATCATCGCGAATGCCGGACACCGGCTCTCATCGCCCGCGGCACACGCGTCGCAGGATTCCTTGCCGCAGCCGAGCGGAGGGTAGACGTGCACCCGGTCGCCCTCGATCACGTTGGTGACCCCCGGCCCGATCGCCGCCACCACCCCGGAGATCTCGTGACCAAGCGTCGCAGGCAGGAGCTTGATCATGTCGGTGAAGAGCCATACCGATACCAGCCCACGGGATAGCCCGACCGAATGCACCTCGACAAGAACTTCGCCAGGGCCGATGTCCGGCACCGGAATATCCTCGGCGAGGAATGCATTTCGCCCCGCGTGTACTCGCATAGCGCGCATCTATAGGTGCCCCATCTGACGTCCCTACGTTCCAGCACACCATCAGAAGCGCAGTAGGCCGAACTGCACCAGTCTTTCGTCGGCCGGCAGTCCACTTCCGCACATCGTGACTGGTATCCCACGGGATTCGGCCCATGATGCGTTGGAAGTACGGAAGTCGCTTCGCGCAGCTTGCACTGCTCCCGCTTGCCGATAATGCTGTGGGATATCCCTGTGACACTTACCTCTGCGGCACGCAGAGGGTCAGCGAACACGCGAGCAGAAGGGGCGACCGCATGGCGGGACATATTGACGTGCGGGTGAAGGTCTCGGCGCCACTCGAGGTGATGTGGGAAGTCGCCAACGAGATTGAGACACCAGGGACAGCCACAGGACCGGCTGACCGGCATGCGCAGAACCACGAAATAGTTCAGTGGAATCCGGAGCTGAACAGGATCACTTACCGGATAAACCCAGGTCCCGACCCTGCCAACCGCACCTGGGCCTATCAGGCAGAGCGGATCGTGAACGCAGCGGACAAAACGGCCTACGCGCGCCGCTGGGGCAATGAGAATTTCCTGTACTCCTACGCTTTCTGGCAATATACCGGCACCGGAGCGGAGAGCGAACTCCGATGCGTTGCAGATTTCGAAATGATCCCTGGCTCGCCCATGGATGATGGACAGATGGAGGCTTTTATGAGCCGGGGAACCCTCGCGGCCATGGGAAAGACGGCCAGGGCAGCAGAAGCGGTAGCGGCTAGGCGGGCCGGAGCGTCGCGTCCGGGCCCAGAGGAATGACAGCACCGTCGGCTACGGCGCTGCGGCGGGTTGTGTTCACGGGCATGGGCCT
>OBLW0100002917.1_pt1 | contig 13636 bp, 13 predicted proteins | sample 1520161 | NCBI WGS metagenome assembly OBLW01 (sample SAMEA3539309, study PRJEB22396) | soil metagenome | biome: tundra; feature: field; material: soil | place: USA | collected 2010-05 | depth 0.15 m
CGACCCGCGCCAATCAAGGGGTTGAGCCCTGGGTTTTGCATCAGCCTTTAGCTAGCAAGAAAGACCTAGCCGCGCTGCCCGGCATCGGTCCCCACTATGCTCAGAGCATCATCGATGCTCGTCCCTTTGGTTCCAAAGAAGACTGCTCAAGAAGAAGCTGATTCCTCAGGAAACCTACGACAAGATTCAGAGCCGCGTAACCGCCAATGGCCCCAAGAAACAATCTCTGCCTGAAGGGCCTCAACACTGATGGTGTAGAGCAGCTACCGAAGGCAAGGGGCGTGTAATCAAATTCCTCCTTTCTTTATTCTTCATGCGAAGCTTCATCCCTCGCTCGGTCTCGAAGGACTCGGCAGCCGCCGTGCCTGTTGACGCATCTCAATTTTCGCGCTTATCATCGTCGTTTGGCCTTTACCTCATGGACGGCTCCGGGGAGCCGTCGCAGGACTTTAGAAGTGACACTATGGACAAGAAGAAGTTAGAAGGATTCAAGAAGCGGCTTGAAACGCGGCAACAGGAATTGCGCCGCACGGTCTCCCGCACCCAGGCCGACGGCCGCTCCGCTGACGAAGATACGGCCCAGGACATTGCCGATCGCGCGGCCAGCTCCTACACGAAAGAATTTCTCTTCAGCCAGAGCAATAATGAGCGGCAGCTCCTGCAGATGGTGGATAAGGCTCTGGCTCGCATCCGCGAAGGCAGTTTCGGCGAGTGTATTCACTGCGGCAAAGAGATCAACGCCAAGCGTCTAGAGGCTGTGCCCTGGACCCGCCATTGCATCGAGTGCCAGGAAAAACTCGAACAAGGTTTGCTGGAAGAGACGTCCCACTAACCAGAGCGCCGAATGCCAAGTCTGCTCCCAACGCTGGACTCGACTGCTGTTCCTGTAGAAATTGGCAAAGTTGTCGCGCTCCGGTTTTGACGGGCTCATTTTCGTCCTGTTAAACTGTAGCATCGCCATATTGGTTCTACCCTCCATCATAGTGATTAGAAGGGATCTTCGTGCGCGCAGAGACTCGCCATCAGCTTAAACAGGATGCATTCAGCCGGGTCACCATCGGGGCTGCCGAGAAGACCGCTCACTGGAGCGTCGAACATAGGAACACTCTCGCCGTCGTCGCCATCGCATTAGCAGTCATCGTCGCCGCAACCGCGGGCGGCTGGTACTACTTGAGCGCGCAGAACGAGAAGGCGAGCTTCGACTTGTCGCAGGCTGTTAGGACTCTGGAGGCTCAGCTTCGTCCCGCTGGAACCCCTGCTCAGCCAGGAGTTCCCAGCTTCACAAGCGCCAAGGAACGAGCCGAGGCTGCCAAGAAGCAGTTTCAGACAATCCTGGACAAGTATCCGCACACCCGGTCGGCTGACATGGCCCGCTACTTTTTAGGCGTGACTTCCGCAACCGAGGGTGACAATACTGCCGCTGAAAATAACTTTAAGACCGTGGCTTCCACCGGCAACAAGGAACTGTCGTCCATTGCGAAGCTGGCCCTGGCAACGCTCTACGGGAATAGTCAGCGCACCAAAGACGCCGTAGCCCTTTACCAGGAATTGATCAATAAGCCCACCACTTCGGTGAGTAAGGTAACGGCGCAGTTGCAACTCGCGGGGCTGTATCAGACGAGCAATCAGCCGCTCGACGCCAAGCGCCTCTACGAACAAATCAAGAAAGACAATCCCACTGGGGAAGCAGGGCAATTGGCGACGCAAAAGCTAGCGGAGCTAAAATAGTCTCCTCCCATCGTCATTTTCAATAAACGCTAACGCTTTTCTCGCGCTAGCTTACCTTCGTAATTTCAATCCGAACTTAGCGAGTGAGTTGCGGGCCTGACTCAAGCAGAATCGACGGGAGTGCATTCTCGTCTTTGAGTGAGGAACGATGCAGACATTTTGGCGCCGGTGCGGTTTCTTGGCTGTCTACGTTCCTACCTGTCTCGCCGTCTCCGCGTTCGGCCAACAGGCAGATTCCGGGCAAAGCCTGGGTGACGTGGCCCGCAAACTCCGCAAGGACACGACCAACGAAGTCAAAATGACGGACGCGGATACGAAAAAGCTGTTCGAATCCGTGGACAGAATCTTCGCTTTCGCCGCCGAAGACACCGGCATGCCGAAGCATGCGGCCGTGAAGCGCCGGTTGGTAAGCAAGGCTGACGTAGAAAAATACGCCAGTGGACAAATGGCAAAGGAGGAATTCACGAAAAGCTTCGCGCAAGAAGAGTTGAGCATGAAAAAGCTCGGATTCCTGCCGCGGGATTTCAATCTAAAGGAATTTCTGGTGAAGTCGACAGGCCAGGAAATTGCGGCATATTACGACGACGAGACCAAGGAAATTTCTATGCTGAACTGGGTTCCTCCGGATCGCCAGGAGCCCATCCTCGCCCACGAGCTGACTCATGCCTTGCAGGACCAGAACTACGACTTGGCGAAGTGGATGAAAGCGGCGACGAAGCCTACAAGCGAACAGGCAAAAAGTGGCGCGCCCATCGACGGCGACAGTCAGATCGCGCGCAAGGCTGTAGTGGAAGGTCAAGCCATGGTGGTGTACGTGGATTACCTCCTCAAGCCCGTGGGGCGCAGCCTTGAGGATACGCCGGGGCTCATTTACCAGATGGAAGAGCCGGCGGTGAAGGCGGTGATTGATTCCCAACTCATGCACGATGCGCCGATGATTCTGCGTGAGATGGGAACTTTTGCCTACCGGGAAGGTCTGATCTTCGAAGGTGAGCTGCTGCACAAGGGCGGAAGGAAAATGGCATTTGCAGGAGCATTCGCGCGGCCTCCGCGGAACTCGCACGAGGTTTTGCAGCCGGCGTCGTACATCAACGGGGAAAACCTGCCTGCGGTACGCATCCCAGACATGCGCGATGTCGTGGGCGAACAGTACGAGGTATACGACTCGGGAGGAATTGGCGAACTAGACGTACGCGCCCTGCTGAAGCAGTATGGCGAACGAAAGATTGCCGATGAAATTTCCGCGTCATGGCAGGGCGGATCGTATATGACCTTCCGTCGCAAAGATAAGACAGTCGCAGACATTTCCCCCAGCACGGCGGATCTGGCGCTACTGTATATTTCGCGATGGAAAACGCCGCAAGCGGCCGAATGGTTTGCCGGGTTCTACGGCCGTGCGGCATCGCAGCGTTATCGCAGTGCGACCGTGCAAGTCGTGCCTGCGTGTTCGAGCGCGAATTGCCCAGTCTCGGTCGTCCAGATCGTGACCGAGGAAGGCGCAGTGATCGTGGAGCACTGGAAAGATAACAGCGTTGTGGTCTCAGAAAGTTTCGACTCCGCGACGGCAGCCAGGCTGCGCACGGCCCTGCTAGATGGGGCGGGCGCGGTGCATGCGGAGAGTCTGCCGCAGGAAGAGATCGGATTGCGGCTATTTGAGATTCCCGCGTTTCAAGTGTTTGCGGAGCAGGTTGGCGAACGGATTGCCGACCAGATTGGCCGAGAGGCCGGGCGCTAACCCACCGTTTCTCCGAGATGCGGGCTGCTACTTTCTCCGAACCGGGACTGTTCAAGCCTGAGGCTTTGGCAAGTGGTCTGGATTATTGCGTGCATGGAATGCGACTCGACAAATTGGCAGCCGTAGCGAAAAGCATTCCGTTGGCGGACCACGGCGTAAACCGTCACTGGGCCGTATGGCACCATGAATTGCAACTCCACGAACTCCCCTAACGGGACTTCAAGCTTCAGCAGAGCCGACACTCCGGATTCGCTGATATCCACCGTGGCGCCTTTCAGCACCCCGCATGTCTTCGCGTTAATTCTTATATCCACCTCGAGTCTGAAACGAGGTTGGCGACGGGCATCCGGAGTGTCCCGGGCCGGGCTCGTGGCGGACTGATTCTGGGCTTCCAATCGCAGCTACCTCACTGCATCTGCTTAACCAACCTCGTTCATGGTAGCGAAAAAAGATCTATATTCCCTATCGGCATAGAAGCGCCGAAGCTTTAGAGCAGATTGCTCTTAGGCCGAGCCCATTTCACTTTTCTCTCTGGTTGGGTAGGATGGTGTTCAAGTCGCAATTACCTCGAAAAATATGGCTGAAATCACACTGCGCGTAAACGGTGGTGAGAAGAAAATAAGCGTTCCTCCGGAGACTCCCCTGCTCTGGGTTTTGCGGGATACGCTTGACCTTCCTGGAACGAAATTTGGCTGTGGCGCGGGGCTTTGCGGCGCTTGTACCGTGCATGTTGAGGGCGCAGCCATTCGATCCTGCTCCACGCCGGTGTCTCAGGTCGTGGGAAAATCGATCACGACGATAGAAGGGTTGAGTGCGAATGGCTTGCATGTCCTGCAGCAGGCGTGGATTAAGGAAGAGGTTCCGCAATGCGGCTATTGCCAGACAGGGCAAATAATGACAGCGGCAGCTCTTTTGGCGAAGACGCCGAATCCGACCGATGAGCAAATCACCCAGGCCATGAACGGCAACCTGTGCCGGTGCGGTACCTATGAACGGATTCGCAAGGCGATCCGCCGCGCTGCGGGCGCCGGCGTTGTGGCTGCGGGAGGCGCGCAATGAGCACAATGACAACGCCTGAGCTTAAAGGTTTGAATCGGCGCGAGTTCGTTGCTGCGGGAATTGCAGCGGGAATTGCAGCGGGCGTGGGATTGGTGGTGGGGTTTTACTTGCCGCACAAAGGGGGCGCGAGCAAAGAGGCTTTTTCCCCGAACGCTTATTTGCGCATTACTCCAGACAACAAAATCACAATCGTGGTGGCGCGCTCCGAGATGGGACAAGGCGTCCGCACGGCCTTGCCCATGATTCTTGCGGAGGAGTTGGAAGCCGACTGGAAACACATTGAAATCGAGCAAGCTGGCGCGAGCACCCTCTACGGCGATCAGACCACTGGCGGCAGCGCGAGCGTACGGACGACGTGGGACCCGATGCGCAAGGCAGGAGCGGCGGCGCGAGAGATGCTGATATCGGCCGCTGCGCTGACCTGGGGAGTGCCGCGCTCAAGCTGCACCGCTCAGAATGGCAACATTGTGCATGGAGCCTCCAAGCGGCAACTTAGCTATGGTGACCTTGCAGCGAAGGCTGCGACGCTCCCCGTCCCGACCGATGCGCCACTCAAACAGAGTAAGGACTACAAGATTGTCGGTCAAAGACTGGCGCGCGTGGACACCCCGTCGAAAGTGAAGGGCGACGCAGTGTTCGGCATCGACTTCCGCATGCCGGGAATGAAGTACGCGGTGCTGTCGCGATGTCCGACGATTGGCGGGAAGGCGGTGAGCTTCGACGATAAGGAGTCGAAAAAGATTTCCGGTGTGGGTTTCGTGGGTAAGGTCAGCGATTCTTCCGTCGCGGTGGTAGCGGATAGCGTTTGGGGAGCGATGGAAGGTCGCCGCCTGCTCAACGTGAATTGGGACGATGGTCCGAATAAGGATCTGAACACGGCTGCGGTGATGGAATTGCTGAAGCAGGCCGCGGCGAAAAAAGGTGGAACTTTATATTTGGCGGGCGACGTCTCCAAGGCCGTGGGACGCAAGCTTACGGCTGAGTATCAATTGCCCTTCATGGCGCACGCTCCGATGGAGCCAGGAAACTGCACCGCGAATTTTCAGGGAACGACGTGTGAGTTATGGGCTCCTACGCAGGTTCCGCAGGACTGCCGCGATTCGGTCGCGCAAGCTTTGGGGTTGGACCCGGATCAGGTGAAGGTGAACGTCACGCTCATGGGCGGAGGATTTGGACGGCGGCTTGAGCACGACTACGCGGTGGAAGCTGCCTTGGTTTCAAGAGCTGCGCAGGTTCCGGTGAAAGTCTTGTGGACGCGCGAGGATGACATGCGATCGTCGACTTATCGCCCCGCGAGCCTGCATCAGTTGAGCGCGGTGGTGGATGGAGCGGGGTGGCCGCTGGCATTCACGCATCGCATTGTTGCGCCCTCGATCAGCGCGCAGAAGGGTCAGCCAGGGCCAAACGGAATCGATCCCGATTTACCGGATGAAGCAGCATTTGTCTACGGGCTGCCGAATGTTTCGCTGGAATATGTGGTCGCGGAGACTGTGGTGCCGCTGGGATGGATGCGGTCGGTTTACGCGCTGCAAGCGGCTTTCGCGAGCGAGAGTTTTATTGACGAACTAGCTGCGGCGGCGGGAAAAGATCCGCTGGAGTATCGGTTACATATGCTGGCGAAGGATCAAGACATTCCATTTTTCACCACGACGTGGCACACGGCGCGGATGCGAGGAGTTCTGCAACTGGCCGCCGACAAAGCGGGATGGACCAAGCCCCTGCCCGCCGGACGCTTTCGTGGAATCGCATGCTTCGCATGTTTTTCTTCCTACGTGGCCGAAGTGGTGGAGATTAGCATGGAAAAAGAGGTGCCGCGAGTGCATCGCGTAGTAGCGGCGGTGGATTGCGGGCAGGTCGTGAATCCCAGCATCCTGGAACAGCAGATTCCCGGGGGAGTAATCTACGCGCTGTCGAACGCACTACGAGCGCAGATCACGATTGAGAAGGGACGCGTCGTGCAGGGAAATTTCGACGATTACGCGCCGGTGCGGATGGATGAGGCTCCGGTCGTGGAAGTGTACGCAGTGCCCAGTACTGAATCACCGACGGGCATTGGAGAACCGTCCGTTCCTCCGCTGGCGCCCGCTCTGTGCAACGCAATTTATGCGGCCACGAAGAAGAGGGTCCGGGCGCTGCCGATTTCCGGTTAACGGAAAGTATGAAATGCTTTCGGATCATGCGTTGCATCGGACTTCTCACTATTCTCGGCTGCTTTGCTTCGAGCTTCCTGTCAGCCCAGAGCTCTTCAGTTTCCGCCGAACACTTCTCCTCCTCTGTGCTGGCATCGCGTGTGGCGCGCCTCCGTCACGGTATTAACGCCAGCGAGTGGTTCGCGCAGGTCTACGACAAGCGTGGTTATACACGGGAGCACTTTCAGAACTGGACTACGAGCGAAGACGTGGCGCTGATGAAGTCGATGGGATTCGATCACGTTCGATTGAGCGTGAATCCGCAACCGCTGATGGCGAACCACGCGCCCGACGAGATCTCAGCGGAATATCTTGGATACCTCGACGCAGCCGTGAACATGATTCTGGATCAGGGGCTTTCCGTTGTCATCGATCTGCATCCCGATAGCGACTTCAAATCACGGCTCGCAAAAGAGGACACTTTTGTGCAGGAGTTCGCCGACTTCTGGCGAGCGCTGGCGCGGCACTACTCCTCCTGGGACCGGGAGCGGGTCTTCTTTGAAATCCTGAACGAACCCGAGTTCACCGACCGCTACCGCTGGTACGGGGTGCAAGCTAGGCTGGCGGCGGCCATTCGCGAGCGCGCTCCGCAGCACACCATCATAGCCGCAGGGGCTCGCTGGTCGAATGACGATGAACTGGTTTTTCTCGAGCCTCTGCGGGATCCGAACGTGATCTATAACTTTCATTTCTACGAGCCGCACATCTTCACGCACCAGGGTGCGACGTGGGGTGAGTATTTCTGGCATTGGGTGAAGGGACTGCATTATCCGTCGTCGCCGGACTCGGCCGCGAAAGTAGCGCCGGCCGTGCCAGATGCGGTGGATCGGCTGGCAGTGATCCGCTATGGACAGGATCACTGGGACGCGGAGCGCATCGACGCAGAGATTACGCAAGTCGCGGAATGGGCCCAGCAGCACGGCGTTCCGCTAGTGTGCAACGAGTTCGGAGTCTATCGGGCGTATGTGAATCCGGATGATCGTGAAGCTTGGATTCACGACGTCCGCACAGTGCTTGAGCGTCACGGCGTGGGATGGACGATGTGGGACTATTCAGGGAGTTTCGGGGTGGTCACGAAAAAAGATGGGCGCAGCGTGCCTGATGAAGCCACTCTGCGGGCATTGGGACTTACTCGCCAAGCGGGAAAATGATTTCTCGCTTGTGAAGCGATTGCTGGCATGGGTTGCCCCACAGTCAGCTTGAAGACTTTTATGTTCGAGCCGAAAGACTCGATGCGTAGTTTGTCGAACACCGCGTAATGGTTTTGTAGATTTTCCGAGAGGTCGGCTTTCCATCCTGCCTGGAAAACCCAGACCGAGTCTCCAGCCTTGAGGTGGTAAGTTTCCACTAGCCGGTTCCATAAGCTGAGAAAGCTGTTCGCGTCGAACAGCGTAGCTGCCTTGTAGCTGGCAGATACGACGCGAACACCGTCGCAGGAAAATACCTCAAAATCCGGGATGGATGTTTCAAACGCGATCGGCCTTTGCCTGCACAAATAATGACCGAGAATGAGATCGCTTTCATAATCGGTGAAGATAACACCTTCACCCGCCATGTTCTGGCGCAGGAAATCTATCGCCGCGTTCATGTGGGTTCGGTCCTGATCTGCGCGTTGCATGTAAGGCTGACGCTCTTTGCCAAAAACGATACACACCACGACGATAACAGCTGCGAGAGCGACCGCACGATCCCAGCGTAGATGTGTGAGGTAGGCGATTGCGACACTGACGCCGGCCACGCCCGGGATAATCAGAAACGCGATGTGCCGCGTGCCACCGTAGGGATAAAAATGCGCCAGGCTTGCGCCGCCGGCGATGGCAAAAGACAGAAGCAGGAATATTCCCAGGCCGCGCGAACATGGTTGATCTTTCATGCGTCCCCGGCGCGGAAGCATTGCCACTCCGACGAAGAACAAGAGGCCCATCACGTCCCCGACAGCGAGCTGCCCAAAGAAATATTGGAAGACTCCGAAGGTGTGCCCAACCAGGAAAAACAGAGGATTGTCGCGAGTAGAATCGAAATAAGAATGGCGAAGAAAGAACTCGCTCATCCATCCTTGCAGAGCCGTTCGCGATTCGCCCGCTCCTAGCTTAGAAATATGGCTTTCGTAGAGAAAAGTCGCGAGCGCCAGTGCCCCAAGCTGTCCCCCCGCCCAAACCGTCATAAGGCTCAAGGGAAAGCGCGCGGTGATGAATCTCAACAGCGCATAAATTCCCAGAGCTGCGGCAAATAAGAGGGCCGAGTAATGCGAGAGCATGGCGAGGTAGAGGAACAGGGAGAACGCTGCCATCTTGGCGGGGGACTTCTTCGTAAATGCCCCCTCGAAAAAATACAGAGCGCTAGCGAGAAACGCCAAAAGCAAAGCGTACTGCCGGACTTCCGCTGAGAGTAAGACGATGGGGGGGAGGAATGCGACAAAAAGCAAGCCGATGAAACCGGCGAGATTGCCTGCTGTAGCGGCTAACCATTTATAAAACATCCAACAAAAAGCGGCTCCCGCAAGCACCGAAGGCAAGCGCAGCCAAAGTTCCGACGTGCTGAATGCTCGCCACAAGTACAGCACAAAGGTCAGAAGCGGTGGATGGGAAGCGGTCAGACTTTCCCGGTAGGCGACAGCCAAAGAAGCCTGATTGGCCAAACGAAAATGCAGTGCCTCGTCGGGATTGAGGAACGTCCCGGAGGCGGTCCAAACACGCGCCAAGAGCCCGAGCAGCGTGATGGACGTCGCCGCCTGGTTGCCGTGGCTCCGAAGCCACGATTCCGAGATCGCGCTGCTCGAGGGCGGTTGGTGTGATAGCACCATAGTTAGGCGCAGGCTTAAACAGACGTCATCATTCTAGAAGTATAAGAGAAGAAGACGGTTGTAGTTCTTAGGGGAGTGCATTCCTTGACAGTGCCTTTTTCTCCCTTTATCCTTAACATTTGCTCCTTGCGGTACTTGCCTCCTTGGCGTGATCCGCGGGCTTTGCACGCCACCAGACGTGCGCGAAGGTTCCCGATGTTCTTCGAAATCAAAGACTTGGAACTTCATCCGATCGAGTTTGAGGAGAAGTTTGAACCCGGCGTGATTGATTTGGGCTCCGATTATCGGCAGATCTCTCCGGTCGAAAGCAGTGGACGGGCTGATCTGGTAGAAGAACATCATGGTAAGCACAAGATAATCAAAGATATACGCATTCGGGGCCGTTTGACGACCAGCCTCGAATCCATTTGCGCCCGCTGTCTGGAACCTCTGATTCAGGATGTCAAGCGCGAGTTCGACCTGTTGTATCGTCCGCTAGGCGCAGATGCCGGACGGGACGAAATCTCGGTGACCGACGCTGAGGCTGAGATCAGCTATTATGAGGGCGAAGGAATTCTACTGGACGATGTGGTCCGCGAGCAGATCCTGCTGACCGTTCCTTTGAAGCTCACTTGCCGCGAAGATTGCAAGGGTCTATGCCCACACTGTGGCAAGAACCTGAATCAGGAAAAGTGTTCGTGCGCTGTAACGTGGGAGGAACCACGTTGGGCGGCGCTCAAGGAAATTCGCGGTAAGTTGGCGCACTGAGGGTTTGAATATCAAAACATTTTATGCAGGCGGGCCGGATGGCCTCTGCGAGGGGAATTTTAGACTATGCCTAATCCTAAACGAAGACATTCTCAGAAGCGCACCTCCACGCGGCGGGCGCACGATGCTTTGAAGAGCCACTCACTTTCCGAATGTCCCAACTGCCATGAAAAGAAGATGCCGCATCGTGCTTGCGCCAAGTGTGGCTACTACAAAGGCCGCGACGTATTGCAAGTCGAAGAAGCCAGTTAATTTCCTGCCACATGCCTAGCGTGATCGCGCTGGATGCGATGGGTTCGGACCGGGCGCCCAAGCCTGAAGTCGAAGGGGCGATTCATGCAGCGCGCAATTACGGCGTGCGTGTCCTCCTCATTGGTCCGGAAGCTACGATCAAAGCGGAACTGGACCGTCATCCTTCGGCCTCCCGCTTGCCTATCGAGATCGTCCACGCCAGCGAAGTGATTACGATGGAGGATAAGGCGGTGCAGGCGGTGCGCGCGAAGCGCGACTCGTCCATGCGCGTGGGATTGCGATTAGTCCGTGAGGGGAAAGCAGCAGGATTCGTCACGGCCGGAAACACCGGTGCCGCCATGGCTTCCGCCAAGATGGTGCTGGGGGCGTTGCAAGGCGTGGACCGTCCGGCGCTGGCCGCAGTTTTTCCCACGGCTCCCGGTACGGCCGCTATTTTGCTGGACGTGGGTGCGAATGTAGATTGCAAGCCGCATAATCTGGAACAGTTCGCGGTGATGGGCGAGATCTATTTTCGCTCCATGTTCGGTGGTCCCATGTTCGGTGCCCCCCGGTTTGGCGACCTCAAGACCGGCCGTTCGGGTTTAAGTGCCGCAAGATCGCCGCGAGTTGGTTTGCTTTCGATTGGCGAAGAAGAAACTAAAGGAAACGAGCTGACCCGCGAGTCATTCCAGTTATTGAAGCGCTTGCCCCTGAATTTTGTGGGCAATGTCGAAGGGCGCGATCTGTTCAGCGGCCATGTCGACGTGATTGTTGCCGATGGATTCGTGGGCAATGTTGCGTTGAAGATTTCCGAAGGCGTCGCGAATCTGGTGCGAACGGTTCTGAAGGAATCTCTAAAATCGACAATCACGCGTCAGGTGGGCTACATGCTTTCGCGGAGCGCGTTTTCCGATTTCAAGAAGCGCATCGACCATACGGAATACGGTGGCGCACCGCTCTTAGGGGTGAAGGGCGTGTGCATCATCACGCACGGTTCCTCCAACGCGAATGCGATTAAGAATGCGGTGCGCGTGGCGGCGGAGTTTTCTCAGCGCCACATTAATGAATCGATCGAGCAAGGCCTGGCCGCGCTTCGCCCAGCGCCAGCTGAAGTTGAAGTCATTCCGGCCCAGTAATTTCCGCGAAACTAAATCATGACCGAATCCACCGACGTTTCGAAATCCTGCCAATCCAAAATTGCGTTCATTTTCCCGGGTCAAGGTTCGCAGACCGTGGGCATGGGAAAAGAGCTCTTCGATAAATGTCCCATCGCGCGGCAGACGTTTGAAGAAGCCGACGACGCGCTGGGCTACAAATTGTCGCAAGTGTGCTTCGAAGGTCCGGAAGAACAATTGCGCCTGACGGAGATTACGCAACCGGCCATTCTTACCATATCGATCGCGGCGTTGAGAGTTCTTGAGGGGTGCGTGCCCAAGCCGAGTTTTGTAGCAGGCCACAGCCTGGGAGAATATTCCGCACACGTCGCCTCCGGGACGATGACTTTCGCAGACGCCGTGCGCACCGTGCGCAACCGCGGAAAGTATATGCAAGAGGCTGTCCCGGTTGGAGTAGGAGCGATGGCCGCAATCCTTGGCATGGAGTTGGAAAAAGTTGCGGCAGTTTGCCAGGACGCCGCGCAAGGCGAAGTCTGCGCGCCCGCTAACATCAATTCGCCGGAGCAGATTGTGATCTCAGGAAATACCGCCGCGGTGGAACGGGGAACGAAACTCGCCGACGAGCGTGGCGCAAAGCGCGCGAAAATTCTCCCCGTTAGCGCGCCATTCCATTGTGCTCTGATGAAGCCCGCACAAGATCGTTTGGAAGCAGACCTAAACAATCTGAAGATGCGCAAGCCCGTGTACCCTGTGGTTTGCAATGTGGAAGCATCTCTGGTCAGCGATGAATTGCGGGCGCGCGAAACGCTGGTCGCACAAGTGACAGGCGCCGTGAAGTGGGAGCAGAGCATGCGTCTCCTGATTGAGAGCGGTGCTCAAACCTTTGTCGAGATCGGGCCAGGAAAAGTCCTATGCGGATTGATGCGGCAGATTGACCGCTCGAAGACATGCCTGAACGTCGCAGACGACGCGTCACTGGCGAGGGCGCTGGAGCAGATCGGCGGTTAGAACGCAGCCAGCAATTCCCGGAACACCTTCGCAGGATTCTCTTTCGCGAGCTGTAGAGGATTCTCGCGAAACTCGGGTCTAATGAAACTCCAGATCGCAGGGCGGCGAACTGATCGTCTTATCAGTCTTGTCTACATATAATTGCGCGTGCTGCACTCGATCATTCACCACCACGTCGATCACCACTCCACTACCGCCGCCGGGGCAATTGCTCTCGCCATAGATCTGATAATTCTTGACGATGCCCCACTGGCCGCCCGGACCCCAGTCTTGCTTGAATTCGTTGAACGGATACTGTGAGTGATTTTGTGGGTGCTGCTTCCAGCCGGGGTCGTGGTAATAGATTCCATAGGCAGTTTCGAAGTCCTGTTTTTGCAAAGCAGAAAAGAATTTATCCGCAACCCGTTTTTCCGGCCAGAACCGATTCCACCAGCCCACGAAAGCGAGCACAAGAACAACAACGATTGCTGAGATAATTCTGATTCTCTTCTTCCGCTCTTTTTCGGGATGGTACTCCTTAGCGTCCAGTAGCGTCATGACCTTCTAGGATAACGGACGCAGCCAGTAAGTCAAAAGTTCCGGGAAAACGGCGGTGGCGCGGACCGGGCTTCGAATGATGCCGACGTTTCCACCGCTCCCCCCTAAAATCCCGTACGGCGGGTTTTCCCCAGTACGGTTTCAAGGCCGATATATCAGACGGTGCCTTCCCGTCGACTACGAGTTCGTCGCATCGCACGGTTTGCCGCCGTCCTTCGTGCACCTCGCTACCTGTAACGCCGCATCCTCGCTCGGAGTCGAAGACGTCACTTCTTCCCCCACTCAGCCCACTTGTTTCCGCTGCCCAAAGTTCCACTCCCATGCTTATCGTCGAAGGATTCTCTGTCATTCCTGCTTGGCAACTCTCGACCAGGAGCGCGCACCTTGACTCTTCCTAATCATCCAACCATGCCGCTCTCCACAGCGCGCGCTTCTGCTCCGACAGCCGTTGTGTCTGTACTCACCGAAATCCACCTCAATCCAC
>OBLW0100002918.1_pt1 | contig 13635 bp, 6 predicted proteins | sample 1520161 | NCBI WGS metagenome assembly OBLW01 (sample SAMEA3539309, study PRJEB22396) | soil metagenome | biome: tundra; feature: field; material: soil | place: USA | collected 2010-05 | depth 0.15 m
TCCTCTGGTCCCTTGTAATCGCCAAGCAGCTTATCGATCAATTCCTTGTCGATTCCCATACGTTCCTCCTCGGTTTGAGGAACTTGCACTTACACAAAATTTAAAACACCCTCAAAAGTGACCGCGGGTCCTTCGACTCGTCCGCACGGCGGACTTCGCTCAGGATGACTGCAGCTGGTTTAGGTTTGTGCTTTCCCACCCTAGCGGAGCTAGGATGGGGCACCCACGGTCGTGCGGATTGATGCTCGGTGCAATGCGACGCCCGGGGCTGAAGCCCGCGATTTCTCTGTGGTCTTATTCGGAGGCCTAAAGGTCTCTGCTGCCTCCGTCAATACCTGTCAAAGAAGGTTCGTGCTTTCCCACGTCTCAAAAGCGAGACGTGGGGCACCCATGGTCGTACGGATTTGCGCGTTGTGAAAAACAACTGCAGGTCTTCCGACTCCTAACCCCAGCGACGAAGACCTGTCGCCGGCGACCCCGACTTCGCTGCGTGCTTCGCACATAGCTTCGCTCAGGATGACAGCAGCTGGTTCAGGTTTGTGCTTTCCCACCCTAGCAGAGCTAGGATGGGGCACCCAAGACAGCGCGGATCGATGCAACCAAAGGCAACTGCAGGTCCTTCGACTGCGCTTCGCTCCGCTCAGGATGACAATTCAAGAACAGCATCCAAGATTGCATGGGAGCGACTAGACTGTTGCTGCGATGAAGAAGCCGCGCAATATTTTGCGATGGTTGTTCGATGGCCGCTGCGGCCCGGCGGACAGGCTGATTCCGCGCTGGATTTTTTTGCGTGCGCTGGCGGCGATTTACTTCTCCGCGTTCTATTCGCTGCTGTTTCAAATCAAGGGGCTGATCGGGCCTGACGGGATTTTGCCGGCGAGCCAATACCTGGCGGCAGTGGCGCGTTCGCTTGGCTCAGCGAAGTACTGGTACGCGCCGTCGTTGTTCTGGATTTCATCCAGTTCACAGATGATGATGGCGATGACGTGGATCGGATTGATCGCAGCGGGCCTCGCGTTTCTGAATTTGTGGCCGCGGTTGAGCTTTTTTGTTTGCTTTGTGTGTTTCCTCTCGTTTGTTGGTGCGTCGGGTGAATTTTCCGGATACCAGTCGGATGGGATGTTGCTGGAGGCAGGATTTCTGGCGCTATTCTTTGCGCCGCGCGGCCTGATGCCGGGATGGGGTGCGAACGATCCACCGTCGCGCGCGAGTTTGTGGCTGCTGCAGTGGGAGTGGTTTCGGATTTATTTCGAATCCGGCATGGTGAAACTGCTGAGCGGCGACGAGCAGTGGCGCAACATGACGGCGATGGACGAGTACTACCAGAACGGGCCGCTGCCGACGTGGATTGGATGGTATGCGGAGCACCTGCCGCACTGGTTTCATGCGGCTTCGGCGGCGGGCACGCTGGTGATGGAGTTGGGCATCGTGCTGATGCTGTTTTTCCCACGGAAGGTTCGGCTGATTTGTTTTTTGATTGTCACGCCGTGGGAGATCGGGGTGATTCTTACGGCGAATTACACGTTTCTGAATTACCTGGTGTTGGCGCTGGGAGTTTTGCTGCTGGATGACAGGACGCTGGGCCGGCCTGTGCCGCAGCGATGGAGGCCTCCGGTGGTGGTGCGCACTCCGGAGATCGAAACCGAGGAGCAATTATCGATTTTGACAGTGACGGAAGGTAGCGCAGTGGCGGAGGATGCGGCGACGACTGCGGCGGAGGAAGCGAAATTGACGCGCACGACGTGGCGCCAGCGGATTGGGCGGCGTGGGAGCGCGATTGGGCTGGCTCTGAGCGCGGTGATGCTTACCTGGATTGCGTATGACACAACTGTCGAGATGATTGGGATCCCAATCCGTGGGGTTTTACTGCCTATGGCACCTGTGGCAGGCCTTGAACCTTTCAGAATTGCGAATCAATATGGGCTTTTTGCGGTGATGACCCGGGGGCGCTACGACATTGAGTTTCAGGGGTCGAACGATGGGGAGAACTGGACTCCTTATCTTTTTCGCAACAAGCCACAGCTCTTGAATGAGCCGCCGCGAGTTTATGCGCCGTATCAGCCACGGTTCGATTGGAATTTATGGTTTGCGTCGCTGGGAGACTGGCATCAGAACGAAATCGTTCCGCTGACAGAAGAGCGGCTGCTCGAGAACGATGCGGATGTTGTGGCGCTTTTCAAGGGCAATCCGTTTGGGCGGTCGGCGCCGAAGATGGTGCGGGCGGTGCTGTGGCGGTATTGGTTTACTTCGTTGGAAGATAAGCGGCAAACGGGTAATTGGTGGCGAAGGGAGTATCTTGGGCTGTATGCACCGGAGATGACGCGGACGGCGGACGGCAGATTTGCGGTTGTAGAGTGGCCGCAGGAGTTGGCGCCGCACGATTGACTTAGGTTTCTCATCGCGTGACCTCGTACTTTGGGGTTTGTGCTTTTGCACCCTTTCGCCAGAAGTTGAAAAGCAGGTCCTTCGACTTCGCTGCGCTCCGCTCAGGATGACAGAAAGGATGGGGCACGGAAGATGGTACATAAACGGGACGGTCGTGAATCACGGAGACTGAAGCGATGAAGAACGCGCTGGTGATCGGATCGGGGCCGAATGGACTGGCGGCGGCGATTGCGCTGGCGCAAGCGGGGCTGCGCGTGGAGGTATATGAAGCGGAAGCTGAGGCGGGCGGCGGCGCGCGCACGCTGCCGCTGACGCTGCCGGGATTCCTGCACGATTTTGGATCGGCGGTGCATCCGATGGCGGTGAGCTCGCCGTTTTTTAAATCGCTGCCGCTTGAGAATTATGGGTTGGAATGGGTTCACGGCGAGTCTCCTCTGGCGCATCCGCTGGATGATGGGACGGCGGTGATACTCGAGCGCGATCTCGCGACGGCGGATCGCGTGCTGGGGATGGATGGAAGGCGATGGCGCGCTTTGCTGGAGCCGCTGGCGGAGCATTGGGACGAATTTGTGAAGGATGCGCTGGGTCCCGTGATTCGGCTGCCGCGACACCCATTGCGCATGGCGCGGTTTGGATTGAGCGGCGTGCAACCGGCGCGATGGATTGCGCGGAACGAACTTGAGGGCGTGCGCGCGCGGGCGTTATTTGCGGGGTTGGCGGCGCACTCGTTTTTGAGTTTCGATCAGCCGTTGAGTTCGGCGATCGGCCTGGTGCTGGGCGCGGCGGCCCATGCGGTGGGATGGCCGGTGCCGCGGGGTGGTTCTGGTGCGATCACTCGCGCGCTGGTGTCGCATCTTGAAAAGCTGGGTGGTACGGTGCATACATCGCGGCGCATCGATGCGCAGGCCTGGAAGGAACTAGGCGGAGAGAAAACGCTGACGTTATTCGATACGCCGCCGCGCGCGCTGATGGCGATTGCACGCGAGCATGTGAATGAGGGATTTTGGGGAACGGCGAAGAAGTTTATGCCGGGGCCGGGGGTCTTCAAGATCGACTATGCGCTATCGCAGCCTGTGCCATGGAAGGCGCACGATTGCCAGCGCGCGCTTACGGTGCACCTTGGCGGGACATACGACGAGATTGCGGCTTCAGAAGATGCGATGGCACGTGGGCGCTGTGCGGAGCGGCCGTTCGTTATCGCGGCACAACCTTCGCTCTACGACGAGACGCGTGCACCGGCGGGAAAGCATGTGCTGTGGGCTTATTGCCATGTGCCGAATGGGTCGACTGTGGACATGACGGAACGGATTGAAACACAGATTGAGCGGTTCGCGCCGGGATTCAAGGATTGCGTGCTGATGCGGAAGGCGTCGTCTCCTGTGGATCTGGAGGCGATGGACGCGAACCTGGTGGGCGGCGACATCAGCGGCGGGGCGATGACGATACGGCAGTTTCTGTTTCGACCGAGCATGAGCAATTATGCGACGGGCACGCGGGGAATCTATCTGTGCTCGTCTTCGACGCCACCAGGGGGCGGGGTGCATGGGATGTGCGGCGCGAACGCGGCGCGACTGGCGCTCAAGCAGATGCGCTGAGTGAGGACGATCGGCGAGAGCCAAAACGCGGCTGACCGGTGTCTATACAGAGTATGCTCAGGAACGTGGACGCGGCTGCACCCAAGCCGGACGAGCTCGCTGTGCCTGACGGGACCGATGCGCAGGCCGGGGATGCTTTGTCGCTTGAGTTCGCAGGATTGCCGGAGAGACTGCTCGAGGAGCTTTGGGTTGCGTCGGAAGCAGAAGCGTGCGGATTGTCGCTTGCGGAATTCGGCAGCATTCTTGCGGGCGTGGGAGCCAAGCACAATTTCGGCATTCCTGCAGGAGTGAAAGCGGGGAGCAAAGAGCGGGAGGCATTCTTTCTCGGGCTGCACCTGGGCGAGTTAGCGCTGGCGCATGGATGTGCGCGGGGCAAAGAAGAGGCGTGGGTACGATTTCTGCGGTTGTATCGCTGGGGATTGACGCAGGCTGCGACAGCGATCACGGGGTCGGCGAGCCTGGGAGCAGAGCTGGCCGATTCGCTGTATGCGGAGCTATATGGACTGCGTGCGAACGATGGGGATCGGCGGTCGCCGTTTGCGTCGTACTCGGGGCGAGGCTCGCTGCAGGGATGGCTGCGCACGACGCTGGTGCAGCGATTCAGAGATCACCACAGACGCACATATCGCGAGAGTCCGCTGGAAGAGATAGATTGCGCCGCTCCGGTTGCAGAGGCGCCGGCGGACACGGAGATGCGCACGCTGACCGATGCGGTGGCACGCACACTGGGCGAGTTGGAGGCTGCGGATCGGTTTCTGCTGGCGGCGTATTTTCTGGATCGGCAGACGCTGAAGGAGATTGCGCTTACCTTGCAAGTGCATGAAGCGACGATCAGCCGGAGGTTGAAGCGGCTGGCCGCGGATGTGCGCAAGAATCTGATCGGAAATCTGCGGAGAAGCGGGATGAGCAGGCGCGCGGCGGAAGAAACATTGGGGGTGGATGTGCGCGATCTGGAAATAAACCTGAGAAGCTTGCTGCAAAGTTCGCAGATTGCTGCGTTCCATCAAGGAGAGGCAAGGGAAAGTGTGGTTTCGGGAGAGGGCGGAGTCTCGGCGGCATTGGATTAGGGATGAGAGAAGCGATTCAATTCGGACACGGCTCGGGGCAGCATCCTGACGCGGACCAGATGAGCGCGTTTGTGGAGCACGCGCTGCCGGCGCATGAGCGGGAGGAGATGCTCGCGCACCTGGCGGTGTGTCCGGAATGCCGCGCAACGGTTCGACTGTCGCAGGAGGCGGTGGAAGAGGTTGCGGAAGAGATTGAGGAGCCTGTTGCGGTTCCGGTTGAAGTGCCGAAAAGAAGGCCGTGGTTCGCGGGGTGGGTTGTGGCCTGGCCGGTGGCGGGCGCTTTGGCGGCGATGGTCGTGTTTGCTATGTATATGCGGCACGAGGCTCTGGTGCGGCGAGGGGCGAACGAGCCGACGCGGCTGGCGGAGTCGCGTGCACCTGCGCGGCCAGAGATGGAAGAACGGTCTGTGAGTAAGCCGGCGCCGGAGCGGAACGAGAAGGCGAAGAGAGCCGAGCAGGCGGGAGAATCGCTGAGGGCTGTTGGCGCGAAGGCCGAGCAGAATTTGGATGCGAAGAAAGCATCGGGTGAGCGCGCGTCCGCGGCCGGCGGACTTTTGCAGTCGAGTCGGATCCTAGCGGCGCCGGAGGGATTTGCGGGGAATGCGCCGATGGCTCGACCGGCGAGCCCTGCCGCGCCGTCTGCTGCGGCGCAGCAAGAGCCGGTGGCCGGTGCAATGCGGCAGACGCTTCAGACGGCGATCGGGGGGCCGATCGAAGCTTCAAACGCGGACTTGGCGAGTGTCACACTCGACCAAATGAAGGTCGCGCCGGCTCTGCATCCTTTGCCTAGCGGATTGCCGGTGTTGTCGTTGGCGACACATGGGCGGCAAATGGTCGCGATCGATGCGCGGAACGCTGTGTTTGCCAGCGCGGATGGAGGAGCGCACTGGACTGCAGTTCCCACGGTGTGGACGGGACGGGCGGTGAAGGCTGACCTGGTGTCGTACGGAATGAGCGGCGGCACGGCTGTTGCGGGCGGACGGATGGCGGAGTTTGCCAGCACGAATCGCGTGGTGCAACAGGCACAAGCGGTGCGGGTTCCGGGGCCGACTGGATCGGTGACGCCGCGTGCGGAGTTGACGGGGATGGTGCGGGATGCGAGTGGCGCTGCAGTGGGTGGTGCGACGGTCACGGTGACGGATGGCGCGGGACGCACGGCGGGGACTGCGATCGCGGACCAAGCGGGACGGTATGGGGTGGACGGACTGGCGCCGGGGATGTATGACGTGACGACGCAGGCGCCGGGATTTGAGCGGCGGACGCTGCGGGCGGTGAACGTGATTCCATCGCGACCGAATGAGGCGGATGTTTCGTTGAAGGTGGGAGCGGCGAGCGAGAGCGTGACGGTGGAGGCGGAGTCGAACGACAGCCTGACGACGATCACTACGGCCAAGTCTGCGGCGGCGCCCGTATTTGAGATTACGACGGACGACGGCGATCGCTGGACCAGCGCAGACGGATTGGCATGGAAGCGGAAATAGCGGTTTCGCAATTCGCAAACATTGGTGGTTGCACACGGGTCGACGAACGGTGCCCCGGGGCTGAAGCCCCGACTTTCTATTGTGCTGGATTCATGGGCCTGAAGGCCCATGCTCCCTCCATTCGATAAACGGCTGGTCGGCAATAACTCCCTCCGGGTTCAGTCGGTAGAACAAACAATCTAAAAATTTGGTGCAAGTTTCTGGCAGAGGCACGTTCTTCTGTCAGACGCGCCGCTAAGGTATCTCGGCGCGCGGGAGAACTTGCATGCTTTCCTTTCGATCGATGGGCCGCTTTCTGGATTTGCCTTGCGTTGCGGTTTTTCTCTTTTTTGCGTGCGCGATGGTGGGCGCGGTGAGTGCGCCGGCGCAGCAAATCAGTGCGATCTACAGGCACGGGAACCTAGCGGTGACGATTCCATATCGCGCGGCGCAGGCTGAAACAGGGAAGCTGGTTGCGGAGATTCTCGATCCCGAGAATCACGTGCTAGGCCGCGTGGAAGGCACAGAGCAGACCACTGCGGGCGGTGGAGTTTGGGAGGAGACGATTGCGCCCGCGAAGCCGCTGGCACTGGAGGACCTGGTGTGGCAGCGGATTCGCTACCGGTTCGAGCCTGATGGCGGGAAGGCGCCGGCGGTTGAAGGAATCGAGTCGATTGCCGAGGTTCTGCGAAGGCCGGTGGTGCATGTGCTGGGGCAGACGGAGTACATGGCGGGGAGCCGCGCGGCGATTCGGGTGATGGTTTCGGACGCGGCGAAGAACGAACCGCTGACGGGCACGCTGCGGGTTGGGCTGGTTGGACCGAAGGGCGAGTCGAAGGCGCTGTTCTCGGGGACGCTGAATCGGAGGGGCACGGTGGAGGCGGGCTTCCGGGTGCCGCATGGGTTGGTGGGAAAGTATGCGTTGAAGTTTTTGGTGGACACGGCTGTTGGGTCGTCCGAGGAGACGGAGCCTGTAGCGATCAAGGACAAAGCATCGATTTTGTTGACGACGGAGAAGCCGGTTTACCAGCCGGGACAAACGATCCATGTGCGTGCGCTGGCGCTGGAGCAGGCGAATCACCACGCGGATGCGGCGCGGAAGCTGACCTTCGAATTGGAGGATTCGAAGGGGAACAAGGTTTTCAAGAAGGCAACAGAAACGGACAAATTCGGAATTGCGTCAGCGGAGTTCGCGCTGGCGGATGATGTGAATCTGGGTGCGTATCATGTGCGCGCTTTGATGGGAGATGCCGAGGCGCAGGTGAATACGGCGGAAATTGCAGTGCAGGTGGAGCGGTACGTACTCCCGAAGTTCAAGGTAGCGGTGGAGTTTGACAAAAAGGATGGGAAAGAGAGGAGGGATTATCGGCCCGGGGATCATGTGACGGGCACGGTGCGCGCCAATTATTTTTTCGGCAAGCCGGTAGATGACGCCGTTGTCACGATCAAGGCTTCGAACATGGATGTAGAAGTGGTGGAGGCTGCATCGGAAAAAGGGAAGACGGATGGCGAGGGTGCGTTTCGATTCGATTTGAAGCTGCCGGAGTATTTCGCGGGGAAGCCGCTGAGCCAGGGCGCAGCGCGTGCGCTGATTGAGGCGACGGTGAAGGATGCGGCAGATCATGCGGAGACGCGGGGCGAACCGATCACGGTGAGTGAGGCTCCGTTGCTGATCACGGCCGTGCCGGAGGGCGGAACGCTGATTCCGCATATCGAAAATGAAGTGTTCTTGCTGAGCGCGTATGCGGATGGGAGTCCAGCGAAGACAACATTGACGGTGCATCGGCCGGATGGGCACGAGGAGCGTTTGTCAACGAATGATGCGGGTGTTGCGGTGTGGAAGATGAATCCCGGCGCGGGGATGGAGGCGCTGCGGGTAGAGGCGGACGATTACAGGGGAAATCGCGTGACGAGTACGGTGCCGCTGGAGATGCGCGGGGGGACGGACCAGGTTTTGTTGCGCACAGAGCGGGCGGTTTTCAAGGCAGGTGACCGGATCGCACTGAAAGTGTTGTCGACACGAGCGCATGGAACCGCATATGTGGACGTAGTGAAAAGCGGGCAGACGATTCTGACACGCGATGTGGATCTGGAAAATGGGCAGGCGGAACTGAACTTGACGGCGACGCCGGAGATGGCGGGAACGCTGGATCTGGACGCTTATCTGTTTGGGCGCGATGCAGAGCCGGTGGCCGATCATCGGCTGGTGTTTGTGCAGCCAGCGGACGAGTTGAAGATCGAGGCGACGAGCGATGCGGCGGTGTATCGACCGGGAGGTGAAGCGCGGATTCGATTCCACGTGACGAATACACACGGCGAGGGTGTGCAGGCGGCGCTGGGATTGCAGGTGGTGGACGAGGCGGTGTTTGCGCTTGCGGAAAAGCAGCCGGGATTTGCGAAGGTGTTTTTTTATCTCGAGCAGGAGCTGATGATGCCGCGGTATGAAATTCATTCGCTCTCCATGGAGAGTGCCGTGAGTCCGATTGAGCCGGTAGGGAACGGGCAGCCCGATATGGGCGTAAGGGCGCTGTTTGCTGCGACAGAGATGGCGATGCCAGCGAAACTGGACGTGGAGTTCGGAAAGAATCCGCCGGTGGAAAAACTCCGTGAGTATCAGGAGCGGTACCGCGCGGCGTTTGTGGAGCAGGTGCGTGGCATCGCGGACAGGTTGAGCCGGGGGCTTCGGGAGCATCCGGAAAACGTGGTGAAGGCCTTCGAAGCGCTGGAGGACGAGGCAGCACCGAGGGATGCGTGGAATACGCCTTTGCGCTTGGAGCCGGCAAGATGGACCCGAGGCAGGAACAACTATTTTCTTGTGCGCAGTGCGGGTGCGGATCGGCGGTTCGGAAGCGGCGACGATTTGGTGGTGTATCTCGAAGTGCGAACCGGCAGTGTAGTAGGCGAGCTGGGGCACGGTGGAACGCTCGATGTGCGGACGGAACACGCTTGGGGACCGTGGAATGGACGAGCGGAGGTTGATGGAACGGTCGTGGATTTGTCAGGGGCTGTGGTTCCAGGAGCGACGGTGACGGTGCGGATGTTGACTGGTGGGGACGCGCGGACTGCGCACAGTGATGGGGAGGGGCGGTTCACGCTGGCCGCGCTGCCGGCGGGGAAGTATCGGATTGATATTGCTTCGCCGGGATTCGAGCGGCTTACGAGTGAAGTCAATCTGCAGGTTCGCGATCGTGCGGTGGTTGCGGCGACGTTGAATGTAGGCGCGGTGACCGAGGCAGTGACGGTGGAGGAAATGCCGATGGCGGCGCCGATGATGATGGCGGCGGGCGGAGCTATGGGCGGTCCGATGAGAGCGATGAATTTTGCAGCCGCCAAGGCGCAGGCGCAATTTGTGGAAATGGACAGCATGGCGCTGGAAAGGCGTGAGGCGCGGGATCTGAAGAAGGACGACGCCTCGGCGGGAGCAGGGGATGCGCATGTTCGCTCGTATTTTCCGGAGGCGCTCTATATCAATCCTGAAATTGTGACGGATGGGAAGGGCGATGCGAGCGTTGAGATTCCGATCGCGGATTCGATTACGACGTGGCGGATGGCAATGCTGGCTTCTACCGAGGCGGGCGCGCTGGGTACGGGGACGGCGAGCCTGAAGGTGTTTCAGGATTTCTTTGTCGATTTGGACTTGCCGGTGACGTTGACGCAGGGCGATCGCGTGTCGCTGCCAGTAGCGGCTTACAACTACACGGGCGGTGCGGGACGGGTGAAGCTCGCACTGAAGCGGGAGGATTGGTTTTCGCTGGACGAAGGTTCGGTGAAGCAGTGGGACGATGCAGAGAAAAGTGTAGCGATGGAAGCGGGGCGTGTGGGCGGAGCGCAGTTCACGATTGATGCGAAGAAGATCGGGAAGTTCAAGCTGACGCTGACGGCGCACATGGATGGCGCGGAGGGACGCGACGATGTAGTGGTGCGCGAGATTGAAGTGGTTCCCAATGGACGCGAACAGAATCTTGTCTTCAATGGGCGGCTGGAAAAGACCGTAGAGCACGAATTGAAGTTTCCTGCGCATGCGATTTCCGATGCGACGAGCATTTTGGTGCGGCTGTATCCGGGGCCGCTGAGCCAGGTGATCGAGGGAATGGACAGCATCCTCAGCATGCCGGGTGGGTGTTTTGAGCAGACTTCGTCGAGCACCTATCCCAACGTGCTGGCGCTGGACTACATGAAGCGGACGAAGAAGCTGACGCCGGAGGTGCATGCTAAAGCGGAAGGCTACATCGCGAATGGATACCAACGGCTGCTGACGTTTGAGGTGCCGGGCGGGGGTTTTTCCTGGTTTGGCCAGGCGCCGGCAAACAAGATTTTGACGGCGTATGGGCTGATGGAGTTCGGCGACATGGCCAAAGTTTCCGATGTGGACCCGCGGCTGATTGAGCGCACCGGCGCATGGTTGGCGAGCCAGCAGCAGGCGGATGGAAGCTGGAAGCCGGACACGTATTTCATCAATGAGGGCGCGACGAATCGCTTCAACGCGGACCAGTTGCGGATCACTGCGTATATCGCTTGGGCGCTTGCGAACACCGGTGCGCAGGACGGAGCGGTAGAGAAGGCGAGGCGGTATGTTGAGGCACACATGGATGCAAAACCGGATGCGTACACCCTGGCGGTAATCGCGAATTTCGCGGTGGATTCGAAGAGCGATCGCGAGTTCACGCGCAGGGCGATGGAGGCGTTGATGGATGCGCGGACGGAAAAGGGCGATGAGGTTTCGTGGAGCGCACAGGAGACGGGTGTGTACTCGACTGGCGAGAGCGCGGCGATTGAGACCACGGGCCTGGCGACGCAGGCGCTGCTGAAGTGGGGACAGGCTTCAGAGACTGCGCGGAAGGCACTGGCTTACCTTTCAGCGCACAAGCAGGCGTCGGGGAATTGGGGCACGACGCAGGCGACGATCATGGCGTTGCGCGCGCTGCTTCTGTCGACGGAGCTGAGTGCCGCGGATGTGCACGGATTGGTGGTGGTGAAGGTCGATGGCAAGGACGTGGAGACGTTGAAACTGACGGAAGAGAACAACGATCTGTTGCACCAGCTCGTGCTGAAGGGGATTGACGCGCAGGCGGCACATGCGGTGGAGCTGACGTTTGACGGGACGGGAGGGCTGGCTTACCAGGTGGTGGGGCGGTTCTTCACGCCGTGGAGCGAGGAGCATGAGAACGAACACGAGCATGGGGCGCTGACGATTGATGTGGCGTATGACCGTGCGACGCTGGCGCAGAACGATGTGGCGACGGCGACGGCCACCGTACGGAACAACTTGCCGGAGTTCGCGAAGATGGTGATGGTGGATTTGGGGATTCCGCCGGGGTTCGATTTGCTGAGTGAGGATTTGCAGGCGTTCCAGGAGAAAATAGCGGGGGATGCGAGCGGGCGGCTGGAGAAGTTTTCGCAGACGGCGACTCAGGCAATTCTTTACTTTAACGGGCTGGCGCCGGGGCAGACGGTGAGTTTGAAATTCCGGCTGCGGGCGAAGTATCCGATTCGCGCGAAGACATTCGAGTCGCGGGTGTATGAATACTACGATCCGGCGGTGAGCGCGACGGCGCCGCCGGTGGAACTGGAGGTGCGCGAGCGGTGAGGTTTGTTGGTGTAAACTGAAAAGTGAACCCCAGGGCCGGCTCACCCGAGCCGGCTTGATTGTGTCGGGACGTGGCTCAGCCTGGTAGAGCACTCGCTTGGGGTGCGAGGGGTCGGCAGTTCAAATCTGCCCGTCCCGACCATTATTAAAATCAACTGTTTACGCGGATTTCCTTCCTGACACAGATTCTAAGGCGAGTGCTCAGTTGGTGCAAGAACTTCCGGCTGTTCTGGCGTCTGGTCGGGGCCGGAATCCACAACACAGGGGCGGCCTACTTCGATAATTTGGGCGGATAACCAAAATCAAGTGGAAACTCGAGACCTGAGCGGATATCGGTCAACGTTTCGGGGTCTCTGAACCAGTTCCTATGCTTGAACCCGGTTGACTTCTTCTTTGAGTCATACTGCTGGATCAGGACCTTCGACGCAATATCGAATGCAGTGTCCAGAGCTACACGAGGCGCGCTAGAAGGCTCGGACCACCAATTGTTCGGCTTGGCGAGCTTCCTCAGGTCGTGATCAAGATCGAAGTCCTGCCTCTTATAGCTCATCCTTTGAAGCTCTCCGCCAGCAAAATAGATCAAGCCCTTCCTCTCGAGAGATGGGTGCATGGTCACCTTCTTCGAGCGCAAAGCCTTTCTGTGCTGCTCCCAGCGGCTCTTCAGGTAGGCGCATGCAAAATAAATACCAGCGATCAGGTTGAAGGCATCAGCGGTGAGAGCGGCATCTGGATGCTCAAAAACCTTCGTGTAGAGGCCAGTTGGCGACGCATCGAACAATTTCGCTGTTCCTCCGAACATGTCGTCAGGTCCGAATTGGAACGCATAGACCGATTTTGTAAGCTCTTCGAGAGTGATCGCGATGTTGTTCCTGCCCTTGATGCTCCTCTTGTTCAGGTACTCATATCGCCGACCCGCCAGATTAAGATCATGAAACCTCCTGGCCAAGTCCTTCTGGACCTCGTCATTGCTCATGAAGTCCGCGATCTTAATGGCGTTTTGCGTGTTGTTGTATTTCGTGACCTCTCGAACAAATGCAACCTCGTGGGGATACGAAAATGACATCAGCCTAAGGGGTACCCTCACGGAACTGACTGGCTTGTGTGTCGGAGGCTTCTTCTCCAGGACAGCCGCGAGCAGTGAGCGAATGGTTTGAGCGCCATTGATTACCGAAAGCCTTTCGCAGGTCAGCGTGTGCAGTTTTGGGTCTGGCGTTATCTTTCCAGCGACTGCGGTGACTCCGTTGTTGAAGTATCGGAAATCCTCAGGGCGTTGAAGCGCCGTCTGCTTGATTTGTTTGTTGGTCTTTGTATCGCCTACGTAGTCACGAATGTTCATCGTGAAAAGTGCAGCCTTATGTTCCTGTAGGAGGCTGGCAAGCTCCGCTCCGCTTACCTCCCCGATGTACATCTCTCTGTCAGGTCCCATGAAATGAGACCAAGGCACATTGTTAGCGTCCTGCAGCATCGGTATGATTATGGGCTTGTCCGAAAAATCGGCCGATGCGAGTGCTTCCCGAAGCTCCTAGATCGGAAGAGCACAC
>OBLW0100002919.1_pt1 | contig 13631 bp, 10 predicted proteins | sample 1520161 | NCBI WGS metagenome assembly OBLW01 (sample SAMEA3539309, study PRJEB22396) | soil metagenome | biome: tundra; feature: field; material: soil | place: USA | collected 2010-05 | depth 0.15 m
GTACTGGATGAGCTCGTAGACCTCGGTCCTGGACACCACCGCCCCGGGCGTGACCGCCAGGTCCCGGCCCACCTCGAACGCGTCCGGCGCCACCATCGCCGGGATGCGCGGGGGAGCGGCCAGATCCGACAGCAGGGCCCGGATGCCCCGGATCGCGCTGAGCCCGCCGGTGTCGATGAGGGCCTTCCAGGCCACCGGGCTGATGACCGGGTTGTTGCTCGGGGCCGCGGCGGCGATCAGGTTCCCGAGCAGGAATCTCAGCCGCTCGTTGTCCCGCCAGTCCAGATCGGCGTCGGCCAGGAGCGCCTCGGCGGTCCGCGCGGCGGCCAGATAAGCCTGAACGGCCCGCTTGAGCAGCGGATTGTCGTGCCATGCCGGATCCGCGAACCGGCGGTCACGCGGCGGCGCGGCGATCGTCGAATTCCCGGTGGCGACCTTGCCGAGTTCCGCGGCCAGCAGCCGGGCCCGCCGGGTCACGGTCTGCGGACGGCGGGCCAGCCGCACCGCCAGGCGCAGCGTGGCGGCATCCGGCCGGAACCTGCGCAGTACTCCGAGGGCCGCGTCAGACAGGAGCAGATCCAGCGCACCTGCCGCCTCGGCGGCCTCGAACTCCCCGGCCGCCTCGGCGGCCTCGGACTGCGCTGACTCGTCCGCCGGGGCACCGGGCTTCGCGGTCACTGGAGCAGATCCCGCGGCGGCTGAACCAGATCATTCGGTGCCTGCACCATGCGGTGCAGGATCTTGCCGGTGGGCCCCTTCGGCAGTTCGGGCACGAGCCAGACATGGCGCGGGTACTTGTAGGCCGCCACCCGATCTTTGGCGAAGGCGCGCAGTTCCTCCGGCGTGGCGCTCGCGCCGGGCTTGAGCACCACGGCGGCGCCGACGTCCTCGCCCAGCTCGACACGCGGAATTCCGATGACGGCTACCTCAGCGACGGCCGGATGCTCGTGCAGTACCTCCTCTATCTCGCGCGGATACACGTTGTAGCCGCCGCGGATGATCAGGTCTTTCTTGCGGCCCACGATGTGGTAGTAACCGTCGTCGTCCACCGTGGCCAGGTCACCGGTGAGGAACCAGCCGTCGCGGATCGCCTCGGCGGTAGCTTCGGGGTTGCCCCAGTACCCCTTCATGACGTTGTGGCCCCGGATGGCGATCTCACCGGCCTCGCCGGCGGGCAATTCGTGCCCGTCGGCGTCCACGACGCGCATCTCGACCCCCTCAACCGGCGTGCCGATCGAGCCCGGCTTGCGTACCCGGCCCGGGTGGTTGAAGGAGGCGACCGGGGAGGTCTCCGAGAGGCCGTACCCCTCGAGGATCTCGCACCCGAAGGTCTGCTCGAATCCGCGCATGATCTCCACTGGCATCGCGGAGCCGCCTGAGATACAGGTCCGCAGGGACGAGACATCGGCCTCGGTATGGCCCGGGTGGTGCAGCATCGCCGCGTACATCGTCGGCACGCCCTCGAAGATGGTCACCTTGTCGCGCCCGATGATCTCCAGGGCCTTGGCCGGGTCGAACCTGGGCAGCAGGGTCAGCGTGCCACCGCCGACGATCGTCGCGTTCAGGCCACAGGTCAGGCCGAATACATGGAACAACGGCAAGCAGCCCATGACCACGTCGTCGGGGCCTGCGTTCAGCAGGGTGGCTGCCGTCAGGCCGGCGTTGCCGGTCAGGTTGGCGTGCGTGAGCTCGGCGCCCTTGGGCCTGCCGGTGGTTCCCGAGGTATAGAGGATCACGGCATCGTCGTCGCCGGACTGCCCGGCGTGCGGGGCGGCCGGAGCGAAGCCGGCCAGCAGCGAGGCGAGGTGAGGTTCGTCGACCTCGACGACCCGTGCGCCCGTCTCGGCCGCGCCTTTGGCGGCTTCGCCGGCTGCGGCGTGCCAGGCGAACAGCACCTTCGCACCGGAGTCCCCGAGGTAGTAGGCGACCTCACGGCTTTTCAGCAGCGGGTTCATCGGGACGACTACGGCTCCGGCGCCCAGCGCCCCGTAGAACACGATCGGGAAGGCCGGCACGTTGGGCAGCATGACGGCGACCCGGTCACCCGGCTCTATCCCGAAGGACGACAGCAGGGATGTCGCGGCGCCCGCGGCGTCCCGCAGCTCCGAGTAACTCAGCACGAGGTCGTCCATCCGCACAGCGGCACGCTCGGCGTGATCGGCGGCTGCTTGCTCGAACACGGAACTCAGATGTGCCATCACGCCCCTCCTCGCCGGGCTGTGCATCGTTGCCGCCCCATTCGCATCATGCCCCCGGATCGGCGCCACCGACAGACCGCACGGCATGCTGTTGGTCCGGCGACCATCGCCAGGGCACCTCAGGCCGCACCGGGAGACCCAGGCATGACTCACGACGCCGACGTCATCGTCATCGGGGCGGGGCTGGCCGGCCCCTCGGCGGCCTGTTCCTCGTCGACCCCCGCGCCCCTCTTCCGCAGGCTTGACGTGCGAATCGGCATGGCGAGGAACATGAGGCTGCTCGATGGTGTTCAATGGTTCTGGTTGTCGTCGAAGTTCGTGAACGTGTCACAGCGCCTGCGAAATTTTGACAGTCGGCGTCGTGGATCACCTAGAGTCCGGCCTTCGAAGGGCAGACTGTCGCAAACAACCCGGGGCACACATCCGTGGATCCCGAAGTTCGTCCCAGTAGGAGAGCACGTGGCTCAGGGCACCGTGAAGTGGTTCAACGCTGACAAGGGTTATGGATTCATCGCCCCGGACGACGGCACGGCCGACGTCTTCGTTCACCACTCCGCCATCCAGGTTGACGGTTTCCGCAGTCTGCAGGAGAACCAGCGAGTCGAGTTCACCGCCGGCCAGGGCCCCAAGGGCCCGCAGGCCGAGCAGGTCCGGCCGGTCTGAACCCGCGCCGCTCCGGCGGCGCCGCTGCCTGACCTCAGGGCAGGCAGGAGGCCACAGGGTGCCCGGAAGCGCTGCACAGTAAGGCGCAGCCATCCGGGCACCCTTTGGCATGTCATCGCGTGCCCAGGTCGTCCCCATTCCGGTAGATGTGTCCGTGCTGTGCGGGACGTGCATCAGGGAACGGCGAAAATTTGGTCGATCCATGCCGAGCTTGAAGCTTCCTGCGCAGAGGTTGACAGAACCAGTCATCCGGACATAAGACGTGTGGCAGAGTTCGTGGCGGAGTTCAGGGAGGAAGTGCGGGCATCCGTGGATGCCTGTCGTGGGGGGAACCGCCAAGCAAGTCGATTTGTCTGTTCGGCGCTTCTTGGGAAGGACCACGATGGGCAAGCGGTGGATACGCGCGTGCGCGCTGGCGGGATCATTGATCGTCGTCATCGGGACATCGACAGCCAGCAGCCTGGCCGCCACTACGGCTGCTGGCCGGGCGGGCGCGGCCAGTGCCAGTGCGGGCGTCGCGCCAAACGCGACGAGCATGATGGACTGCAACGGCCACAGCACCAAGTACAAGGACGTTAATCAGGATCTCGGCGGCCGCTGCGTCGACCCCCTCGGGTACTGGGACGGATCAGCCTGGCGGTTCTCGGACAACGGGAGCTACGTCGGCCACGACGAGCCGTCGGTGAAGTTCATCTCGAACGCCGCCGGCAGTGGCAACAGCTTCAGCTACGTCACGCGGCTGGCCAAGGACCCGGCCGGCAAGCCGACGGTCTCACCGAACGGGAAGACCGTCAGCGACTACGCGGAACTGAGCCCCGCTCCCTGGTTCGGGCTGTCGATCTGCGACCCCAACTCCTACCCGCTGAACCCGTGCAAGCCGGACAGCGACTCCAACGGCGGCGCCATCAACGACCCCAACGCGGCCGGGTCGGCGTTCCTGGAGCTTCAGTTCTACCCACCGGGATACCAGCCGTTCACCGATGCGGTCAGCTGCGATCCCACGCACTGGTGCGCCGCCCTCACCATCGACAGCCTGGAATCGGGCTTCAACTTCGTGGGCCTCAACGCGGCGTGCACGGAGCCCGTCAACTTCGCGTTCCTGCAGCGCAACGGCGTGCCCGCAGGACCGCCCAGCCCACAGCTGACTGACGTGAACACGTTCACGCCCAACTCGCACACGCTGCTGATGAACCAGGGGGACACGGTCGCCACCAGCATCCATGACACGAGCCAGGGACTGCTGGCAAGCGTCACGGACCTGACCACCCACCAGACCGGGTACATGGTGGCGAGTGGCAGTAACGGGTTCATGAACACCAACCCCACAACCTGCGACGGCACGCCGTTCAACTTCCACCCGGAGTACAACACGGCCGCGCAGCAGAACCAGGTGCCGTGGGCGGCGCTGGAGGGCGGGGTGCTCATGGAGCAGGAGATGGGGCACTTCGAGCCCTGCTCCTCGGTCAGCAACTCCTCCCCATACGACGTGACCCTGAACGGGCAGACCTTCAGCGACCCCAGCACCGCGCAGACCTGTGACGGCGGCTTCGAGGGGGCCGGGAAGACCGGCGAGGGCCCGTGCAGCCTCACTACGGGCATCTGCCAGAACTCGACAACCCAGGGTGGGATCGCCTGCCCGAGCGACAACTTCACTTCCGGGGACCTGTGCGAGTTCTCGGACGCGACGTGCGTGCCCGCCGGACCGCGGCCGGTTGACGTGAACGGCACGCCGGAGAAATTCGACTGGCCGATAGCCGGCTGTCAGGACAACTTCTTCCAGAACGGAGACCTCGATTTCGACGGGAGTTCCTACATCCACGACTGGCCGGATGGATCGAGCGGCCATCCGACCACGTTCGCCTATCTGGGGCCGGTCTCGCACGGCAAGACGTATCCGCAGATCCAGTTCGAGACCGACATCGCCGGCTCCGAGGCCGACTGCACCATCGCGACCGGGGCAGGCTGCACGGCGCCGCCGGCCGGGGCCGCGTTCTACCCGTTCTGGTCGCTGGGCAAGAGCGGCTCGCTCGGGTGCGCGTGGAACTTCGGTGACGTCATTCCGGGCAAGACGGTCAGCAGCTTCGGCGGCGACGCGCAGTACGGCGTGCCGGACGTCGCCCGCTACGGCGGAACCCTGACCAGTGCGGTGCTCCCCAACCCGCAGACCCACTGCACCGCCTGACAGGCAGAGCACCGCCTGACAGGCAGAGCACCGCCTGATGAGCAGCGCGCGGCACCCGGGGCTCCGGCCCCGGGTGCCGTGCGTTCTAAGGCCCAGTTACCGTACGGGGTGGCGGTTGAACAGTCTTTTCGCCCAGAGGTAGGCGAGTAGTGCGATACCGGCGCACCAGGCGGTAGCGATGGTCGCGTTGTCGCCGATCGGGGTGCCCATGAGCAGTCCCCGCAGCGTTTCTGTGACCGGCGTGAAGGGCTGGTACTCGGCGAACCAGCGCAATCCGGCCGGCATCGAGCGGGTGGGCACGAAGCCGCTGCCGAGGAACGGCAGCAGGATCAGGAACATGGGGGAGTTGCTAGCGGTCTCGACGGTCTTGGCGGCCAGGCCGAGCGCGACCGAGAGCCAGGTGAGCGCGAAGGTAATCATCGCGAGGACACCGATGGCCGCCATCCATGCGGGCGGGGCCGCGGTGGGCCGGAACCCGGTGAGCAGCGCGACGCCGATGACGACGGCGATGCTGAGCATGGCCTGAATCATGCTGCCGATGACGTGACCGGTCAGTACCGAGGGGCGCCAGATGGCCATGGTACGGAACCGGGCGATGATGCCCTCGGTCATGTCCACGGCGACCGACACCGCCGTCCCCTGCGCTACGGCGGCCACGGTCAGCAGAATGATTCCAGGAGCGACGTAGTTGACGTAGGCGGCGCGGCCGCCTGACACGCCACCGAGCCCGGCCCCCAGCGTGCCGCCGAAGACGTAGACGAACAGCAGCAGGAAGATGACCGGCAAGCCGACGAGCATCAACGTCATGGACGGATAGCGCAGCATGTGCCGGAGGTTGCGGCGCAGCATGGTCGCCGAATCGGTGACGGCGTAGGAAAGGGTGCTCATCGGAGGGTCTCCTTCTCGCGGCCGGGTTTGCCGGTGAGGGCAAGGAACACGTCGTCGAGATCGGGGGTGTGCACCGACAGTCCTTCGACCTCGATCGACTTGGCGTCGAGCCGGTCGAGCAGGGCCCGCAGCGCGGGGACGTTGCCGTCGCTGGGCACCTGCAGGGTGAGCGTCTCGTCATCACGCGACACGGCGCCGATGATGTGGGCGGCCGATTCCAGTTCATGCGGGCCTGCGAACCGCAGGCGGATATGTCCACCGGGGATGCGGCGCTTGAGCTCCTCGGCGGTGCCCTCGGCGACGAACCTGCCATGGTCGAGGACCGCGATCCGGTCGGCGAGCTGATCGGCCTCGTCCAGGTACTGCGTGGTCAGGAAGATCGTGATACCGCCCGCCACGAGGTCGCGGATGATCTGCCACATGGTGCGGCGGCTGCGCGGGTCGAGCCCGGCGGTCGGCTCGTCGAGGAAGATCAGCCGAGGGCTGCCGACCAGGGTCATCGCGAGATCGAGCCGGCGCCGCATGCCGCCCGAGTAGGTCGCCGCTGTCTTCTTGGCCGCATCGACCAGGTCAAAGCGGTCGAGCAGCGCGGCGGCGCGCCGCCGGCCGTCGCCGTGGCCCAGGTGGTGCAGGTCCGCCATCAGGATCAGGTTCTCCTCGCCGGTGAGGAGGTTGTCCACCGCCGAGAACTGGCCGGTGACGCCGATCGCGGCGCGCACCGCATCGGGATCGGCCGCGAGGTCGTGGCCGGCGACGTGCATCTCGCCGCCGTCGGCGGCGATCAGGGTGGACAGGATCTGCACCATGGTGGTCTTGCCGGCGCCGTTGGGGCCGAGCAGCGAGAAGATCGTCCCTTCGGCAACGGTGAGGTCGATGCCGTCGAGTACCACGGTGTCGCCGAACGACTTCCGTAGTCCGGTGGCCGAAATCGCCAGCCGGGTGGGGATCGTTGTTGTCATTCCCCCTCCTTTCGAAGAGTGCGTTCCAGGGGTTTACGGCCGGCGGATCACGATGTCGCCGTAGCTGGTGCGGGCCCGCACCTCGACGGTCTCGTCGGCCGGCTCGGGGCCGTCGGCGGCGTCCAGATGGTTGTGCACCCGGCCGAATTGCGTGGACACGTCGAGCCGGGCGGCCGTGCCGGCCTGGACGCCAACCTCGATCTCGCCGAGGGAGGTCTTGAGCGAGGCCGAGCCGTGCGCGACTTCGCCAATCCGGATGTCGCCGTTGGCGGTGCTGGCGGTGACGCCGGCCTTCGCGTGGTCGACGGAGATGTTGCCGTTAGCCGCGTTCACCCGCAGGTCGCCAGCGATCTCACCGACCCAGCTGTCGCCGTTGGAATTCTTTATCACGGCGGTGCCGTCGATCTCGCGCACGCGCAGGCGGCCGGACCCGGTACTGACCTCAGCGTGGCCCGCCACCCGGTCCACGATGATGGCGCCGATACCGGTGCTCAGGTCGAGCGGGCCGGTGTGGTCAAGCTGGACGTCGCCGGTCGAGGTCTTAATCCGGCACGCGCCGAGGCGGCCCGCGCAGCGGAACGCCGCCACCGAGGCGTCGGCCTGCAGGTCCGAGCCTGCGGGCAGTTCGATCGTCACGTCGATCGATCCGGGCTTGCCGAACAAGCCGAGGCCGCGCTGCCTCGGTGCCTTGACCAGCAGCCGGCCGGCCGTGTACTCGACACGGGTCTGCTCTGCGGCCCGCACGTCCGGCTCGTGGGAGCCGTCGCTCGGGCGTACCTGCACCACCGTGTCGTCGCGGTCGCTCGCGGTGATGTGGGCGTCCCCGACGACAAGGTCAATCGCGACCGAGACCGGCTCGGGGGTGTCGAAGGTGGGCATGGCGATTCCTCCGGATGGCTAGCTGGGGCGCCCCCGCTGGTGGGACGTGGTGTCGTGGCGGCTGGGTGCGTGGCGGCTGGGTGCGCTAGCGCACCCAGCCGGTGTAGTGCTGCCTCCCCCGCCCCCCCGGGACGGGCCGCGGCGAGTTGTGGCTGCGGTCGTCGGACTCCAGCGCGGCCGCGGCCGCCCGGACGAGCCAGCCGTTGACCGAGAGCCCGGCCCGGCCGGCGGCCTCCTCGATCCGGCCCTTGAGGTGTTCGGCCAGGCGGAAGTTGATCCGCGCCATCGCGCCGTCATCGCCGTCCGGTGAAACCGGCGGTGGGACACCCACCGCGGACGGGTCAGGCTCCTCGAACGAATGATCGGTGAGCGGGGGCGTCACGACGAAACTGGGCTCACGTCCGCGAAGGCGGAGATCCACCGAGCCCGGCGCGAGATCGCGGGTGATCTCAGCCGCCGCCGCCGACAGCGCGTCCAGCAGGGCGAGCCGCACCGCCGACTCCAGCGGTGCGGTGAGCCGCTCGGCCAGGGCGCGGGCGTCTTCCCCTCCGGCCTCGGCGGCCACCGCAAGCTCATGGCGGAGAGTGTCGACATACGAGGTGAGATCCATGACGCCATTGTGGCACAATTATGGCGCCATAGCAAGCCAGATTGGCTCACAGTGGCGCCATCGTGGCTCTGGCGCGGTGAATCGCCGGGGAGCTTGACACTATCGAATTAGTGTTCGATAGTGTCAAGTATGTATCCCGGCAGCTCGCAGGTCGCGTCGGCGTCCGCGGGTGAGCCTGGTGACCGCGTGTTCCCGGTCCTCCCGCCGCTACGGGACCTATTCCGGGGCGGAGGGCTCCAGCGCGGCTCAGTCGTAGCTGTGCCGAGTCATGGGCTGCTCAGCCTGGCGATCGCGGCGGGTGCCTCGGCGGCCGGCGCGTGGTGCGGAGTGGTGGGGCTGCCTGAGCTGGGAGTGCGGGCGGCGGCCGGGGTCGGCCTGGATCCCGGCCGCCTGCTGCTGGTCGGTGAGCCGGGACAGCGCTGGCCACAGGTGACCGCTGCCTTGCTGGATGGCTGCGAGCTGGTGCTCATCGGCCCGCCCAGTCGGCCGGCGGGGCACGCGGCGCGGTACGTCGAGGCGACGCTGCGGCGCACCGGGGGCGTGCTGCTCGTGGTGGGGGACTGGCCGGGTGCGCAGGTCCGGCTGTGGGTGGCCAGGCAGCAATGGGTCGGGATGGGCCGGGGCCACGGGCGGCTGACCGGCCGGCTGGCGCAGGTGCTGGCCACCGGGCGGGGCGCGGCGACCCGGCCGGTCCAGCAGTGGCTGTGGCTGCCCGGCCCGGACGGGGGCGTGGCCGCCGCGAATCCGGCCACCAGCGAGCAGGCAGTGGGTGCCTGGGCAGCGGGGGAGCGCGCTGAGGGAGCGGGGGAAACGGGATCTGGCTTGCTGGCGGTGCGAGCCGGATGACCGCCGCTGATAGTCATCCGCCGCGGGTGCTGGTCGTCTGGTGCCCCGACTGGCCGGTGATGGCAGCGGGCGCCGACGTGACGGCGCCCCTGGCGGTACTCGCCGCTGGCCGGGTGGCGGCTTGCTCTGCGTCCGCCCGTGAGGCGGGTGTGTGCCGCGGCCAGCGGGTCCGCGAGGCTCAGTACCACTGCCCTGACCTGGTCGCCGTACCCAGGGACGAGGGCCGGGAAGCGCGTGCCTTCGAGCGGGTGCTGGCCGTGGTGGAGGAGTTCTGCCCCCGGGTAGAGGTGACCAGGCCAGGATTGTGCGCTCTGGGAGCTCGCGGCCCGGCCAGGTACTTCGGCGGCGAAGAGGCGCTGGCCGGAAAGCTCACTGCCGCCCTCGCCGAGAGCGGGTTTGGCGGCCGGATCGGAATCGCGGATGGATTGTTCGCCGGGGAACTGGCGGCCCGGGCCGGCCGCACCGGAGTGCTGGTTCCACCGGGCGGGACGCCGCAGTTCCTGGCCGCTCAGCCAGTCACTGCCCTCGGTTCCCCGGATCTGGCGGATCTGCTGATCCGGCTGGGCATCCGGACGCTGGGGGAATTTGCCGCCTTGCCGGCGGCCGGCACCGCGGACCGGTTCGGCGTCGCCGGGGCGGTCGCGCATCGGCTGTCGCGCGGACTGGAGCCACACCCGCTGGCCACCCGCGTGCCCCCGGCCGAGCTCAGCGTGGCAGTCGAGTTCGATCCGCCCTCACCGCAGTCGGAACCGGTGATCTTCGCCGCCAAGGGGCTCGCCGAGCAGATGCACGCGGGGCTGCGTGACCGAGGGCTGGCGTGCGTGCGGGTAGAGGTAGCCGTGGTCAGCTCCGACGGGCGGCAGAGCACACGGCTGTGGCGGCACGACGGGCTGCTCTCGGCGCTGGCCGTGGCCGAGCGGGTGCGCTGGCAGCTGGACGGCTGGCGCGGCGGCGGCAGCGCAACTAGCCAGAGCGCAACTAGCCAGAGCGCTGCCGAAACCGCCGGGATTACCCTGCTGCGGCTCGTCCCCGACCAGTTGGTCCCCGATCCCGGGCAGCAGCTCAGCCTGTGGGGGGAGACCCAGGTGGGAGACCGTGTCGCCCGGGCTGCGGTCCGGGTGCAGGCCATGCTCGGGCACGAGGCGGTCACCCACCCGGTCATTTCCGGCGGGCGGGACCCCGCCGAGCAGGTGACGCTGGTGCCGTTCGGGGATCCCCGGGCGCCCCGGCGGCCTCCGGACCGGCCGTGGCCAGGAAGCATCCCCGTGCCCGCCCCGGCCACGGTCTACCCGGACCCGCTCCCGGCGCGAGTCACCGATGCGTCGGGGGCGGCGGTGACGGTCACCGGCCGCGCTCGTGTATCGGCTGCTCCGGCATGGCTCGCCGCCGGGGCAGCAGCGCCGCTGCCGGTCATCGCCTGGGCCGGTCCCTGGCCGGTCACGCAGCGGTGGTGGGAGCCAGCGCAGGCGCGCCGCCGGGCCAGGTTCCAGGTGGTCACCGAGGACGACAGCGCCTGGCTGGTGACGGTGCAGGATGGCCGCTGGTTCGTCGAAGCCAGTTACGACTAGGCACGGGTGGGCGGCAGACTATGGGCTGGGAAAACCCGCCGGTTCCGTGGCGAGAGCTTGAGCAGCGCCTGTCCTGGCGCGGCCAGCCGCGCCCAGTCACCCGCCTGCCGGCCGGCCCGGACGGGCTGGATCCAGGCGGCCCCCAGTGGGCCGAACCCCAGTGGGCCGAGCTGCACTGCCACTCCTCCTACAGTTTCCTGGACGGCGCGTCCAGCCCAGCCGAACTCGTCGCCGAGGCGGCCCGTCTCGGCCTGGCCGCCCTGGCTGTCACCGACCACGACGGCATGTACGGGACGGCTCAGTTCGCCCAGGCGGCCGCCCGCATGCGGGCCGGGAGCGGGACCAGGCTGCGGACCGTGTTCGGCGCCGAGCTCAGCCTGGGCCTGGCCGCCCGGGCCGGCCGCGGTCCCCGGGAGCGATCCCGCGCCACCTCCCGCCCGGGACTCCCGGACCCCGGCGGCGAGCACCTGCTGGTGCTCGCCCGCGACCCCGAGGGGTACCGGCGGCTCTGCCAGATGATCAGCGCGGCCCAGCTCGCCGGGGGAGAGAAGGGCCGTCCCGCCTACGACACGCGCGGCCTCGCGGACGCCCACGACGGGCACTGGGTGGTGCTGACCGGCTGCCGCAAGGGTGCCGTACCCGCGGCCCTCGACACGGGCGGCGCGGAGGCGGCGGCTGTGAAGCTGCGCTGGCTGACCGACACCTTCGGCGCTGCCAACGTCATGATCGAGCTGACCAGCCACGACGAGCCTGCCGACGACGAGCGCAACGACGCCCTCTACCAGCTCGGCCTGGCCGTCGGAATAGGCGTGGTGGCTACCGGCAACGTGCATTACGCGGCACCCCAGCAGGCCCGGCTCGCGCAGGCACTCGCCTCGGTCCGGGCCCGGCGCAGCCTGGACGAGATGGACGGCTGGCTGCCCGCCTCGGGCGGCGCCTACCTGCGCTCAGGGGCCGAGATGGCTGGGCGGCTGCGGCGCTATCCCGGCGTCCGGGAGCGCACCGTCGAGCTGGCCCTCAGCTGCGCGTTCGACTTCGAGGTGATCGCCCCCCAGCTGCCGGACTTCGCCGTCCCTGACACCCACACCGAGGCGACCTGGCTCCGCACGCTGGTCGCGGAGAAAGCCCCCGGCCGTTACGGCCCGCCCGCCGCGGAACGGGTTGCCGGGGCATACCAGCAGATCGCCAGCGAGCTCGAGGTGATCGAGGACCTCAACTTCCCGGGCTACTTCCTGATCGTGCACGACATCGTCCGGTTCTGCGAGGAGGCGGGCATCCTGTGCCAGGGCCGGGGATCAGCGGCCAACTCAGCCGTCTGCTTCGCGCTGGGGATCACCAGTGTGGAACCCGTTAAGCATGGGCTGCTCTTTGAGAGGTTCCTGTCCGCGGGCCGGGACGGGCCGCCCGACATCGACCTGGATATCGAGCACCGCCGCCGCGAAGAAGTCATCCAGTACGTCTACGCCCGGTACGGGCGGGACCGGGCCGCCCAGGTGGCGAACGTCATCTCCTACCGGCCGCGGATGGCGCTGCGCGACGCGGCGCGGGCGCTCGGCTACCCGCCGGGGCAGCAGGACGCGTGGGCCCGGCACGTCGGTCCTGGCGAGCCGGTCGGCGAGGACGTGACCGTTCCGGAGGCGGTGGCGGAGCTGGCCGGCCAGATGCAGCGGCTCCCGAGGCACCTGGGCATCCACTCCGGCGGAATGGTGATCTGTGACCGGCCGGTGGGCGAGGTGTGCCCGGTGGAATGGGCTCGGATGCCGGGCCGCACCGTGCTGCAGTGGGACAAGGACGACTGCTCCTACGCCGGCCTGGTCAAGATCGACCTGCTCGGCCTCGGCATGCTGTCCTGCTTGCACGACTGCTTCGACCTGACGGCGGCCCACCACGGCGAGCGGTGGAGCCTGCACACGATCCCGCAGGAAGACCCCGGCGTCTACGACATGCTGTGCGAAGCGGACACGGTGGGCGTGTTCCAGGTCGAGTCGCGGGCCCAGATGGCCACCCTGCCGCGGCTGCGGCCGAAGAAGTTCTACGACCTCGTGGTGGAGGTCGCACTGATCAGGCCGGGCCCGATCCAGGGCGGCTCGGTCCACCCCTACCTGCGCCGCCGGCACGGCGATGAGGAGCCGCTGATCCCGCACGAGTCCATGCGCCGCGCCCTCGGCAAGACGCTGGGAGTTCCGCTGTTCCAGGAGCAGATGATGCAGCTTGCCATCGACTGCGCCGGCTTCAGCGCCACCGAGGCTGACCGCCTCCGCCAGGCGATGAGCGCCAAGCGGGCCCCGGAGCGGATCGAGGAACTGCGCCAGCGCCTGCTGGACGGGATGGCGGACCGGGGCATCGCGGCTGAGGTGGCGGAGGACGTCTACGAGAAGATCCTCGCCTTCTCCAGCTACGGGTTTCCTGAGTCGCACGCGATCAGCTTCGCCTACCTGGTCTATGCCAGCGCCTGGCTGAAGCGGTACTACCCGGCCGCGTTCACGGCCGCCCTGCTGCGCAACCAGCCGATGGGCTTCTACGCGCCCGCCAGCCTGATCAGCGACGCACGGCGGCACGGGGTCGAGGTCCGCGGCGTGGACGTCAACGCCAGCGACGTGCTCGCCACGATGGAGCCGGCCGCCGCCGGGGGAGGACCGGTCATCAGGCTCGGCCTGTCGGGCGTGCGTAACCTCGGCTCGGCCGCCGCCGCGACCATCCCGGCAGGCCAGCCGTACCAGGACCTGGAGGACTTCGCCCGCCGCAGCCGGCTGCCGTCGGCCGCGGTGGAGGCACTGGCCACGGCGGGCGCGTTCGGCTGCTTCGGGGTGGGCAGGCGGGAGGCGCTCTGGGCGGCCG
>OBLW0100002923.1_pt1 | contig 13622 bp, 12 predicted proteins | sample 1520161 | NCBI WGS metagenome assembly OBLW01 (sample SAMEA3539309, study PRJEB22396) | soil metagenome | biome: tundra; feature: field; material: soil | place: USA | collected 2010-05 | depth 0.15 m
CGCGAAACGACTCGACCAGCTTCTTCAGCGCCGGCGACTGCGTCAGCACGCATCCGCCTTCACCCATCGTGATATGGTGCGCAGGATAAAAGCTGGTTGTGGCCAGATGTCCGAAGGTGCCAACCGAGCGGCCTCTATAGGTGGAACCAACCGCGTCGCAGCAGTCTTCGATCACCCAGAGGTTGTGAGTGTTGGCAAAGGCCATCACCGCATCGAGATCGAAGGGATTGCCGAGAGTGTGCGCGAGAATGATCGCTCTGGTCCGCTCGGAGACTGCCGCTTCGAGTTGCGTGGCATCGATGTCGTAGGTCGGAAGCTGAATGTCGACAAAGACGGGCACCAGGCCGTTTTGAATAATCGGATTGACGGTGGTCGGAAATCCGGCGGCAACGGTAATGACTTCGTCGCCCGCGCGCAATCTGCGATCGCCAAGCGAAGGAGAAGTGAGGCACGAGAGCGCAACCAGATTGGCCGACGATCCGGAGTTCACCAGCGACGCGCAGCGCACTCCCATAAAGGCTGCAAAATCGCGTTCGAACTCGGCGGCAAAACGGCCCGTCGTGAGCCAGCCGTCGAGCGATGCCTCCACCAGATGCTCCAACTCTGACGAATCGAATACTTTGCCCGACACGGGCACCTGGCTCTCACCCGGCGCGAACGATTGCGGGGCCAACGCGACATCGTAGTACTGTCTGACGAGGGCGCCGATTTCGTCGCGAAGCTGGTGGGGAGTTTTGAACATGTCTGCGGCTATCCCTTGCCTGCCTGCGCCCTGGCGGCGGGTACATCAAAAAACGCTCGATACCAGGCGATTGTGCGGTCAAGGCCGGAGTCGAGCGTGAATTGAGGACGCCAGTTCAGGATCGCCCGAGCCAGCTCCGCGCTCAGGAATTGGTGGCGAATCTCGTTGCTGGCCTGGTTCAGAATTTCGGGACGAAGTGAGGAATTCAGCTTCTGCAGGATCAGGTCAACCATCTGCAGGACGCTGATCTGGCTTTCATTCGAGAAATTGAAGGCCTGCCCGCGCACCGCCGGATCGGTGATGAGGCGCTCCGCCAGCAGGATGTAGGCCGCTGCGCCATCTTCAATATAAAAATAATCGCGGACAAACTCCCCGTCGGAGCGCACAACCGGCCGCTCCCCCTGTAGAACGGAGCGAATGGTGCCCGGGACGACGCGATTCCAGTTCAGGTCGCCGCCACCGTAAAAATTTCCGCAGCGCGTAATCGCAATCGGCAAGCCATAGCTGACGGCATAGGTCTGCGCGATCAGGTCCGCGCAGGACTTGCTCACGTCGTAGGGATGTCGCCCCTGCAGCGGCATCGTTTCGTCATACGGCAACTGCTTCTGGTCGCCGTAGGCCTTGTCCGAGGAAGCCACCACAATTGACTTGACCGTGGGCGACCGCCGGCAGGCTTCCAGAACGTTCCAGGTGCCGCCAATATTGGTGGCAAACGTCGACACCGGATTGCGGTTCGCGATGCCGACAATAGTCTGCGCCGCCAGATGGAAAACAACTTCGACCTCATATTCCCCAAGCGTCCGCTCGATCAGATCACGATCGCTGACGTCGCCGCGAACCGTGTTGACCTGCTCAATGCGGCCGCTGCGCACCAGTTCGCTTTGCGGAACCCAGTCGCGCACCAGGCAAACAACCTGGGCGCCTGCCTCGATGAGTCTTGAGACAATCCATGATCCCAGCAGTCCGGTTCCGCCCGTCACCAGAACGGAGCGATCCTTCCAGAATGTGTTCATTGCGCACCTGCTTTCTTCGCTGCAGCCATGCTTCCTTTATTCCGATCGCCTTCATCCGCCCAGACTTTCCACGGAGTTTTCTCGCTTGCCCAGAGTTCGTTCAAATATTGGTATTCGCGATACGTGTCCATGGCGAAGAAAAAGCCATCATGCCGATAGGCCATGAGCTGACCTTCAGCTGCCAGACGTTCCAGCGGTTCGCGCTCGAGAATGCACTCGGGACCAGTAAGGTAATCGAATACGCGCCGGTTGAATACGAAGAACCCTGCACTAATCAGCCCATTCGTTCGCGGTTTTTCGATGAAACGTTGCACCTGGCCTTGCCCATTGGCTTCAAGCACGCCAAAGCGAGAGATAGGTGGAACCGATGTGACGGTCGCGGCTTTGCCGTGGCTCTTGTGGAATTCGACCAGATCACGGATGTTGACGTCGCTCAGGCCGTCGCCATACGTGAGAAGAAACGTGTCGTCATCCGCCAGGTAGCGAGCCACGCGCTGCAAGCGGCCGCCCGTCATGGTTTCGAGGCCAGTGTCCGCCAGCGTGACAGTGAAATCCTGTTCCTGGTGTGCGCCCATGAACTCGATATGCGACTTACGCCCCAAAGACATGCGGAAGTCATTGTTCATGGCCTCGTAATTCAGGAAGTAATCCTTGATCATGTTGCCGCGGTAGCCGAGGCAGAGAATGAACTCGCGCATCCCGTAGTGGGCATACATTTTCATGATGTGCCACAGGATGGGCCGCCCGCCGATCTCAACCATCGGCTTGGGACGGAATTCCGTCTCCTCCCGAAGACGGGTACCTAATCCACCGCACAGCACGACAACCTTCATATCTGGGTCCTGAAAGCGTCCGACAGAGTCCGACGAGGTCCGACGGAGTCCGAGAAAACAGACGCTTAATGCTTCCTGGGTTTCTTCGGGAGCGTAAGTTCTTAACGCCAAGCCCGCATTTCAGTTATCCCACACGGATGCGCCGAAGGCAGGATTACGGAAGTCACCACCAAGGTTTGTACAAAAGACGGAGTGCCCGGATAGTCAACGCGCGGATTGTGGAGATGGTTTCGATCCGCCGAACGAGAGATGGCGATGGCCAAAGAAACTGAAGGCGAGGGAAGCTACCAGCACGATCGCGCCGGCAATGTAGGGAGCGGTATGTGCGTTTCCGGTTCGACGTTGAATGAGTGGGACCAGCACGGGAAGGAAAGCGGCGGACAGCAACATGCTGGCGCTGTAGACGCCGACGCAGCGGATCCATTCTTTAAGGTAATGGCCGTGCGTCTTGAAAACAAACCACTTATATCCCAGAAAAGCGAACGTAATGGCGAACAGATTCGCGACGAGGCTCGCCAGAACATATCCGTAGGCAATGAGCGGGTTTAGCCACATCGTGAACAAGGCAAAGCAACCATACCCAAAAACGGTATTGCAGGCGCCCACCGCCAGAAAGCGGATCAGCATCGCGGGGCTCGTCGCGGACTGGGAAATTGTGCTCATGATCGCAAATGTGCTAGCAATGGCCTGGACGCACCAAGGCAGAAGCGCGTGCTAAGCACTAGCAATTGCGATCATAGTCTGATGGAGGCGGTCTTCTGAAGGTTACGATCGTTACCAGGGGTCACCGCTAAATTCCCTGCGCGCGTCGCTTGGGAAAGATGTCGCCCACCCTGCGAATTTCAGCGCCCACGCCTTTCAGTTTCTCTTCGATGTTTTCGTAACCACGGTCGATGTGGTAGACGCGATCGATGATGGTCTCGCCATCGGCAACCAGGGCTGCGAGCACAAGCGACGCCGAGGCGCGTAGATCGGAGGCGAGCACGGCAGCAGCGCTCAACGGTGTCTTTCCGCGAACGATGGCACGACGTCCTTCAATCTTGATATTGGCGCCCATCCGGACCAGTTCCTGCGCGTGCATGAAGCGGTTTTCAAAAATATTCTCCACTACAATCGATGTGCCTTCAGCCTGAGTTGCCAGCGCCATGTACTGCGCCTGCATGTCGGTGGGAAAGCCGGGATATTCTTCGGTGTTCATGTCGGCGGCTTGGAGCGGATGGTCCCCCATGACGCGCACGGAGTCGGATTTCACTGCGGTTTTCACGCCGGTCTCTTCAATCTTCTGCAGGATCACGGTGAGATGGCGAGGGTCGCATCCGGTGACGTTGAGATCGCCGCCAGTCAGCGCGCCGGCAATGATGAAAGTTCCAGCCTCGATGCGGTCCGGGATGATGCGATGCCGTGCGCCGTGGAGTTTGCTCATCCCCTTCACGTGAATCGTCGAAGTTCCAGCGCCCTCAATTTTCGCGCCCATAGCATTGAGCAGCGCAGCCAGATCGGCGACCTCGGGCTCGCGGGCGCAGTTCTGCATTATCGTCTCGCCCTCCGCAAGCGTGGCCGCCATCAAGAGATCTTCAGTGCCGGTCACGGTGATTTTGTCGAAGACAATCTCCGCACCCTGCAGGCGATCGGTAGTGGCTTCGACATACCCATGTTCCTGCGTGATCTTGGCGCCGAGACGCTCCAGTCCTTTGATGTGAAGATCAATCGGTCGCGCGCCGATGGCACATCCGCCGGGCAGGGAGACGCGGGCCCGCCCGCAACGGGCGACCAGCGGACCGAGCACGAGCGTGGAGGCACGCATGGTTTTGACAAGCTCGTACGATGCCTCAGGGCTTGCCAGATTCTTGGCGCAGATGGTGGTGCGATGGTGAGCGCGTCCGTAGCCGAGTTCGACTTCGGCTCCCATGGCGGCGAGTAGCTTGCGCGTGGTCTCGATGTCGCGCACCTGCGGGATGTTTTCGAGAATGACGGGTTCGTCGGTGAGCAGGGCGGCGGCCATGCAGGGAAGCGCAGCGTTCTTCGCGCCGCTGATGCGCACAGTGCCAAGCAGGGGATTTCCACCGCGGATTACGAGTTTGTCCATAAAGAGACTGGTCGCAACAAATCGAAGCGCCGCTTTCATTCTAGCTACGATTGCGGGACCGCGGCGGTGTGAAATTCGGAGCCGAGTTGAGATTGCTAACGGCAGGATCGCGTAGGCCCGGACGCATTCGTCCGGGCAGGCGAGCGCAGCTCGCACTGATTTTCCCTCCCTCGGACGGGTCCTGAGCGAAGTCGAAGGAGTGCGTCCGCCCCTACGTGGTCTTTGCCAGCGCGATTGCTTTTCGCACATGGGCAGCTGATCTCTTCAAGGCGGCCGCGGCTTGAGCACGACTCACTCCCGCGTTGGCCATCACTAATGCCACTGGCACGTTATTGCGTGCGTCCTTCAGATATTTGCGTGCATCCGCGCGGCTGAGTTCCGCACCCTTTTGCAGAATGCTGACTCCGCGCTCTGCCAGTTTTTCGTTTTTCAAATGCAGGTTGACCATCAGATTGCCATACACATACCCGAGACGCGTCATGGCGCCGGTAGTCAGCATGTTGAGAATCATTTTCTGCGCCGTGCCCGCCTTCATGCGCGTTGAGCCGGCAACAACTTCGGGCCCCACCTCGGCCACGATGGCAATGTGGGCAGCTCTCTCAAGTGGAGAGTTGCGGTTACAGGTGACGGCGACAGTCCTAGCACCCTGCGAGCGCGCGTATTCGATCGCAGCGATTGTGAACGGAGTACGCCCGCTGGCGGCAACGCCGACCACAACATCATGGCTGCGTGGCTTCTTCTTCGCCATCGCCTCGCGGCCGAGCTTGCGGGAATCTTCGCTGGCCTCAGTCGCTTCCGCCAGGGCCCTGGAGCCGCCGGCGATGACGAACTGAACCATCTTCGGATCGGTGTCGAACGTCGGCGGACACTCCGCCGCATCGAGAGCGGCGATCCGTCCGCTGGTACCGGTGCCGACATAAATAAGACGTCCGCCCTTCGAAAGCCCGGCCGTGATCCAGTCGATGACTTGTGCGATCCGCGGTAGAGAGCGTGCGACGGCAGCGGCAACCTTGGCGTCCTCGGCATTGATAACGCGGGCGATCTCAAGCGACGACTTGCGGTCGAGGTCGTTTGAGGCCGAGTTCGCCTTCTCGGTCGACAGGCGCCAGAGGTCCACGCGCTTCGCTCTGCGCTTCAAGATTTGTTCTCCCGGGCTGGAGCCTCCAGGGCCTCAATCGCGGCATCGTGAAATGCAGGCCGCACATGTTTGATGGACTGGTTTTGGCAGTCGGGCCAGGTACGGTTTGTGAGCAAGGTGATTGAGAGCCGGCGGTCGGGGTCAATCCAGAGAGAGGTTCCCGTATAGCCGAGATGTCCGAATGAACGCGCCCCAAAATACTTGCCGGATTGCGAAGGAGTCGAAGGCGTGTCCCAACCGAGGGCTCGAGATGCGCCAGTGGGCGTGGACTCTCGGCGCGTGAAAAGCTGGACAGTTTCCGGACGCAGGATCGGATACCCGCTGTTGAGCATGGCATGTGCAAACAGGGCAAGGTCGCCGGTCGTGGAGAATACTCCGGCGTGACCGGCAACGCCGCCGAGAACGCTGGCGTTCTCATCCTGCACCTCGCCCTGGATGATCCGATGGCGAAAGCTGTGGTCATCGGCGGTAGGCGGAATACTCTCCCGCAATGCCTTCGCCGGATTGAACGTCGTGTGCGACATCGCCAGCGGCCCAAACACTTCGCGCTGGCAGAAGACGTCGAGGGGTTCGTCGGCCAGCCGCTCAAGCGCGATGCCCAGAATGATGAATCCGATGTCGCTGTATTCGGCACGACTGCCGGGCGCGGCGACGAGTTCCGTGAAGACTGCTGCGCGCAGAAGTTCTTCGCGAGTCTGGGCCCGCAGGAAGAGCTTCTCGTAGGCGGGCAGGCCGGAGCTATGCGCCAGCAGCATGCGAACAGTGACCTGGGCGCGTCGGGCATCGCCGAAACCAAATTCAGGGAGGATAGCGGTGAGCGGCGCTTCCAGATCAAGAACGCCGCGCTCATAGAGGATCATCGCCATCGTAGTCGTGGAGACGACCTTCGTTAACGAGGCGAGGTCAAAGATGCTGGAGGTAGTGACTTCCGGTGAAGATAAATCATAGGTGAAGCGGCCTAGAGCCTTATGGGCCACGAGTTCGCCGCGGAAGGTGACTGCGACCGAGCAGGCCGGGAACGCACGGGCGCTGATTGCCCGAGTGAGAATGTCGAAAGGGTCGCGGAAGCGGTTGTCCTGCGGAGCGTCGTTGCGTGCCAGGAAGGAAAAACCGGGTTGCGAGGTTAAGGCCAAGGGTTCAGTGTAGCGCGGACACTCCTGTCCGCGCAGCAGTCCGCGTCTTACCAGATGTTGCGTTCTAAGGTGCCGTTTCTGCCCTTTTCGTGCGAGTTACCAAGAGGTGCCTTCGCGATCATCTAGCTTGAGAGCGATCTCGCCGGTCGTGTAGAGTCACAACAACCGTGAAAATCAGGACTGCAACCCTGTTTGTTTTCTTGTGCTGCGCGCTAGCCTTCGGCCAAGATTCCCTGAATTCCCGCCTGTCCGTCCTCGACCCCATCATCGCCGACGCCATCACGCAGCGGCAGATCCCGGGCGCTGTGCTGATCGTCGGCCATAACGGCCAGATTGTGTACCGCAAGGCTTACGGCAGTCGCTCCCTGGTTCCGCACCGCGAGGCTATGACGCCGGATACCATCTTCGACTGTGCATCGCTCACGAAGCCGGTGGCGACCACAACCGCGCTGATGCAGCTTTGGGAGCAGGGAAAATTCCGCATGGCGGACCCGGTCGCTAAATACCTTCCCGAATTTGCGCGAAACGGCAAGCAGGACATCACCATCCGTCAGTTGCTGATCCACTACTCGGGATTGCCGGAAGACCTCGACTTAGCCAGGAGGTGGGAAGGGAAGGACACGGCGTATCGCATGGCATACGAGATGGCGCCGGATCGGCCTCCCGGCTCGGCGTTTGTGTACAGCGACATTAACTTCATCGTTCTGGGAGCGCTGGTAGAGCGGCTCTCAGGCGAGTCGCTCGACGAATACACGGCGAAGCACGTTTTCGCGCCCCTCGGCATGAAGGAAACCCGCTTCCTTCCTCCCGCTTCATGGTTGCCGCGCACCGCGCCCACCGAGGAAGACGAGAATCATCACCTGCTGCATGGCGTCGTGCATGATCCGACGGCGAGGCGCATGGGTGGAGTGGCCGGGCACGCGGGACTGTTTTCCACGGCCGATGATCTGGCAACGTTTGCGCAAGCGCTGCTCGATGGCGGACGAGGCGTGCTGACTCCGCCCACGATAGCGAAGATGACCGCGCCTCAACAACCGGTGAATGGGACAGCGCTGCGTGGCTTCGGCTGGGATATTGATTCTCCGTATTCAACCAACCGCGGAGGGCTGCTGCCCGTCGGCAGTTTCGGGCATACGGGGTTCACAGGCACCTCCCTGTGGATTGATCCTACGACCCAGACTTACATTGTGCTGCTGACCAACGCCGTGCACATGAACGCGCTCCCGGGCCACGAGAAGGGAAGTGCGATCGCGCTGCGAACAAAGGTGGCGACTGCGGTGGCCGCCGCGCTTGCGCTCAATCCCTCCGACGCGGAAAAGATGCGCGTGGCCACCCTCACCGGCTACAACGAAATGCAGGGCGCTGCCCGCAAGCTCGCGGTGCGGAATGGAACGGTGAAGACGGGGATCGATGTGCTCGAGGAACATCACTTCGCAGGTTTGCATCCCGCGAAAGGGGGCAATCCGCGCAGCATTGGATTGCTCACCAATCAGACAGGAGTGGATTCGGAAGGTCGTCGCACCATCGATGTGCTCGCCAACGTGCCGGGAATTTCACTCGATGCCATCTTCAGCCCCGAACATGGAATGACCGGAACCCTCGATACCATCCACGTCAAAAATGAGACGGATGAAGCCACCGGCATTGCAGTCTACAGCGTGTACGGAGGCAAAGAGTCCGCGCGCCATCCCCCGCTCGACGTGCTGAAGCGGCTGGATGCAGTCGTCATCGACCTAGCCGATGCCGGTGTCCGTTTCTATACCTATGAAACGACCGTGGGATATTTCCTTGAGGGGGCGGCGAAAGCCGGCGTCGACGTTATCATCCTGGATCGGCCAGATCCGATTACAGGGTCACTCGTGGAGGGTCCCGTCTCCGAGGAAGGCCGAGAAAACTTTACGAATTATTTTCCCGAGCCGGTTCGCCAGGGAATGACGTTGGGTGAACTCGCAAGAATGTTTAATGCCGAGCGTCATATTGGCGCTCACCTCGAAGTCATTCCCATGGAGGGATGGCAGCGCGGCGATTGGTTCGATTCCACTGGCGTGGCCTGGGTTAACCCCTCACCGAACTTGCGGGATATGGTCGAGGCGACACTCTACCCGGGAGTTGGCTTGATTGAAGGCGCCAACATCTCCGTCGGTCGCGGTACCGACACGCCCTTTGAGGTTGTGGGCGCACCCTGGATCAAGGGGCGCGAGTTTGCCGCTTACTTGAACGGACGCGCGATTCAGAGCGTGCGCTTTATTCCGGTGAACTTCACACCCTCCGCGAGTAACTTCGCCGGAGAACACTGCCAGGGAGTAAACATCATCGTCCTGGATCGCAATCTGTTCGACGCCACGGAGTTGGGGATTGAACTGGCATCGGCGCTGCACAAGCTCTATCCGGCCGGCTTCAAACTGGAGCGCATGTCGGATCTCCTCGTGAACCAGGAAGTGCTTCACGCGATTGACGCGGGAGAGGATCCGCGGCGAATTGTCGGGGACTGGCAAGAGCGCCTCGAGAAATTCATTGCGATGCGCGAGAAATATTTGTTGTACAGGTAGAAACCTGTTTCAGGAGATCGTCCTTACGCGCACTCCCGATTTTTGTCCTCGCGCGGATCACTGAGCTACAATTTGTCCGATAGGTAAAGTTGCCATGTCCGAGAACGTTCTGCGCATTCCGAGCGCCTTTTACCGCTGTGCCGGCCCGAATTGCGGCGTGATGAAAGGCGCCAGTGACCGCTGGTGGATCATGTGGAGCTCATTCGGCGATTACGAGTTTCCCGTGATGCATCTGGCCCCATGGGACGAAAAACTGGCTGTGCAGGAAGGTGCACTTCATGTGTGCGGAGAAGGATGCGCGCAGAAATTGCAGTCGCAGTTTATGGGAAACCTGCTGGCGAATCGTTCGCAGCGGAACGGTGCCTAAACAGTGTGTTGAAAAACCCCGCTTCGTATCACGGTATCGCTTTACACCGTGCGAAAGATCCGAAGAACGCAAGGAAGAAGAACGCAAGGAAAAGGGAAGGGCACGACGTTCAGTCGTGCTGTTAAGTCGTACAAAATGTGCCCGCGCTTTAACGCCTGCGGGTTCTCGGCGAAGAGGTGGAAATTAATCCTGAGCCATTAAAGTCCCGAAGGGACGATCGATATTAGCCCGGCGCTTCAGCGCTGGGAAAAGTGGCACAATGATCCAAATCCCGGAGGGACGACCGAATTCTCACTCATACTTTTAGGGGCGCAATCGCGACGCGTCCATTCTCGGCTAACTTACTGTCCCGGTGCGCGCATCTCAACTTGCAAGCTTGTTTCCTGACTATCCTGAAAAGGTAGGCCCTTAATGAGAATCATCTGGTGGTTGCTGCTTTCTGGAGTCGCCATGGGACAGACCCTTACGTCGCCCGCTCCAGCGTCGATTGAACCTTCAAAGCCAGTCCTGACGATTCCCGTTGGAACGAAGGTTCCGCTCTCATTGAAGCAGGCCATTTCGACGAAGACGGCCAAAGAAGGGGATCCCGTGTATGCCGAGACCGCCTTTCCCTTTGTCGTCAATGAGCGCGTTGTGATTCCCGCCGGCACCTACATCCAGGGAAAAATCACGCACGTGCAGCGCGGCGGACACGTAAAAGGCCGCGCCGAACTGCTGATCCACTTCACTTCGATGATCTACCCGACCGGCTATACCGTGATGCTGGGGGGCTCGGTTGAGAATACGCCGGGCGCGGAGAAGACTTCGATGAAGGACTCCGAGGGTACGATTCGTCAGGATAGCGATGCTGGCAGAAAAGCGAAAGAGGCTGCGGGCGCCGCGACCACAGGTGCGGTGATTGGAGCGATAACCGGTGGCGGCAAGGGAGCGGGCATCGGTGCTGGCGTTGGTGGCGTCGCGGGTATAGCCATTGCCATGCTGTCACGGGGCGCCGATGTCAGGCTGGAGCCCGGAACATCCATTGAGATGGAGATTCAGCGGGACGTGCCAGTAGACGCGAGTCGCATCAAGTAGGTGTCCGAAGTAGTGAAAGGAAAAGTTAACAAGGCCAGCGCGGTGCTGCTGGCCGTTTCTGTTTGCGGCCGACTGCACGAAATCTTCCCGTATCCGCTACTTCAATACAAACATCGCATTCACATGCGCGGTGATGGTCACGTTCTGCGGACTGAATTCCTCGGTCGGCGCAGGAGTCGCTGCGGCGTTCATGGCCATGGCGCGGCGCGGCATAGGAGCGAGCACGCGTATGTTTTCAAACGTATCGACCGACGCATACGAAAGTTCGCCGAGCGTGCGTCCGCTGGCACTCGCCAGGGACTCTGCGGAGGCACGGGCGCGGCGGTAGGCGTCCGCCACCGCTTTACCCTTGGCTTCCTCGGTGGAATCCAGAATGTAGCTAAGCGACTGGCTTTCCCCGACGCTACCATCGGCGAGTTGCTGGGTGATCGGGCCAATCTTGGAGAAATCCTTGAGTTTTAAGCTGACGCTGGTCGTGACCTGGTAGCCAATGATTTTGTGCTTCTGACTTTTCCAGTCGTATTGGGGATTCACGGAAAAGAATCCAATCTGGGCGGCTTTGGGATCGATCCCGTTCGTGCGCAAAACCTGGCGCGTCGCTTCGGCCTGTTTGGCAGCCTGGTCGTAGGCGTCTTTGGCGGTGTCGGCTTGGGCTGAGATGTTGAACTGGATGAGCGCGGTATCAGGCGCGGTCTCAAACTTTCCATCAGCTCCAACGTAAACTGTGTTGGGCAGGGCGGTGACGGTAGGAGCCTGCGCGTGCAAGGCAGCACTCAGAACGAGGACGCCGCACAAAACAAACATGGTGGTTTTCATCGGACGTCTCCTGAACGCAACCATCCCTTATACACCTGTTGTTAGAACGCAGGGAGAGGGCCGAGTTGCAGGCGAAATCGAAGGCTGACCGCAGAAATCACACTTTCGCGGCAAACGGTTGGGGCGATCCACTGATGTCCTTCCGCAGATCTTCCCAGATGTTGTCCGGCATTTCGATAAATACTTTGACAATCTCAGGATCGAATTGGGTTCCGGAACAACGGAGAATTTCCTTTCGCGCCGCCGCATAGGTTTGGGCCGGACGGTAGGGGCGATCGGATGTCATCGCATCGAGCGTGTCCGCGATCGAAAAAATCCGTGCGCCAAGGGGAATCTGGTCTCCCCGGAGCCGGCGAGGATAGCCGGTGCCGTCATAGTATTCCTGATGCGCGTACACGATCTCTGCAGCCTCGGTCAGGAAGGGAATCTTGCTCAGTACCTTGTAACCGGAATAGGCATGTTCGCGCATGACCGCCATTTCATCTTCGGTCAGCTTGCCCGGCTTGAGCAGGATTTCGTCTCGAATGGCCATCTTGCCAATATCGTGCAGGAAAGCTCCCCGGGCGATCACGCTGATTTCTTCTTTGGGCAGTCCAATTTTGCGCGCGATGGCAATTGTGTAGGCCGTCACTCGCCGGGAGTGCCCCTCCGTCTCGGCGTCCTTAAGATCAAGCGCATCGCCCAGAGCTTCCAGCGTTATATCGTAGGACTTCTCCAGGTTGCCGAGAGCCGTCTTCCATTGTTGCGTCCGCGCACTCACCAGCGCTTCGAGGTTGGTGCGATAGGCATCATTCTCGCGCTTGAGGCGCCGATGTTCGAGCGCACGGCGGACCGTGGCCAGCAGTTGTTCCCGCTCGAACGGTTTCAGCAGGTAGTCATAGGCGCCATTGCGCAAGGCCTGCAGCGCGACCGAAATGTCATTCATGGCCGTGACCATGACGAAGGGCATATCGGGAAAACGTTCTTTGGAGTGTTCTAAAAGAGCAATCCCATCCATCTCCGCCATCATCAGGTCTGAGAGCACCAGATCGAATTCGTCCCCCGATTCGAGAATCGAAAGAGCTTCGATGCCACTGGCAGCCTGTCGCGGGTGAAAATTGGCGCCCTTCAACATGGACGAAACAATCTCACGGATTGTCTCTTCGTCATCTACCACGAGAATGCGGTCGTATGGCATGGCCCTTAATGATATGTATCAGCATTTTAGGTCCGAATGGCACATTCCGAAAGTAACCAGCTGGACACGCAAAGCAGGAAAAGCCGCTACGACCGAACATCGTAGTGATTGGCAGCCTGTTTCTCTTGGGTGTGTGGTGACGGGGCTCTGCCCCGTCCAGGCGTGCCAAAGCCCCGCCCTCGGGACGAATGGCCGGGGCATAACCGGAACGACTCCGCCGCTTAAAGCTGTCCTTTAAGCCCTTTCGTCATTTCCGCAATCAACTTCTCGTTACGCCGATACCAGCGCCAATGTCCTTCGCGCTTGGCTTCCACCAGGTTGGCCTTTTCCAGGATCCGCATGTGGTGGGAAACTGTAGGCTGCGCGAGTTTGACCCGCTGCTCAATATCAGAAGCGCAGAGCCCGGTTTCTTTCCCGATGGAGCATCCGCCTTTCTCTTTCAGGGCGCGCAGAATGCGGCGGCGCGCCGGGTCCGCAATAGCGTGCAGAAAGCTATCCAGATTGGGCGAGGCGTGGACCATGGTTAATCTATGAGTAACGAACAACGAGCCGCGAGGCAAGCGTTTTGTCGTAACTCGCGGCCCGCGGCTCGTGGCTCATTTCTTCACAATCGGGTTATACCCGTCGGCAATCAGGCGAGTGCGCATCCCTTCGGCCTCTTTCAAGTCCGCATAGGGCCCGACCTGCACGTGAT
>OBLW0100002924.1_pt1 | contig 13620 bp, 11 predicted proteins | sample 1520161 | NCBI WGS metagenome assembly OBLW01 (sample SAMEA3539309, study PRJEB22396) | soil metagenome | biome: tundra; feature: field; material: soil | place: USA | collected 2010-05 | depth 0.15 m
TCGGCTGGGTGACGCAATAGAGCAAGCAGGGCATTCAGCGGCTCACGAGGCGTGGTTCTCCACCGCTCACTCTCGCACGCGCCCCGTCGCTGCGCAACAGGGATGAGGAACTCCTTCGGCTGCGGCCCATCCGTCTCTGTCATCCCGAGCGAGCTCGCCGCGGCGACCAAGTCGAAGGACCCCTATATTGCCTGCGCATTCGAGCGGTTCGACAACGCAGTGCGCCAAGTGCTCACCGTTTCAAAAAGAGGAATTGCTCAGGTGCGAGGCGGAGGAAAAGAAAACGCGGGAGTGCCAGAGGCAACGAAAAAGTCGTTAAGCCCGGATCACTTACGACAAGGCGATTTTACGCCAGTTATTGCTTTGGTGGCCCTTGCACGTCCTGTGTGACGAACTTCAATGAGCGCAATACGTGATCAAACGCTGCGAGTTCGTCTTGCGTAGCGGCTTCCTTTTCTTTCGACATCGCCACAGAAAACACCAAGTTAAACTGCGATCCGGGGTTCACATACGCTACGTACTCGTAGAACTCGTTCCGCGTATAAAACAGCTTTGTCGCGGTCGGGTAATCTGGATGCTTGACGGCCAAGTCCGTGAATTGTGTACTCGGGTATTGTTTCTTGTACTGATTCATATCGAACGTCATGTTTTGCTGTGGGTCTTCGGTCGTCTTGCTATTTAACCTGACGCGTATTGTTACATGATGGGAACGGGACGACTGTGCGCGTGGAAAAAAGATAGCGTTCACGCCGTACTCTCTGGCGACCTGTCCGGTATCAGTATCCCAATCGTTCGGTTCACTAGCGAGAAAGGCAAATCCCTGACCATAGACGATCAGGCCGTGCATGTCCTTACCCTCGACACGATCGTTGGCTGTGTTCGATTGACCGAGGGCGGCCCAGGCCATCACCCAGATAAGGCTACCGAGTAGTGCAACACGTGTAAGATTCACCATTGTCTCGGCTCAGGTCTCTGCTTGATACCAGCCAATTACACCACTGAAGACAGGCACAGAGGAGTGACGCAGGTCACGAGCACCGCGGTTGAGGGTAACTGTTGTGAACAGGCGTGGGTGTTGAAAAAGTCCATTTTTCCGAAAATCGACCCAAAATGGGTGACCAGAAATGTATACCCGGGGCGGAGAAAATCCTTTATAAGGCATCCTAGTGCAACGAATTTTCTGCGCGATCTCTGCAAGCGAGTTTTTCAACAGCCACAGGCGTTACCATAAGCGATCCGAATAAGGGTAGCGTCCCGCCATCTCCCGCGACCTCCCGTCATTTTGCCAAAATACATTACTGCCCCTGAATTTCGTGCCGCGTCAGCTCACCAGGTACTCCAGCGCTTCCCCGCGGGTGGCGAAGGTCGGGATCTGGCGGGCGGAGAAGGTGCGGATGGAATCGTAGAACGCTTTGGGAAGGTTTTCGGTCAGCACCCAAGCTGACCGTTTCAAGTGAGGGCGATGGAAGACTGCTGAGATTTTAAGGTGCTCGACCGCCTCGCGGCTGAATTGCGCGCCGGTGAAATCGCCCAGCAACAGCACCGATCCCAGTGGCTCGCGGGTGACGAAATCGGGCAGTAGGTCGGCAATCGTGGCTATCTCAGCCGCCGTGCAATGGCTGCAATCCACCAGCAGGATGCGCTGGTCCCGATGCGTAATGAACCGAATGCGATCCAATGCCACTCCTGTCCAGCGATCCGGTACAGCCTCGTCTGCTGATATCCAAGACTAAGTTGCGCAGTTTACTTCAGAACGTGGCGTGACTCAAGCGGCGGCTTCCTGCGGCAGTGAATCCGCACCCCGCTTCGTGATAGTTTTGAACCATGATCCACGAGATCTTCCCGGTCGGCCCGCTGCAATGCAATTGCTCGGTGATCGGCGATGAACAGACCAAAGAGGCCATGGTCATCGATCCCGGCGATGACATCGCAGACGTGATGGCCGTGGTGCAGCGTCACGGGCTGACGGTGAAGCAAATTGTCGTCACCCACGCGCACATTGATCACGTGGGTGGAGCGATGAAGCTGAAGCGTCTGACCGGCGCGCCCATTCTGCTAAACCAAAACGATCACGCCCTGCTGAAGATGCTGGACGTGCAAGCGACATGGATCGGCATGCCCACTCCGGAAAAGGTGGTGATCGACGCCAGCCTCAGCGCGGGCGACCAAGTCCGCGCGGGCAGCCTGATCGCGGACGTTCTGCATACGCCCGGTCACACCGAGGGCAGCATTTGCCTGTATTTCGCGCCCGAGAAGAAGCTGATCGCGGGCGATACTTTGTTCGCGGGCTCGATTGGCCGCACCGACTTGCCGGGCGGCTCGTACAAAAAGATCATGCAGTCGTTGCACGGCCCCGTGCTGGCGCTGCCCGACGAGACCATCGTGGTGCCCGGACACGGACCGCTGACCACCATCGGCGAAGAGCGCGCCAGCAACCCCTTCCTGGTGGGCTGAAACGAATCGCTATTCGCTTTTCGCTCCTCGCTCCTCGCTCTTCGCCGGACAGCGCTCTAGAGAAGTTTTGCTTTGGCGAGGAGCGAAGAGCGAAAGGCGAACAGCGTCTCCCCCTCAGCCGCCAGTTCCTGCTTAAACAACCTATGCACAATAACGCTTTGCGGTACTACCAGCACGAAGAGGTAGGACAGAATCGTTCCGCCAATCACGCCGAGCGAGCCGACGTGCCGCACCAGCGCGATGGACAACGCGATATTCACCACTGCCGCCACGATCGACAGTGCGGCCTGCTCACGGATCCGGTTCAGGGCCGCCAGCAAACAGGATTCGACGCTCATGAATCCGCTGATCAGCGCCCACACTCCCATCGCCAGCAACAGGGGAAATGTTGGCACAGCCGCCGCACCCGCCCACAACCGAATCAAGGTGCGGCCACAACCGATCAGCACAGCCACGCAGCATAGATTGAGCACGACGGTGCCTTTCATGGTCACAGAGAAGGTGCGCCGTATCCAGCCATAGTCGCGCTTGGCATAAGCTTCTGCGTAGGCCGGCCAGAGCGCTGGAAAGATGAGCGACTGCAATACCGCGGCGAGTCCCACCAGTCGCCAGGTAACGCTGTAAGGCGTTACCTCCGCCGCTCCCAGATAATGACTGACGACGATATTGTCGGAGCTGAACACGACCACCGCCGCCACTTGAATCAGAAAAAAGGAAGAGCCGGAATCAAGCAGTTCCCTGCTGGTCGAGCGGTCGAGCAGCGAAGGCCGGGGCAGGAGCCACGGCTTGTGCCACGTGATCACAAGAATCAGGTTAGCCAGGCTGGCAAAAGTCAGGCATCCCACCGACATCACAAACAGCACCGGCATCGAGACGCGCAAGGTGATGCCCAGGGCAAGCCCGATCACACCGGCCACTGCTCCGGCACAGACGGCGTAATTGTTGCGATGCAGCTCCTGGTAGCCGGCGAGCAGCTTCGCGCCTAAGTTGCACGGCAGGCCAAGCAACATCAGTGCGACAGCAACCGCAACCGTGTCTCGCACCTCGGCCGCCGGCACGTGCGCACTCACATTGAACAAGCTCATCCAGTTCACGCGAGAAGAGACAGCGGCGAATACTCCGCCCACAACCGCCGCAATGGTTCCGGTGACCAGCAGCGCGTTGCTGAAATAGCGCGCTGCGGACGCTTTGTCGTCGAGCGCGTAGGCCCGCGAGATGCTATTGGTTAGTGTGTTGGCAATGCCGAGGTCCAGCAGGTTGATCCACACTACGGTCGTGGTGATGGTCGCCCACACGCCATAGCGTTCGGCGCCCAGGTAGCGCACGGCGAGGGGCAACGACACCAGCGTGATTGCGGCCGACAGCAGCCTCGCGGCAGCACCCGACGACACTGCCTTCGCGATTCGACCGTAACGGGATGCCGGCAAGCACGTTAAGGGCATGGCTGGTCTTTCAAGGCAGGTCCGCTGTCCTGTTCCTTGCAACCTTGGAAAGTTCTGCCGCTCTGCTGAGTGCAACTGCCGCGGCAGGATCAATTGCCGGGCGAGAATGGTCACTATGCGGAGGCGACACCTTCGCCTGGATGCACGACGGTAGAGACTGATCGCTCCGCAGCAACTCGCGCACGGCGGCAACTGCCTGCTCCACGGACACAGCCTTGATGCAATGCGGCTCCGAGGAGAGGCACTCTGCTCTGCACGCCTCCAGCCCAGCCTCCGGTTGCAGAACGCGCACTCGATCACAATAAGGCGCGAAGCGGATGGGACTGTTGGCATGGTTGGGATCGCCGCCACTCGGATGCCGTGAAATTACAATAGTCTTGCAATTCATCGCGCCCGCCAGATGGGCGCTTCCGCTGTCGTTCCCGATAAAAAGATCGCAGCGCTCCAGCACGGCACACACCTTACGAAGCGGCGCGCCACTAATGATGATGGCTTCGCAGCACAGAAGCTTGTCAAGCTTGCAGGCTTCTTCCCATTCGCCATCTGAGCAAATGATCACCGGCTGCATGCGATGTTCCTTCCAGAGTTGCGCCAGGCTCTGGGCATAGTTTTCCAGCGGCCATCGGCGGCTGGCGCTCCGGCCACCGATACCGACGGCGACCAGGGTGCTTGAGGCGGGCACGTTCGCCAGCAGCTTCGACGCGAATTCACGGTCGTGCTGGGTGAGGCTGATGTCCAGTTTGCTGTCTTCGACCTTCCCACCCAGGGCGCTTACGATCTCGAGGTTGCGCAACACTTCGTGTTGAACCGGACCCGCCGCAAGACAGGCGCTGAATGCCGTGTCGAATCCGCGATTGTGGCGCTGCTTGGCGGGCGAGGCCAACTCGGTGTAGCCCACCCGTTGCTTGGCATCGACCAGTGAGGCCAGAAATGTCGCGAGTTGGTCATCAACATCCCACCTCGGAGAGATGGCAAGGTCGAAGCGCCTGCCTCGCAATCGGCCCCAATAGAGCCTCAGCACCGACAGCAGAGTTCGCACCCGCGCTGGCAGCCACACAGTCCGTAACGGGCGCAAACTTATGATCTCGTCAATGTGCGGATTGGTTACGAGGAGTTGGCGGAAGGCCTCCTGCACAACCACTGTGCAACAGGATCCAGGGAAGGCACGCTTCAGTTCCCGGAAAAGAGGCGTAGTCAGCACTACGTCGCCGAGGCCATCGAGCCGGATGACAAGCAAAGTCAGAGTATCGCGACGAGGAGAGTCGTCCCTGGCTGCCGGCGCCAGGTGGGCGCGCCAGAAGATCGCCAACTTTGTGGGCACGCGAACGGACAAGAACAGAGGCGGCAGCATCGATCCTCTCCAACCTGTGAATCAGGCCCTGACAGCGGAGGAGGCCAGCCTCGACGAAGGTTTCGTCCCCGCCCTCGCAATCAACTGTGTGGTGCTGATTCCCTCGACCAAAGGTATGAGTTCGACCCGCCCGCCCCAGGCCCGCACTTCGCGGGCCCCCACGACAGCTTCTTCGCGGTAGTCGCCACCTTTCACCAACACGTCCGGACGAATCGCCTCGATCAGTGTCAAAGGTGTGCTTTCGTTGAAGACGATCACCGCGTCCACCGCGCTGAGAGCGGCCAGAATCCGCGCGCGCTCATGTTCGCCCACGATGGGCCGCAACGGTCCCTTGATCTGGCGTACCGACGCATCGCTGTTGAGCGCGACAATCAGGCGATCGCCCTTGCGGCGCGCCTGCTCCAGCAAACTGATGTGCCCGATGTGCAGGATGTCGAAGCATCCGTTGGTCAGAACCACGGAGTCGCCGGCAGATCGCCACGTCGCCACGCGGGAAAGCAGCCGCTTCAAGGGCAAGATTTTTTCCTCCAGGTGCAGCGCAAGTTCTTGCGACAATGCGCCCAGCAACTCTTCGCGCTGAATGGGAACGGTGCCCACCTTGTTCACCACGATTCCCGCCGCGAGGTTTGCCAACTGGGCCGCAGTCTCGATCTCGACCTGGCACGCCAACGCCAGCGCCAGGACTGCCATGACCGTATCCCCCGCTCCGGAAACGTCGTAAAGCTGGCGGACAACTGCGGGCGCATGGAGGCGCGAGTTCTTGCGCAAGACGGCAATGCCCTTGTCGCCCAGCGTCACCACCATGAACTCCATATCCAGCGAAGCGAGCATGGCATGGCCGGCGGCCAGCACTCGATCGATGTCAGAGAAAGGCTCGCCGGTAGCTGCCGCCAGTTCCTTCAGGTTGGGACAGACCGTAGTGGCGCCATGGTAGCGCGAAAAATCTCGCTGCTTAGGATCCACCAGGACGGGGACCCCTAGCTTGCCCGCTTCCGCAATGATGAAACGGCACACGACTTCCGTCAGGACACCTTTGGCGTAATCGGAGAGCACAACAATGTCGGCGTTTGGCAGTGAGGTGGACACGCTCTTCAGCAGCTCTGCATAAGCCGCGTTGGAAGGTGACGGCGCGGCCTCGGTATCGAGTCGCATCATTTGCTGGTTGCCAGAAAAGATGCGCAGCTTGGTGGTCGTCGGAATGGCCTCAACTGCGCTTAAAGCTGGCTCAACCCCCGCTTCGGCCAGCATGGATTCCAATCTTTCCTGCTCGGTGTCGCCGCCGCCGAACCCCGCGACTGTGACGCAAGCCCCCAGCCCTGCAAGGTTCATGGCTACGTTGGCCGCGCCTCCCGGTCGCTCGTTATGCCAGGTAGCGCGAACCACGGGGACTGGCGCTTCTGGCGAAATACGTTGCACATCGCCCCAGATGTACTTGTCCAACATGACGTCGCCGACCACCAGCACCCGAACATTGTGCCAGCCCGACTCGACGAGAGCGACAATGCCAGGTAAGTTGGCGATCACGGTGCGCCTCCCTCGACGGCCATTGCGTCGGTGATGCAGGCGGCAAGTTCGATCCATTCGCACAGAATGTGCCCGCAAACGATATGGCCTTCCTGGATGCGCGCCGGATCGGTGGCAGGAATGCGCAAGCAGACATCCGCGAGCGCAGCCATGCGGCCTCCGTTTCGGCCAGTCATGGCCACCGTGAAGGCCCCCAATTGACGCGCCTTGGCCAGGGCGGCGCAAACATTCTTGCTGTTTCCCGAGGTCGAAATCCCGACTAACACGTCTCCCGATTGGCAAAGAGCTTCAACTTGGCGTGTAAACACGTCGTCGTAGCTCCAGTCATTGGCGATGGCAGTCAGAACCGAGGTGTCGGTGGTGAGAGCGATGGAAGGAAAAGCGCGGCGCGAGCGGTGGAAGCGTCCCACGAGCTCAGCCGCAAGATGCTGTGAGTCGGCTGCACTGCCGCCGTTGCCGCACCACAGAATCTTGTTCCCCGCGAGCAAACAGTCGGTGATGCGCTCCGCGGCGCGCTCGAAGGAATCTTCCTGCGCCACAAATTGGCGAATGATGGTGAGGTGTTCAGCAATAGCGTCAGTGAAGACGCCAGACAAGTTCAACGAAGATGGCATATGTTTCTCGTTTCGGCCAACGAGTTTCGAGGATCTTCGCAGAACTTTTGGGACGATCTGTGGGGAAATTATAGACGATGGGGACGAAGCTAGCGTCACTAACTTGTCCAATATTGATCATGCTTTCCTAAATTGGGAATCAAGTCTGGCGCACGCCGTCGCCTCCTTCCGGACTGCGTGAAACGATATCGCTCCCGGGAAGCCACGCCTTGAAGTGAGAGAGACTCGACGAACCTAGCGGACAAGCTGCTCGAGCGCCTGGTGTACCATGCTCAGGCTGGCCGGCCAAAGAACCACAATCATCAGCGACGCGCCCATCAGTGCCCCGGCCCCGCTTATTAGGGGGACCAATTGCTTCGCCGGCTTTTCGGCAATGGGCTGAGGGCGCAGCAGACGATCGACCCTCTCCGACAGATCGTGATCATCGGCCATCAACGAACTGGATAGATAGGAAAGCTGCGGCTGGCTGCCCATTTTCGCCACTTTCACCAGCGCGTCGGCCAGAGAAAGAGCGCGACGGGGATCGCCGGCACTGGCTTGATCGTCGGCCGCCCATTCGATGGTTTTCGCCCACCGCTGTTCCAGAGCTACAAAACCGCGCAGGAAAGGCAGAACATCGGGCGCCAGCAACATGAGAAAGCGCTTGAGGTTGTCGCCCGAGGCGCGATGGGCGCGCTCATGGCGCAGGGCAGCGTCAATCTGTTCCGCGCTAAGCCCGCGCATGACGCGACGCGAAATCACCAGCCGGGGATGCACTACACCAGCCACGGCTAACACCGGAGATCTATCTTTGAGCAACAACGCCGGTGTGGTTTCTCCCGGCATTTCGATCTGCTTCCCGTGGCGTTCACAGCGATGCAGATAGCGCGCTGTGCCACGGACCGCATTGACCGCCCGCACGATGGCCAGCGTCCAGATCGCCACGCCCAGCAGCGCCGTCAAAAAACAAACGAGACCGACTTTTTCACCGGCCGCTTCCGGCTCCAGCCACAGATAGCTAGGAATGCAGAATGCCAGCACCGCCAGCAGTGTCAGCGTAAAGGGAAGCATGCGCAGCGCAAATAGCAGGCGCGCCGCAGAACTGGGCTTCAATCGCTCCGCCATGCGCATCGCGGTGCCGGCACTCAATCGCGTGGCGACAGCGAGGGCAGCGTGAATCATGAAAAACGAGGCGCCACATAAGCAGAGTAATCGCAAAGTGTACGGGAGGCTCATAGCTTCCTCCCTGCTGATAGTTCTTTGCGCTTCTTCCGGATCTTCTCTTGCAATTGATCGAGCAGGACGGCGTCGTGTTGGCCAACGGCATCAATCAGCGATGACAACAACACGTCGCGGGCAGGTTGCGGACCGGCCAAAAAACCGGCAATCAGGTCGCCAGCGCGCTGCCGCTCCCACTCTCGACTGGACAGGCGCGGCAAATATAGAAACGCGCGCTCCGACTTCTGCCGATCCAGCATTCCCTTCTTGAACAGCCGGTCCAGGGTGGTCATCACCGTGGTGTACGCCAGCCTGGTTTCCAATTTCTCGACCACGTCGCGCACACTACTCTGGCCTGCGCTCCACAGCACCTCCATGACGCGAATCTCCAAAGGACCGAGTATGGGGTGGTGCGGGCTCGTGCGGTTTGTCGCGTCGCTAGGCAAACTTTCTTTCCCTTCTTTCCAGCGTACGGACTGCATTGAGCGCTGTCAATTCAGAAATCGTTCTACTTTCCGGCAGAGCTGCTGGCGGAAAACTCTTGCCCTCGTACCGGCGCCAAAAAGGGGATAACGTAGCCCCTTATATCAAAATGGCCCGACTTGATGGCCTCAACTATGAGGTCGTACTTGAATTCGCCTCGGCTGAACGACTCATCACTCAAATGAAAGACGATCATCTGGTCTTTGGCGCCACGCATCGAAACCTGTTCAGGCGTCAGGTTCTTGACAACCAGCAAAATCGATCCCCCTTTTTTCTCGTCCGCCTCTCGCTTCTCTTTTGACTCTTGCTTGGGTTCCGCCTCTTGCTGCTCGCGCCCCTTTCGATCTTCTCGCGGCAACTGAAATCCGGGTATCAGCTTCCGCGCCTCCTCAAGATTCGTCGCGGGGAAGTTTCCCGCCTGCCAGGCGGCGTCGGAAATGTCGGACGGGCCCTCCAGAATCGGGAACGTCACTATGGTCTGCCCCGGTTGTACCTGCCTATCTCCGTTCTTGAGAGTGAACTCGCCGACTGCCACTGGCAGTGCGACCACTTTTGAGTTCTCCGCGATAAACAAGGGCCGCGCGCCCGGTTCGGTCCGCTCCGGAATACGGATATATGCGGCGTCGGGCGTTTCGGCCACGACCATCGCCGGGCGGTCCTCGAAAGCGGCGAAGGTTTTGCTGCTGTCTCCGCTGAACGGTCCACGGACGGTACACAGTTGTCCCTTCAGGCATAGCGCCGCCGCCTCAAACGAACCTGGCGTTTTCCGCTTCTTGACCTCGCTTCGGGGAAAGCTTACGAGCTTGGAAACGGTGTGGGCGGAATTCCCCGTTTGCCGGAACGTGATGTTGAGTCCCGAGCCGCCGCGCGGCACGGTGAAGGTGATCGGTCCGTCAGTGCGCTGCGGGCTTTCGCCGGCCACCTCGACAGTCCAGCCCGCCAACGTCGAAGCTTCGTCACTCGATCCAGGCGCCGCAACCTCGATCACAGTCACGTCTGGTAGATCTGCATACTCGGCAGCGTTTGCGACCATGCGGCCCGAAACGCGCTCGCCAGGATGGACCTGTGCCGGCACGATCAACCCGACCTCCTGCTTTGTCTTAACAGCTGGCCGTTCAGGATTGAAGACTTGCGGATTTTGTTCCCCGGCGGCTTTTCGGGCCGCTTCCAGATGTTTCATAATCTCGTCGTAAGTGAACTTCTTGACCCCTTCGGATCCACCACTTGATTCCTCGCCCGCGGGACACTCGACAGACTTGTAGGTTTGCGTAGCCGTGCTCCAATCGGCGCAGGTGTAGACGTTCGTCATGGGATCGTGAGTCAACCGATGCCCCGCGGTTTGTTTGCCGGATTCATCGAGCTCCTGGACGAATTCGCCTGTGAAATTTGCGCTCGCATCGTAGGTGTTCTTGGTGATCCTGTGGACCTTGCCGTCCGGCCAATAGAAAGTGGTGGTTTGGTCAGCGACGAAGTATCCGGGCCGAGACTCGTAATCGACTTTCTGCTCCAGCTTGCCATCCGCGCCCATGGTGCGCTGCTCCGTCACCTGACCGGCGGTGTTGTAGTCGAACTCCAGCTTTCTGCCGCCTCCGGCATCCTGCTTTACGGTTTTTTGTGCCAACGATGACGCTGCACTGCATGTCAGGACCGCGAAGAGAGCGAAGCAGAGCCAAATACGCGATAGGTAACAGTCATGTTCTTGTCGCACGTGTCTTTCCCCTTGGCGAAGATCTTACCGTTGATGAAAGCTTTGAAAATTCAGGGAGCTGGAATGGGAGCCTTACGATGGCCGCGCACACGCTAGGCTACCCGGTAGCAGTCAATTTTTTAGTTTAGCACGGAGGCTCTCATACACGGGCTGCGCAATATCTAAAGGTCAGCCCAAAAAGGGAATGCGGAGCAGCCCCGCGCGACCTGGGCTTTGTAAAATTTCTGTGACATTTTTTTCATACAGACTGAGCCAAGAACGGGAACTCCGGTGCTTTTTCGCTCAAAACTCATTGAAAACAGGCTTTGACCGCACTCCGCCGACCCCGACTGGATTTGAGAAGGAGGGCGGCGGGGCCCGCAAGGGAGCCTGTAACTACGAGAATAATAGTTGCATTGCCCATCCCTCTGTGTTTCAATCCTTTCACCTGCCTAGGAACAATTCAAACAGGTAACGAATCACAATTGCTCAACCAAGAAGGCACGAAGAACCGTGTTTCAACCAAACACACCTGCCGAGTTGCGAAGACTACTGCGGGCAAGCGATACCCAATGCGCCGCGTAGATCAGTTAAGGAGAATGGGATCGATATGACAAGAAATACCGCGAGAATTATCGGGTCGTCCATGCTCGCCATGGCCGTACTCGCACTCTGTGCCCTGCCGCTCGTTGCGCAGGAAATAACCGTGAACCACGCGACGGCGTCTGGCGTTACCGCGCGCCTTGGCGATCTGGCGAAGCTGCCACAGCCGATGCAATACGGCTTCCACGAAGCCAATCCGTATCGCCGCATTGCAAAACGCGACTTTGGAAAGTCCGTGGATCCAGTGGAACAGAGCAGCGCTGCTCCCTCAACCAATTACTCGATCATTGCCAACTTCCTTGGAGTCGGCAACGGCTTTCCGGGATACACCGTTCCTGACGCTCCTCCCGATACCAACATGGCGGTGGGCGACACCCAGGTGCTGCAATGGGTAAACGTTTCCTACACCATTTGTTCCAAGACGTCACCCTACACGTGCGGACCCGCCATTATTGGCAACACGCTGTGGCACAACGGCATCCCTGGAACCGCCTGCGCCAATAGCAACGCCGGCGACATCCTCGCCGATTTTGACCAGAAGGCCGATCGCTGGTTCCTGTCGCAGAACGTCTTTAGTTCTCCGTACGAAACCTGCATCGCTATCTCCGACACCAACGACGCGACTGGTACCTGGCATGTTTGGCAGTTCTCGGTGCCTGGCGCCGGCTTCCCTGATTATCCGAAGATCGGTATTTGGCCGACCAGCGGCGTCAACAACGGTTACTACCAGGCCCAGAACAACTTTGGCCCCGGCGGCAGCGGCTTCCGTGGTCCCCAGATCTGCGCCTATGACCGCGCCGCCATCCTGGCGCACGCTGCCAGTCCGACGCAGATTTGCTCCCAGTTGTCGTCCAGCGAAGACAGCTTGTTGCCTGGCGACTTGGATTCCATTCTCGGTGTGCCTAACACCCCGGCTGGAACTCCCCAAGACGAGTTCTATATCGGCAGCGTAGGCGATGTGGACAACTCTCACTTGTCTCTGTATCAGTTCCACGCGGACTTTACGACTCCTGCCAATTCGTTCGTTTTGGGTAGCCCCAACACCATCCTCCAGACGGTACCCACCTATAGCGGCTCTTGCAGTGGTGGATTTGGTGGCGATTGCGTTCCCAGCCTTGGCGGCTCTCCCATGGATTCCCTGGGTGATCGCTTGATGTATCGCTTCGCCTATTGGAATGATGGTCCGGCGCCCAGCGCAGCACCCTGCGCTATTTGTGCGCTTCCTCACTTCCAGCACTGGTATGTGAACGGCGACGTGGAATCCTCCGGTGGAGAGATTGGCGTCCGGTGGTACGAGTTCCGGGCCCCGGTAATACCCGGTATCGGCACCCTGACCTCTACCAGTCTCACCACTTTCCAGGCGGGCACGTACGCTCCCGACAACACTTACCGTTGGATGGGCTCGGTGGCCCAGGACAAGGCAGACAATATCCTGGTGGGCTACAGCCAATCCAGCGCAAGTACGCACCCGGCGATTTATATAGCCGGACGTACGCTCGGCGACTCGGTCGGCCTCAACAATCTGGAATCAGAGGTGCTGGTGGTCCAGGGCGACGGTTCGCAGCCGGATACGGCCCAACGCTGGGGCGACTACAGCTCCATGCATATTGATCCGGTTGATAACTGCACCTTGTGGTACACCACCGAGTTCTACATGGTCACACAGAGCTTCGACTGGAGCACCCAGATCGCTTCCGTGAAGTTCTCCAACTGCCACTAGAAGAATCTCTCGCTTGGCCTTACGGCCCGGCGAGGATTCAGTAACGAACCTCACCACAGGGCATTCCGGCAACGGGATGCCCTGTTTCTTTCCCTATGGGCATTTCTACCCGTCTGGTCAGCATCAAAAGCTTCGACGTGTTCCCCAACCCATAACATGCGCCGCCTCTGCCAGCGGGGGAACGCAGAAGCGTTCTGGGCCCCTTCTGTCCGCATGGATTCCTTCGTAGGTTTATGCTAAGAGTCACCTCACAGAAAAGACATGCCACTATTACAAGGGGGGATAGATGGTTCGCGTAATGGGATATGTCGTTCAGGTCGTTCTACTGTGCACTGTCCTAACGGCTATAGCGACGGCGCAGAGTGCCGGCGGGAACCCTGCGTCCACGCCGTCGGTCGCCGATGGGCATGCAACATGGGAATCATTCGACGTCAACGCAGCCGTCGATGCATATCTGGCGAAGATGCCTCCCGCAGAACGGGCTCGTTCCAACGCGTATTTCGAAGGCGGCTATTGGCTGCTCTTGTGGGATTTTCTCTCGACCG
>OBLW0100002927.1_pt1 | contig 13615 bp, 13 predicted proteins | sample 1520161 | NCBI WGS metagenome assembly OBLW01 (sample SAMEA3539309, study PRJEB22396) | soil metagenome | biome: tundra; feature: field; material: soil | place: USA | collected 2010-05 | depth 0.15 m
AGCCGCGGCACATTTGAATGCGATGAACGTCCGATACAAGTCGCGTTTGCCATGGGCATTGACTTTCTCGTTTGCCCGAGCGATTCAGCAGCCGGCGATGGAGACCTGGAAGGGCGATGACGCGAACATGCCGGCGGCGCAAAGGGCCTTGTATCAAAGCGCAAGCCTTGCTCGAGCCGCGCGTCGCGGTCAATTCGAACCTGCTATGGTGACAAGATGATGAACACTTGCCGTCGTCACGGTGACAGGGACCGCGCTGACGATTCGACCGCCCAAGCATCGCAATATGAGTGCTCCCATCATCACGGCCGGGACGGTATTTGATGGCCACCTATCAATCCGATGCATTAGTGCTCTTCGGGGTGACCGGCGATCTGGCTCACAAGATGATCTTTCCTGCGCTCTATGCGATGGTGAAGCGCGGAGGCCTCACTGTTCCCGTCATTGGTGTTGCACTTCCTAAATGGAGCATGGCGAGATTGCACAGGCGCGTTACCGACAGCATCGAGCGGTCGTGCGGAATCGATAACAAAAGGGCCCTTCGACATCTTCTTTCGTTGCTGAAGTATGTGAGCGGGGACTATAAGGACGCCAATACCTATGCGGCCATTCGCGGGGCACTCGGGAAAGCGCGGCGCCCGGCACACTACCTGGCTATTCCGCCTTCCCTCTTCGAGAGCGTCATCGAAGGACTTGCGGCGGCCGGTCTGAATCGCAACGGGCGCGTCATTGTCGAAAAGCCGTTCGGACGGGATTTGGCATCTGCACGGGCCCTCAACCGGGTTGCGCAGTCTGCGTTCCCCGAAGATTCGATCTTTCGCATCGATCACTTCCTGGGAAAGGAGGCGATCATGAACATCCTTTATTTCCGCTTCGCCAACTCCTTTCTGGAACCGATCTGGACTCGCAACTATGTGGATAGCGTCCAGATCACTTTGTCGGAAGATTTCGGTATCGGTAAGCGCGGCATGTTTTATGAAACTGCCGGCTGTCTGCGCGATGTGATCGCGAACCATCTTTTCCAGATCGTGGCGCTTCTGGCCATGGAGCCGCCCGCGGGGCGCGATTACGGGGCAGTGCAGACGGAGAAGGCGAAAGTCTTCAAGGCCATGCGCCCACTCAAGCCCAGCGACATGGTCCGCGGCCAATATGCGGGTTACCGCGAAGAGGCTGACGTCGCAAGGAATTCCGACGTGGAGACTTTCTGCGCGCTGCGACTTTTTATCGATTCGTGGCGCTGGCAGGGAGTGCCATTCTATCTGCGAGCGGGCAAGTACCTTCCTGTCACCGCGACCGAGGTCCTTGTGGAGTTGAAACCAGCGCCGCAAAGGCTTTTTGCCGACTCTGCCCCTGCAGACGGCAGGTCAAATTACCTGCGTTTCCGCCTCTCGCCCAACTCCGCTGTGGCTCTCGCAGCCCGGGTAAAGCGTGCCGGTCAGGAATTCGTTGGCGAACAGCGCGAGCTTTTCATGTCAGAAGAGCAGCCCGGGGAAGAACCCCCCTACGAGCGGCTGTTGGGCGATGCGATGAGAGGCGACGGAGCGCTGTTCACGAGGGAAGACGCGGTCGAGGCCGCATGGGTAGTGGTGGACCCGGTGCTCAAAAACCATCCGCGCGCCCTCCGCTATCAGCGCGGGACCTGGGGACCCAAAAAGGCGGACGCACTGACCGCGGCGCACGGGGGGTGGCACAATCCGAATTTGCAGGAGTCCTCTCCGTGTTGAATCGCCCGAACCGCTGGCTCTGGAATGGTTCGACTTCGTTGGGGCGGCAATTGCGGCTACGCCGATCCGTAATGGTCTTCCCATGAAGGGCATCGCCGAGCAGTTGACTCGCATCTCAGTACGAAGGTTCGGGGTAGCTTCTTGACTGCAATCAGGATCCCACCGTCGCGGATCGGGCGCTCAGTTCAGCGGGTTTGCATCGATTAACGGCCGGAATGTATCCATCCACAACCACAATTTTCAACGAGGTGAATCAGATGAAAAGAGCGTTCTTTACGGTGGCCTCTTTAGGCCTAATTGCCCTGTTAGCTTCAGCTTGGCCAGACATTCGCCGCTACATGAGAATCCGCGCGATGTGACAGCCTGGCGGCGTAATTCCAGGTCAGCAATTTCACGAGGGGACAGGATCAGGCTCACTACAGGTGCTTGACTGTGCCGGGTTGGGAGCCGAAGATGGTCGGGCTACTTTTCTGTGCGGCGCTGGAGGGCCGCCTTGAAAGGAAACTCTTCCCCTCATGGAACCCGCTAGTCGAACGCAAGAGAAAACCGCACCCATTCCGGAGATCGACGTCTTGTGGATCACGGGAGGGCTGAGTTGCGATGGAGATACGATCGCAATGACGGCAGCTACACAGCCGAGCATTGAAGATATTGTTCTCGGCGCGCTTCCGTGGATTCCCAAAGTCAACTTCCATAATCCATTCCTTGCTTTCGAGAATGGAGATGAATTTCTAAAGCCCTTTCACCTGGCGGCGGAAGGGACGGCCAGGCCGTTCATCCTGGTGCTGGAAGGATCGGTTCCGAATGAGACCAACAAGGCGGATGGCTATTGGGCGTCGTTCGGTACAGACTCGTCCACCGGCCAGCCGATTACGACGTGTGAGTGGATCGACAGGCTAGCTCCTAAGGCTTGGGCGGTCATCGCCGCAGGGACCTGTGCGACATATGGTGGGATCCACGCAATGGAGGGCAACCCGACGGGATGCATGGGCTTGCCCGACTATCTGGGTTGGAAGTGGCGCTCTCAAGGGGACATCCCGATTGTTTGCGTGCCCGGCTGCCCGGTTCAGCCAGACAACTTTATGGAGACGCTGCTTTACCTGCTGTATATGGCGGCAGGGCGCGCTCCCCTGATTCCTTTGGATGAAGCGTTACGGCCCACCTGGCTTTTCGGGAGCACTCTTCACGAGGGATGTGATCGCGGAGGCTATTACGAGCAGGCACAGTTTGCCGATGAATACGGGTCGCCTTTGTGCATTGTCAAGCTGGGCTGCTGGGGACCGGTAGTGCAGTGCAACGTGGGTAAACGCGGCTGGATGGGCGGCATCGGTGGATGCCCCAATATAGGCGGCATCTGCATCGGGTGCACGATGCCAGGGTTCCCTGACAAGTTCATGCCCTTTATGAATCAACCGCCCGGCTCACTTCTTTCATCAGCAGCCGTTCAAACGTATGGGCGAGCTATTCAGGCATTACGACGGTTCACCCAGGCTTCACTGAACAAAGAGCCGGCTTGGCGGCGCAGGCAGGACTCTGGAAAGGCGGATCAGACCGGGAGGACTACCTGATCCAGTCATCCCGGGCTAAAGCGGGAGAATCAAACTCGGGACGTTTGGAGTGAAAAATGTCTTCGTTTGTGCACACCACGCAGAATGAGAAAGAGAGCAGCGGCTGGCGATCCGACACGAGCGGGAATTTGCCCGATCTCGCTGAAGCCGAATCCGTGCTGCTCGATCTCGCTCAAGTATTCTTTGCCTCCGCTACCGATCAGGGCATTGGGCCGCATTCGGTGACAGGAGATGTCCGGGATGAGACCGCGGATGCGCAGGCGCCGAACCTCGAAGCCAAGTATCGCGCTCTTCTGGAGCAGATTCCGGCCGTTGTTTTCATGGCATATCTCGAACGGGGCATCAGCGAAGCCTATTTGAGCCCCCAGATCGAAGCCGCACTCGGCTACTCTCGTGAGGAATGGCTCGAAGATCCGGTCCGGTGGTATGAGCATATTCATCCTGAAGACAAACAGCGCTGGAGCCTGGAGGCGGCCGAGATGTTCCTCTCGGGCAAGCCGTTGCGCTCAGCGTATCGGGTGATCGCGCGAGATGGCCGTGTCATCTGGTTTCAATGCGACGCCAGAATGATGCGTCGCGAAGATGGTCGTCCCTGGTTTATTCACGGCGTGGCCTTCGACATCTCTGATCTTAAGAGGATCGAAGAAGAACGGCAGGAAGAGCGCAATTTCATTTCGGCCATTCTCGACACCGTAGGCGCGCTGGTCGTAGTTCTTGATGACGAGGGGCGCATCCTGCGATTCAACCCGGCGTGTGAATTAACCAGTGGCTACTCGATGGAGGAGGTGCAAGGCAAGTATTTCTGGGATTTGCTCTCGCTGCCGGAAGAAGCTGATCGTTTCAAGTCCGTTTTCGAAGTACTCCGTACGGATCTTTTGCCTCAGAATCATCAGACGACCTGGGTCACCCGCCATGGAGATGAGCGGCTGATTGCATGGACCAGTACGCTCTTGCCGGGCAGCGGCGTGAACTCCGGATACATTATCGCCACCGGCATCGATATCACCGAACGCAAGCAATTGGAAAAGGCAATCCTGGACATCAGTGCACGAGAACAGCGCCGCATTGGACAGGATCTGCATGACGGTCTCGGCCAACATCTGACCGGAATCGCGTTCATGGCCAAAGTGCACGAAGCAAAGCTTGCGGAAAAGGGAAGTCCTGAAGCTGACGATGCCGTCAAGATCGTGCAACTCGTAAACCATGCCATTCACAAAACGCGCGAGTTGGCGAGGGGCTTGCTCCCTGTCCTATCAGATTCCCAGGGTCTGATGTCTGCGCTGCAGTTATGGGCCGCAGAAACGGAAAATCTATTCGGGGTGTCATGTCGATTTCAATGTGATTCGCCGGTCCTGATCCACGACGACAGCGTAGCCGCGCATCTTTACCACATTGCCCAGGAGGCAGTGAACAATGCCATCAAGCATGGTGACTCGAAGCGGATTCTTATCCGGTTGACAGCCGAACAGGGCAGGGGCAGATTGGTAATCAAGGACGACGGATCGGGCATCTCGGAGAGCGCTGTAAATTCCCGCGGGATGGGACTGCACATCATGAAGTACAGGTCGGGCATGATCGGCGGTTCACTGGAGATACGGCAAGACACCCCGCGGGGAACCATCGTGACCTGCACGTTTCCAGTGAAAGAGGTCGAGTGAACATGCGCATCGCGGAAGCCACCAAGACGGAAAACGTAGCGCGAAACCAGAAGAAGACCGTATTTGTTGTCGATGACCATCCGCTTTTGCGGCAGGGTCTGGCCATGCTGATCAATCGCGAGCCGGATTTGACGGTATGCGGCGAAGCGGAAGAAGCGCCCGCGGCCATGAAAGCGATTTCCGCAACTAGGCCGGACATATTGATCGTGGACATATCGCTGAACGGTCCCGACGGGTTGGACCTGCTGAAGAATCTGCGTTCCCTTTATCCCGACCTGCCGGTGCTTATTCTCTCCATGCACGATGAATCCATTTATGCTGAGCGAGCACTGCGCGCCCGCGCTAACGGCTACATCATGAAACAGGAGGCGACCGAGAAAGTTCTCGTAGCCGTGCGCCGCATTCTGGATGGCGAGATTTATCTGAGCAGCCGCATGTCGAACAAGCTGCTTCAACAGTATCTGACCGGCCAGACCGCCGAAACCGATTCGCGCATGGCGGCCCTCTCGGACCGCGAATTGGAGGTCTTCCGACTGATTGGCGAGGGCCTCGGCACGCGCCAGATCGCCGATACGCTTCATCTGAGCATGAAAACGGTCGAATCCTACCAGGCGCACCTAAAGGAAAAGCTTTCGCTGCGCACAGGTCGCGAATTGATGCAGCACGCCATCCAGTGGACACTGAGCGAAAAGTCTTCCTAGTCTGAATCTCTGAGCGTGCAGGGCGCTCGCGGTCATCCCGCCTTTTAGGCCATCCTGCCTTTATATGACAAGTTGAAAAAGATCACTGTGGCCAGGGGCTGATCTCTGTGCGAACGCTTAGACAGCTATGCTCGAGAAAAGCCGGCGAGCTATACCCCCGAATCGTGGCCGCTCTGTCGTTCCGCCTTTTTGGACCGAATGTGAGCTTGATAGGGGATTCCCCGATGGCTCACACAATAGTTCATATACAGCGAAATAAGGGCCAGCCTGCTTGCGGACTCTATTGCTGTTCTGTTGCCATACGTGAGTCGGCGAGAAGCGGACGAGGAGGTCTGTCGCCGGTAGCCCCAGACGTCACAAGCACTTAGAACGCCCCGAATCGACTGACATTCAGGAGACGCCCTGTGGCGTGTGTGGCGTTCTGTGCGCAATTTTTTGGCCCCATTCCGTTCAAGGACGCGAGAGGAGATTCCAGCATGGCAGCGGAAACAGTGCCTTACGGCAGAAAAACTCAAAAGAAACCGGCCGTCGCGGAAGTTCACATCGTCTGGATCACGGCAGGTCTGGGCTGCGATGGAGATTCAGTCTCCATCACGGCGGCGACGCAGCCAAGCATTGAGGATGTTCTCCTCGGCGCCATTCCAGGCTTGCCGAAGGTCCACCTGCACAACCCGGTGCTCGCTTATGAGACCGGTGATGACTTCATGAAGTTCTGGTACATGGCGGAACAAGGAAAACTCGATCCATTCGTGCTTGTGGTTGAGGGCTCCATTCCCAACGAAAAGATCAAAAAAGAGGGCTACTGGGCTGCCATGGGGACCGATCCCCACACTGGCCAGCCGATCACAACAAATGAGTGGATCGATCGTCTGTCTCCGAAGGCTCTTGCCGTCATCGCCTGCGGGACGTGTGCCACGTATGGCGGCATTCATGCCATGGAAGGAAACCCCACGGGAGCCATGGGATTGGCCGACTATCTTGGCTGGGACTGGAAGTCAAAAGCGGGCCTGCCGATTGTGAACGTTCCAGGCTGTCCTGTGCAGCCGGATAACTTCATGGAGACGGTTCTCTATCTGCTTTACCAGGTAGCCGGTCTTGCTCCGATGATTCCTCTCGACGATAATCTGCGGCCGACGTGGCTGTTCGGAAAAACGGTTCATGAAGGATGCGACCGCGCTGGATATTACGAGCAAGGCGACTTTGCCACCTCCTACAGCTCTCCAAAGTGCATCGTGAAGCTTGGCTGCTGGGGACCGGTCGTGAACTGCAACGTTCCCAAGCGTGGCTGGATGGCCGGCATCGGCGGCTGTCCAAATGTGGGCGGCATTTGCATAGGCTGCACCATGCCGGGCTTCCCCGATAAGTTCATGCCCTTCATGGATGAACCTCCTGGCGCAAAAGTCTCCAGCGCTGCCATCGGTACTTATGGCAAAGCCATCCGTTCTCTGCGTTCTCTGACCAATGCCACCGTGAACAAGGAGCCCAAGTGGCGTAATCCGCGCCCCGTGCTTACAACGGGCTATCGCGCAAACTACTAACTCGAAACACGCAAAGGAGCCACCGCTATGGGCACCATCGTTGCTGAACAGAAACATACGCCTGAAAAGGGCGGCCAGTTAGTGGAAATGAACTGGGATCCGATAACCAGGATCGTAGGCAGTCTTGGAATCTTCACGAAGATTGACTTTGGGAAACGCCGCGTAGCGGAATGCCACAGCACATCCTCGATCTTTCGCGGCTACAGCATCTTCATGAAGGGCAAAGATCCCCGCGATGCCCATTTCATCACCAGCCGCATCTGCGGCATCTGCGGCGACAATCACGCTACCTGCGCCACATATGCGCAAAACATGGCCTTCGGTGTAAAGCCTCCCCCAATGGCCGAATGGATTGTCAACTTGGGCGAGGCGGCCGAATACATGTTCGACCACAACATTTTCCAGGACAATCTGGTCGGCGTGGACTTTTGCGAGCAGATGGTCAAGGAGACGAATCCCGGCGTTTGGGAGAAAGCGCAGAAGACTGAGTCTCCGCACGCGAAACTGCATGGGTATCGCACCATCGCCGATATCATGAAGGCTTTGAATCCGTTCACAGGAGCCTTCTATCTCGAAGCGTTGCAGATGAGCCGCATGACGCGCGAGATGTTCTGCCTGATGGAAGGGCGCCATGTGCATCCTTCGACGCTTTACCCTGGCGGCGTTGGCACGGTGCCCACGGTTCAACTTTTCACCGACTACATCGTCCGGCTCATGAAGTATGTTGAGTTCATGAAGAAGGTCGTCCCGCTGCATGATGACCTGTTCGACTTCTTCTATGAGGCTCTTCCCGGTTATGAGGAGGTCGGCAAACGGCGGATTCTTCTCGGCTGTTGGGGTTCGTTCAACAACCCCGATGTGTGCGACTACACATACGAGAGAATGACCGACTGGGGCCGCGCGATGTTTGTCACTCCCGGCGTGGTTGTGGATGGGCAGCTCGTGACGACGGATCTGGTCGACATCAACCTGAACATCCGCATCCTGCTCGGCAGCTCTTATTACGACGATTGGCAGAACGCAGAGACGTTTGTGAAGAAAGATCCCTTGGGGAACCCCGTGGATCAACGCCATCCGTGGAATCAGAGCACCTTCCCCAAGCCGCAGAAGCGCAACTTCAAGGAGAAATACACCTGGGTCATGTCGCCGCGCTGGTTTGACAAGAGGACCGGTGATCACCTTGCGCTGGATACAGGCGGCGGTCCCATCGCGCGCTTCTGGGCGACGGCGCTGGCGGGTATCGTGGACTTTGGCTACATCAAGGCCACTGGCCACAGCGTGAAGATCTACCTTCCCAAGACGACATCGTTGCCCGAGGTGGAGCTCGAGTGGAAGATCCCGAAATGGAGCAACGCCATTGAGCGGGATCGCGCTCGGACTTACTTCCAGGCCTATGCAGCCGCCGCGGCGCTGCACTTTGCTGAGCAGGCGCTCAGTGAGCTGCATGCTGGCAGGACGAGAACATGGAACGAATTCAAGGTCCCGGAAGAGGCTATTGGATGCGGCTTCCATGAAGCCGTTCGCGGTGTGCTGTCGCATCACGTGGTCATCAAGAATCACAAGATTTGGAACTACCACCCGTATCCTCCAACTCCGTGGAACGCAAACCCTCGCGACATCTACGGCACTCCAGGTCCCTACGAAGATGCGGTGCAGAACACGCCGATCTTTGAGGAGAACGGTCCGGAGAACTTCAAGGGCATCGACATCATGCGTGCGGTCAGGAGCTTTGATCCATGCCTGCCGTGCGGTGTGCATATGTATCTCGGCAATGGGAAAGTGCTGGAGACCCATCACTCCCCAATGTTCGGGTTACAACCTTGACAGGCATTCGGTTTTCCACGAGAACTGAGTGGCCTTTGCAAACCGGTTAACCGGGGGGGAGTTGCGGCCGTGCTGTAAGGCACGGCCGCAAAGATGAGGAGTTACGTGGCGGGCACAGAAGCATTTCGTGAAAAGATCCGGCGTCTCGGCGAACTGGTTGCAGGACTCGATGCACTGCCGGGTGACAAGAATGCGGCCGCTCGCGAACTTGTCCAGCTTCTTCTGGACGTTCACGGCACCGCGCTTCAGCGAATGATGGAGATCGTCTTCGATAGTGGACCGGCGGGCGAGGCGATCATTCTGAAAACTGGGGAAGACCCGATCGTTCGGCATTTGCTTCTTCTGCATTCTCTCCATCCGGAGGAGCTTGACAGTCGAGTGATGAAAGCACTTGATGCCGCTCGGCCGAAACTGCGCAAGCTGAATAGTGAAGTCGAACTGGTCAGTCTTTCCGAAGGCGTCGTTCAAGTCAAGGTAAACACCTCCGGGCATACCTGTGGTTCAACCGTCGGCACCGTAAAAACGTTGGTTGAAGAGTGCATCTACGATCAGGCGCCGGATGTGGAATCCCTGCAATTCATTGAGCCGGATGAAGTACCTTCTACGGGTTTCGTCTCCATCGATAAGCTTTTGAAAAATTCGGTATTGACCTCGCCAATGGCAGAACGCGGCGTGGAAGTGTGCGGTGCCGATTGATTCTGCACTACACCTGGATCGAGAGAACCTGACCATGTCGCCCACCGCGCCGCCGTCTTTGGATCAGTCGTTTTCTGCACTGCGAAGATTCGCTCGCCCGCGTCTTCCTGTCGAGCGCTGCGAGTTGTGCAGCGCTGCATTGGCGCAAGAACATCCACATTTGCTTGAGCTGGCCAACAGGCAGATCATTTGCGCTTGTGAGGCATGTTCAACGCTGTTCGATGGATTGATTGGCGGGAAATATCGCCGTGTTTCACGACGCGCCTGGTTTTTGCCCGATCTGAAGATTGAAGATGCGCAATGGGAAGCGCTGATGATCCCCATCAACATGGCTTTCTTTTTCTATTCCTCCGTACAGGGCAGAATGGTCACTCTTTACCCGAGCCCTGCGGGAGCGGTGGAGTCGCTGCTTCCTGCCGATGCCTGGAGTGAGATCGTGCGGGAGAATCCGGTGTTGAACGAACTGGAGCAGGACGTAGAGGCTTTGCTCGTGAACCGGATCGGCCACGCACATGGGGCTTCTCCGGCTGAATACTACTTCGCCCCGATGGACCAATGCTTTCGGCTCGTTGGCCTGATTCGCATGCATTGGAAAGGCCTATCGGGAGGGAATGAAGTATGGGAGGAGATCGGGCGCTTCTTTTCGACGTTGAAAGCGCGTGCGGACGTAGTGAGGGGAGAACATCGTGCCTGAGCTAAGTTTCAGCGTTGAAGAGTCAGCGCCCGTTCCATATGGCGCGGCGCCGACACTCGCCTTTAAGCTTCGCATCGCGAACACGGTGGCTGGCGAGGCGATTCATACCATTGCGTTACGCTGTCAAATACAGATTGAAGCTACGCGCCGGCGCTACACGCCCGAAGAACAGAGAAGAATGCTGGACTTGTTTGGCGAACCGGAGCGCTGGAGCCAGACTCTTCGCAGTCTGCTATGGACCCACGCCAGCGTCGTTGTGCCGGGCTTTGAAGGCTCGACAATGGCTGATCTTCTGGTGCCCTGCACTTTCGACTTCAATGTAGCTGCGACGAAGTATTTCGAAGGCCTCACGGATGGGGACATTCCCCTTCGCCTGATGTTCAGCGGTACCGTCTTTTATGCCGGTGAGGACGGAGTGCTTCAGGTGGCGCCAATCTCATGGGAGCAGGAGACGACATTCAAGCTTTCTCAAAAGGTATGGCGGGAGATGATGGATTCCTATTATCCCAATACCGCCTGGTTGAGTTTGCGCCGCGACGTTTTTGATCGCCTCTATCAATACAAGACGCAACATGGAATTCCCACGTGGGAACAGGCGCTTGAGAGAGTGTTGCCGGTTGAGGAGACGGTGGGCTCATGAACCTGGAACGGGTTGAAAGAATCGCGGAGGCCGTTCTTTATGAAGGCTACATGCTCTATCCCTACCGCGCCTCTGCCGTCAAGAACCAGCAGCGCTGGAACTTTGGGGTGCTTTGCCCGCGCTCGTACAGTGAGCAACAAAATGGCTCAGACGCATGGATGATGCAGACGGAGTGTGCTCTCGAATCCAACGCATCCACCCGGCTCACCATAGAAATCAGATTCCTTCAGATCGTCAATCGATCCATTGGGAAACTCGCTCAGCCGATCCCCGATCTTCCGCGAGATGGAGAGCCGGAGTTTGAGCTGGTCGATAAATTGCAGATAGACAACCGCACATATGCACCGTGGCAGGAGGCGATCGAACGGAAAAGACGGCTGCCGATTCTGAATATGCTAAGGTCGTCATTTCATGTGAACTCACGATTCAAATTCAAGGCAGACCGTGAACTGGAACCGATTCGCAACCGGGATGGAATGATCGCGGGCGTGATCATTCGCGAATGGCAAACTCTGGCCGGGTCAGTCGATGTGGAACTGAGTCCATCGCGCGACGGTCTATCCAAACTAACGGTGCGCCTCTTCAACCTCACGCCAAATGGAGCAACGCAGTCGGACCTGCGGGCCGATGCTCTCATGCATTCCCTTGTATCTGCACACACGATTTTGGCAGTGGAGGGCGGCGCCTTTGTCTCGCTCCTTGACCCTCCTGACGATTCCAAGGATTTGGCTGCAGAATGCAAGAACGTCGGAACCTGGCCGGTGCTGGTCGGGGATGATGGCGCACGGGACATGATGCTTTCTTCCCCCATCATTCTCTACGACTATCCGCAAATCGCTCCGGAGAGCCCAGGCAGCTTGTTTGACGGAACCGAGATTGACGAAATCCTGTCGCTTCGTATTCTTACGATGACCGACGAAGAGAAAGATGAGATGCGGCAATCGGACGATCGCAGCCGCGAGATCCTGGAACGGACAGAGAACATGCCCCCGGAGCAGTTCATGAAGCTACATGGCGTACTCCGGGGTCTGCGGCCTTTGAGCGAGGAGGCGCCATGAACGAATGGGAGTGGCAGTTACTCGAAGACAAGACGCCAGTAGATCACATCCTGATTCAAGGAGTCGAAGTCAGGACAGGTGATCGCGTCCGGCTCTTTCCTCGCAAGGGCGGAGATATCCTAGACATTGCGTTGCGCGGGCAAATTGCAACCATCGAGAGCATTGAGCAGGACTACGAAGGCAAGTCGCATGTCTCGGTTGTTCTCGACGATGATCCAGGCCGCGATCTGGGCTTGCTGCGGCAACCGGGTCATCGCTTCTTCTTCGACGCTTCGGAAGTGGAACCACTTCCCAGTGAACAGCAGCAGCGGCAGAAGGAACTGACGCAGAAGCCCCGCATTCTTATTGCTGGAATAGGAAATATTTTTCTCGGTGATGACGGCTTCGGAGTCGAAGTGGCTCGTCATCTCTCCAATGGGAGTTTCCCGTCTGATGTACGTGTTGCTGATTTCGGCATTCGAGGTCTTGATCTGGCCTATGCGTTGCAGGATGGATATGATGCCACAATCTTAATCGACGCTTTTCCTCATGGTGAAGCTCCCGGGACGGTCTATGTTGTAGAACCGGATCTAAATGATCCGGATGTGATAACGAAACAGGCGAATTTCATCGAACCACACGCCATGAATCCAGTAAATGTGCTTCGCATGGCGGTTGCAATGAACGGCCCCTTGAGGCGCGTCCTGCTAGTCGGGTGTGAACCGGAAAGCCTCGGCGGCGATGAGGGAAAGATGGGCTTGACCGCAGCTGTAGACGCCGCTGTTCCCGAGGCCGCGAGAGTCGTTGCTGGTCTCGTCGATCGACTCCTGAATGAACTGCAATCAAAACCGACGAACTGAATGTTGCCAAACGAAAGGAGAAGTGAGATGGACATGCAATTGCTTGATCCGACCACCAATGACTTAACAAGCGACAAGAGCACGCTTTATTTGTTAGGGGGCGTAGCCATGGTCGTCTTTGGCGCGGGATTGATTCTCTCCAATCCCGTTGTGCGCCAGTACATGTCTCGGCTTGGAATTGGGAATCTGGCCCAGGCCGCCATTCCCGATGTGGAGCGGTATTTCAGGCTGCGAGCGATGTAATCAGCGGGATTTGAATTGCGGAGTCTTGCAAATTCTGCGGGACTCTGAGCTCTTGCTGAATTTGAAAGGAGTGCATGACCCAGGTTGAACGAAATCATCATGGAAAAACTTCGGAGGACGGCGCGGCGTGCTTCACCATCGATGGCCGCGCGAGTCGCTTCACGGTGCAGGCGTTCGCGACGGGCTTACTTTCTGCCATGGGTCACAATCCGACGATTGGTGTTCGCGATTTAGCCGGCGAAGTAAGGTTCGATCCAGAGCAAGAACACGCAGGAGGCTTGAAGCTGTTCATCAAGTCCTCATCGCTGAGCGTGCAGAATGACGTCAGCGACAAAGATCGCCGTGAGATGGAGCAGCTCATGAATCGGGAGGTCCTCGAGACGGCCAAGTTCCCGGAGATCACTTATGAGGCACCCGATATCTAGATCGGAA
>OBLW0100002928.1_pt1 | contig 13613 bp, 10 predicted proteins | sample 1520161 | NCBI WGS metagenome assembly OBLW01 (sample SAMEA3539309, study PRJEB22396) | soil metagenome | biome: tundra; feature: field; material: soil | place: USA | collected 2010-05 | depth 0.15 m
CACACCAGCGTGAGGTGGTGCCGGTCATCGAGGTGGCGGATCGACCTGATCCTCGCGATGCCGTCCCTGTTGCCAAGCTGGCAGCCGAGCGCGTAACAGGAATCCGTCGGGTAGGCGATCACACCGCCCGCACGGACGATATCGGCGATCTGGACGATCGCGCGCCGTTGCGGGCTGGCCGGATGGATGTCGAAGTAGCTGGCCATGCGACGAGCTTAAGGGCATCGTCCCCCGCCGGCCGATCCCCCGCACGGCTCAGCCGGTCACCGCCGGCACCTATGCCTCCGTCCTGCCGGGCACCGCCCCCACCACCGCGGAGAACACCTTCGCCAGGCCAGTTCGCCCTCATTTGCCGCATATGGCGCGCGCCAAGCAAGCCGCCTGGCCACCGGCGGCTAGATCGACAAGCAGCGAGGCCAAGCTTGAGACGGTCGCCAGGACGCCTGCGGCGGCCGTCCATCCCGTGGGTACCCGATCCGGGCGCAGCGATCGGCCGACGAAACCCTGCGAGGTGATCAGGCTGACTTGGGGCGGTACCTGAGGTAGACAGCACCGCATGCGAATCGCCGCGTGTCCAGGAGTTCCAGATCGGAGCGGACACCGTTGGGGAGCGCTCGCTTGCCACCTCCGACGACAACAGGAACGAGGAACAGCTGCAGCTCGTCGACCAGCCCGGCCTTGATGGCCTGCCCGGCCAGGTCCGCACCCCCCACCGTCATGTCATGCCCGGTGGCCGCCTTCAGTTGCCGGACCATGCCGGGATCGAAGTTCCGTTCTATCCGTGTCCTGGCGCCCGGCGCCGATTGGAGGGTCGTCGAGAACACGATCTTTTCGGCTGCCTGCCAGATGCCGGTGAACTCCCGGACGAAAGATGACTGGCCAGGCACCGTGTGGGCAGTCTCCCAGTAGAGCATCGTCTCGTACATCCGGCGCCCGTAAAGGTAGGTGCCGACCGGCCGCTCGAGGTCGTTGACGAAGCAGAACAGCTCTTCGCCGGGTGCCGCCCAGTCGAAGTTGCCTGCGGCGTCTTCGACGTAGCCGTCCGCCGAGGCGATCGCCGAGTAGATCAGCTTGGCCATCAGGACTCCCCGCCTTCACTCTTCACGCGGTAGCCGGTGAAAGTCACGAACGGCGACTGGCGCACCCCGGGGTGCGCGAGTCCCGGGAGTCGCCGAACCCGCCGGACAGGCGCTTGCCGGCGCCGAGGATCACCGGGGCGATGATGATCGTGAGCTCGCCGGGCCCGCCCGGCAGCCAGGGCCTGGCGGATGAGGTCCGCGCCGCCCATCACATGCGCCAGCTTGCCGCCTGCTGCCGCCCTGGCCCGATCGATCGCCCCGGCGAGGCTCCCGGCGAAGACGAAGCCGTCCACGGAGATCGTGATCCCTGCGAGCACCCTGCCCATCGGCTCTCTCCTCTCCCAGTCAGGCCGCCGGCAGCGGCGTGACGTAATCAGACAGACGGCCGGCACCGGCCGAAATCATCGCCCGGGCGGCTTGACAGCATCATGGACCGAAAGTGCTGCCACCTTCACCCGGGGCGCCTTGACCCCCCGCCCCGGAGGCCATGGCCATGGCCAGCAGATGATTCCCAGGGCACGGTTACCGCAGGATCTCACGCTCGGTCACCGAAGGCTCGGCCTGACTACGTACGCGGACCCGCCGTTCGGGGCGGCTTCGGCTTCGAGCCTCATGATCGGCAGTTGCCGCTCTGATGAGCCGGTTCTGTACGTCCGGCCGGCTGGTCACCCACTGCCAATCTGCCCGTGGGCCTCGGCTCCGCTCCGGCTGCTGCCTGTGCACGTGCCGCAGGGAAAACCTGCGGTGTTGCTGTGAGAGCTTCCTCTACGGGGACGTACGCGGTGAGCGGGCCCTTTGCCGCACCGGCAATGCGCCACGGACGTCGAGGTCGTCCACGGCTCGCAGATCGTGCTGCCCCGGGCAACGCCGGCACCCTCTTGACTGCCTGGCCACGGCCGGCGCACCCGGGGACCGCATGGCCGCCCCCGGCCGCTCCGCGCGGTGCCGGCGTAACTCTTACCGAAGGAGCGGGCGTTCGGCACTCTTACCAGGGGAGGGGGCCTTCGGCGCCGACGTAGCCGCCGGTCGGCCCGTCCGGGCCCACCTGCGCCATGCGGACTATGATCTCGGCGCCCTCCTCGACGGTCTGCGTGCCCATGTTCCCGTTCAGGTCCGTCGCGGTGTAGCCGGGCTCCACCGCGTTGATCCGCATGTCCGGGAACGCCTTCGCATACTGCACGGTGATCATGTTGACCGCGGCCTTCGACGCCGGATAGGCGACCCCCGGGTAGGCGTACGCCGGGGTGCCGGGAGTAGTGAGGCGGGTCATCGAGGCCAGGCCGCTGCTGACGTTGACCACGACCGGGGCGGCGGACCGCCGCAGCAGCGGCAGGAACGCGTGAGTGACACGCACCACGCCGAAGACGTTCGTCTCGAACAGCGACCGCATCAGGCGGGCTGTGATCTCCGCGGCGCCGGGCACCACGTTCCCCTCGGTGCGCATTTCGATGCCGGCGTTGTTGACCAGCACGTCCAGTCCGCCGTCGGCTTCGATGGTCTTGGCCGCCGCGGCGACGGACGCGTCGTCGGTGACGTCGATGAGGACCATCCGCGCGCCCAGTCGCCCGGCGGCCCGGTGGCCACGTTCGGCGTCCCTGCTGCCGGCGTAGACAGTGTGGCCCGCGGCGATGAGCCGGCGGGCGGTCTCGAAGCCGAGTCCCTTGTTCGCTCCGGTGATCAGTGTTGTCGTCATGCCTCGAGGCTAGGATTTAGAGCATGCTCGAAGTCAAGCCGCAGCCAGTATCCGGGCCCGCCCGCTCCGGCCCCCAACCGGGCATGAGTATCGCCGAGGCCGCCCGCCGCACCGGGGTCAGCGCGCACACCCTGCGCTACTACGAACGCGCCGGCCTGGTCGTCACCGCCGTCGGCCGCACGGCCGGCGGCCGACGGCGCTACCAGCAGCAAGACCTGTACTGGATCACCGTCTGCACTAAGCTGCGGGCCACCGGCATGCCCATCAAGACCATCCGGCGCTACGCCCAGCTCGTATCCGCCGGGCCCGGCAACGAGCAGGAACGACTTGCGCTCATGGAGGCCCACCGCGCCGAGGTGACCGCCAGGCTCGCTGAGGTACAAGAAAACCTCAAGCTCATCGACCACAAGATCAACGTCTACCGAGGCCGGCTCGCGGCCGGCGACGCCGATAGCTATGGGCGCCCAACCTCCTAGCCGGCGCCCGCGCCGTTGGAGCTACGGCGCGCTGCTCGCCGCCGAACGGCGCAACCCCGACTTCCTCGCCCTGCACGACGAGGTGACCAGCGCGCACATCCGCCCGATCGTCCCAGTGGTCGTACTGGCCCAGGCCTGGCGCGGCGGGCCACAGCGCCAGATCTCCCGGGTGCTCAAGGGCTGCGACATCCTCCCCGACGACCAGGCCACCGGCCGCGCCGCCGGCGTCGCCTGCGCGGCCTCCGGCACCGCCGACGTCGTGGATGCCATCGTCATCGCCACCGCCGTCCGCCACCAGGCCCCCGTCGTCACCAGCGACCCCGGCGACCTGACGCACATCGCCGACTCCATCGGCGTCAAAATACGGCTCTACACCACCTGAACAGCGAGCCAGGACCCTCCACATGAGCAGCGCCGGTGTTCCGAATACCTGCCCTCGATCCCCCGTGGCCTGATGCCCTGAAGATCGCGGTACCTGGAGAGCCGCTTCATCGCCCTAGCGCAGCAGGCCAGGCGCGCGCCTGGTCGACGGCACTGCCCCGCCGCCGCTCCCCCTGCCAGAGGCAGACGTCTCCGACATGGAGTACTTCATCGGCATGAAAGAGCGTTCGAAGGCCGCTGCAACCGCTGACACGCGCGGAGTAATCCAGGATCGGCCCGGCGGGGTACTCAGCACAAATTAAGAATTTCTGGCACGTACTCAATCGCCCACGCTCCCGTGGATTGCGCGCAGGGTATCGCCTGTTCGAAGGAACTTTGCCGGTACAAGAATGAAGCATTTGGGTGTAGGGTCGGCCCGGCCGCTGGCCACACGACACCGAGGGGGAACCATGCCGACCGTAATCGCCCACCACAATGTGAAGGACAAGGATCACTGGCTTGCCTCGCCGAGGCGCGAAGAGGTCTTCGGGCCGCTCGGGGTTACCAACATCCGCACCTTCATCGACCCGGAAAACCCCGCCCGGGTGGCCCTGCTTATGGACGTTGCTGACATGGATGCCGTCATGGCCGCGATGTCGACCGAGGCGATGTCCGAAGCGATGACGCATGACGGCGTGCTGCCCGAAACCCTGGTGATCCTCGTCGAGGCGTAGTTCCCCTTTTCTCAGCATCGAAGCGAACAGTTCGCCGGCTTCAGACCGGCCGCGGAGCATGCTCACGCCGCCCAGGCTGCCGTCAGAGCCCGCTGACCGGGTGCCTTCGCAGCCGCCCATCAGGGCGGCTCGGTTACCTTGCCCCGGGAAATCGCGGACCCGGGGCATGGCGGCGCTCCCTGACCATGCGGCTGACAGACCTGACCGTCAGCTGGGAGACGCAGGCCAGAGTCCGCTAGACGACCCACCTGCCGTTGATCTTCTTGGCGTTATCCCGACCGCAGACAAAGGTCCCCCTGAACGCGGACCTTCGCACTTGCAATGTGACTCGGCCAGGGGTCGGCTGGTGGTATCAGCAATAGTGCCCGCCGCGACCCCGGGGGGGGGAGCCATGGATGTTCTGCCGCCGCCCGCCGAACGACTGGCTGGACCAGAGCCGCCTACCGCAGAGGAGATTGCCGCTTACGTGGTAGGGGCGGCGGTGTGGGCTCCTTCGGTGCATAACACCCAGCCATGGTCGGTCAGCGCCAGCGGGCAGGAGATCAGCCTGCTCGCCGACGCCGGCCGACAGCTGATGGTGGCCGATCCCAGCGGCCGCGAGATGATGATCAGCTGCGGCGCCGCGCTGTTCACTGCCCGGCTCGCCCTGCGGTCACTTGGCTACATTCCCCAGACGTACGTGCTGCCCGATCCGGCGCAGCCATTGCTGGTCGCCCGGGTGAGCTGGCAGCGACAGGCGGCTCCCACTCAGTACGAACAGCGGCTCTTCGACCAGGTGCTTCAGCGGCGAACGCATCGCGGCGGCTTCGACCTCCTGCCGGTTTCGCCGGAACTGCTTGCCGCGTTGCGAGAGGGCGCCGCGCGGGACGGGGCCGTGCTGCGCATAGTCACCGACGAGGGAAAACGGGCGGTACTTGCCGCGGTCGTGGAGACGGCCGAGCGCGCGCTGCGGCGCGATAGCGCGCACGTTCGGGAACTGGCCAGCTGGGCCTCACCGCCCGGCAGCGCACGGTGCGACGGGGTGCCGCCCACCGCCTACCCGGCGCGTTATGAGCGCACCCTGCCGCATTTCCCCGGCCGCGACTTCGCCCATGGCAGCGGATGGGGTCTCCCCACGTTCAGCTCGGCAGCGGGGCCGCGGTCCGCTGGCGTTGTTTGCGTCCTGACGACCACCGATGACCGCCCGATGGACTGGGTGAATGCCGGGCAAGCGCTGCAACGGGCGCTGCTGACCAGCGCCATATGCGGGGTGGCGGCAGCACTGCACAGCCAGCCGCTCCAGCTTCCGCGGCTGCGCGAATTCATCCGCACCCAGCTGGGTGACGGTACCTACCCGCAGTTGGTGCTCCGGCTCGGGACAGTCATCCAGATCGCGGTCAGCGTGCGGCGCCCGCCCGCCAGCGTCTTGTCCGCAGGCGACGGCGAACATCTCAGCAGTAGCCATGGATGAAAGACCGGGACGCTAGGTTCGCTGGCAGGAGCTGTCCAAGTCCGAGTGCTTCCAGCTGCTGGCCCGGGAGCATCTGGGCCGGGTGGCTGTCGTGGACGACCGCGGGCCAGTCGTGTGACCTGGGGCGGCTATCCGTTCGACCTGCCGCACGGACCCTGGCCGAGTCCAGGTAGAGCGGATTGCGGGGCGAGACTAAAAGGCGCCCAGAACCGGTAGATCTGCACTGTCGACAGTGGGCGCCGGAAGCGATTGATCAAGGCCGCTGGGGCGTGCTCGATTCAGCGCCATGTTCTCAGGGGCGGCGTTCACTAGCTTCAGTTGCCGCCGCCGGCGCCTGGCGGTGGCTGTGCCCAGGGCATGGCCACCAGCCAACTCGTGTCCACCGGCCAGCCGGTGGCGGTGTCCCAGGGGTTGGAGCCGCCGTTGCTGGCGAGGAATACAACGTTGTTGAAGTTGCGGATGTACCGGCCCGGGAAGTCCACCGACTGGAAGGACGTGCCCTGACCGCTATTGCCGGTCCCCGGGCAGAAGGTCGCGTCCATGGCGAACAGCGAACTGCCGTCGTTGGGCTGCAGGTGGAACTGGAAATTCTGGTGCCGCAGGTAGCTGCCGGGCTTGTTGATCGACTCGAACGAGACGCAGTCCGGGTTGGCCAGGCCGGCCGCTTCCACAAACGTGGCGTCCTGCTTGTCGGTGCTCGAGCTGTCCGCCGTCACCGGCGCGACGACCACAAGGTCGTCGGAGTCGTCGTGCTTGATGTAGCCCGAGTTGCCGCCGGGTGAGGTGGTCTGCAGCGAGACCAGCGGGCCCGGGTCCAGCGTGAAGCCCTTGTTGGCGTCACCTGGCGTGGGGTCGTTGGTGATCGAGAAATCGGCGCAGTTGCTGTCGGTGTCGGTGCCGTCGGGCAGGCGGATGTCGCTCCTCCCGGCGACGGGCGCGGGCGCGAAGCAGCCGCCCTGCCCTGTCCCCGACGCGCCCTGGTAACCCTCGGCGGCCGGTGGGTCGACGATTTCTCCGTAGTTGAGGCTGTCAGCCACCAGGCCCCTCGCGTCGCGCAGCATCATGCTGCCGACGCTCGTGGAGAGGGCGGGGCCCCCGAACCACAGGTCGGGTGCTGGTGATCCCTGGTAGCCGGCGGTCGTGACCGCGGCGTCACGTACCGGGTCGTTGATCGCGTGGCTGTGGCTGAGAGGACTGTCGAGCGCGATGCTGCTGCCCAGCGCCTGCACGGGCTCGTTGCTCGAGTGCGCGAAGCGTGTCGCCGGGCTGAAGGTGATACCGGTGCCCCGGTCGCTGAAGGGAAGGTTGGACGCGTGGTCGAACTTCAGCGGGGCGGTCAGGGTGAGGCCGGTGCCGCCCGTGCCGGAGGTGCCCACCGATGCGACGGTGACGTTCTCGGTCCTGGTTCCGATGTCGAGCCGGATCGTGTCGCCGGCGGTGATGTTACTCGTCGAGGTGACCTTGATGTTGGTCGCGCCAGCGGACGCCGTAGCCGCGAGCCGGGCCTGCGTGCCCGACGTGCCGACGGCGGTCACCGTGGCTGTTTCGAACGTGCGGCCGTAGCCGATGGCCATCTTCTGGCCGACCTTGAAGCCCGACGTGCTCGTGACGGGCACGTTGGTCGAGCCGGCGGGGACTGTGATGGGACCATCGGGCACCGGCTGCCACAGCGGTGTGCTGACGTTCCCGGGGCTGATGATCGTCGCGTTGTGGCCGTTGCCCGACGAGTCCAGCGCGGTTTCACCGGAGTCCTCGTCGAACTTGTACGAGGCAACGTTGCCCGCACCGGGCTGCCCGCTAGCCAGCGTGGCGATCTCGGATGCGGACAGCGCGTGGTCGTAGATCTGGAAGTCGTCCACGGTGGCGCCCAGGAACGGGTCGCCGCTGAACTGCGACCGGCCGATCCAGTTCTGGTTGGTGGCGCCCAGAGCGGCGGGGTTGAGGGTCATGTTGTTGTTGGTCCCCACCGGCTGGCCGTTCACATACAGCGTCCCGGTGGTGCCGGACAGGGTCACGGCCACGTGCGACCAGGTGTTCAGCGGCAGCGTGCCGGGGGCGTTGATCTGCTGCTCCGCACCATTGCCGCTGGTGGTGATGGCGAAACGCATCGGGCCGCCGCCGGCGCTGAGCGTGAGGAACATGTAGTCGTTGGTGCCGGTGCCGAAGTCGAACACCCGCGACCAGGCGGAGTTGGCGGACGGGTTGACCCACGCGGAGATCGTGAAGTCGTGCAGCCCGCTGACGATGCCGTCCGGCAGGTCGACATACTCGCCGTTTCCCGACAGCTGGACGGCGTTGCCGATCTTGCCAGGTACGCGGGGCCCGGTCGCACCAGAGTTGGTGATGTGGGCGATCGTGCGGGTCTCCGCGGCGGAGCCGGTGCCGATCTGGACCTGCTGGCCGGTGGCGAGGCCGGACGTGTTACTGAGGTCGATGGTGGTGTCGCCCGCGCTGGCGGGGGCCGCCAGCCCCGAGTTGGCGAGGCCGAGCAGGTAGAAGCCGTGGCCCGCGAGCTTCGTACCCGCCGGGACGGTCACCGTTGAGAAGATGGGCTGCTGGGCCGGGTGCTCGGTCAGGGTCCAGTGCGACAGGTCGACGGTGCTGTCGCCGGCGTTGTAGAGCTCGATGAACGCGTTGGTCGAGTTGGTACTGGCGCCGGCGCGGAACTCGTTGATCTTGATCGGGCTGACGTTCCGCGCCTTCTCGGCTGTTGTCCCGGATTGCCTGCCTCCGTGTCCCGGGTTCGTCCACGAGGCGTTGCCGATCAGGTCGCCGTTGAAGGCGTCCGGACCCGAGGTGACCCGCAACGTCGCGCTGACGCTCGCACCGGGCGCGACCGGCTGGCCGAACGTCACCGACGTGTCGTGGGTGCCAGGAACGACGGAGGTCCACTGCCTGGGCACGGAGATGCTCAGCTTCACGCCCACCGCGGGCGACCCCGTGGTGTTCGTGAACGTGACGGTGCTGTCCTGCGAGGACCGCGGTGCGAACGTCTGGAGTCCAGGCGGGGTGTCGGTCGCCGAGGCCGGCGTCAGGCTCAGCCGCTGCACGTCGTACTTGGCCGCCACGACGTTGGCCTGAACCTGCTGGTCGGTGGCGTCCGTCGGGAATCCGGCCGTCATCACACCTTCGTAGAAGGTGCCCTGCGCACCGTTGCTGTTGTCGCCGCCGTTGCCCAGGACGATGGCCCCCTGCTTTTGCATTGGGTCATAGCTCGAGTCGACACGCGGCCCGTCGAACATGGTCGACAGGGTGCCCGCCTGCGCGTCGCCGCCCAGCGAGGCCCAGTGGTGCGGCTCGCCCTTGGCCACGGCGGTCACGAACCGCGAGGTGATGTTGGGCAGGTCTGCGCAGAGTTTGGAGGTACTGCCCGGGTTGACGCAACCCACCAGGTTGTTCTCCTGGTCGGTCATGACCCACGGGCCGGGCGGGTTGCCGTGATACCAGGCGGTGGCGTTGCCGAAGTAGGAGGTTTCCATGGTGCCGTTGCCGTCGTCGCGGCTGTCGATCTCGGCGTTGCCGTAGTCGAAGCAGCAGCCGTCGTTGAAGTGATGCCCGTCCAGGACCCAGTACATCCCCTCCGGCTGGTCGCCGACCGCGGTGCCGACCGGGTCGTCGTCGCGCAGGCCCATGCCCGGCTCGATGAAGACGCCATAGGCCTTGTGGCCGCTGATCGTGATCGGCGCCATGTCCGCGACCGGGAGGTTGTTAAAGCCGCCCAGAGCTGGGCCGCTGAATGCGCCGCGGGGCGCCTGGGTGAGGTCATTGTGGTTGGGCGATTGGTCGTAGACCTTGGTGATGACGCAGGTCGTGTCGGCGCAGAACGCGTCCTGCGCGGCCGCGTCGGCGTAGCCGCCCGCATCCGGGAACGGCAACGCGCGGGGCCGGACGACGCCGATGTTCTTGACCGCGTTGTCCGATAGGCGCCTGACCTGGTAGAGCGGGCCGTTGTAGGAGGCGTACAGAGCCCGCGTGGTGCTGTGGGCGGCCACGCAGGGAGTGCCGGCGGCGGCATAGATGTCACAGGGGCCCTGCGGTCTGGGCGGGAGGACCCGCTGCGCCGCGTGCGCCGCCGTGGCCGTAGCGAACGTGACGCCAGTCGGCAAGAGCGCAATCGCCATGGCTGCGGCGACGGTGATAAGACGTGTGCGCCGGGCGGGGAGTCTTAGCATGTCGGAGAGGCTCCTATCGTTCATCTGCTGACTGAGCCGAGCCTGGCTAGGCCGAGAAGCCAGCTGATAGTGCGATCATTTGGCGTAACAGATGTTGTTAGCGCTGATGGATAGGGGTCTCCACCCGGGCGAACGCCCCTGACCGCGCTGAGCAGTCCGGACCACGGCAGATGTGGCCAATCACGTGGAACGAGGATCCCTCTCTGCAAGAACCGGCGTGACCTGACGGCGGGACTGCAGCCCATCGCCGGCGCGCAGCTACGCGTGCAACCAGGCGGCGGCGCTCGCGTCCAGCTCGTACCCGGAGGCCACGCTGGTATTGGTGGCCGCCAGCCGCGCCGTTTCCTGCTCGCTGACCACGTCGGTCGGCCGGTCAAGGTACTGCGTTCCAAGAGCCTGCGTATAGGGCCGAATTGTTAGCGCTAACGTAACGGGCGGCCCCGCGCGCTCCTCCTCGCGTGATCGAGCGTAACCGGCTGCGCATCCCGCCCTCGCGGGTAAAGCAAGCCTCTGTAACTGACCATGCGCTGATCTTGTTAGCGCTCACCTAGACCAGGCTCAACCGCCCCGGGATATCTGTCAAGTGGGCGAGCGCGAACATCTGGTCACGCTAGGACTTCGACGAACTAGGCCAGCGCGGCTTGCAGCCACCGGTCGACATCAGCGACACGACCACGCGGACTCCAACGGTCGCAACCGCGTGCCCATCCGACTGATCACCAGACGAAGCTCGGCCAAGCCCAGCCATTGGCCGATCCGGAACAGAACGCCACAGTGCGTCTCGCGTAACTTCTCAGCCTCAATCCTGTGGATTGGTAGCTGATTCGTTCGGCGCGGTAACGGAGGAAGCGCCTTCCGGTGATCCGACCAGGCCTATCCTCACCTGCCGAGCCAGGCCGTTGCCCTCGGGCGACAGCTTGCTGGTTCCAGCCGCACATATCGTGCACCGCCTTCGACGTGGCGTGACCCGATGTGGCGCGCCCGAGTCGGCAGGGATCTATTGCCATAGGACGCCCGCTGCGCCGGGAACCCTGACCGCGGCAAGGGTTGACCCTGATGCCTTCCGGGATACAGACCAGGGTGCGAATCGGGGCTGATCCTGATCGACGAGGGTATCTGCCTACGGCAGTCTTGAAGCATGAACACAACCGCTGCAGGCACCGGGTCCGCCACCATTACTGACCGGCCCGCAGCCCGCCAGCTGCGCCCGGTCTGCCGACGGCAGGATGCTGGCTGGCGTGGCCAGCGGCATAGCCCACTGTCTGAACGCGGACGTCACGCTGGCTCGCGTCGGCACCGCCGCGCTAGCCCTGTCCACCGCTGCTCGCGTTGGTCCTCTGCACCGCCGCCTGGGTCCTGACCCCGCGGATGGCGAAGACCAGCCGATCGCTGCAGCCTGGATCGCTGGCCGCCAGTACCGCTCCCGCTGACTCCTGACCCGAAACCAGCCTGACCTGAACGGAGAGTGATCACAATGCCCGGGATCATCGCCCTCGCCCTCATCGCTATCGTGACCCTGATCATCCTCAGCTTCACTGTGCACATCCTGTTCTCCCCCTGGCTGCTGGTGGCCATCGGCATCCTGATCTGGATCAAGTTCCGCCCGCGCCGCTCCCACCAGTAACCGCTGGTGCCCGGCAACCGGTGCCCGCTGGGACGGCGACGACTTCGGTGCCCAAGCCGGCGTATTTCCCGGCTGAGCTTGGACTTGGAGATCCCGCTACCCGCGCCGGGAGCCTTGACCCGGTCACCAGTCTTACGGGCGAGGTGCCGTGCAGGTAAGCCTTCCGATCACCGTGAACAGCGATTGATCGACTTGCCCGCCGGCGGCCTGACGAGGCAGAAGACGAGCAGGCACAGCGCCCGCAAGCCCAAGACAGGCAGTCACAACAACCTGTCCGCTGCCGCGGGCGCTCGCGAAGGGTCGAGCAGGTCTACCGGCCCCGCTGCGGGCACCTCGCCGGCGCCCTCGGACCCTGCTGGGAACAACACCTCCTGGCTGCACTGGCGCGATGAGAGCAGCAGACGCCGCAGCCAGCTGATCGCCGCCGCATGGCAGCTGCGGCACACCGGCGCGGTCGTGATCGCCGCCGGGTCACTCCCGGGCGGCAAGAACGTGCCCGGCGCAAATGCATCGAGCGGCTGCTGAGCGAACTCTCCAGCCGGGGAATCGCCAGAGTGGTCTTTGAGCGGCGGCACAAGGAACTGGACGCCCACGACCGCACCATGATCACGGCGCTGCAGCGCCAGCAGTCACTCCCCGCCGTACTGCGCGCCTCGTGGGAACCCGGCGGCCGACGAGCCCCTACTGTGGTTTGCCGACATCGCGGAGCGACTGCTGCGCAGGTGGGCGAACCACCTCGACACGTACCCGACGGAGCGACTCCATTTGGATCTGCTGCGCGGCGCGTCTAGTTGAGGATGGACCAGCCGCGGACTCCTCACCAAGGAAGAGGCCACTGCACGACAAGTCGCCAACCATCCACATCCGTGCCAAGGCTAGGGCCGCGTCAACCAACCTTTGCCCTGTCCTCGATCGGGACTGTGAGGATGTCCTCCTGGTTGTTCGCTTACACCGGTTGGACATCCGGGTAGGCTGCGGCCATGCCGGCGTGGAGGGCGATCGAGCAGGCGGAACCGGAGTTCGCCGGGCGGGTGCGGCGACTGTTCGACGCCGGTCGCCATAAGACAATCGCGACGCTGCGCGCCGACGGCTCGCCACGCGTCTCGGGCATCGAGTGCGAGTTCACGGACGGCGATCTCCGCTTCGGTTCGATGACCGGCGCACGCAAGGGGGCGGACCTCAAGCGGGATCCCCGCTTCGCCCTGCACGGCCCAGCCTTCCACCCTGAGGAAGGCAAGGAGCGCGACTGGCCGGGCGAGGCGAAGATCGCCGGACGAGCCATCCTCGCCCGCCCGGTGGCCACGGACGAGGCGGACGGGCAGATGTTCGTCGCCGACATCACCGAGGTCGTCATCACCGGACTCAACGCCGAAGCCACCAAACTCGTCGTTGAGTCCTGGACGCCTGAGCAAGGACTACGACGGGTCGAGCGGGCCTAGTGCCGTAACGGTCACGTTTGCCGTGTGGTCTTGGGACTGGCCGGGTGAGTGCTGGTCGTCCAGACTGGGCCGGTGGCTGAGCGTGTGCGGCTGCGTGAGATCGATGATGATGAGGGCCGTCGGCTGGTGCGGATCGTGCGCCGTGACAGTGGGTCGGTAGTGACCTGGCGGCGGGCGCAGATGTGCTGTTGTCAGCTCAGGGGATGGACGTGGCTGGGATCGCGAGGGTGGCGTTCACCAGCGAGGACCGGGTCGGCGATGTGATCCGCAACTTCAACGCCGATGGCTTTAGCTCCTTGTATCCGAAGTACAAGGGCGGCCGGCCGCCGAAGTTCACGCTGGGCCAGCGCCAGGCACTGCGCCTCGATCACCTGCATGATCAGGCATTATGTGGCCCGAAGGGCGCAGGTGAGCGAAGCTCACCCACATAATGCCGATGTCCGGATGTGCCTTGAGTACCGATTATGCCGATGAGCGCGAAGGCCCATGGTGACAGTCGGTCAACGCGGGGTGTACGTCTGGCCGGTGATATGCTCGCCCGCTGCGCCTGCGGTGTGCATGACGCCGCGGCGCCACACTGCGCGTG
>OBLW0100002929.1_pt1 | contig 13610 bp, 11 predicted proteins | sample 1520161 | NCBI WGS metagenome assembly OBLW01 (sample SAMEA3539309, study PRJEB22396) | soil metagenome | biome: tundra; feature: field; material: soil | place: USA | collected 2010-05 | depth 0.15 m
TGAGCATGGAGATACCGACCAAGGCGGCAGCGCAAACCGCGCAAATGCCGAGCAGGCCACGCGTGCTCGTCTTCTGCAAAAGTGCGGAGCCGATGAAGCGGCCCACCATCGCGCCACCCCAGTAGAAGGCCACGAAGTTCGCTGCAACCTTCTCCGTCAGGCCGCCAATTTCAGACTGGCTGAAGTAGTTCACCAGGAAGCTTCCGATGGAAACTTCCCCACCCACATAGACAAAAATGCCGATCGCGCCAAAGATCAAATTCGGGTGCCGCCAGATCGAGTCATTCACCTTTTCGCCGACTTTGTGCTGAGCATGTTCGATGGTCGGCAGCTTGAAAATGCCGATCGCCGCCGCGAGCAGGACCAGTGCAATCCCGAGTCCCACATACGGCGTCTTGACCGTCGCTGCTTCATGCAACCGGTATGCCTGCAGAACGTCGGGCGCCATCGCCCGTATTTCATCCATGGCCTTCGGGGCCGAACTTAGAATCAGCAATCCTCCGAAAAATGGCGCCAGAAAAGTACCCAGCGAATTAAACGCCTGCGTCAGATTCAGCCGACTGGAAGCGGTCTCGGATTTCCCCAGCACCGTCACATAAGGATTCGCCGCTACCTGCAGGCAGGTGATCCCCGCAGCGAGCACAATGAGCGCGCCTAGAAACAGAGGGTACGACGGAGCACTTGCCGCCGGCACAAACAGGAACGCACCTAATCCCATGGTGAGCAGACCCACCACCATCGACCGCTGGTAACCAATCCAGTCGATAATCTTGGCCGAAGGGATGGAAAAGATGAAGTACGCTCCAAAAAACGCGAACTGGATCAGCATGATCTTCGCGTAACTAAGGTCGAAAATCGACTTCAGGTGTGGCACCAGAATGTCGTTCAGGCAGGTCAGGAATCCCCACATAAAGAAGAGCGTAGTTACAATGGCGAGCGGCCCTCGATAGGACGTTCGTGGCGCGTCCATAGTCGTTTTGGCTCGAGAGTCTGTACTGATACCGGGTACCATCATTGGACTCCGATCTCCGCTCCACTATCAAAGTAAAACGCCTTTGAGGGTGGCGCTAATGGAAAGGATCGATTAAATCGATGCCCAGAATAGCACGAGTTTGAGCACGCATAGTTGCTTGCGAAGACGCAGTGGTCGCCTAAATTCCGATTGCCCATTTCTACCCTCGAAGCGAATCGTTTGCCTTCTATCTGCCTGAAGCAAATCAACGCTCTCACCTATAGCTATCAAGCAAACTTGGGCGACCGATCACTTTTGGCGTTCGCCGGAATGAAGCTTCTGTATACTTAATTAACTGGTTATTTACATGAAATCTGAGACCTCGACAAAAAAGCGCTTGCGATTAGGACGCACCAGCCCTACAGCAGTTGCACGACCTGTCTCTCGACTGGGAAGTAGGCGGCAGCCAGAGGAGAGCCGCGCGTCGATTCTGGAAGCGGCGGTGGCGGAGTTTGCCGAGCATGGAATCGCAGGGGCTCGCACCGATGCCATCGCGCTAGCGGCGCACGTCAACAAAGCGCTGCTTTATTACTACTTTAAAGACAAAGCTGCACTATATGAGGCAGTCCTCGACCACGTATTCGGAGGATTGCGAACTCGTGTGATGCCAGTTCTACAGAGCGATCTTCCTCCGCGGCAAAAATTACTGGGATATCTTGGGACGTACTTCGATTACATCGCAGCCAACCCGCAATTTCCAAGCGTAGTGCAGTCGCAATGGATGCGATTGGGTGTAGATAGTACGCGCATGCAGCGGGTGGCAAAGGAATACTTCCATCCTATTTTTGAGAAATTGGCCAAGTTGCTGCGGGAGGGGATCGCTTCCGGCGATTTCCGGCCAGTCAACCCAATGGATTTCTTGCCCTCAATGGCGGCCATAATCGTGTTTTATTTCACCTCAGCTCCGCTGATGAAAACGCTGATGAAAACAGACCCGCTATCGCCAAAGCGTATTCGGGAAAGGCGTGCATTTGTGTTGGATTTTATTTCTGCGGCGTTATTCGTTTGTTGATGCCAAGTCGTAAGGCGCCGTCGCTAAGGCAAGGAGATCTGCTGTGAATGCTCGTAATAAATTTTTGATTGTTTTGACAGTCATTCTGGTAATTGCCTCGGTCTACTACATTTTTTCGACTCCGCGAGGCAACGACTTAGTGTTGGTGGGAACGGTAGACGCAAATCAAATCGTGGTGAGCCCACAGATTCAAGGGAGAATTCTGAAGTTGCTGGTCGAAGAGGGGACCCAGGTTAAGCTGGGCGATTTAATTGCTTTACTCGATCCTTCCGAGTTGGAAGCGGCAGAGCGTGCGGCGGCCGCGACGATTTCAAGTATGCGATCGCAAATGAACGCGAACGAATACACGCGACAGTCTTCCGCTGGATCGACTTCCAGCGATGTCGTAAACTCTCAGGCGAAGATGGCCTCCGCGCGGGCTCAGTTGGCCCAAGCGGAAGCGATGCTCACGCGAGTCGAAAGCGACAGCCGCCGGACAATCGGACTGGCGCAAGCGGGAGTGGCATCCGATCAGGACCGCGTACAGGCGGAGATGAATCTGAAGGCGCAGGAAGCAAGCGTACAGTCGTTGAAAGACCAGGTGTCGGCTGCACAGGCAGATCTTAATGCTGCGATGGCGCGGACGAACCAGGCGACGGCGGCGAGAAGCACAGTGGAATCGACTCGCGCTCAGGTGCAAAATGCGGTAGCCCAGATGAGGGAAGCTGAAGTGCGATTGGGGTACACGAAGATCTATGCTCCGGTCACGGGAACGGTGCTCGTGCGTGCCGCGCGTGAAGGAGAAGTAGTGAACGCTGGCCAAGCCATCGTGACCGTAGTCGATTTCAGCGACACATGGGTATTCGCGGCAATCCCCGAGACGGACGCGGATCATATCGGCATCGGAGACACGCTACGGGTGCGGCTTCCCGGAGGGACCATGGTCCAAGGGAAGGTTTTTTATAAGGCCGCCGAAGCAGATTTCGCGACGCAACGAGATGTGGGCCGACGGAAGCGGGATATAAGAACTATTGCGTTGAAGGTGCGGCTGGACAATCCGAAAGGCGCGTATGTGCCCGGGATGACGGCCGAGGTGCTTGTGAGTCCTGAGCAATTGAAAGGGACCGGCTAACCTATTGGGCTCAAGAATTCGGACCAACCCCAACTCAGTTAAGGATTGGGCCGAGATCTTAGCTTCGTTTGTACTGGAAGATTAAGAGGATGGAATTGAATAAGCCAAATGGCGCAGAAACTATCGCGTCGGAACTGAATCTGCGAGGCGCGGTTGCGGCGGATGCTCCCAATGCGATTGAAGTCGAACACATCGTCAAGCGATATGGCGATTTCACCGCCGTAGACGACGTTTCGTTCGCGGTTAAAGAGGGAGAGATTTTCGGATTGCTGGGCCCTAATGGAGCTGGAAAATCCACGTTGATCCGGATGATGACAACCCTGATTCCGATTTCGGGCGGCGTGGCGCGAGTCGGAGGCCACGACGTCGCCCAAGACCCCGGATCAGTACGTCGAACGATCGGGGTGATTCCGCAGGCGCTAACGAGCGATCTCGATTTGACCGTCGAAGAAAATCTGAATATTTACGCCAAACTATATGATGTTCCGACGAAGACTCGCAAAGAAGCGATCGCAGAATTGCTGGAAACAGTCGACCTGACAAAATGGCGGGGAGCGCAGACAAAAACTCTATCGGGCGGCATGCGCCGACGCTTAGAGATTGCTCGCGGTCTTGTTCACAGCCCCAGGATTTTCTTTCTCGATGAACCGACCACCGGACTTGATCCCGTCTCACGCGTCGCAGTTTGGGAGATGCTGACCAACATCAAGGCGAAGCGCAAGCTCACGATCTTGATCACCACCCATTACATGGATGAAGCCGATCGCCTCTGCAACCGGATTGCAATCGTTGATCACGGAAAACTGGTGGCGCTCGATACTCCCGAGGCACTGAAAGCCAGCGTGCCTGGTTCAAATGTGATTGAAGCGCACTTTGAACATCCTCCGACCGATTGGGAGGAACGACTGCGAGCCTTGCCAGGCGTGACCTCAGTACAGAATGAGAGTGCAGGAATGTTTCGCGTACTAACTGCGAACGGTTCGGGCACGACTACCGATCTAGTGGAGATGTCGGTGGTGGCGGGTGCCGCGCTGAAAACACTCACGGTGCAAAATACGACGTTGGACGATGTTTTTGTTTATTACACCGGGCGTCAGTTGCGCGATGAACTGGTCAAGGCGCATGCCTACACGATGCCGCAGAGTCCGGGGCTGCGACCATGAACCGGATGATGGCAATTATCGAGCGCGAAATGCGCAAATTCTTCCGGTCTCCGGCGCTGATGATGGCGTCGATGGTCATGCCGCTGGTGCAACTGATCGTGCTGGGCAACGCGTTTGGAGGAAAGATTCGCGATGCCAAGATGGGAGTCGTAGATGAAGATCACGGGACACAGGCCGTTCGCATCAGGGAGGCCTTTGATGCCGTCCACGCTAATATGCGGACGTTCATCCCGGTCGCTTATGACAACGAGGTGCAAGCACGAGAAGACGTGCGCAACGGAAAAATTCAAGGCGCAGTAATCATTCCAGCGCAGTATTCAAAGATGGTGTACGAAAAGAACCATCCTCGAATCGCGCTCGTGGTGGATAACAGCGACAACTTCATGAGTTCTACGCTCGAGAGCGAGATGACATCGGTCACGGAAGCGCTGAACCAGCCGGATGTGTCACCGAGGTTGTTACAGCAGACTGCGCTCGAAGTGGTCGAACTGTATCCATATATCGAGTACATGAAATACCTACTGCCCGGATCAATCACGCTGGCAATGTTCGTGTCGGTGATGATTGGCGGCGGAATGCTCTACATTGACGACAAGGCGCGTGGTGTCCACGAGGGATATCTCGTAACTCCAATTACGAAGACCGAACTGGTGCTGGGTTTAAATGGAGCCGGTGCCATCAAGGCCGTCATGACCGGCGTGGTAATTACATTGATCGGTTCGCTGCTTGCCGGGGTGGGAACGATATTCAACGTGGGAACCATAATCGGTCTGGTCGCGATGATCACGCTGACATCGCTAGCGTTTAACACCATGATGTTTCTGTTAATGGTGCGAATCGAAGATCCGCTGGTTCCGCGCGCGTTGTTCGGCATCTTGAATACGCTGCTGTTCTTCCCCAGCGGGTCGATCTATCCCATCGAAGCGTTTCCAGCATGGTTGCGCGCAATCGCCAGGGTCGATCCGTTTACTTACGCCGTACATGGTTTTAAATCGCTGCTGCTGAAAGAAACCGGACTAGCGGCAATTGTTCCAGACATGATCTATCTGTCGATATTTGCGGCGGTAACGCTGGCGGCTGCAGTGCCGCTGTTTAAGCGAACCTTATAGCGAATATCAAGGCCCTGCGTCGAAGAAAGCCTAGGGGTATTGCGGTGCTGTAAACGTCCGTTCAGGTAGAGCGAAAGGGACTGGCCGCGGAGTCTCGGCGGGCAGACGGAAGATTAGATTGGTCGAGATTGGCCGCGCTTTGGGATGGAGCTTGAAACGGGATTCAGAACGGGCATCGTGATTGACATCAAGACGCAGCCAGATAAAACGACCAATGCGGCTGAGGCGAACCTGCTCCGGGCTAAGGCGAGACGTATAACTCGAGGCGATGCGCGCCATTTCCGCGAGGTCGTTGATGGGTCCAAATTCCACGTCGCTCGGTCGAGTTACCTGGCGCATGATTTCGAGTTGACGAGCGATGCTTTTTCGTCCAGCGACGCAAGGCTGAGTTCGGCAGTTGAGAATTTTCTCGATCGCATAGAGAGCGGCGTGATCAACGCGTTCGCCAAAAGCGAGGTAAAGCGTGCTCGTCGACGCAACATAGTTAAGAGGCAACATCTGAAATGCTTCAAGAATAGGAAGCGGAATGTCGCCCGGTGACTGTACCGTGGAAGGATCGAAGGAAGAAGCGACAGGACATCCCCACTGTAACGCGAGGGCAGTAGTAACTTCTTGTTCGGTCGCAAAGCCGAGCTTTTCGATCCACTCTCCAATTTTCCCGTAACGATGCAAACGCACGCGCCAACGGATGTTCCGGATCTCGCGCCGTATCTCGTGGAATTGGAAAATTGGTGGACATGAAGATTTCATTGCAACAACGATGCCAGCCCGGCATAAATTGCCTTAGAACGCTCTTATGCCGAATACTGATGAAGACGACCTATTGCCCATGTTTGGTGCCTACGCCGCCCTCTCTCGACAGCGGGAGACAATGCCGGCGATCCGCCTTACAGCTATAAACGTTTGAGCGCAGCCCTAGAATGAATGGCGAGTATTCGAATCTCCGAGAAGTAAATGCTCGGGACGAATGACGGTCTGGCCTTCGCAGAGAATCAATGCACGTTCAATCACGTTCTGCAGTTCGCGAATATTACCGGCCCACGGATGGCTTTTCATCAACTGCAGCGCCGCAACTGAGAACTGCGGCGGGGGCAAGGGAGAGGCGAATTTCTCCAGAAAATGCCCCGCCAGTTGCACGATATCTCCGCCGCGGTCGCGCAAGGGCGGGATCTCAATCGGAAAGGCGGACAGTCGGTAATAGAGATCGTCGCGAAATTTCCCCTCGCGCACGAGCGACAGCAGATGCGCATTTGTGGCGGAGACGATTCGCGCATCGACCCGCACCACCTCCGCACTGCCCAGGCGTTGGAGTTCTTTCTGCTCCAGAAATCGCAGTAGCTTAGGCTGCAAGCTCAGCGGCATCTCTCCGATTTCATCGAGAAAAAGCGTGCCACCCTCGGCCGACTGGATTCTTCCCGCATAGGCCTTCATTGCGCCGGTGAATGCTCCGCGCGCGTAGCCGAAGAGTTCCGCTTCTAACAGTGTTTCGGGAATGGCGGCACAGTTGACGACTGCGAAAGTGGCTGAGGCACGCGGGCTCAGTTCATGAATGGCTCGGGCTAGAATCTCTTTGCCACTGCCGGTCGGGCCTGTAATTAAAACCGTTGTATTGCGGTGCGCCAGCAAACGCGCAAGCCGATAGACAGGTTGCATGACGCGCGAATTGCCGATCATTCCCGGCAGCACAGACTCGCTTAAGGATTGAGGACCACGAGGAGCATCTTGCATTGCCGTATCGGTCGCCGAGTGTCGATCTTCCAGATCAGCAACGACCTCTGGCCCTACACAATGCGCCGTCAGTTCGCCGTCGATCGCTGAAGCGCGGATCGCTGAATCAAAAGACAATGTTGATTCTGTCTGAGTAAAGGTAGATATCTCAAGGTTCGTATCGGGTTTTGCATCCGATTCTGAATCCAGCAAAACGACTTCGATTTCAGGAAACCGCCGGCGAACCGTGGCGCTTAACTCTTCAGCGTCAAGATCGGGCAATCGACGATCGAGAAACAGAACTTGCCAGCAGCCTTTTTCCAAGTGAACTAGCGCTTCGGCTCCGCCTTCTGCTTGTTCGCAGCGGCGGACTGGGGAACGTAGACTTTCGAGCACGCGCTGACGTACGACGTTACTCGGACTAGCAACCAAAACATGTTCAGCATAGTTCGGAGGCATCGGCAAACTTGTCATACCGATGATTTGAAATGGTTGTCGTTAAAAGGAGATTAGGTCGATGTTAGAAGACTCTAGGAAACGAAAACTACGGTGTACTGCAGGAGGAAAATTTTGCTTTACAAGCGTGCGGTCGAAGATTGTGAGAGCATTTTCTGCCGTTCGATGTTCGATGTGTCGATAGTCACGGCGGGCATTCGTCAACCAGCACGCGCTCTGTGCGGCTCCAACTTATTGCTTTCTTATTTAGTTAGTGAGGTCATTTTTCGACCAGAACTAACTCGCCGTTTTCGACCTTTATGTCTTTGACGTTTTCCGGAAGCTTCAGCTGATCGCGTTGTTCGGCGAGTTTTTTCTGGAGCACTCCATTGACCAGCGATGCGGGCACCGAGAGGTCGCCTACTTTTACCTCGGTAGCGTCGAAGGTGGCGTAGCCATCTTTCGAACCCAGATGGCCGGCGAGAGTTAGATAAACGTCTTTACCCGCAATCTGCGTAAGAAATTGACCGCGAACAATATCGCCATCCATGGAGACCTGGTAATCCTTGACATTGGGAACTGCTCCGGGAAACTCGGCCGCCGGCGCTATAGAAGAAGGATTCGCGGAAGGATTGGCCGTCGACGCTGCTGGCAACATGCCGGTGGCTTCAGCGAGCGCGGCCGAAAGTTCTCCCGAGTTGATGCGGACTTCGTTCTCTCCTTGGCCGCTCCCTTTCGCCTGAGCTAGTTGGTTCACCTTGTCTTGAAACGATTGCGCATTGGCGGCAGTCGCTGCCGGCGGAAGCGCGGGCGCAACCGGCGCGGGGCGCTTGAGGACGAGGAATAGCGTCAAAATTGAGATGGCCAGCGTTGCGAAACTGATGATGCGTTGTAGCTTCACCAAACACCTCCGCCACTTCATCGTACGCTCGTGAACGGTGCGGCTTCACGTGACGGAGGTACTATCGCTGAGGGGAACTAGCGTTGCGGGCGGCTTCTCGCTTCGATGGACTTAATCAGGTCCAGCCCCTTCATTCCACGATGGCCAACACATCGCCTGGATTCACGGCCGCTCCCGGAGTCGCGGATATTTTCTTTACGACGCCCTTCTTGGGCGATTTGATTTCGTTCTGCATTTTCATCGCTTCAACTACGAGAATGCCTTGTCCGGCTTCGATCTCGGAATTCTCCTCGACCAACAGGCGCACCACGCGGCCGGGCATTGGCGCGAGAATCTTCTTCGGACCTTTTTCATCTCCGGCGGTCTTTTGGCGAGACTGCAGCGAGCGGGGGTCACGTAACTCGACGGCAAAGCGACTGCTGCCGACCCACATGTGGAGATCGGTTGCAGTCTGCTCGCGCTTAATTTCGTAGGCGTGTCCATCGACTAGCAAAGACAAAACATCGCGCCGTGGAATGACCGCGTCGATGTGAACCTCTTGTCCATCGAAGCGACATGCCCAGCCTTCGCCTGACTTTTCAAGTTCGAGCCGATGCGTCTGTGGTCCAGTTTTGGCTCCGTCTTTGGCGCCATCTGTTCCGCCAACTGTGATTTCGTAAACCATAAGATGTGATCGCTATTCTTTGACAGTTCAGCGCAGCGTTTCTGCGCGTCCCTGATTCTTCCAGTTCGATGACGCTACGCCGGTGACGCTACTGTTTCCGTTTTTGTTCGCGGGCGACGCGGGATCCAGGACAGCAAACATTCCCGCGGCAATCGCCGCAATTTTCTCGAGTCCTTTGATTTCAGGCTTCGGCGCTAGAGATGCTACGGCAGGATTCGCTTTTGCGAGCAAGCGATCGAGGTATCCGGTGTCGAGTCGCCCAGCTTGAAAATCGGCGTCGCCTAAAATTCGTTGGAACAGCGAAATATTGGTCTTAATTCCGGCGACGAAATATTCGTAGAGCGCTCGTTCGAGACGCATGATGGCCTGCGGACGATCGCTGGCATATCCGATCAACTTGGCGAGCAGCGGGTCGTAATCCATCGGGACATTCCAGCCTTCGTACATTCCGCTGTCGCGGCGGATGCCCGGCCCAGAAGGCTGCAGCAGCACTGTGATCTTGCCGGGGCTCGGGAAATAATTGTTGTCCGGATCTTCCGCGTAGATACGGCATTCGATCGCGTGTCCGCGGATGGTCACGTCCGATTGCTTGAAGGGCAGCTTCTCGCCAGCTGCGATACGAATCTGCAGATGCACGAGATCAAGTCCCGTTGTCAATTCGGTGACTGGATGCTCGACTTGCAGGCGCGTGTTCATCTCGAGGAAGAAAAAATTCTTTTGCTGATCGACTAAAAATTCGACCGTCCCTGCATTTGTGTAATTGGCAGCCTGCGCGACTTTGACTGCCACTTCACCCATTCGCCGACGCATATCGGGATCGACGATTGGTGATGGCGCTTCTTCTAGAACTTTCTGGTGGCGTCGTTGTATGGAGCACTCGCGCTCGCCGAGCCAGACCGTATTGCCGTGCTCGTCGGCCAGCACTTGCATCTCGATGTGGCGCGGATTGATGATGGCTTTCTCGATATAAACTTCGCTGTCTCCGAAAGAACGTTGTGCTTCGCTCTGCGCCGACTCTAGGGCCGAACGAAGTTCTTGGCGCGTGTGGACGAGGCGCATGCCTTTGCCACCGCCGCCGGCTGCGGCTTTCAACATCACGGGATATCCGACTCGCTCGGCGACTTCTTCTCCTTCTTCGGCAGAGGAGAGGCCGCGCGATGTTCCGGGAACGAAGGGCACTCCGGCTTTTTCCATGTGCTGTCGGGCGCTTGTCTTTGAGCCCATCATTTGCATGGAGTGGGGAGTGGGGCCGATAAATTTAACGCCCGCATCGGCACAGGCCTGCGCGAACTTCGCATTCTCCGACAAAAAGCCGTAACCCGGGTGAATTGCTTCGGCGCCGGAGCGGTGGGCGACGTCGAGAATTTTGTCCATCCGAAGATACGACTCGGAAGCTGGAGCGGGACCGATGGGGTAAGCTTCGTCGGACTTGCGAACGTGAAGCGCGGCGCGGTCAACGTCGGAATAGACGACCACGGTCGCGATTCCCATTTCGCGGCAGGCGCGGATGATGCGGACCGCGATCTCTCCCCGATTGGCGATCAGAATTTTTTTGAACATGTTGGATTCGTGCGAGAGAAGGTCGCCGTGCCGCACTGATTTTACCTGCGGCAGCGGGGATGTGCATGACGCAAATCACAGGCGTTTGTGATTTAGGCGGAGGACTCAGGTTTCAGCCATCAGCCATCAGTTTTCAGCGAAGCCGACCTCTTCTGTCAGGGATGCTCCCGGTCTGTACCGGAATGGGGTATCCCCTCCGCCCTTCCCCAGACATAGAATCATCGAGTTAGCGGCTAAAACGATTAAAATCGATGATTCTAAAGGTGCAGAAGTCATATTCTTCTAAGATAACGACTTAGCTCGTTCTACTTTTGGAACGTTTCGTCCATGAAAAAAGGTGCGGAGGAGATCCGCACCTTTCTTTACCCTATAACTCTATTATATCAATTCCTAACTGGTCGCCGGACATTTCTCCAGTCTTTATATTCTTAGCTAACTCATCGACTTGCGAGGAAAAGCGTTGTTGGGGGGCTTGACACGATTTTGTGGCGTCGAAATTTGATTTACGGATAAAGTAGCCGCGCGCTGCGACTCTAGTTGTCAAAGAACCGCCAAAATCCGTCGCTGGGAACGGGACACACTTCTGCCTTGGCTGATCAGGTTTCATTTTTCAGCATCGCGAGGGTTGTGTATGTGATGGCGCTCACTCGCTGGATGTGATGAAGGAGGAGTGGCCCACCCGCGATACCAGATCATTAACACTGTGGCTGGCGAGAACGGCCGACGCCCCACCCCACTGAAATGAAAAGGGTGCGGAGTCTCCGCACCCTTGATTAGTTTTTTACCTGTAGCTCGAGTGTGGGGGCGATCGCCAAACCCTCGTCCAACTTACTGCTTCTGATCCATGACAATGCCACCTGGGCCGGCCTGCTTTTCTGCTTTGGCTTTTTTGGTGGCCATGGTTTTGTCGACCCACTCGTCGGCGGTCTTCAAATCAGAGGCACGCGCGGACGGATCAGCACACTCGATATCGGCTCGTTCCCGATACATGAGGTTCATGTAGGCCATGGCATCGTCGTAGTCGGGGCGGAGTTGCAGAGCCTTGTTCAGATTGTCGATGCCTTCCTGAACGTTGGCGTCGTTTTTCTCCTTTATCGTGGCGCAAACTTTCTTGTCTTTGGCCGGCAAGGAGTCATCTGGCTTCATGCCAAGTTTGGCACGCTCTTCCTGGCGAGGGACGTAGGTTTGGGTCCAGTCGATGACGGCGACAGAATAATACGGCTCGGGATCATTCGGATCGGCTTCGGAGGCTTTCTTGTAATACTCCTTGGCCAAATCGAATTTCTTTTGCTGCAGATCAAGGTAGGCGATGCCCTTGATGCTATTGATGTTCTTAGGATCGACGCTAAGCACTTGCTTGTATTCGTCGATTGCCTGGTCGGCGTAGTGGATATTATCCGGAGCATCGGCGCCCGGGATATATTGCTGGGCATACGCGGTGGCCAGATACAAGCGAGCGTTAATCAGCGTGGGGTCGAGGGCAACGGCCTGCTGGAAATGGTCAATCGCCGATTCGAACTTGGAGTTCTTATAGGCCTGCACGCCCTTATTCAGATGGTCTCGCGCCTTGAGTTTACTGCAACCGGTGCTGGCGATCAGGGCTAGTGCGGCCGCGAGTAGTACGAGCAGCCTTCGAGTATTTTTCATTGCTTTATGAATCTCCCTTGTTGCGGAGTGTCAGACTAACAACTTTATACGGTTCAGCGGCACGAGTAAAAGAGGCTGCGGGAAAAAGCCTTCCGCAGCGAAAAGTGCGACCTCAGCGCCTAAAGGCGCGATCAAAACAACGCGTTTACCGCAGCGCTGAAGCGCTGCGCCACCCGAAAGCAGGGACAAAATCGAGTTTTTCCGCAACCTCTAAAACTCGTGCCCTTCCCGAAAGTGCCTTGCCGAAACTCTTCCAGCGCGCGCCAGCGGGGTACGGGGCAAAGCCCCGTCGCCACACGAACTCTAACCACCTGCTTCAATTTTCGCGGTGATCAGTCCGACCTTGTCGACGCCGGCCGAATGCGCGATATCAATGACGCTGGCCACGTCCGCGAAGGGAACATTGTCGTCACCCTTCACGAACATAACTTTTTCGGCGCGCGTCTTGAAGATGTCTTCCAACCGGCCTTGCAGCGTTTCCCAGGTAGCTTCATCCTGATTGATCTTGAGTCCGGGAGGATTGCCCGCGCCGTGATCGATCAATTGAACAACAATCGTGCGATCCGGTGTTGGCGGCGGCTGCTTCTGATCCTTCGGCGGCGGCTGCGGGACTAATGCCTCCAAACCTTTTGGCGTCAGTGGCGTGATCACCATGAAAATGATGAGCAGCACCAGCAGCACGTCAATGAGCGGCGTGACGTTCATGTTCGCGCTCTGGCCCCCTTTGGAGCCCATTGCCATAGCCATAATCGATCTCCTGTACCGCTACCGCTAAATCTGCTCGTTAGCTCAAACTGCTACTTCGAACTGCTCATTCAAACCGCTATTGGCCGCCTGTCGGAGCGGGAGTTGGCGTGGTCGGCGTCGTGCCTGACGGAGGAGGAGTAACAACTCCCGTCTTGCGTTGATCGGTCAGCAGACCGAGTTGATCGACCCCAGCGGCGCGAACGTTGTCAACGACTTCGACTACCCATCCGAACTTGGCGCGCATATCGGCTTTCAGAAATACACGCTTGTCGGTACGGTTCGTGAGCTTGTCTTTAATCTTCTGCGTCAGATCATCGGGTTTAATAAGGTCGTTGCCAAAGAAGACTTTGTCATCGCGTGTGACCGCGACCAACAGGGCGTCTTCTTTATCGGCGTCGTGCATGTCTTCGGGATTATTAACCTTGGCCATGTCGACGGGAACGCCGTGCTGCAACATGGGCGTGACCACCATAAAGATGATCAGCAGCACCAGCATCACGTCGACCATCGGCGTGACGTTGATGTCGGAGCTTACATTCGCC
>OBLW0100002931.1_pt1 | contig 13596 bp, 10 predicted proteins | sample 1520161 | NCBI WGS metagenome assembly OBLW01 (sample SAMEA3539309, study PRJEB22396) | soil metagenome | biome: tundra; feature: field; material: soil | place: USA | collected 2010-05 | depth 0.15 m
TCCATCGGCCTCTTGTTTGGCGACGAGATGAGCCGCGCCGAGGTGCGCCACGCCCACCGCGCCCTGGAAATGCTCTCGACAGAAACCGGCGGCATGGCCTTCTTTCCCAAATCCATCGAGCAGATCGACCAGATCGCCGCCGAGGTCGCACGCGATATTCGCAACCAGTACACGCTCGGCTACCACTCCACCAAGCCCACCACGGAACCGGGCTTCCGCCGCGTGCAGGTAACCGCCGAAGCCAAAGGCATGGGCAAGCTCAACGTCCGCACACGCACCGGGTACTTCCCCGTCGTCCGCGTCGCCAAACAGCCCGCCGCTGAGAAGAAGTAAGCAGGGTCACCGAGCAAATGCGGCTATCAAGACAAACCGGACCCTGTTACGGATTCACGAGATGGACATTGGCCGATTCCATAGCCTTTAGAAGCGCCTTATCTTTCGTTGCGATCGGAGCGCAGCTTCGCAATGCCAAGTCCAGGTAAGCCGCATCGTAGACCGTGAGCCCATGCTGCAACGCCAACTGGGTCAGTCTTAGCGCGGATTCAGGAACTATTTCATCGATGCGAAGATTGAGATCTGCCACGGTTTCCAGAGCGTATTGAATACGTTCTGGGGGAATCCGGCCCCTGCGTTGGGCCACGAGCAGAACATTTGCAATTTCGTAAATCCAAAGCGAAGGAACCAGAATCTCGCGCTGGCCCAATGCCATGAAAACCGAAATACTGTACTGACGGTCCTGTTCGTCGGTCAAGTACCAGTTCATCGCCAACGAGGCGTCAATGATCCATGGCGTCACAACCGTCGGCCCTCATCGATCACTTCTTGGAAAGTCACGCCGGTTAGCCGGATGGGATTGTCGGTTATGAACGCGCGCGTGCGCTCGATGGCCTGGCGGTGCCTCTTCCAGCGTTCCGGCTCGGCTTCGTCGCCTTGTGTGCGAATTCCGCGCTGAATGATCTCGTCGACCGACTGGAATCGGCCGCTGGCAATCTCTTGCTCAACCAATCGTTCGGTTTCGGGCTGTAGTTGGATGGGCATGGGTTTGCCTCCGTGTCTCCTAGTATCGCGCAATTCGCGCCGCGAGGCTATTCCGGCTTTCCGGGCAGCGGTGTGCGGCGAAGCGTGCGCAAAGACCATACCCGCTGCGATAAGCGCCCCCTGGGACCACGATAAGATCAGCCGCTACCTTCCAGCCGCAGGAAGCGCGCTCAGCGGAATCTCCAGTGTGCCAGCCTTGCGCGACGAGGTATCGTAGATGCCGGTGCGCAGATAAACCTCGCCGGGAGGCACGTCCATCTCCCAATGGAAGGCGATGCCCGACTTTTGGGCAGTTGCATATTGGTCGGGCCGTATGACAAGGGCAAGAAAGTGGACCATCCAATTCAAAGGCTTGCCGTCGTTGCTATAAGCAATCTGCTCCACTTCGATTTTGCCTCGGCGCACGCCATCCGGCCCCAGGGCGAGGGCGAGACCATCTGTCGCCAGCGTGAAATCGGCGCCATAGCGCGTAAACGGCGCCTTCAGCGCGGAGTTATCGCCGGCGCGCGCCGCATCGGCTGTGGGCTGGGGATGGACGGGTACGACGTGCGCCTGGTAGCGAAGCTCGGTAAAGTTAGGCATCCCGCGATCCATCAGAGGGCGCAGCGGGTCTTTCAACTTCACCGCTTCCGCCATCTTCACTTCCTTGTCGGTGTCCTCGGAGTAACCGCGGCGATAGGCCAGGCTGTACTTGCCGGAAACGAGTTTGACCTCGATCTTATGCTCCTTGCCTTTTTCACTCGGTTTCGCAGGCGTATAGGCAACCGTGTAGTAACGCGCGCCGTTGTCGATGTCTTCCGCCAGCGTCTCTTTCAGGCCGTTCTGGTTATAGGTCGCCTTGCCTCCTGTGTCCCTGGCCAGTTGCTCCATGGCAAGATGATTCGAATTGCGGATTCTGGCCTCTTCCGCCAGGGCGTAGGACGCCGCATGGTTGAATGGCACACCGGGAGGTGCGGGAGGCCTGATGTTTTCACTATTGTAGGTCGAGTCTGCAAGCAATCCGCCCGCTTCGATCGGATAGAGCGAGACCTGCGCGTTGTTGAGTGAATTGATGGTGCTCTTGATCCTGTCGTAGTAAGGGCAATCATCGGTGTCTTTGGCAAACATGCACAGCGGGATGGAACTCGTAAACCAGATGAGGTTCTTTCGTCCGGGAAGGCCGGCCAGATAGCCGGCAATCGCCTGGAGTGCGTCAAGCGTCATATCCACGCTCTGGTTGCGGTCGGAGGCTTTCATTTGGTCTTGGAAATCCTGAATCGCGGAGAGTTCCTGAACGGCGGAAGTGATCGAGGCGATCTGCGATGCCTCGGCCGGGCCGTGGAGCAGTGCCGAGCGCTCCGGATTGGCCGCGCTGTGGGCGATAGCGGCAAGCAGGACCGAGGAGTCTTCCGTAAATCCCTGCACAATGCGCAGCCGGCCGCCCAGCAGGAAGACGGCGATGCGTGTGCCGGGGGGAATGGTGGCGAGATACTTGATCATTTGCTTGTGTACGTAGATTTGGTCCGCTATGGGCGTGTTCAGCGCATCCATCAGGAGGACATTCACTGAATCGGCCGGCAGCGCCCGCGGAACATTGGTGAAAGTGCCGGGCGGCAGCGGCTGCGGCTCGACCGGCGCGGCGGGGGGGGGGGCTCCCGCGTGCTCCTCAAAAAATGTGACAGTTTGCGGCTTGCCATCCTCGAAGACCTGGAAGTTCTGCCCTGGGATGCCGGTGACAGCCTTGCCGCTCTTGTCTGTGACCACCACATCGATCACCACGCTCCGGGCAGTCACATGGAGAGTAGCGACAGAGCTTTCAGAGTCCGGCGTTGCGGCAGTCTGCGCAGAGATTTGGCCGGCAAAAGAGGCGGAAAGAGCAACACAAAGCGATAACGAACGGCGGCGCGGCACAGGCTCATCTCCCACGCAAAATCATACTCTCAGTTAAGAGCCTGCCCCCGCGCTCCGCTCAGCAGGATGACAGCCATTGGGACAGGGTAGCGGACCGGCTCCGGACAGGATTCAGCTCGCTATGCCCCCTCTGCGATAAGCTGGAAGTCAGGAGATGATGCGCGAAAGATGACTACTTCCTCATACAGATACTCGACCCTTGCCGTTCATGCCGGGCAGCATCCCGACCCGCAGACAGGCGCCGTGAACGTGCCTGTGTACCTTTCCTCGACCTTTCAGTTGACCGGCATCGGCACAGACCGGGGCTGGGACTACTCGCGCGCCGGCAACCCCACCCGCGACCGCCTGGAAGAGGCGCTAGCTGTGCTCGAGGGCGGCCACAGCGCTCATGCCTTCACCACCGGCATGGCGGCCATCTCCGCGCTGGTGGCCATGCTGCGCGCGGGCGACCACCTCATCTGCTCCAAGGATGTGTACGCCGGCACGGTGCGCCTGCTCGACCAGATCGTCTCTGGCTACGGCATCGCCATCGAGTATGTGGATACCAGCAATCTTGCTGCTGTCGAGGCGGCCATCCGCCCCGCCACCAAGCTGATTCACATCGAGACCCCCAGCAATCCGCTGATGGTGCTTACCGATATTGCCGCCGTCAGCCGCATCGCCCACGCCCATGGCATCGAAGTTAGCGTGGATAACACCTTTCTTTCGCCGGTCCTCCAGAGTCCGCTGGCCCTGGGCGCGGATATCGTCATGCACTCCACCACCAAGTACCTCAACGGCCACTCCGACGGACTGGGCGGCGCGCTCATCGGCTCCAAGCCCGAGCACAAGGAGCGCTTTCTGCTCGTTCAAAAGGCCGCTGGCGGCGTTCTATCCCCCTTCGAGTGCTTCCTCGTGCTGCGCGGCATCAAGACCCTCCCATTGCGCATCCAGCAGCATGAGGAGAACGGCCGCGCCGTCGCCGAGTTCCTCTCCACCCACCCCAAGGTGAGCAAGCTGGCCTATCCCGGCCTGAAAAGCCATCCGCAATACGATCTGGCCGTGCAGCAGCAGAAGGGTTTCGGATCGATGATGAGCTTCGAGGTCGAGTCCCAAGCGGCCGCCGGGCGATTCCTCGCGGCAATCAAGATCTTCATCAGCGCTGAGTCGCTGGGCGGCGTCGAGTCCCTCGCTTCCCACTCGGCCACCACCACCCACGCTTCGGTAACCGAGGCTCAGCGCGCATCCATGGGAATTACCCAGGGGCGCATCCGGCTCTCCATCGGCATCGAAGACAAGGAAGACCTCATCGCCGACCTGGAGCAGGCGCTAGCGGCGGTATAGTGTAGCTTCATGCCTGAAACTACCCTGTTGCTCGCCATCGACACCTGCGGCCCATCCGGCTCCGTCGCCCTGGGGCGCAACACCGTCGGCACAGTTGAAATCCTTGGCCAGATCGAGCTTGAAGGGCGCAGTTATTCCGCCACACTGATAGCCGCCGTCGGTGACTTGCTGGCCCACAGCGGCGTTGAGTTGGGAAACCTGGCCGCCATCGTCGCCGTCAACGGCCCAGGCAGCTTTACCGGCGTGCGCGTGGGCTTGAGCGCCGTCAAGGGGCTGGCCGAAGCCGCGCGAATTCCAGTGCTTGCTGTGTCACGGCTCGAGGTGCTGGCCGCAAAAGCCTCAGCGTCATCGGCCGCTCTCGATGCACATCGCCACGAAGTCTTCCTGCGCCTCGGCGGACAGGACCTCGGCAGACAAGGTCTGGAAGCAAGAGAACTGCTGGCCGGTACGGCGGAGCTTGAGACCCTCAATCTGGCAGGCATCCGCATCGCCGTCTGCGATGAAGCCGCATCCGCGCTGCTGGCCTCGGCCAGGCCGGCGGCGGAGTTGGTCCATACACTCGCGCCCACCGCCGCCGATGCCCTGCAACTGTGTGCGCCACGCGCCTCGGCAAGGCGCTTTGTCGATCTGGCGCTGCTCGACGGCCACTACCTGCGCCGCTCCGACGCTGAGATATTCGGCGAACCAACCTCTGCTGCTGCAAAGCGCCTATGAATCCCCCACTCCAAGCTGAATTGCGGATTCGCCGCATGACCCCGGCCGACCTCGACCCGGTCATCCAACTTGCGGAAAGCCTGGAACAAGCCCCCCACTGGCCCCGCTCAGCCTACCTTGCCGCTCTGAACCCCGAAGCCGCACCGCACCGCATTGCGCTGTTAGCCCACGACCCGGAAACCGCCGCGATTCTAGGCTTTGCCGTGGCCAGCCTGCTGCCTCCCCAGGCCGAATTAGAGTCGATTGCGGTAGCCTCCGAGGGCCAGCGCCAAGGCATTGCGCGCCAAATCTTCTGCGCCCTGGCCCAGGAGCTAAGAACGGCGCAAATCGCCGAACTGCTGCTCGAAGCGCGCGCCTCCAACCACGCGGCGCTCGCCTTCTATCGCGCTGTAGGATTCATTGAAACCGGCCGCCGCCCACGCTACTATGCCGATCCAATTGAAGATGCTCTGTTGCTGAAATTACGCCTGGCGTGAACCGAACTCCAGGGCGGCGGTGGCTGCCGCCCTCCAGTTCCCCTGCCGCATAGCAGCCTGTGATTTCCATCACGCATGTGCCATCTTTGCCCAAAAATCCACAGTTGCATGTGACTTTGGCGCATTTTCTCACTTGCCGTTTGCTATGGATTGGCGATATATGTAAATGTTCTGTTACTACAGGAGGTGCTTGATGGATGAAATCCAGAATCCAGCGTTGAGCGCAGAGCTTGATCGCCTGCACGCCGAACATCTTGACTACGCTCAACGGCTCGAAGAGTTGCTCCAGAAGCCCTATCTCTCGGTGGATGAACAACTTGAGGAAGTCCGCCTGAAAAAGCTGAAGCTGCACGCCAAGGATCTGATCTTCGCCTTGGAGCGCCGCTCTCCAGCACTCGCGTAAGGCACGGCATCGCCACGGTTCTTCCCGGCGAATCGGCTGCGGGTCAGCCGCGTTCATCGCCGTGTCTGTTCGTGTGACCCTAAAGTGAACTTTGTGGCTTCATCGAGGAGGGTTTGCGTCTTGCTCTCCCTCGGGCTACATCGGCTATTCATTGAGACTGGCAGGCAATAGGGCCGTATAGCTGGCGGAATCACCGTATAATCGTTTGGGACAATGGTTCGTGACGGTTACATCTACGGTTTAAGCTTGCTGGCTGTGGCGATTGTGCTGGCGTGGGCTACGGGCAATTGGGCGTGGAGCATTGCGCCCGTGCTTCTGGCGGCATTTTTCCTCTGGTTTTTCCGCGATCCCACGCGTACGGTCCCAACCGGCGAAGGCTTGATTGTGTCGCCGGGCGATGGGTTGGTCACCGAGACCATCAATATAGCCACTCCCGACGGGCCTCGGCAGCGAATCAGCATCTTCCTCAGCGTCTTTGACGTACATGTCAACCGTTCGCCAATCGGCGGCATCTTCACCCATATCAGCTATCAAAAGGGCGAATATCTCAATGCCATGAATCCGGCCTCGGCGGACCGCAACGAGCAAAACGCCGTCACCGTGCATGGCCAGGGCATCGAGGTCACGTTCAAGCAGATTGCCGGCCTGTTGGCGCGGCGCATCGTCTTCAACTTCACCGAGGGCCATTCAGTAGAGCGCGGCCAGCGTGTCGGCCTCATCAAATTCGGCTCCAGGGTGGATATCCTGCTTCCCATTGAAGCCGTGCTGCAAGTCAAAGTGGGCCAGCGCGTCAAGGGAGGATCGAGCGTGCTGGCAGCCATGCCCCTGGGAGACCGCCCGTGAACCGCGGCGACCCAGCCCTGGCCAAAGCCAAAGCCCAGGCCCGGCTTCGCCGCGGCATGTTCCTGCTGCCTTCCTTGTTCACCGTCGGCAACATTGCCGCTGGCTTCTTCTCCATCACTGAGACCATCAAGGCCATCAGCGGCGACGCCCAAACCCATTTGGATTGGGCGGCTATCGCCATCGTTTTCGCCATTCCCTTCGATGCTCTCGATGGACGCATCGCCCGCATGACCAACACCACCAGCGAGTTCGGCAAGGAGCTGGATTCGCTGGCTGACGCCGTCACGTTTGGCGTGGCGCCGAGCCTGCTGGCGCTCATCTGGGGATTCCATTTTCTGCCCGATACCATGAACCCGCAGCTGCATCTGCATTTGCAGCAGGCCGGGGCTTTTATCTGTTTTCTCTTTCTCATCGGCGGGGTCTCGAGGCTGGCCCGGTTCAATATCAGCCACGATGCCCAGCCCCGCAATCCGGGCCGTCCCGATCGCAAGTACTTTGTGGGCATGCCGATACCGGCGGCGGCGGGGCTGCTGGCCTCGGCCGTGCACTTCTGCTACGGCATCCCCATCGAGGACTGGTGGTGGTGGGTCGCCATTCCATGGCTCATTCTGGTGGGGCTATGCGGCTTTCTGATGGTCAGCACCTGGCGCTTCTGGTCGGCCAAGGAGATCAACTTCTCGCGCAGCCATCCGTTCCAACTCCTCTTTGTGCTGGCCCCTGTCTTTTATGTCGTTTTCCGGTACTCGAACGTCTCATTCTTCGCCATTGGGCTGATCTACATGTTCTCCGGCATCTGGGCGCGGGCGGCCTATTCCTGGTCGCGCCGCCGAAGAAGAAAACCCGGCGGCCTTCCCGAACCAGAACCAGCCCCGCCTGAGCAGGATTCCGGTTCACCCGCATAATTCCTCCCATCGAAAAGGATGCCAGTGTACAAGATCGCCATTGCCGGAGCCTCAACCCTGCTGGGCCGCGAGCTGAAGGAAGCGCTCGAGGAGTCGCCTTTGGCAACCGCCAGCTTTGTCCTGCTGGACGATGAAGCCGTGCAGGGCCAGTTGGAGCAGGTCGGCGACGAAGTCACCTTTGTCCATGCCATCGGTGAAGATGCGTTCGACCGCATGGACTTCACATTCTTCTGCGGTTCAGAGGACTTGACCCGCAAGCACTGGCGTCAGGCGCTCCGGGCAGGCTCCACGGTGCTCGACCTCTCCGGCGCGCTCGACCAGGAGACAGGCGTGCTGGTGCGCGCTCCCTGGCTTGGTTCCGAGGCCTTCGCTCCTGACCTGTTTACCCCCGCTGTGGTTCCTGCCCACCCCGCGGCTCTGGCCCTGGCGCTGCTTTTGGAGCGGCTGCAACAGGCCGCGCCCATCCGCTTTGCCGCCGCCACGCTGCTGCTGCCCGCCAGTGAATCGGGCCGCGCCGCCATGGACGAACTCCACCAGCAGACCGTGAACCTGCTCAGCTTCCAGGAGTTGCCGCGCGCCATTTTCGATGCGCAGGCCGCTTATAACCTGCTTGGCAGCCTCGGCGAAAACGCTGCGATCAGCCTCAGCGCGGTCGAAGCCAGGGTGCGCCGCCATTACCATGCCCTGGCCGCCGGGCGCTGGCCGGCGCTGGCCTTGCAGGTCATTCAGGCTCCGGTCTTCCACGGCCTCACGTTTTCAATTGCCATTGAGATGGAGAGGCCCGTGGAGATATCAGCGCTGGAAGAAGCTCTCAGCGGCGATCGTGTGGACCTCGTGCTTGAAGACACGGATTCACCCGCCAACCTCGCCGCCACCGGCCAGAACGATGTGCTGGTCCGCTTGCGCCCGGAACTGGGCAGCGGACGCAACACGAATTCAACTTCCCGTCTGTGGCTATGGGCCGCCTGCGACAATTTGCGCCTCCACGCCCAGAACGCCGTCGAGTGCGCCCTGGACCTGCGCCGGCTGCGGCCGCAAGGTACCGTGCAGTAAGCCCGTTTACTGCAACTAAGATTAACTTTCTGCGTCTTACTCAACAAGGATGCAGGGCAATAGCCAGCATGACTTAGCCGTCCCGATTGCCCAGGATCACCTTTTGCTTTCCATGATGAAGATCGTCCCAGCCGGAATGACCTCGGCGATTCCATTTTGCGAGAGTCCCCCCACATGACCAGCTTGCGCTCGAAAATCGCAGAGATAAACAACCACACACCTCACGCCAATGCGCTGCTGGCCTTGGGCCGGAAATCCGCAAGCTATGAATCTCTTCTGGCGCAGATCGATGAAACCGCGCGCTGGCTGGCTTCCAAAGGATTAAAACGCGAAGACAGAGTGGCCGTGGTCATGCCCAACGGCCCTGAGATGGCAAGCCTCTTTCTCGCGGTCTCCTCCGTCGCCACCTGCGCGCCGCTCAATCCAGCCTACAGAACCAGCGAATTCGAGTTTTATCTCTCCGACCTCCAGCCAAAAATCGTCATCGTTGATGCGGCCTTAGATTCGGCTGTGCGCGGTGTTGCCCAGGCAGCCGGAATCCAGATCGTCGAACTGCGCAGCCGCGATCAGGATCCAGCCGGCAGTTTCGAGCTTGGCCCCGAGGTCGGCTTGCTCGCGTCCGATGTTGTGGTGGACTACGCCACGGCGAGTGACGCTGCCCTTGTCTTGCACACCTCCGGCACCACGTCCCGCCCCAAGATTGTGCCGCTGACACATGAGAATCTATGCGCCTCCGCGGCCGGCATCGCGCGGTCGCTCGAACTCACCGCAAGCGACCGCTGCCTGAACATCATGCCCCTTTTTCACGTGCATGGCTTGGTTGGAGCCTTGCTCTCTTCCCTCTTTGCCGGCGCAAGCGTTGTATGCGCGCCAGGATACCAGGCAACGGAATTCTTCAACTGGCTCGCGGAGTTTCATCCCACTTGGTATACGGGCGTTCCCACCATGCACCACGGCATCTTGACGCGCGCCGCTGCAAATCGCGCGATTCTCGCCGCCCATCCACTGCGCTTCATCCGCTCCTGCTCCGCTGCCCTGCCGCCCACCATGATGGCGGAGTTAGAGAAGACCTTCGGCGTGCCTGTGCTCGAAGCCTACGGCATGACGGAGGCAGCGCATCAAATGTCGTGCAACGGCCTGCCGCCGCGCGCGCGCAAGCCGGGTTCTGTCGGACGCCCCACTGGGATTGACATCGCTATCATGAATGAGGCCGGCGCCATGCTGCAAACAGGCGCAGAAGGCGAGGTCGTCATCCGCGGGCAAAGTGTCACGCGCGGATACCAGAACAATCCCGAAGCCAATCTGAAGTCTTTTACCGATGGCTGGTTCCGCACCGGCGATCAGGGACGATTCGACAGCGATGGAGACCTCTTTCTCACGGGACGCATCAAGGAACTGATCGTGCGCGGAGGCGAAAAGATTGCTCCGCGCGAAATTGACGAGGCATTGCTCTCCCACCCCGCAGTTGCGCAGGCATTGGCTTTCGCCGTGCCGGATGCCGTACTGGGAGAAAGAGTCGCCGCAGCCGTTGTTTTGAATGCCGAAGCCACTGTCACCGAATTGGAGTTGTGCGAACACGCGGCCGGCGTCCTGGCAGACTTCAAAGTTCCGGAGAAGATCGTATTCCTCGCCGAAATTCCCAAGGGGCCAACCGGCAAGCAGCAGCGCATCGGCTTGGCGGAGAAGCTGGGACTGGCAAGCCTTGGCGAGACTCCCGTTGCAGCCCCTCGCGAATACTGCGCGGCCCGCAACGCCACCGAGAAGCGCCTGGCCGAGATGTGGCGTGAGGTTCTGAGGCTGGAACGCGCCGGTATCCACGACAACTTCTTTGCAATCGGCGGCGACTCGATTCTTGCTGGTCAGCTCATCGCGCGCATCCGTTACAACTTTGGCGTTGAGCTCTCCGCGCCGCGCATGTTTCAATTGCCGACCATTGCGAGCCTTGCTGAGTTCATCGAGGCGCAATCGCCCAGCACCCCTGCCGATCGCTCTCTGTCCACCGTCAACCGCGGCGGCGGCCTGCAGTTGACTGCAGCGCAGCAGCGCATGGGTTTTCAGGCAGAGTTGGAACCTGACTCGCCGATCTACAATCGTCCCTTTGCCTACCGCCTCAAAGGATATCTCGATCTGTTTCGTTTGCAGAGCAGCTTGAACGCTGTTGTCCAGCGGCACGAAATCCTGCGCACAAATTACCGCAAGCGCGATGGCATACCCATGGCGTTTGTGGGCAGCCCTCAACCTGTTTCCATCGCACTCAAGAATATCAGCAACCAACCCGCAACCCAGCGCGACGCCTTGCTCCTTCAGTGGATGCAAAAGGAATCTGCGCAGCCCTTCAAGCTGGAGACTGACCCCGTGATGCGTTGTAGCCTGGTGCGTCTGGCCTCCGATGAGCACATCCTTTTTTTTGTCATTCATCACATCGCCTGCGATGCATCGGCGGAGCCGGCGATTGTCAAAGACATCGCCGATGCATATAACGGCGCACTCTCCGATACGCCGATTCCGCAGTATGCGGACTATGCAGCCTGGCAATGCGCGCGCGAAGCCGCCGCAAAGGAGGAGCAACTTGCCTGGTGGGTACGGCACTTGGAGGGTCCGGACCGCGCCTGCGAGATTCCCGGCGACTTTGCGCGAAAGCCGATCGCCGGGTACAAGGCTGGATCAGTTCCAATGCGCCTGGATGCAGCCACGCTGGAACGCTGCAAGGCATTAGCCGGCGCCGCGAACACCACGGTGTTTACTGTCCTCCTGGCGGCCTTTAACGCGCTGCTCCATCGCTGCACGCGCGCCGACGAGATTGTTGTCGGCACGCCCGTCTCGGTTCGCAACCACCCGGCGGCGGAGTCGATGGTGGGTCTGTTCATCAACACGCTGGCGCTGAGGACCAGTGCGGCTGGCAACCCCACCTTTCGCGAGTTTCTCCATCGGGTGCGCGAGACGGTTGTTGGCGGACTTGAGCATCAGGAGGTGCCGTTCGATGCCGTCGTGAGCGCCGTACGCGCGGAACGTGATCTTGCGCGCTCTCCTATTTTCCATCTGATGTTCGAGTATCGAAACATCGAAACATCGCATCTTGAAATGGAAGGCATTGTTGCCGAGCGCGTCGAATTCGACCGTGGATTCAACGTCGGTCCCTTTGACCTCACGCTGGATATTGAGCCGTACGAAGGCGCGTTGCGCGGTAACTTTTACTACGATGCTGACCTGTTTCTGCACGCAACCGTTGAACGGTTCGCGAGCCACTTTGCCACACTCCTCGACCACGCCATCCATTCTCCAGACGTAAATCTCTTTGAGCTCCGCCTCATGACTCCGGAGGAACAGGCGCAGGTTCTGGCCCTGGGACAAAGCACCGAGGTTTTTCCAGTCGCCCCTATCCATCAATTATTCGAGCAACAGGTGGAGCGCTCGCCGGACAGCGTCGCGCTTGTATTTGAAGACCAGCGGATGACATACCGCGAGTTGAATGCCCGTGCCAACCGGCTGGCAAATTACCTGCGGCGTCTGGGTGTGGGCCCTGAATCTCTTGTCGGCCTGTTCACCGAGCGCTCGCTCGATACCATCGTCGGCCTGCTTGGAATTCTGAAAGCCGGTGGCGCATATATGCCCATCGATACCGCCTATCCAAAAGACCGTATCGAGTTCATGCTTGAAGACGCGCAGGCGCTCGTTCTCCTCACGCAGCAATCCCTGCTTCACTCGATCTCAGGCTCCAAAGCACGCGTGGTCTGCCTCGATACGGACTGGGAGACGATCGCGCGAGAGAACCCGAACAATCTGCCCATCGTCACCGGCCCCGGCAGTCTTGCCTACGTCATCTATACTTCCGGTTCCACGGGCAAGCCCAAAGGCTGCTTGGTCACTCATGCCAACGTTGTCCGGCTGATGCGGGCTACGGAGCTATGGTTTCACTTCGATGCCAGCGATGTCTGGACTCTCTTCCACTCTCACGCCTTCGATTTCTCGGTGTGGGAGATATGGGGCGCGCTGCTTTATGGCGGCAAGCTGGTCGTCGTTCCTTCCATGGTCAGCCGTTCGCCCGATATGTTTCATCGCCTTGTTTGCGAACAGCGCGTGACCGTGCTCAATCTGACACCCTCTGCGTTTCGCCAGTTTGCTCAGGCCGATGAAGCTGCGAATGGCGCGGACTTGGCGCTGCGCTGGGTGATGCTCGGTGGAGAGGAACTCCAGTTCAAGACCCTGCGCGCCTGGTTCGACAGGCACGGCGATCGAAAACCGCGATTGGTGAACCTGTACGGCATTACGGAAACCACAGTGCTTGTAACCTGCCGGCCCCTCTCCATACAAGACGCGCAGCAGGGCCGCGGCAGCATGATTGGCTTTCCCATTCCCGATCTCAGCCTTTACATCCTCGATTCTCTGTTGCATCCCACGCCGATCGGCGTGCCTGGGGAACTCCATGTTGGAGGGGCAGGCGTTGCGCGCGGGTACCTGAATCGTCCCGATCTCACGCGCGAGCGTTTCATCGCCAATCCTTTCTCTCCGCAATCGGGAGATCGCCTCTACCGCTCGGGCGATCTCGTGCGCCGGCTGGCCGATGGCGACATCGAGTATCTGGGACGCATCGATCAGCAAATCAAGATGCGCGGCTTCCGAATTGAGTTAGGCGAGATCGAGTCCGCTCTGCGCCAGCATTCTCAGGTTAGCGATGCAGTTGTGATTGTGGAAGGAAGTGAGGCCGATGCGCGGTTGATCGCATACATCGTGCCTGGATCGCCAGCGCCCTCGGCCGCCGAGCTGCGCAACCACTTGAGTGCAATGCTGCCGGATTACATGCTGCCGTCGATCTTTGTTGTCATCGGCGCGGTGCCGCTGACTCCGCACGGCAAGGTGGACCGTCGCGCGCTACCCTCACCAACTGCGGGCAATATCGCCGCTGCTGCCGAGTACGTCGCTCCCCGGACACCGACAGAGAGAGAGCTAGCCGCAA
>OBLW0100002933.1_pt1 | contig 13593 bp, 10 predicted proteins | sample 1520161 | NCBI WGS metagenome assembly OBLW01 (sample SAMEA3539309, study PRJEB22396) | soil metagenome | biome: tundra; feature: field; material: soil | place: USA | collected 2010-05 | depth 0.15 m
TTTCTGCTGGGGAAGGTCGAAGTGGATCAGCATGGGCGCTTGGAGCACAGCAGTGCTGTGCCCCTACGTCGGGGGGCGGTCGCGTTACGCGTCGGCGGACGAGGATAGGTTTACTTCGCGGGCGATGCGAATGATCGCTTCGAGGCTTTTTTCAACATCGGCTTTTGTTGTGGCCCAGGACGAGACGCTGATGCGCATCGCGGTCTTGCCTTGCCAGACGGTGCTTCCGCACCAGCAGGTGCCGTCTTCTTGAAGGCGGCGAATGACTTCTCGGGTGGTCTCGGCGCTGCCGAAGGAGACCAGCACTTGATTGACCACGACCTCGTTCAGGACTTCGAAATTCGCGCGGCGCAGCCCTTCGGCAAACTTTTGGGCGTGTTCGCAAGTTCCTTCGATTAACGCGCAAAGGCCGGATTTGCCCAGCGATTTCAGCGCCGCCCAGAGTTCGACACCGCGGGCTCTGCGCGACGCTTCGGGCGTTTGGTTCATGGGCTCGCGGCGGGCTCCCGGCTCGAGGTAGGCGGCGGAAGAAGTCATCGCGGCGCGCAGCCCTTTTCCGTCGCGAACGATGACAATGCCGCTGTCGTAGCTGACGTTGGGCCACTTGTGGGCGTCGGTGGCCCAGGAGTCAGCTTGGTCGAATCCGCGGGTCAGGTGGCGATATTTAGGGGAGGCGTTCGCCCACAAGCCGAATGCGCCGTCTACGTGAACCCAGGCGCCTTGTTCTTTCGCGCGGGCGCAAATTTCTTCAGCGGGGTCGAATGCGCCGGTGTTTACGTTGCCCGCCTGGAGGCAGACGATGGTGCGGGGGCTGACCTTCGGGAATTTGTCGGCGCGCATTCTGCCTTGGCTATCCGCTTGGACGATTGTTACGCGTTTTTTCCCGAAGCCTATTAGGTTCAAAGCTTTCAGGACTGAGGTGTGGACTTCTTCTCCGACGACAACCTCGATGGGTGGCGCGCCGAACATCCCGTCATCGACGACATTCCACCCGGAATTTGCGAGAAGTGAATAGCGCGCGGAGGCCATGGCTGTGAAATTAGCGGCAGTGGCGCAGGTCACCAGGCCGCCCTCGCAGTCTGGTGGGAGACCCAAGGCGTCGCAGATCCAGCGCAGGACCACTTCTTCAAGCTCGGCAGCGACCGGCGACATTACGCGGAGGGCTACGTTCTGATCCCAAGCGCTCGCTAGCCAGCTTGCGGCCATGGCTGCGGGCAGTGTGCCTCCGATTACGAAGCCGAAATAGCGATTGCCGGTGCTGGCGACGGTGGCAGGCGAGCCGATGTCGTCCAGCATCGCGATTACTTGGGTCGGGTCGGTTGGGTGCTCGGGGAATGGCTCTTGGAATTGTGAGAGTGCGGCGAGTGGTCCATCGGCGGGCGAAACTCGGCGGTCGGCTACCGTTTGCATGTAGCGGCGGGATCTTTCGACCGCGACGCCCAGGGCATCTTGGGCGGTCTGACTTGATTGTTGCCGCGTTTCTGCGGGCATTGGGTTTACCTTTCCAGTGCGAACAGCCGCTCATGAGCGCGGCGTCGGTCGGCGATTGCTGCGGAAAGCGGCTAAGACGTTTCTTCAGGCGCTGATGCCCTTGAGGGGCGGGAAACTCATGTCGGAGCTAAAGCTCCGACCCCTTTTTCGGTTCGTAGCATATCGGTTTGCGGGAGGAGTTGAAGAGCCGAATTGGGTGGTTATTTTTTTACGGCTTGGTCGGAGGCGATTTTGCCGTCACGGATATAAATGATGCGGTGAGCGTGCTGGGCGATGTCTTTTTCGTGGGTTACCAGGATGATGGTGTTGCCTTGGGAGTGCAGGCTGGCGAACAGGGCCATGATTTCGTCGCCGGTCTTGGAGTCGAGGTTGCCGGTGGGCTCGTCAGCCAGGACAATGGATGGCGAATTCACGAGGGCTCGGGCTACGGCTACACGCTGACGTTGTCCGCCGGATAGTTCGTTGGGCTTGTGATTCATGCGCTCGGCGAGATCGACTTTTTCGAGGGCCTTCCTGGCGCGCTCGAGGCGTTCCTCGGACGGCGTGCCATTGTAAATGAGCGGCAACTCGACGTTGTGAAGAGCGGTGGCGCGCGGTAGAAGATTGAAGGTTTGAAAGACGAAGCCGATTTCTTTATTGCGGATGTAGGCGAGCTCGTCATCGTCGAGATCGCTGACCAGCCGGCCGGCTAGCCAGTATTTGCCGGAGCTGGGCGAATCGAGACAGCCGATGAGGTTCATCAGCGTGGATTTGCCGGAACCGGAAGGGCCCATGATCGCGACGTATTCGCCTTTACGAATTTCCAGGTCCACGCCATTCAAGGCGTGTACTTTTTCCGCGCCCATTTCGTACACCTTGGCAAGAGCTTCGGTTTTAATTACGACGCCGGAACTGACCAAATCTTCGCGGTACGAATCGGCGGATGTTATCTCCAGGGGCATTCGATCTCCATCGCGACTTTCACTGTTGGCTAGTTCTGCTGCTCTTCCTCGGTCTTTTTCGGGGCGGTATTGTCGACCTTGACGCTGGATTCTGGCTTCAGAGTGCGCAGAGCCTTGTAGCTTCCTACTACAATTTCGTCGCCCTGTTGAAGGCCTTTGGTGATTTCGATGTCCGTGACGCCGGAGATGCCGGTGTCCACCGAGCGGAAAATAGCTTTTTTCCCATTGACGACGAAGACGCCCTGAATCTCGTCTTTCTTCGGGTCGCCCGGAGCCGGGGGAGGAGGGGCAGCAAGGGTCACACCGGAGTTGGGTTTGGCGTGCTTGACAGCTTCTTCCAGATCCTTGCGAGTTCGCACCGCTAGCGCTTGAATGGGGATGGCCAGGACGTTTTTCTTTTCCGCGGTTTTGATTTTTGCGGTGGTGGAGAGACCGGGGCGGAGATTTTCCGGCGGGTTGGCGAGGGTGACCACGACTTTGAAATCTTTGGCTTCCTGGTTGCTGGTGGTGGATTGGGTGGTGGCCAGGCCGGAAGTGCGCAAGACGGCCTGCGAACCGATTTCCGTAACTCTGCCTTTGAAGATTTTGCCGGGGATGGCGTCAATGGTGACGTCGGCGTCCTGGCCGATCTTGACGTTGACGATGTCAGTTTCGTCGACTTTCACTTCGGAGGTGACGATGGACATGTCGGAAAGGGTCATTAAGAAGCTGCCGTTCGAATTTTGGATGCCGGGAACTACGTAGTCGCCGACGCGTTCCGGTAAGTAGCTTACGATGCCATTGATCGGAGAGGTGTAGGTGGTCTTGTGAAGGATGTCCTGGGTGTGCACCAGGACGGCGCGTCCCTGGCTTACCTGCGAGCGCATCTGGTCGAGGTTCGCTTTGGATGTGAGGACGTGCGATCTGGCGGAATCGACGGCAGCGAATTGCGCGTCATAGGTGGTTTTGCGTTGATCGAAATCCTGCTTGGGGATTAGACCGTCTTTGAAAAGACCTTGGCCGCGCTCCCAATCGAGCTTGGCTTTTTCCAGGTTGGCTTGCGCCTGAATTAGATCGGATTGGGCGGACTTGTAGCTGGCTTCGGCGGCCTGGACCCCCGATTCGGCGGAGTTGATGGCGGCAGATTGCGCCTGGACATCGGCGTTAGCTTGGATGTTTTCCTGGGTCAGGAGGACTTGACCTTTGGTGATGTGATCGCCCTCCTTGACGACGATTGAGGTGATCCTTCCGAATCCTTGGGCAGTGACATTCGTATACGTGGTGGGTTTGATTTCCCCTGAGGCGGTCACCTGCGATACCAAACTGTCTTGCGGCGCAACTTTGGCGGTTTGCACGGTCACCACGCCCTTGTTGGCCTGGTTGACGCTAAAAGCAACGATTCCGCCAAGCACAACCAGGGCGCCGACGCCAATTCCGACCTTCTGCCACGTCTTCATGGTGTTCCTCTTGGATTGCCGCGGCGCAACCACTCGCGCGGGACTTCAGACTGTTCGTGTCGTACCTGTCGTCCGATACCTTACATACGGTCCGGGGGGCGCAAATGTTTCGTCTCTAGGACGTTGAACCTGCAAGACCTGGGGTTTGACAGTCCTTGAGGTCCGTTTGGGCCGCTGCCCGATCTTGATTCGATATCTCGGAGGGAGGCTTCCCTGGCCTTTCCTGCTCCTAGTCTAGGTACAAATTAGATTAAAAGGAAGGACCCTCGAGAGGAGGTGTAGCTGGCCCCGGGGATCCGTCGAAAAGGGGAAGTTGCGGCTGCGGTTCTTGGCTTTTTCTTTCTTCGGGAATCGTCGAACACGGTTCGCCCGCCAATGGATGGGGAGATGGCACGCTCATGCGCGAGAGTGCGTTCAAAATTGGCGACGGGCTCGTATGTGTGTTCCACTGCGCGGGTTAGTCCATCCAGCCGGCGGAACCCGTCGACCTTTTGTTGATTGCCTATTCTTGCAGCTGCCAAACAGCGCCGCAGTATCGCTAGAGTTTCGTCAAAGGTCTTGAGAGGCACTGGGAATGGATGTCCGTCTTTTCCTTCGTGAGCGAATGAGAAGCGGGCCGGATCATCGAAGCGCGTTGGGGCGCCGTGGATGATCTCGGCGACAAAGGCTAAGGATTGAAGGGTGCGCGGCCCCAGGCCTTCGACCAGCAAAAGCGAGGAGAAATCTCGAAGATTTCGTTCCTGCGCAACGGCCAATACGGCCCCGAGACGTTTCAGATCCACATCTTCACGCTGAACGTTATGATGAGAAGGCATGGAATTCGATGACGCCGTAGCAGAGAATAATATGCTCAACGATGGCGGTCCCGAGCTTGGTCATGCGTTCAGCAAGCCAGACGGGCACGCGGCCGCCGTGTAAGGGCAGGTCCGCGATGCCGGAACGCTTCATGTCTTATGATCCGTCCGGGGACTTGGAATAGGAAATGGGGAAGCTTGCGGCAGCCGGAATCGACTGCGACGAATCTGAAACGGGGCAAGTTTTCCGACCGAAGCGTACTGCGCACGCTGGCGGATAGAAGGAATTGGCTGCCCGGAGCGGATTCGAACTAGCGACCCTTCGGTTAGCGACTTCTCAGCAATTGAGGCGGCGGTTTACCAACCGCCGGACAGGGGAGTCGCAGCGAAGCAATCACTTTTGATGTGCGTTCAGTTCGTCGAGCTTGCGCTTTAATTGTTCAAGCTTCTGCCCTGCTTCAGCGAGCTTGCCTTCTGCCGTTAATCGCTGGTAGTCAGCGAGGTCTTTGGCCGCTGCGCTGATGAGCACGTTCGCATCTGCCACCGGCTTGGATGTGGCGGGGGACGAGGCTGCACTCCGTTCCGCTTCCACGGGTGCAGTTGTGCCGGTTAGCGACGAGACCTCTCCACCAAAGAGAGCCCTCATCGCCGAGTCGAAGGTCGGTCCATAGGCAAGCCGGTCTTGCAGTGCGAGCACCACCAGACGCAACTCCGGCATCGGACTGCGCTCGGCCTGCAGGTAAATCGGTTCCGCATACAAGAGCGCGTGTCCGCACGGAATGACCAGCAGAGTGCCTCGCCGCACGTGGGATCCTTGTTGATTCCAGAGCGTCAACTGTCCCGATAGCTGCGCGTTCTGATCGATTCGCGCTTCGATCTGCAAAGGGCCGTCGACAAGCTTCGTTTTCGGGAAGTCGTAGACAATCGATGTGCCATATTTGTCGCCGTCGCTGCGTCCGGCAATCCAACCAATCAGATTGTTCCGGTTCGCCGGCGTGAACGGAAGAATCTCCACGAACTCGACGGCAGTTTCGCCTGGCAGTTTCATCAGCACGAAATTCGGCTCCATCGCCTGCGTCTTCTGCTGACCGGACTCGTCCATGCCAACTTCCGAAGCCACAGTCCACAGGTCCTCGCGGTTATAGAAGACCTGCGGATCGGTCATGTGATAAAGCCCGTACATGGCCGCCTGCAGCTTGAGCAACAACTCTGGGTAACGCACATGTTTGCGCAGCGCCGGGGGCATGGCTGCTGCATCCTTGAACAGGGTAGGGAAAATCTGGCGATACTCTGTGATGATCGGGTCTTGCGGGTCGAACACATAGAACGTCGTGGCGCCGTCGTAGGCGTCGATCACCACCTTCACGCTATTCCGCATGTAATTAATGGGCGTGCCGCCCAGGGCATAGTGGCTCGAGTACGGATAGCCGTCCGAGGTCGTAAACGCGTCCATTATCCACGACAGCCGGCCATCGTCCCCGATAACAATGTACGGATCGGAATCGTAAGTGAGGAATGGCGCGAGCACTGCCACGCGATCGCGGACATTGCGACGCATCAGCAGGCGGCTCTCCGCGTTGATATCGTCGCTAAATGGGAGTTTCGTCAGGTCACCCCGGTCGGAGGCAATGAGGAGTCGCCGAAAGAAATTGCCGAGGACGATGCCGCCGTTGCCTTCGTACGACGTCAGACTGTTGGTCTGGCCCTGCGGGTAGTTGAATTCCTCTTGCCGCGTCTTCACGTATACGTCGGTGTTCGTCAGCTCGCCGAAATAAATCTCCGGACGCTTTACAACGATGCTTGGCACGGTGCTCTGAACAGGCATGTTACTCAGAATCAGCGTCGGTAATCCTTCCGGCGTGAACCCGTTCACGGGATTCATGGTGACCCCGTAGCCATGGGTGTAGATAAGCTTCTCGTTGATCCAATTGCGGCTGCTCTCCGGAAGCTTTTCGACGTTCAGCTCGCGCTGGGCGAGCATCACCTCACGCATTGTGCCGTTGATTTCATAGCGATCGATATCGATGTCGGGAAAGTCGTAGTACGTTCGAATTTCCTGGATTTGACGCAGAGTGTCCTGGAGTGCGCGCCAGTCCCACAGCCGGATGTTCTGCAACGTAGCCTGATTGTGCCCTGGATCGGCCGCCTCCACGGTCGTCTCAGCCGGAAATTCGCGCTGCACCAGGCGATCCAATCCATAGGCTTGCCGCGTTAAGTCAATGTTGTAGCCGATATAGGGTCGTTCACGAACCAGTTCGTTTGGTTTCACGATAAAGCTGCTGACGTACCAGCCGACAATTTGAAGCACGAGATAACAACCCATCGCTGGAGCGACTGCTGCCACCAGCCAGCGGACCCGCGGCACCGACACAACATTAATGCTAACAATCGCAGCACCAAGAACAAGCGCGGCACACACCGCGAGCATGCCGGGAAGCATGATGTGTGCGTCCGTATACGTCGCCCCGCTAAAGATCGTGTGTTCGTCGAACAATCGCTCGAATCGGGCGATATACGTGCGCATCGCAAGGATCAGCAACAAGAACCCAAACGCAATGGAGAACCCGCGCCACGGCCGTGAGGTGTAGCTGCCTCGGCGTCCCGAGAGCATTCGTGTGCTGCCAGTAACGAAAATGAAGAAAACGGCGATGACACAGGCAATCACTGCTAGCGTTAGCAGCCAGCCCGTGATGAACTGCCATGCGGGCAGAGCGAATAGATAAAAGCTAATCCCCTCGCCGAAGATCGGATCCACTGGGCCACCGGTCGTGTGGGGTGTGTACCAATAGAGTGCGAACGTCGGCCACTCCATCATGACGCTGGCGCCGGTCACAGCGGCGATAAGGAGAGAGACCACAAGACCGAGGAGGCGCAAGATGCGTGCGACTGGTAGCTGCAACGACTGCCCGCCGATGACGATCAGGTAATCGTGCGGCAAATCGGACCGGTAAGCCCTCCTCAGCGCGAGGAACCATCCGTACAGAAAGAGAAATGTGACAGCAAAAAATGTCGCAAAGACTGCCCATTGAAGGGTGAGCGTCTTGCGGAACACATCCCCGTAACCGAGCGACCCGAACCAGAGCGCGTCGACGTAATACGATAACGCCGTCCGGCTGCAGAAAATGACGACGGCAAGGATGGCAAGAACAAGGAAAAACAGACGGCGATGGCGCCGCGGCGGCGGCTGCCAATCGATTATGTCGGGCATGACTCTAACCCGCTTTCAGAAGCGCTTCCGTGTTTACAACTCCAAGCAGATCCAATTGTACGCTGTCTGCTCTCGAGACCGTCGACTATCGCCGACCCAAAAAGGTTTCCGCAGCAACTTTTGCAGTATATCGCGGCAAGGAAAAAGAAACTTGCACTGGCCAATGTTATCGATGTCTACCTCAACGAAGAACACCTCAACAATCCCAGCCCTGCGCTGTACTTTACTGCTCTTTCCGTCGAGACCAAACAATCCGATTCCTCGGAGGCCAATGTGACCCGCCCGAGTCTTTTTGCCAGGCTTATTCGGTAGCCGCCATTCCAATTCGACCGGCGGCCCAATTTCAGCATCGTTCAGGGAGCGACCGCTGCGTTGCGTTTCATTGATACGCCCGCCAGATAGGCGGCGGCATCTGAGCGGGTCCTCAGGGCCGCGACTTTGGCGATGATGTCGTTGCGTTCCTCTGGGCGAGAAAGCTCTATGTCTTGCCGCATGGCGGCCTGCAGGACGACCGGAAGGCTCCCATCATTGACAGAATCATGAGGCCTGGAAGGAGATGATTGAGAGTAGCTCGCAGACGGTGCTACCACCATCGAGAACATCTCATTTCCTTGGACACTTGCCGGCGACGGCAGGGTGGTTGGAGTATTATCGCGCCCGGCATCCAGCGAAAGCAGGGCCAGCACGGAATTTGCTGCACGATCACGCTCCGTCAGCGGATCGATCCCAAACAGTTTCTCGATGGTCGCGGGGATTGAGGAATGATCGTAAAGACGATGGTCGACAACGTTCTTTGGAATCCACGGCGAAATGACGACGGTCGGGACTCGGGGCCCATATTGCTCAAATGTGAATCCGTACTTGTTGTGACCTCCAATCGGAGGCGTGTCTCCGGGAGCGATGGCTCCAGGAGGCTTACTATGGTCGAAGAAACCACCATGCTCGTCCCACGTTATAATGAGAACGCTGCTCTTCCACACCGCTGAATTGCGAATGGCTTCGTATGTCGATTTGATCAAGCCTTCGCCTAGTCTGACATCATCGAGTGGATGCTCCGATGTGCTCCCCTTATAGTCATTCAGAAGCGCATAGCTCGGTTCGATAAAGACATAGTTGTAGGGAAAGGACCCCTGCAAATCGTCAGCAAATCTCTCGTACGGGCGGATGTCGTCGAGATGAATACCCTTCAGCGCGGCCATCATGGGGAAGTTGTCACCTGCATAGAGCCGGCGTTGCAATCCTTTGGCGCTGATGCGGTCGAAGATATCTCCGTTTGGAAATGAAAACCCGGATGCAGTCTCCCATAAGGCTATTTCTGCCGTGGTTGGACTGTGATCAAGTCCGGCTGAGGACGCCGCATGGACGAACATGCGGTTGGGCCACGTGGGACCCGGCAGTGAGGCATGCCAGTTGTCGCAAACTGCGAATTCCTGTGCGAGAGCGTTCAGAACCGGGAGCTGATCCGGAGAGTAGCACTTCAATATTTCCGCCACATCTCGCTGCTGGTTCGCCTTGTTGCAAGCCTCTGCATAGGAGGCGACAAATCCGGAATTATCAATCGTAGGATACGGCCCGCCCGGAGCGTACTTAGCGGCCGGACCGCTTAACTGGCAGAGTACGTCGGGGAATTCATGCCCCGGGTCCACCACCATGGCATAATCCGCAGGGTGAGAAACCGTCGCGATTTTTCCGTTGTAGGAATTTGCTTCCGAACCGGAGAGCCCATCCACAGTCGTTTGCAGACCGGAGACGGCATCGATTCCGGAGATCCCGGAAAAACCGAGTAAATGATCGAAGGAACGATTCTCGAGCATCAATACGAAGACATGCTGGATCTGAGTGGACGCCATTGTTTACCTCAACGCTCTCCGCGTGTTCAGGTCCGGGCCAATCTTGACCGTTCTTCGGCGCCGACAGCCAGAACATTCCACTGATTACGCTGGATGCCGATCCACGCCTTCTGTCGCAAGTTCCGCTTGATTCTGAAGTTATACTTCCTGCCTTTAATGATGTGCAAGACTTTACGCTGGGATTCGAGGCCTCCCGATGCCCAAGACATGGCAGACGAAACTCATCCATTCGGATGCGAAAATTCCTCAGGGCTACCGCTCCCTTGCGACTCCTGTCTACCGTGGCTCGACGACCGTATTTCCTTCAGCTTCGGCTGTTAACGACAGCTGGGATCAAGTTCGCGTTGGATACACTTATGGACTATACGGCACGCCTACGACACTGGAATTGGCCGCACGCATCTGCGAACTGGAATCCGGTGAACAGACCGTCCTAACCCCCGGCGGTCAGGCCGCCATTTCGCTTATCGATTTCGCGCTGCTCCAGGCCTGCGACCACATGCTGGTGCCCGCCAGTGTCTACGCGCCGAACCGTAAACTCACTACGGATTTGCTGTCGCGCTTTGGTATCCAAACGACATTCTACGACCCCGCGATTGGGTCGGGAATTTCCGCCCTTATACGAAAAAACACGCGCCTGATCTGGACCGAGAGCCCAGGCTCGATCACCATGGAAGTGCAGGACGTGCCGGCCATCGCTGCGGCAGCACATGAGCGCGGCGTGAGCGTCGTGCTTGACAATACCTGGTCCGCCGGTGTGCTGTTCGATGCTTTCGCCCACGGAGTTGACATCACCACGCAAGCGGTGACCAAGTACATCGGTGGCCACAGCGATGTACTGCTGGGCTCGGTCACCGTCCGCGATGAGGCTATCTATCAGCGCCTCGGGGCGGCGCGGCAAGTGATGGGCTACGGCGTTTCTCCGGACGACTGCAGCTTGGCCCTTCGCGGCCTGCAAACCTTGGCCGTGCGCCTGGCTGCCATTGAGGTCTCCGCACTCAGCATCGCCACGTGGCTGGCGCAACGGCCTGAAGTCGAACGCGTACTGCATCCGGCGCTGGCCTCTTGCCCGGGACACGAGATCTGGAAGCGCGACTTCCTCGGCTCTTCCGGGGTGTTCTCAATCGTCTTAAAGCCAGAGACGACACACCGGCAAGTTCTTGACTTTGTGAACGCGCTGAAACTCTTCAAAGTGGGTTGGAGTTGGGCCGGAGTCACCAGCCTCGCCGTCGCCTACAACATCGGGCACGCTGCGGACCGTCCCGCTTACGAACATCGCATCGTGCGCCTGAACATCGGCCTGGAATCGACCAGCGATTTGATCGCCGACCTCGACCAGGCTTTGGTAAGCCTGAGAGCTGAGTGACATTTTGACCGTTTCCGCGTTTCTCCCCTGTCACGTGCAGTTGGTAGGTTGGGTCACGCGAAAATCGAAGGAAGTGATCTGATTCGAAGCCGCGCCTCCCTGGCAGATCGAGCCGACACCGTACAAGCTACCTGCAGGGATCAGTTCGCAACTGAATGGCAGGATCAACAAATTCGCATTAAGCTTTGTTTATGCAGGCAGAAAAGCCAAGCCGGACCGCATGGGCAGCTGCTGCCCACCGTGCCGCTCACCAAGTCCTTGAACGAGGTAGTATTTTTGCCGATCCACTTGCCCTGCGCATCCTGGGTGCCGACGCCGAGACCATTGCTCGCTGGGCGGAGGAGCACCCAACCGGCCGAAGGATGCGAATTTTTATCGCTGCAAGAACCCGATTCGCTGAGGATGCTTTGGCTGCCTCAGTTGAACGCGGCGTGCGTCAGCTTGTGGTGCTAGGCGCGAGTATGGATACCTATGCGTACCGCAGCAAATTGGGCGACCGGGTGCGCATTTTCGAGGTTGACCATCCCGCGACCCAAAGTTGGAAACGCCAGCGCCTTGGAGCTGCGGCGATCCCGCTGCCAAACTCTCTAACCTTTGCTCCCGTGGATTTTGAACAGGAGACTTTGCCCCAAGGTTTAGCAGTCGCTGGCTTCGATCCCGCTCTGCGGACCTTCTTCACGTGGCTTGGAGCCGTTCCTTACCTAACCGAAGAAGCCGTATGGTCGACCCTTAGCTTCATCGTGAACCTGCCTAATGGCGCGAACGTAGTCTTCGACTACAGCGATCTTCCGGCTTCGCTGTCGCCGGAACAGCGCACCGACTATGAGAGGCGTGCGGCGCACGTGGCCGCGCTGGGCGAAGCGTGGGTGAGCCACTTCGAAAAGGACCAGCTTTGCGACAGATTGACGGCCCTGGGTTTCTCCGCGGTCCAAGATCTGGGGCCGCGACAGATAGCCTCACTTTACTTTCCGAGCTTGGCGGCCTCTCTTACAGACAAGGGCGCACATATCCTCCAAGCCGCGTCGTTTTGAAACCGATTATGCATTCGGCGAGACGTACACGCAAATCACAACTTCCTGGCATTCGCCGCGGATTTGTATCATTCGGTAAAGGCTTATAACCGAGAAGCCGCTCATCTCACTTTTGGTTCAGGAATGATTCGGGCAACTCGGGCATTCCGAACAATAGAGCTCGGTACTCCGGGTGTGGACCCCTTCAAAACGACCGGGCCTTAAGTGGGTTTTGCTCTTTCTGCCTTCCGAGCAAATCTAGTCTAAATCTTCGCTCCGGTTACGCTTGCGAGCTCGAGCCGTCCTTGTGTTGCTCCAACATTGTTCCGCTAATCATTGTGCGATCGGGACCTGCGACGTGGCAAATGAAGTTGCTTCTGTTCCAGTCACACCCCCGGCGGATGCGTCTGACAGATAATCCCCAGTTTGCCCGTTATCCGCCAGGAGGTTTCGGCCACGGCGGTTGAACCAGAGCCGGGATAGCAGCTGTGGTCTTGATAACTCGTTTCCCTTTGTGATCGGTGGGCCGAGGCGAAGCGCAAATGCCAACCCGAAGAGTGGCGCTACATGGCAACAAATTGGGCTAAGTCGTTGTTGAACTGCTCGGCGTGAGTGATGATCAGCCCGTGGGGCGCACCCGGATAGACCTTGAATTGGCTGCCTTTCATCAGTTTGGCAGTTCTGCGGCCGGTGAAGTCGATTTGGGCGGAGGCATCTTTGTCTCCGTGAATAATCAGGGTCGGCAGTGTGACTTCCCAGGAGCTTATGAGTTCCTTCCGTGGCATCGACGAGAACGAAATCCGGAGCATTCCTAGCAGCTATGCTTGCGCGCGTATTTCCGGTTGCTCCACCTTTGGCGATAAGAGGACCAGAAACGGTTCCTGCATGAATCTCAACCGCCTTGACTGTCTGCATCTTCGACAGGTCCCAATAGAGCGTTGTCGATGCGGCCCCGCCTGAACCTTGAACCGGATTTGGATTGGCAAAAAACCTGAGATTCAGATTCCCCGTATGATTCGCGATTGCCTGCCGGACCCAATGGCCTTTGTTTGTCAGCCCCGTGTACGTCCATCGCCCGTAGGCTGCAGGTCGTATCTCGCTTGATGCGGGATAGTCTTGCCGGATCAGCAAAGGAAGCGCCTTTCGCAGGACTTCCATGCCAAGAAATACCGAGTGGAAGGCTTGCATAGGTTCGGACTCCGGTATTGGAAAATGTTGTTGTAAAGAGATCGTAGGCAGGCGTAATAAGAGACAACGTCGGTTTGCCATCAGCATCCGTGGTATCTCCGAGAGTATCGGTTACCCAAAGCTGAATACCGGCGAGCGTTCTGTCCGACAGCACCTGAAACACCTCCTGGAAGTATTGATTGATAGCAGGCGTCCCCGTCTGGTTTGTCTTACGTACTTTCGCTCGAGTACTCGCAGGCGCTTTCCTCTTCAATTTCAATTTGATCTGATTGTAATCAACGGCGGCACGGACGAGATTTTTCAGAGCAC
>OBLW0100002935.1_pt1 | contig 13583 bp, 10 predicted proteins | sample 1520161 | NCBI WGS metagenome assembly OBLW01 (sample SAMEA3539309, study PRJEB22396) | soil metagenome | biome: tundra; feature: field; material: soil | place: USA | collected 2010-05 | depth 0.15 m
CGATCGGCCAATCCGCGCCCATGGTCGCCGCGCTCTGGGGAGTTCTAGCCTGGAAGGAATTTGACGGCGCGCCCGGCAAAGCAAAAATGTATCTGGCCCTGATGTTTGTCTTTTACTGTCTGGGAATCTTGCTGGTAGCAAAAGCAAACGGCTAGCGTCTCGCAGTGCGAACTGCGTTCCGCCGGACGAAGCGTGCGACATCGGTAGCCCGCCTTATCCGCGAAAGCATAGGCATTATGAAAAATTGAATTCGCAAATTGGCCAGCGTCCATCGGCGCGTGAGCACAAAAACTCTTGACTTTGCTTTTCCAATCTATTTATATGGCCCATCACCACAAAAGGGGATGATTCCCGATTCGCAGGCGAAGTGCCAGCCGGGGGAGTCGAGCCCAAATTGCCACTCCGTGCGATCGGAAAAAGAGTGGACGCCAAGGTAGGAACTGATGCTGAGAAATAGAGCCCTCTTCGTTGCAGTTCTGTCTTCAATACTTTCCCTTTGTCCACTTGTTTACAGCCAGGCCAACGGCACTCTCTCCGGAACGGTCTCCGATAAAACCGGCTCCGTCGTCTCCGGGGCCGCCGTGACCATCACCTCGCAGGGAACCGGCCTGACGCGGCAAGCGAAGACCGACGACTCCGGCCACTATCTTGTCCCTCTGCTCCCCGTGGCCTTCTACACGATTCGGGTCGAAGCACAAGGCTTTCAGACGACCGAACAAAAAGACATTCGCCTTCAGGTAGACGAATCTCGCGAAGTTGATTTTTCGATCAAGCCCGCCTCGGTGTCGTCGACCGTGGAAGTCACCGCGACCGAAGTCGCCGTAGAAACAACAAATCCCACTCTCGGCCAAGTTATTACTTCCGAAGAAGTTGCCGATCTTCCATTGAACGGACGTAATTTCGTTCAGCTAGCAACCTTGACCCCGGGCACGACCGCATCGACCAATCCAAACAGCTTCTTCACTAGCGCCGCAAGCAGCGAAGCAGCTACGCGTGGCTCGTTTTCGCTCTCAGTCGGTGGATCGCGCGAACAGAGCACCGACTGGCTCCTCGACGGCAACGATAACAATCAGCTCGATGAGGGCGGCATTGCAATATTCTCCTCGATTGATTCAATTCAGGAATTTAAGGTGTTGACCTATAACTACTCCGCAGAATATGGGGAGCGTGCTGGTCCCACGGTGTTGGTAACTACCAAGTCAGGTTCGAACCAGTATCACGGCACAGCGTTCGAATTCTTTCGAAACACCGTGCTTGATGCGCGAACTCCGTTTGTTGATCAAGCGACGAAATTCAATCTAAACCAGTTTGGTTTTTCTCTCGGTGGACCCATCCAAAAAGACAAGACATTCTTCTTTATTGATTACCAAGCTAAAATGCAGCGCCGAGGTATCCCGTTCACCGGGTTTGTGCCGACGCAGGCCATGGTGACGCCCGACGCGAACGGAAATTACGACGAGAGCTCAAATCCTTTTGGTACTCAGCTTACCAACCCTTACCCATATCTCGATCCGAACACACAACAGCCCACCACGGGTCCATTCATCTGCAACAGCACGACCGGCCTTCCGGTCGCTCCAGCCCTCGCCGGACCCTATGCTGGAAGCCAGGGACCCGACACACAACTTGGTGTCAAGGACTGCTCCATCATTCCGGGGAGCTTGGTCAACTCGGCCGGGGCCAAGGTGGCCGCACTTTATCCGGTGCCTAACGTTTCAGGCAATCCCGGTTTCAACTATGCCAATGAACCCGTGCGCAAACTGAACGAAGGAACGTGGGACATCCGTCTCGATCACAATTTTTCCAGTAAAGATTCCTTGTTTGCGCGCTTCAGTTACGACCAGGCAACCAATTTTGTTCCCGGAGGCTCGCCGACATGGTCGGAACAGAATGCATTTGGCAGCAACCAGAACATTGAAAACCACGGTCGCAATGCAGGTTTATCTGAGACTCACGTTTTTTCCGCTTCAACCATCAACCAGTTCAACGCGGGCTACAGCAGAATTTTTAATCACATTAATTCCTTCGGCACCGGAAGCTGCGAAGCCGCAAAGCTGGGCATTCCGGGCGCTGACCTTGGTTCCGCATGCGATAGCGTAACGGGTTATCCAGCCAGTCTGAACCAGTCGACAAAAGATTGCGAAAGCTGCGGTCTGACTTCGTTCCAGATGGGTAGTTATTTCTCGATTGGCGATCGCGGCTACGCGCCTTATCAGGGTGGAACCAATGTGTACTCCGCTTCAGATACTCTGGACCTGATTCGGGGCAAGCATGAGATCCGAGTAGGTGTGGTGTTTCGTGCCAATCAAATGAACGTACGAAACAACGCTTTTCAGGATGGTTACGTGGTTAACTTCGGGACAGCCACGCACGACGATATAGCCGATCTCCTTTTAGGCAGCCTGGGTGTGTTCGCTGCCCACGATCAAACCTTCGACGGTGCGACCGTTGGCCGCCGCTGGAAACTAGTTCGCCCCTTCGTGCAGGATGATTGGCGAGTGACCAGCAATCTGACCCTGAACCTCGGATTCGCCTGGGCTTTGGTAACGCCTGAAACGGAGGTCAAGAATCGCCAGGCAAACTTCGATGTTCAAAGTCTCAAGTGGTTTGTTCCGGCAGGTAGTCCTACATTGAGCAACTGTAACGTCTGCATCGCATCCGACGGTCGCGTCGGCATTCAATTCGACAAGACCGCGCTTGAACCTCGAATTGGTCTGGCTTGGAAGCCATTCGGAGGCACTACAACTGTAGTTCGTGCAGGCTACGCGATTTACCACGATGCTTCTTGGGGTCAGGGTGGACAAGGGTTGTGGCAGAACCCTCCTTATTACGCGGAGGTCGATCCCTTCCCAACCGGTGTCTGTACGCCATTTGGCACCCCCGGCTGCGGGCTAGCAAATGGGTTCCTTCTGCCTGCAGGTACTCCTTCTACAACCCCTGTGCCGGGCGGTGCCGTATACAACGCGCCGGTCAACCCGGCGGATTACACCGGGACTATTCAATCGCAAAACCGCAATTTCAAACAGGGTGTCATCCAACAGTTCAATCTCAATGTTGAGCGGGAGTTGCCTGGGAATGTCGTACTGACGGTGGGCTACGCCGGTGCCCGTAGCGCGCATATCCTGGTGGGCCAAGTGAACGAGAACCTTAACGTTCCCGCAGCTTGCCCGAACGGCTCCAACCCGGTCCCGGGTTACACACTCGGTTGCGGTTCTACGCCGTTCCCCTATGCAAATCCCTTTCAAGTCGTCTCCAGCAATAATAGTATTGGCGCCGCTAGGTACGATTCGCTTCAAGTAAAAGCCGAAACTAAAAGCGCCCGGCATGGGCTGTACGCGCTTCTTGGCTATACCTACTCTCGCAATTTTGACTCTGGTATGCCCGACGGCCTAGGCACCAATCCTGGCGCCCTGTATTGGCCGCTGCCCGGTACGAAGAGGTTGGATTGGGGCTTATCACAACTGAACCTCAACAACAGCTTTACGGCGAGCGTTCTCTATGATCTTCCATTTGGCAAGGGTAAACGCTACGGAAGCAACTGGAACGGAGCAGCCAACGCGCTAGCCGGAAATTGGCAAGTAGACCTAATCGAAAGGGCGACCTCCGGTTTTCCATTGTTCGTGGTCGATAGTACCGACCCATCAGGAGTTTTCTTCTCATATAACGGGTCGACCTTCCAACGTCCCAATGAAGTGGGTGATCCGAACAAGGCGGGTCCGGTTGCGGCGAACCCGGGTTGCATCGCTCCGTCTAAGATTCACACTCTTAATAACTGGTTCAACCCGTGTGCGTTTGTGTCGGCGCCAGCTGGAGAACTCGGAACTGCTCCCCGCGCTCCGGTTTATGGTCCGCGTTTCGTGAATACCGACTTCTCATTGATCAAAGACTTACCGTTGTCTTTCCGAGAGGGAATGAACTTACAATTTCGCGCTGAGTTCTTTAATCTCTTTAACCATCCACAATATTACCTGCCAGGTATCAGCGGAACCGGGGAACAAGACATCGGGACGGGCTCGAGTTTTGGAGTCATTAGCCAGACTCTCAACAATCCGCGCCTGATTCAGTTCGCTCTCAAGCTGAAGTTCTAACTGCCACCAGTAAATAGAACCGCGGGTACGACTTATTCGTGCTCGCGAGTCTAGAACTTTGGCGCTTTAGTACCCGCGGAGGTTTTCTCCGCGCTCCGCGGGTCTCAAACCTCGCCGCAACGGTGCAAAAAGCCTTAGAATTCAAACCCTGAGGGGTCCACGCATGAAGCTATCCCGCGGTTTGCTCGCGCTCGCAATCTTGGTTCTAATAACATCTCTTATGTCCCAAGCCTCAAATCAAGAAAAGCGCAAAGTCATCATCGATCAGGATGCAGCCGGACCGGGTGGAAGCGATCAGCAATCGATGCTTCTGCTGATCCAATCTCCGCAGACCGAAGTTCTCGGCATCACCGTAGTGACAGGCGATGCGTGGCTCACCGAAGAAGTCGCGCACACTCTTCGTATGCTCGAGATCGTGGGACGAACCGACATTCCCGTGGTTCCCGGTGCGGAATATCCGCTGGTCAGAACCAAAGAAGAGACCGAATACTGGGAGCAGTGGTACGGCTCATACGCTTGGCTTGGAGCATGGACTCCAGGCTTGTATCACGGGCCCCGTGAACTCGGTCCCATGCCAGAAGGGAAGCCGACCACCAAGCCTGCCGACGAAGACGCTGCCCACTTCTTAGTTCGCATGGTGCGCAAGTTCCCACACGAGATCACAATCTATGCAGCCGGACCGATGACCAATCTGGCGCTCGCTATTTCTCTCGATCCCGAGTTCCCCAGCCTGGCAAAAGAGTTGATCTTTATGGGTGGAAGCCTGAGCCCGCAAACCGACGACCCCGAGTTCATCAACACTCCTCGGCGCGAATTTAATCTGTGGTTTGATCCAGAGGCGGCACATATCGTGTTGCGTGCGCCCTGGAAAAAAATGGTCTGCACTACAGTGGACATTTCTGTGAAGACCAAGCTGACCACCGAGTTGATCGATAAGGTCAGAGCAGGGAACTCGCCGGCCGCGCAGTATGTCGGCAAGTATTCGCGCCTTCAGGGCGCCTATAACTATTTGTGGGACGAACTGGCGTCCGCCGCATGGCTCGACCCATCCGTGATCACGAAGAAAGAAATGCGATACATGGATGTGGATTTGGATCGCGGGCCCGGTTACGGGAACACCCTAACCTGGGTTGATGGAGATAAGCCAAAACGTAGTAATTTACAGCTGGTGGAAGTGCAAGTCGACCTGGATACAGACAAGTTCTACAAAATGTTTGTGGAGTTACTCACCGCGCCAACTCCAAAGCCCGACAAAACAAAATAGAAAATTACCCGCGCTTCTTCTTCGCTTTCTTCTTGTCGGCTTTTGGGGCGACCTCAGCATCCTCGCTCCAGAAGCGATGCCCAGTGCGATGAATGAATACATCTTCGAGCGTCGGCTTGCTCACGCTGAGCGATTGAATCTCTCCCGGAAACGCTTCGACCACATCCGGAACAAAACGATGTCCATTTTCAATCTCTAGCCTGACGTGCTTATCCATTACGGTCGCCTCAATATGAAATTTAGCGCGAATGCGATCCGCAAGCGATTGCGGATCGTTCGCTTCAAACAGAATCACGTCTCCGCCAATCTCGCGGGTCAGAGCCTCGGGAGTGCCTAGGGCGACCAGATTGCCCTCATTCAGAATTGCCAGCCGATCGCAGCGTTCGGCTTCCTCCATCAAATGTGTCGTCACGATGACCGAGACGCGTTCCTGATCGCGCAAGATCGCCAGATATTGCCAAAGATCGCGCCTGGCGCCCGGATCAAGCCCAGTCGTCGGCTCATCCAACAACAGCACCTCTGGATGGTGAAGCAAGCCTTTAGCAAGCTCGATGCGCCGCTGCATGCCGCCAGAGAAAGTCTCCACGTAATCGGAGGCGCGGTCGAGCAATCCTACTCGCGTGAGAATCTCTTCGATCCGCGTTTTTAACTCGGAGCCGCGCAGGCCATAGAGGTGTCCCTGATGCCACAGGTTTTCATAAGCCGTGAGCTTCGGATCGACGCTCTGCGCCTGAAACACAACTCCGATGTGACGGCGCAATGCTCCCGGCTGGCGCACGACGTCGAAGCCGGCGATGGTCGCGGTTCCTGAAGTCGGAACCATCAGGGTCGAAAGAATGCGGAAGAGAGTCGTCTTACCGCTGCCATTCGGCCCAAGCAGCCCGAATAGTTCGGCTGGTCGAACGTCGAAAGATATGCCGTTGAGCGCCGTCCGATCCTGGTAACGGTGGACGAGATCGCGGACCACGATGATAGACGGCCCTGCGTGGTCGCCAGGCGGAACCGGTGTGGATAAGTCGATTGCAGTTGAATTCGAAGTCACAAGCTATTCTAACGCCCCAACGAAGCGAATAGCATCGGAGACGTCTTAACATGCAGACAAACCTACGACGTCTTACGCGGCCACTGGATCCGTGCCCGGAACGCGCTCCTCGAAAGCGACCGGGACATGACGCCAGACCCGAATGGCCAACACGACCGTCGTGGCCAGCAGCAGCGCTCCTACCGCAACGTGAACCACCGTTGAGACGACCATCGGCAACTCAGGCTGCGCCGCATCACGTCCCCACATCACACGAGTTATAAACGCCAGAAAGCCGAGGCAGAGTTGAGCCACCATCAGGCCCAACATAGTGATCGCCGGACGACGTACGGCTTCGACATGCGAATAGACAGCGATGGCGCGAATGGCCGTCCAAGAAAGAACGATCGCCACAACGCCAGCGTTAATGACGTGCGGCCACCAACTCAAACCATGATGACGGAACATGGCTCCAAGAATTAACTGCACATAAAGCACAAAAATCGAGAGCACGGTCAGAGTAAAAAGCGCGGGCCGACGCTGATCGAGTTCGGTGCGGGGATGCTCTTCAACCCAGCGGCGTCCAGTGAAAACGGCGATTGCAACGGCAATACAGAAAAAAGTCTGAGCTACAGCGGCGTGTGCGCTAGAGATCGGCGCGGGTAGAAAAAATAGGACGGTCAATCCCCCAAGAATGCCTTGCGTGATAACAGTGGCCAGAGCGGCTAGCCCCAGAAAGCGCAGCCAGCGTCGCTTTTCAGCACGCCAGGTCCAAACCGCCAGAATGATAGTTAGCAGCCCGACGAACTCCGCCACCATGCGATGGCTATGTTCGTACTTGATGCCACCGACCATGTTTGGCATTTTGTAGAACGAACCGAAACTCGTAGGCCAGTCCGGAACGGAAAGACCCGCATCATTGCTGGTCACCAGCGCTCCGGCGACGATTAAGACGAGAGTGCAGCTTGCAGTAAAAATGGCGAAGCGATGCAGTCCGCGCTGGTATGGAACTTCGATGCCTTTCAGAAGAGCCCCCTCGGGAACTGGCGCCACAAGGCCCGCCATGAGTTCCCCGAAACGCGATAGTTTACCAGACGACCATCCGCATAGGGAGTCTTGAATTACGCTGGCGACGGTTTGTCGTCGGTTCTTGCAATCGGCGAGTCCATGGCCTGAATAATTGCGTCGGCAAACTCTGAGGTGCCTGCACTCCCACCCACGTCTCTCGTGAGTTTCGTTCGATCGCGATATACGTCGTCGATGGCGTTCCGGATCTTCCATGCCGCGTCGTGCTCACCCAGATGGCGCAGCATCAGCAGAGCCGATCGCAACACGGCTGTCGGATTGGCAATATTCTTTCCCGCGATGTCGGGCGCGGAACCGTGGACCGCTTCGAAGATGGCGCACTCGTGGCCAAAATTTGCTCCCGGAACGAGTCCGAGGCCGCCGACTAATCCGGCGCACAGATCGGAAAGGATATCGCCGTAGAGATTCTCCATCAGCAACATGTCGTACTGATACGGGTTCATGACCAGTTGCATGCAAGTATTGTCAACAATGTGTTCGCCGTAAGTAATCTCGGGATACTCTTTCGAGACGTTTCGCGAACAGCGAAGAAATAAGCCATCCGACAACTTCATGATGTTGGCTTTGTGGATGGAATGAATCTTCTTACGCTTGTTCTTGCGGGCGTACTCGAACGCGAAACGCGAAATACGAGTCGAAGCCTTTTCAGTAATGATCTTCAGACTCTCCACCACTCCAGGCACGACCTCGTGTTCAATGCCCGAATAGAGTCCTTCTGTGTTTTCGCGGACCACGATCAGGTCAATTCCCGGATAGCGTGTGGGAATGTGAGGCAGATTACGAATCGGCCGAAAGTTAGCGAACAACTCGAACCGCCTGCGCAGCTCAACGTTAATGCTGGCAAAGCCACCGCCGATCGGCGTTGTCACCGGACCCTTCAGGCCAACACGTGTCCGCTCGATCGATTCGCTGAGCTCTTTAGGGATGTATTCTTTGTATTTTTCGAAAGCTTCGGCGCCCGCGGCGAAGCTTTCCCATTCGAATTTAACGCCCGTAGCTTCGAGTATACGAACCGTAGCCTGTATGACCTCAGGGCCGATTCCATCGCCAGGAATAAGAGTTACTTTGTGTGCCATAGATTTCCAGAGGGGTAAAAATAGGTTCGCTCAATAAGTAAGCTTAAGAGACATAGTTCTTGATCTTCGATGGCCCGATCACCCGACGACCCGATCACCCGATTTCAGTTTCGCCTTCGGTTCGGGCACATCTTTCGTCTTGAGCAGATCTTTCAACTCGGCCATGAACTCTTGCACATCTTTGAAGTCGAGGTAAACCGAGGCGAACCTCACATAGGCAACTTTGTCGTGGCGGCGAAGGCGGTTCATAATCAGTTCGCCGATCTCGCTCGTCTTTCGCTCGCGCTCTGCCGACTCGATAACGAAACTTTCGGCTTCATTTACGATCTGCTCCAGCTTACTGATGGGCACGGGCCGTTTTTCGCAGGCGCGCATCAGTCCGTTGAGCACTTTCTGGCGGTCGAAACGCTCGCGGCGTCCGTCTTTCTTCACCACCATGTATGGGATTTCATCGATGCGCTCGTAGGTCGTAAAGCGCTTCTCGCACTTCAGACACTCGCGCCGCCGGCGAATGGAATCCGCTTCTTTGCTTTCGCGCGAGTCTACGACCTTGTCATTTTCGAACCCGCAAAAGGGGCATTTCATGTGTTTTGAATCGCTCGGGGATCAAAATGATTGTAGCAGGCGGTGTGAATCGGTTGATCGAGACCGCGTCGAATCAGTTCACGTTACCGACGTCTCCGCCGCGGGAGTTTCTTCTGCCTGCTCAGTCTCTTTCGATAGTTTGCGCAGCGATAATCGCTCGTGATGCGAAAGTAATAATCCGACGGGAACCACAGCGAAAAACGTGACCAGCCAGAGCATAATTCCGCAGCTCACCGTCAGTTCTTTCGGGACAATATCAAAGACATGGTCGAGCGTGCTGATGGTCGCCAGTTGCGATCCCCCGCCGACGCCAGGCAATTGCACCATCGAGCCGATCATGCTGGCTCCCATGAGCAGAAGGACTTTCGTTGCGCTCATGCCATGCATTGGCGCGCCATAAGCGTGCGTCACTTCTTTATAAGCTAACGCAATCACCCACCACATTAAGACCGATACACCGGACAACTCGAGAAATGCCAGTGGGCCATGGATGGTATTGAGCCCGATCGTAAACTCCCTAATCTTTAAGGCGATGCGATGTCCCAGATTCTCAGCCAAGTGAGAGAAACGCGCTTCGACCCAATCGGCGATGCTGTTCCCGCGATACGAGATCACGACTGCGCCTGTGAGCAATCCTAAAACCAGCGCGATCAAAGCATAGCCCGTGAGATGAATCCAGTGGGTGACTTCAGGCGGAGCCGATTGCGTAAATGCTCGCAGTTTGGTTGGCAGAAAAATCGCTCCCACCATCAGAACGGTGAAGCCGCCAACATCAAAGATTCGTTCCACCGCCCAGACCGCGATTTGCGACGCGAGAGGCAAGTTGTGGCGGCGCGCGATTAAATAGGGACGAATCATCTCTCCCGCGCGCCCCAGCAAGGCGAGCGCGGCGAAGCCGATCATCGTCGGAGGTACGAGCCCCATGATCGACGCGTCTTTTCGCACCGGGCGAAGGAAGATTTTCCATCGCACCGCACGCAAGAAATAAGCCAGGTAGATGTAGAGCACGCCATGAACAATGTGGTGCCAGTTCAATCCATATTGGAAGAGTCGCGCCCAATCGAAGTTTCGCCAGGTGCGGAACTGTAGGTAGACGAGGCCGGCCAGTATGGCAAAGACAATGGCGTAGGCTGCGTATTTTTTATTGATCATTATTAATATTGATCATTATTGATATTGATCATGCGCAAAACAAAAACTCATTTCGCAGACACGTACAATTGTGGCGAGCGCGGCCCTAGTTGAAGGTAAACGAGGATGACGGAAGGGTCAATCGAGCAACTCAAACATCCAGCCGCTCAAACATCCAGTCGCTGACCCATGAAGATCATCGCGGAGTCTGAGTCGTAGAAGACTTAGCGGCGATCGTTGTTTTTGACGGCGTGTTCGCCGGCTTCGGTTTGCCGACAGGCTTGCCCGAAGGCTTAGTGGCCTGCGTTTTCTGTTTAGCTTGATTTTCTTGGGCGGTCTTCTTCTTGTTGTACTCGTGTACGATGCGGGCCACATACGCGCGTGTTTCGCGAAAGGGAGGCACACCGCGATACTGATCCACCCTCTTCGGACCCGCATTATATGCGGCTAGCGCTTTCACCAGGTCAAAGTTGTACTGCTCTAAAAGTTCGCGAAGATATTTGCTGCCTCCCGCGACATTCACCGCGGGATCGAAGGCATCATTGACTCCCAACTGGTTCGCCGTGCCGGGCATGAGTTGCATCAGACCGCGCGCGCCCTTCGGCGATACGGCATGCGCGTTGAATCCGCTTTCGGCGTGGATCACGCTGTTCACCAGATCGGGATCGAGATGATAAGCGGCGCTCGCGTTGTTTACGACCTCGCTGAGCGGCGGTGCAGACTTTGACTGAGGAGCTACCGCTGACTGAGAAGCTGCGGCGGATCGAGGAGCCATCGCTCGCGCGGCCTCGAACGGAGTCGATACGGAGGTGTGCGCATCCGCTGGTTCGAAGAGCGAAAGATCTTTTTCGTAACTGGCGATGTCGGCGGTCGGCACATCCGTAAAGCTGGAATCGTCGGCGTCGAGAAAGAGACGAGTCGTCGCTCCCATAACCTGATGGTGCTCATGGCGAATGCTGAAGCCATTGCGCAGCACGGCAAGTTCGGCGCCAGACGCGGGACGAGCGAGCAAGAGCAGAGCGATCCCTAAGCCCGCGACGACATGGATGCGATTCTTCATTTATATCTTGAGCAAATATATCTTCAGCAAAATCCCCAGCGACTCTTTTACAAGCTGCTTAAGATGGGTGGTCCGACAATCTCTGGTTCGACGCTCTCTGGCTCGCCGTTGGAAGCCCCATCCAAGGACGCTATCTCCGTTCCGTAAAGCACGTGCTCGACGGCCGCCGATACCCCGCTTTCGGCATTGGACCGCGTTAGCTGCCAGCCCCGGCCCCGCAACTCTTCAGACGCATTCCCCATGATAAAGGGATGTCCCGCAAAAGCGAGCATCTCAATATCGTTATAGTTATCACCAATGGCCATGACCTGCTCGGGCGTAATGCCGCGGTGGCCGGCCCAGCGCGCGAGCGCGTGTCCCTTGGAACAGCCGGCATTCAGCACGTCGACAATCGATAGGTCGCGGCCAGGATACTCGGTGCGCAGGACCGTAATTGGCAGGCCGCAGTTTTCGAGCCTTCGCAATGCCCGCTGCATGTCGGACACCGGACCGCAGAACATGGCCTGCACCGGGTCGGTCGTCAGCGCATCTTCGATCGGGATCACGAACTGGATATACTCCATGTTCTTCTCGAGCCAGCGCTGGATACTCGTTTCCAGCTCGTTCAGCCGCTCGATCACGATTGTACCGGCACCCGTGCTGTCAAAGGTGAGAACCGTTTGCCCGCGAAACTCCTGCATCGCTTCGACCAGTTTGCGACAGGTCGGCTCGGGAAGAAGATCGCGATGAAATGTTTCTCCACTCAGCGAGCGTGTGACGGCGCCGTTTGAACTGATCAGCCAGAGATCAAAGCCCAGTTGCTGAGCGATGGGGAGCGCGAAAGTATGGCGGCGTCCGGTAACGAGGATGACCTCAACGCCTTCTGAGTGCGCCTTCCGCAGGGTCGCCAGATCGGTCTCGGAGATGTGAAATTCCGGGTTGAGCAAGGTCCCGTCAATATCGATAGCAATGAGGCGGAGGGAATCGGCGGGCACAGGTAATTTTAGCATTCACTCGAAGAAGCCATTCGTGGCACAGAGGTTGGGGTAGACGGGTTCGACGTTCGTCACTGCGGCTTCCTACACTAAGAACCCCGTCGTTAGCGAAATCGCGATATTTCAACAGTTACTGTATGCGTTCGCCAGTCTTTCGAATTCGGACGTTTTCCGCTGGTCCGAAATGCTCTTGGACATAGTGAAGGATCTCCACTCCGGCGAACGTCCAAGTGTGCGAGAGATAGCCTTCCGAGCCGGGGCTAGTCAACGTCGGCGGGCCGAACGTTTCTTCGAGATGTCGCTGAAACACATCATAGGAAGTGGGCAAGTCTGGGCAGGAACTGCAGTGAAACTGGAGCTCAACCAGCCCTTGATAGAAGCGGAAGCCCACCTCGACGGACAAGCCTGAAAGAGATGTGCAATGAGTTGTGAAGTAACCGTGCTTGACCAGCCGCAAGTGAAGCCTCTCGAACCCGTCCATAAACTGCGTCTCGGGGGTGCCCCACGGAACAAAGACACGTGGCTCTTCGATCTGAAAGCCTTTTGAAAGGTCCATTTGCTGATGCATCATGGGCGATTGTAGCGGATAGGTGTCGAAAACAGGGTTAGCACTCATAGACGTAGTTAGTGCTACGGCGATTTTGCAACAGCTAGAGTTTCACCAATCGCGGTACACGCTCCCCTTGCTGCTGATAGCGCCAGAACCGCTGCTGATGTTCACGATGCCCGGCATCTTCGGGTCATTCGTCCGCTCCAAAATCCATGTGTCGTTTCGCCTAGTCATCGGGTCTATCGGTGTTTGCTTGATGTACCCGGCTGCCACAAGGTCATTGAGCGACTGAGGCCGCCTTTGCAGGTCAAGAGTGTATTGTCTAATGATGGCGCGCATCGTACTCAGGTCACTTTGAAGACGGAGTTCGCGGGCTTGCCTGGGAGTGGTCACGTTACTAGGTACAAAGAGCCAAATTAACGTACCCACCAATGCGAGTGCGCATGCGGTCTCGAAGGTCAACCATAGGGCATAGGCCGCTTTGTTCCGAACCGAGGGAAGCCGCTGCCATCCTCGATAAAAGTAGATGCCAAGAGCGACCATTGTCACTAGTAGCCAGATGAGGATGAGCGCCAATAGCGGGGCAATGGTCAGCGCGTATCGCCTCAAGGCGGCGGAAGGTAGGAAAATGGCTGCTCCGGCGAGAATGACGAACCATCCGCAAGGAATCGCAACCCACCATTTGATGAACTTAATATGCACCTGCACGTTAGTAGATCGAAAGAACGGTCCCAAGATCGGAAGAGCA
>OBLW0100002936.1_pt1 | contig 13581 bp, 8 predicted proteins | sample 1520161 | NCBI WGS metagenome assembly OBLW01 (sample SAMEA3539309, study PRJEB22396) | soil metagenome | biome: tundra; feature: field; material: soil | place: USA | collected 2010-05 | depth 0.15 m
CTGATCCCGAGTTTTCCGTAGGTGCTCGTCAGGTGGTTCTCCACGGTTCGCTGGGTGACGAACAGGGCCTGCGCGATCTGCCGGTTGGACTGCCCGGCCGCCGCCAGCTGTGCGACCCGCAGCTCGCTCGGCGTCAGCGCGTCGCGTCCCCGGATGGCATCGCGGCGGGGCCTGCCCCCGGCGACCACGAGCTCGCGCCTGGCCCGGTCAGCGAGCCGGAGGCCGCCTTGCCGGTAAGCGATGTCCAGTCCCTCACGCAGGATCTCCAGTGCCCTGGCGCGCGAGCCGGCCCGCCGGTGCGCCGAGCCGAGATCGATCAGGGCGCGTGCCAGCTCCAGCGGCGCCGGCGAGGGACGAAGCACGCTCACGGCCTCGGTGAGCAGTTCTATACCACGATCGCCGCCCTCGACCACACCGGCGGCACGCAGCGCGACCCCGAGAGCCCGGCCGGCGCCCCAGCGGCGGGCGAGCTCGATCTCGTCGCCGCACAGCCGCCTGGCCGCTCGCCGGTCTCCCAGCGCGGTGAGGGACAGCGCCGCGGCTGAGCGCCAGGCCATCAACATCGGGTTGCGGACGCCCCACCGCTCCGCCAGCTCTCCGGCCGCCAGCAGGTCAGCCACGGCCGCGGCGTGGTCTCCGGCCGCGGCATGCAGGCATCCCCGGGCGTGCCGGACCGGGTTGTAGGGCCAGGTAGGGCCCAACTCGCCACTTAGATCATGCGCGGCCAGCAAGGCGCGCGCCTCCTCGATCGCGCCGCGGTCGATCAGAGCGGGGATCATGAAGGCGGTGGCTAAAGTCGAGATCCACATGGCGCCGGCTACCTCCAGCGCCTGCTGCCCGAACGCCAGCGCCTCACTCACCTCGCCGCTGTTGAGCGCGATCAGCAACGCAGCCGTGGCGGCGCCCGCGGACAACAGCGGCCATCCCCGCTGCTGCGCCAGCCGCAGCCATGCCTGCGCCCACTCGCCAGCCTCATCGGCCAGGTCGGCCCTCAGCAGTACCGTGATCGTCTCGGGCAGCGCGGTCGAGGCGACCGACTCCAGCCGCGGCATCGCGCGGAGCGCCTCGCGCGCGTGATGGACCGCACGCTCGCGGTCCACGCCGGCGGTGGCGAGCTCGATCGCGAGGTGGGCATGCAGTTGCGGATCGAGTTCCTCGCCACGCGCGGCCCTCAGCCGGATCCGCTCCAGCAGCGGCCGCGTCAACGGGCGAGTATGGAGGTCCCAGCGTGCGGTGTTGAGCAGCGCGGCTTGCAGGGAAGTGGTGATCGCGGAGCGCTCGTCGCCGGACTCGCCGATCGCCGCTTCCAGCACGTCGACGGCGTCGGCGAAGCGGCCGCACACCGCCAGCGCCTCGCCGAGCGAGAGGGCAATCTCGCCGCGCCGCGGCCGGTCCGTGGTTCCTGCGAGCGCCTCGGCCAGGTGGCCGAGCGCTGCGGTCGACCCGTGCAAGGTCTGGGCGCTGCCGAGCTCGAAGAGCACGTCGGCCCGCTCTGTGGCCGGAGGCGGCTCGGCCAGTGCTCGCTCGAGGCACAATATCGCCACGTCGGGTGCGCCGCGGCTGCGCGCATCGGCAGCGGCCGTGCGCAGCCTGCCGACGACCCAGGGGTCGCCGGCCGTGCCCGCCGCGAGCAGGTGCACGGTGACCTCCTCGTGCGCTGCGCCCTCGGCGTCGAGCATCCGCGCGGCGCGCTGGTGCCAGCGCTGCCGCAGCGGCGGTGCCAGGTCCTGGTAGACGGCGGACCGTACCAGGGGATGCACGAACCGCAGCGCCCGCTCACCCTCGATCAGCTGCTCGGCCATCAGCGCGCCGATCGCCTCCGCGCACGGGTCCGCGTCGAGGCCGGCGAGCCGGCCGGCCCGCGCCGTGGTGGCCGCGGTGCCCAGGACGGCGACCGCGCGGGCAGCCGCCAGGGCATCCGCGGGCATCCGGCCGAGCCGCAGCAGCACGCTGCGGGAAACCGTGCCGGGGGTCAGCCGCCGCAGATGCGCCACCTCGGCGTCCGTTCCCATGACACCCTCGGCGGCCAGGCTGGCCAGCAGCCCATTCAGCAGCAGCGGGTTGCCTCCCGTGACCTCCCGGCACGCTCCCTGGAACCCCGGTGACGGGTCCCCACCGAGCGCGCCGCTCACCAGCTCCGCGCAGGCGACGGCGCGGAGCGCGGCCGGACGCAGCGCGGTCACGCCCGCCTCAGCGGCCAGGCCGGCCATCAGCCCCTGCTCCTGCGCCGTACCCGACCTGGGCTCGCGGACGGTCAGCACGACCAGGACCGGCAGGCCCTCCAGCCGGTGCGCCAGATGCGCGACGAAACGCAGCGACGGCGGATCCGCCCAATGCAGGTCATCGACCGCCACCAGCAGCGGCGCCCGCCGCGTGATGCCGGCGGTCAGCCAGTACAGGCCATGCAGAATCGAGAACGAGTCCTCCTCGCTCTGGGACGTGCCGTGGGCCAGCGCCGGCGCCGCCAGCGCGGCGGCGTCGCCCGCCAGCAGCTGACCGCCACCGTCGGCCCGCACCTCGGTCTCGAACAGCTGCCGCACCACTCCCCACGCGTAACCGCCCTCGAACTCGGCAGCGCGCGCCACCAGCACCGTCATCCCCGCGTCGGCTGCCTGCTCGCACGCATGCGTCAGCAAACTGGTCTTGCCGATCCCCGCCGCACCCTCCACCAGCAACGCCGACCCCAAGCCGGAGCATGCCGAGTCCAGCGCCGCCGCTATCGCGCCGAGTTCCGCCGCCCGGTCAAGTAACCGGCCCGCGGGCGGCCGTCCCGCGCCCATGGACATGATCGTAGGCACAACCCCCGCGGCCGCACCATCCCAGAGCGGACGGCAAATAACTGTGGTACCCAAGCTGATCTGCGGCCGCCAAAGGCAGGCTGCCGGAAGGATCGCGGGCATCGCCCGACCGGCGCGCAGGCCACCTCGGGCAGACCCTTCGCCGGGGCCAAGATCGGTGGTCATCAGCGAGCGCTGGCCGAGCCACCATCTGGCGACGCCCCAGCGACGTGATGTTCGAACTCGGCAGCGTCGAGGGCATGCAGGCGCCGGTCGCAGCGGCCGGTCACCTGGCTGAGGCACTGGAGGCGGCGACAAGCTTGCGCGGGCAACGATCGCGCTTGCGCTCGGTGAGGCCCTCGCGCTGTGCGGGCGTTTCGCTGATGCCGTCGACGTGCTGGAAGCGGAAGATGATCGAGAATCTGCCCACGGACCGGCAGGAGGGCCGCAAATGACTGTGGTACCGACCGTGATGCGCCCGGCAGGTCTCTGGCGAACGATCAGCCGCATGGCCGACAGCTGGCAGCTCGTGGTGGAACTTGAGCTGATCGCAACCAGACAACAGGCGATCGAAGGGTGGGTGCGGGTTGGCAAAGGATCTGGAGGCCAGAGCCGTTCTTGACCAACGCCACATGAGGAGGAACTGCGGTGGTGCCTCAACTGCCTAGCACGAGGGCGGCCGTGCTTCCGATCATCGGCCGCCTTCGATTCGGAGACGATCTCGAGCCCAGCTTCTCCGAATATCACTTCGAGCATTCGCTGCCGTTCGCTCGCTTTGCCCTTGTGCTGGCGGTGCTGCTCTATGCGCTTTTCGGGATCCTCGACGTCTACATCGTCCCGGGCGTCGCCGGGTGGATGTGGGTCATCCGCTATGCGATCTTCTGTCCCGCCGCTCTCGTCGTGCTTGGCCTGACGTTCACCCGGTGGTTTAAGCCCCTCATGCAGCCCGTTCTGTGCGGGGTGGCGGCCCTGGCCGGACTGGGCATCGTAGCGATGATCGCCATCGCTCGCCCGTCGGCCGGGTACCTGTACTACGCAGGTCTCCTCCTCGTCATCCCATGGGCATACACCCTGCTGCAACTTCGCTTCTCCTATGCCACGAGGGCGTGCCTGGCCATCATGATCGGTTACGAAGCCGTAGCCATGTGGCTTAAGCCCACGCCGCTTGAAATCCTCATCAACAACAATTTCTTCTTCTTTTCGTCCGTCATCATCGGCATAGTCGCCGGGTACACGATCGAGCGTGGCCTTCGCACTGGATTCCTGCAGCGCCGCCTCATCGAGGCCCAGCGAGCGGAACTCGCTGTCCACAACGCGCAGCTCGACTCCGCGCTTCAGGACTCTCTGGAGGAGCTGCGCCACAAGGCCGCCGAGCTTCAGGCCTCGCGGGCCCGCATCGTGGCTGTGGCCGACTCCGAGCGTCGCCGCATAGAGCGCAACCTGCATGACGGCGCCCAGCAGCACCTCACGGCCCTGACCATCAAACTGGGCCTGGTCTCAGAGCTGGCCGAACAAGACATTGATCTGGCCAAGAACCTCCTTGCGGAACTTCGCCGCGACGTCAGGGACACCGCCCAGGAGCTGCGGAATCTTGCTCATGGGATTTATCCTCCGTTGCTCGCGGACAGCGGGCTGCTGACCGCTCTCTCGGCAGCGGCCCGACGGTCGACGATGCCAACCACGGTGGAGGCCGCATCCCTCGGCCGATACCCGGCCGAGGTAGAGGCGACGGTTTACTTCTGCTGCCTGGAGGCCCTCCAGAACGCGTGCAAGCACGCCGGGGAGAGGGCCACGCTCTGCCTGCGCGTGCAGGAAAACGCGGGAACACTGGCCTTCGACGCCGCAGACGATGGCAGAGGATTCGATTCGGGGGGTCGCGGACTCGGTGCGGGGTTCCTCAACATGGCAGATCGCCTGGGCGCTCTCGGCGGCAGCCTGCACGTGGAGTCGGCTCCAGGGCAGGGCACGCGGGTCACTGGGATAATCCCGGTGGGAGAGACAGCCGAAGTTTCGGCCGCAGGTCCGGATGCCGCCCCACAGTCCTTCCGGGAGACTTGATCTCGGTCCGGGCCCGGCTGGTTCTTTCCGCTATCATCAGCTCCGGGCTGCAGATCGCTGAAGTACTGAATCAACTAGTTGCCGTTCAGGCTAACTGACGGCTACAGGCTGGCAACGCAGCCCGGCTGACCCGGGCCGGCTGACCGCGGGTCCCCGGTGGCGCAACGGCCTTAAACTGTGGGTGAACTCAGGTACAACCCCCCAACGGCCAGCTCAGGCCCAACCGTGAAGACCTCGTCAGCGTGCGCCTAACTGGGAGTCGCTGGGCGGCTGCCGGCCAGCGCGGCGGGCAGCTGGGGCCGGGATCTGATCCCGAGTTTTCCGTAGGTGCTCGTCAGGTGGTTCTCCACGGTTCGCTGGGTGACGAACAGGGCCTGCGCGATCTGCCGGTTGGACTGCCCGGCCGCCGCCAGCTGTGCGACCCGCAGCTCGCTCGGCGTCAGCGCGTCGCGTCCCCGGATGGCATCGCGGCGGGGCCTGCCCCCGGCGACCACGAGCTCGCGCCTGGCCCGGTCAGCGAGCCGGAGGCCGCCTTGCCGGTAAGCGATGTCCAGTCCCTCACGCAGGATCTCCAGTGCCCTGGCGCGCGAGCCGGCCCGCCGGTGCGCCGAGCCGAGATCGATCAGGGCGCGTGCCAGCTCCAGCGGCGCCGGCGAGGGACGAAGCACGCTCACGGCCTCGGTGAGCAGTTCGATGCCACGGTCAGCGCCCTCGACCACCCCGGCCGCCCTTAGCGCCGCGCCGAGGGCCCGGCCGGCCCCCCACCGCCGCGCGAGCTCGATCTCCTCCGCACACAGCCGGCGGGCTTCCCGCCGGTCGCCGAGCGCACTGAGCGAGACTGCCGCGTCGGAGCGCCAGGGCATTATCGCCGGGTGGGCCGAAGACTGGGCAGCGGTAACACGCTGACGGCTTACCCTCACCGAGGGCAGCACACCGCGACGGGCTAGCGTGCGAAGTGTGGCTAGTCGCGAAGATCGTGCGATGTCATTCGGGGCGATCGCAGAGGATTACGACCGGTTGCGGCCCGGGCCTCCGGAGGAGGCGGTCGACTGGCTGCTGCCTGAGCACTGCCAGATCGCGGTGGACCTGGGAGCGGGCACCGGCTTGCTGACCCGCCTGCTGGCGCGCAAGGTAGCGCAGGTGATAGCGGTCGAGCCCGATGATCGGATGGCGGCCGTGCTGCGGGCACGCTCGCCGGGGGTCCATGTCATGCGGGGCACGGGCGAAGCGATCCCAATGGCCGACGCCAGCGCCGATGGCGTGTTCGTCTCGTCGGCATGGCACTGGATGGATTCCGGCCGGGCCGCCGGTGAGATCGGGCGGGTGCTGCGGGACGGCGGCCGCTTCGGCGTCATCTGGACCGGCCGCGATCGCGAGGTCGACTGGTTGCGCGAGGCCGGCCGGCAGCTCATGGCAGCGACTGCCGGGCCTGATGACCAGGGTCAGGCACATGGTGAGGGGGCGCCTCGATCCAGGCGTCGCGAGGTCAGGCTGCCCGAGCCAGGGCTGTTCGGCAATGTCGGCACGGCGTCGTTCCGGTTCACCCGCGCGATGACGGTCACCGACATCGTCGACATGCTGGCTACCTACAGTGGCGTCATCACCGCGAGCACACAGGACGGGGCGGCGGGACTCGCCCGCGCCAGGGCCGTGCTGGAAGAGTGGTTTCCCGGGGGCGCCGCGATCGACGTACCAACGCGGGCGTGGTGCTGGCGCGCGGACCGGGCGAACCGGCCACCGTCAGCCGAGGTGACGAGCCAGACGTGACCTGCTTGTCTTCGAGCGCTGACGCTCCGAGACGCCACCCCAGGTGGCGGACGTGGTTCGGTGCGGAAGGCAGGATGATTCGATGGAGATTGAGTCGTTCCTGGCCACGGCCTTCGAGTTGCTCGCTGTGCCGTCGACCGCTGATCGGCCCGGTGACCTGCACCGGGCGCTCGACCTTGTGCTCGATTTCGTCGGGCCCGGTTTCACGGTGGAGCGGTTCGAATCCAACGGCAAGCCCAGCGCGCTGATTTATCGCGGCGCGCACCGTCCGCGCTTCCGGATCATCCTCAACGCGCACCTTGACGTCGTGCCGGCTGAGCCGTACCAGTTCCGGCCGCGCCTCGACGGCGATCGCATCTACGCGCGGGGCGCTCAGGATATGAAGGTGTCAGCGCTGTTGGAGGCCCAGGTCTTCGGTGAGCTGGCCGGCAGCTTGCCGTACCCGCTCGCGTTGCAGCTTGTCACCGACGAGGAGGTCGGCGGGCGCGACGGCACGCTGCATCAACTTGAGCAAGGCGTCAGTGGCGAGTTCGTCATCATCGGCGAGCACAGCGGATTGCGTATCGTGACCGACTCGAAGGGAATGGTCACCGCGACCCTGCGAGCCGTCGGCCGCAGTGGCCACAGCGCGTATCCATGGCTTGGCGACAACGCCCTGCTCACGTTGCTGCGCAGCCTGGACAATGTACTGGCCAGATACCCCGTCCCCGCCGAAGAAGCCTGGCGGACCACCGTCAACGTCGCCCGGATCGAGACCCCTAACCAGGCCTTCAACCAGATCCCAGCCCTGGCGGAGGCGCGGCTCGACATCCGCTTCCCGCCCGAGGACGCGGACCTGAACGGCAAGACTGCCCAGGAAATCGCCACATACCTGGCAAAATTCTGCGAGCCCGGCGTCACGCCCACCGTCCATCAAGCCGACCCGCCGCACCATGCCGACGCCGGCCGCCCCGAGGTACGCAAACTCCAGCAAGCCGTGCGGAACCAGGGCTACCGCCCCGACTTCCTCCGTAAACACGGCGCCGCGGACGGACGCTTCTACTACCAGCGGGGCATCGACGCCGTCATTTTCGGCGTCGGCGGTAACGGCCAGCACAGCGCCGACGAGCACGTCGATACCACCACCATCGGGCCCTACTACCGGGCGCTCAAGGAGTTTCTGCACGATCCCGGACCACGATGAGACGGTCATTGATCGGAGATCTCGCGGTCATGATTTACCCGGAGCACTACGTATTGCTCAGCTGCCCGGGACTGTTCAGCTGCCCGGGACTGCGGCGAGGACTGGCTCGATGACCTCGTCGGCTAGCCATCTTCCCGGGCTCGCGGGCCAGGGCGGGATCGGGGCCAGGATCAGGTGCGTGGCTCCGGCATCGATCAGCTGGAGAAGGAGACCACGGGATGCCGCGGGGTCATCACCGCGTACCAGGATCTGCATGGAGCGCGTGATCTGCTGCGGATCGCGGCCGATGGCAGCGCAATGCTCATCGAGGACGCTGCTGTAGTGCCGGAAGTCTTCGGCGGTGCGCGCGGGGCAGTTCCACAGATCCGCGTGCTCGGCGACGACTCGCAGCGTTTTCTTCTCGCCGACGCCGCCGATGAGGATCGGCGGATGCGGGCGCTGGACCGGCTTGGGCTCGCACACCGCGCCGTGAAGCTGGTAGCAGCGCCCCTCGAAGTCGAACAGATCATCCTCGGTCCACATCCGGCGGATGAGCGTGCACGCCTCCGCCAGGGCGCGGATGGCCTCGGCTGCCGGGACGACCGGCACGCCGTAGGCGTCGAACTCCCGCCGCACTATCTGCATGAGGGCATCATCGGCCCCGGGTATCTGGCAGCCGCCGACCCCGATCCCGAAGTCCAGCCTCCCCCCGGAAATCACGTCCACTGTGGCGGCCATCTTGGCCAGCACCGCGGGCGGGCGGAGCCGGTTGCTGGTCACCATCACGCCCAGGCGCAGCCGCTCGGTCTGCGCCGCCAGCGCCGCCAGCAGCGTCCAGGCCTCCAGGGCCGCACCGGTCACGGGCCCGCGCAGCGGCACCATGTGATCCCACAGCCAGGCGTGCTCGAACACCGGGATGGTGTCCGCCTCCCGCCATACCCTGAGAATGTCGTCGTAACTGAGGCCCATCTGGCTCGTCTTGATACCGAAGCTCACCCGTTCGCGATCACTCATGACAGCTCACATTCCTCCTCGCCTTCTACGGTCATGCCATCCCCGAGGCCATGCCCGGACCGCATCTCGATAGCCGGCTAGCGAGACAGCTTATCCGCGGAACCCGCTAGCCGGCAAGCGACTGTCTACGATCAGGGGATGAATGAGTTCCTCTCCCTGTTCACCCGCGCCTCCAAGCTCATGCGCGGTGCCGTCGACGAGGCGATGAGCCACCACGGCGTCCGGGTCGGGCAGAACCTCGTGCTAGAGGTTCTGTGGGAGACCGATGGACTCACGCCCGGCGAACTTGCCGACCGCCTGCACGTCGCCACCCCCACCATGGTGAAGTCTGCGAACCGCATGGCGGCGGCCGGGCTGATCGCCAGGCGGCGCGACCCGGCGGACGCCCGCCTGGCCCGCATCTACCTCACCGAACGTGCCCGCCTGGTCCGCGGCGCCATCGAGCAGGAGCGAGACGAGTTGGAACGACGGGCAACTGCGACGCTAACCAGTGCGGAACGCACGCACCTGCTCAGTGCGCTGACCAAGATCATCGCTCAGTTCGCCGACGCGGGCCCAACCGACGCGCCGAGCCACGATGCGGACGCTGCGGGGCATCCATCCGCAGCGGACGGTCCGCGGGACACGCCCTAGCGCCGAGGGCTTCGGCCGCACCGACAACCCAGCCGTCCGGGTCTGGATACGACCTGGGGAAGGAAGGAGCACCTGATGCTAGTCGCGTTCTCGATCACACCACTCGGAGTGGGCGAGGGGGTCGCCGAGTACGTCGCGGACGCTGTCCGTGTGGTCCGCGAGAGCGGGCTAACGAACCGGACCGATGCCATGTTCACCACGATCGAGGGTGACTGGGACGAGGTGATGGGCGTAGTCAAGCAGGCCGTGGACGCCGTCGCCGCGAGGGCACCGCGGGTCAGCCTGGTACTCAAGGCCGATATCAGGCCCGGGGTGACCGGAGCGCTCAGCGCCAAGGTGGAGCGCCTGGAACGCCACTTGGCGCAGTGACGACGCGATCTGGCCGACCTGGCGTGCGGGACCATTGCGCGGACCGGGCCATCGGCCACCAGCACGGTTACCCGACGGCTGGCCCGTCTTCCCCAATTGCGGCGGCATCCACGTCGCCGGGCCCAACCTCGTCCGGCGCGCAGTCCACGCAGGGAACCGGCGATCCACGTGTCACCCTGACCCGGCGGGGATGCCGTCGATGAGCGCGGCCAGGCCAGCCTCATCGAGCAGGTCCGCAGGGCTCAGGGTCAGGTCCTGGCGCACATAGTAGAACGCCGCGCGGACCTGTCCCACCGGCACCCGAGCGAGCGTCGCCCAGGCCAGCCGGTAGGCGGCAAGCTGGACCGCCGCGGCCTGGCGGTCTTCCGCCGACGACGGCGGCTGGCCCGTCTTCCAGTCCACCACGTCGAACCCACCCTCCGGTGCGTCGGCGAACACAGCGTCGATCCGGCCCCGCACCGGCCGGTCAGCGATCAGCGTCTCGAACGGCACCTCCACCTCGAGCGGCCACCGGTTCCCCCACTCGCCGGCCTCGAAGCGCTCGCGCAGTTCGGCCAAGTCGTCGGCGTCGCTGTCGGCCGGATCGTCGGCGGCACCCAGCAGGTCGCTCGGGTCGATCAGGCGCTGCTGCCCGAACCGTTCCTCCAGCCAGCGGTGGAACGCAGTTCCCCGGCGGGCTTGCGGCGCCGGGGGGCGCGGCATCGGCCGGCGGATCTGCTGGGCCAGTTCCGCCGGGTCGCGGGCCATCAGCACGAGCGAGGACACCGAGAGCCGCCCGGGCAGCCAGACGCCCGCAGTAACCTCGGCGCGCCGCTCCCGTCGTTCGGCGAGAAGAAGCTCGGTGTCCCGTGCCCAGGCCTCGGCCAGGGCAAGTTCCCTTTCGCTCAGCGGCCCATGGCTCGCCGCCGGGGGGCCGCTCGCTGCCGACGCAACACTGGTGCGTTTCCGCGGAAACGCGTAAGCCGTGTCCTCCGCGCGTTTCCGCGGAAACGCCGTCGGGTCACCGCTGACCGCCAGAGCGCCGCCGTCGGCCGACTCGGTATCGAGCGCCATCGCGCGCTCGACCAGCCTCGCCGCCTCGCACACCGCCTCGTGGCCAGCACCGGCCGGGGCAGCCGGCCAGGGAACGGACACTGGCTCGGCGAGGGCCGGGTTCTGCGCATCTTCTTCTGGCCGCTCTGCCCAGCCGGCGACGGTTCCTGCCCCCGCCTCACAGGCGGCGCGCACCTCGTCGAGGAACACGGACGGGCCGAGCGGCGACGCGCCCTCACTCCACCAGTAGCCGGTGCAGGCCAGCCAGAACTCGGCGCGGGTCGCCGCCACATAGGCCAGCCGCCGCTCCTCCGCCTGGTCGCGGGCGGTGCACGCGGCTACGAACTCCGCCAGCGACTCCGCGCTCAGGTCGGGCAGAACCGGCAGATCGCCAGCGTCGCCCCGGAGCCGGAACGGGAGCAGCCGCGGGTTCTCCGTCCACTTCGTGCTGATTCTCGGCTTGGCCGGGAAAACCTGGGCACGGTCCCCGGCGGCCAGGCCCGGCACGATCACAGCCGCCCACTGCAGGCCCTTGGCCGCGTGCACGGTGGCCAGCGTGACCGTGTCCCCCTCGCCGACATGGCCGGTTTCCAGGCCGAACTCCTCCTCCTCGGCCGCGGCCAGGTAGGCGAGGAAAGCGCCGAGCGTCGGTTCCTCGTGGTCACCGGCGAAGCCTGCGGCCGCGTCCGCGAACGCATCGAGGTCGGCGCGGGCGCTGGCCGGGTCCCGTCCGGGCCGGGCAGCCACCTCGACATCCAGCCCGAGCACCCGTTCAACTTCTCCGACCAGGTCAGGCAATGGCCTCCCCGCGTGCCCGCGGAGCGCTCGCAGTTCAGCAGCGAACTCGGTGAAACGCGCGTGGCCGGCCCTCGAATATGATTCCGGCTTGCCCAGGTCATCAAGCGCCTCCACCAGGCTGCCCGGATCGGCGGTGAGGTCCGTGATTGCTAGCGCGAGGGCGTCCTGCGGCTCGGGTTGCTGAGGCGCCTGAGCTTGCTGAGGCGCCTTCCCTTGCTGGGGCACCGAGGCCTGCTGAGGCGATGGGGCCTGCTGGGGCAACGGGGCCTGCAGAGGCGACCCGGCCTGCCCAGCAGGCTTGCGCTGCTCACGGGTGAGTTCTCTTGCCCGCCTGCCGAGCGCCACCAGGTCGCGCGGCCCGATCCGCCATCGCGGGCCGGTGAGCAGCCTGGCCAGCGGGCCGGAGGCGGCCGGGTCATGCAGCACCCGCAGCGTGGCGACGATGTCGGCGACCTCCGGGACGGTGAGCAGCCCGCCGAGGCCGACCACCTCGACCGGGATGCCCCGCCCCTCGATGGCCGCGCGCAGCACGGGGAACTGGGCGCGCTTGCGGCAGAGCACCGCGATGTCAGACGGGCGGACACCAGCCTCGCGGCCGTCGGGCCACGACTGACCATCCGGGGCAGTGCCGGGGGGCAGGGCGAGCAAGCGGCTGATCCGTTCGGCTATCCAATCCGCCTCGGCGGCCACCGTCTCGGTGAGCACGCAGGTCACCTGGCCCCGGCCGGCTCGGGCCGGTGGCGGCACCAGCCGGGGCACATCCGGAGCCTGCGCGCGCAGCCCCTCCTGCAGCGCGGCCGCCGCGTCGAGCACCCGGCCGGTGTTGCGGAAGCTGGTCGACAGCAGCCTGGCTGAGGCGGGGCTCGTCGCAGCCGCCCGCCCGCCAGCCCTGCTCACGGCAACAGGGAAGTCCCGGGCGAAGCGGCGAAGGTTGCCGGCGCTCGCCCCCCGCCAGCCGTAGATCGACTGACAGGGGTCGCCGACGGCGGTGACCGGGTGCCCGCCGCCGAACAGCGCGCGCAGCAGCACCAGCTGCGCATGGCTGGTGTCCTGATACTCATCGAGGAGCACCACCTGATAACGGGCTCGTTCGATCGCGCCGACCTCGGGATGACGGTCCGCGATCCGGGCGGCCAGCATCACCTGGTCACCGTGGTCGATCACCTCCCGAGCTTGCTTCGCCGCCGCGTACGCCGCCACGATCGGCAGCAACTGCTCCCTGGTGCGCTGGCAGCCCAGGATCTTCAGCACCTTGGCGGGCACCCTCCCGGGAAGGGCCGCCGCCTGCGCGGCCAGCCAGCCGCCTGCCTCGGTCACCTCGCCGGGGGTGCGCAGATGCTCGGCCAGCTCGCCAGCCAGCGCCAGCACCGCTGCGGTGACCGACGATGGAGCCCAGCTCACCGCGTCCATGGGCCCGCCGTAGGCCGCCACCACCCGCGCCGCGATCTGCCAGGCAACCGCGGGGGTGACCAGGCGCAGGGAAGGCTCCAGCGCCTCGCGCAGCGCGTGGTCGGCGACGAGCCTCGCGGCGTAGGCGTGGTAAGTCGACACGGTCGGCTCGCCGTCGAGCAGGCCGTCGGCGTCCGGCGAGCCCGGGCCTGACTGACTCAGCCCAGCCCGGCGCAGGCCGTCCAGCCGGACCCGGACCCGCTGCCCGAGTTCGGCGGCTGCCTTCCTGGTGAAGGTTAGGCCCAGCACCCGTTCCGGCCGGACCAGGCCGTTCGCGACCAGCCAGACCAGCCGGGCGGCCATGGTCTCGCTCTTGCCCGAGCCCGCGCCCGCGATCACCGCCAGCGGCTGCGCCGGGGCCGAAATCACGGCGGCCTGCTCGGCAGTGGGCTCAGCGATGCCCAGCAGGCGGGCCAGCTGAACAGGGCTGTACCGGGTCCCCGGCGGCTGCCCCGGCTCCGGCCTGGGTCCCGGCCCGAACCCGGGTCCCGACCCTGGCCCCGACCCTTGCCCCGGCCCCGG
>OBLW0100002942.1_pt1 | contig 13553 bp, 13 predicted proteins | sample 1520161 | NCBI WGS metagenome assembly OBLW01 (sample SAMEA3539309, study PRJEB22396) | soil metagenome | biome: tundra; feature: field; material: soil | place: USA | collected 2010-05 | depth 0.15 m
CGACGAGATCGTTATCGACTTCCGCTGGCCCGGCAAAACCTGAGCCGACGACATTCACGTGCGAGCCCGGCCGAACCCATTCTCCTTTCAGGATGGGCTCGGTGGCAGCGGTCACGGTGCAGATAATGTCCGCTTCAGCGACCGCTTGCTGGACGTTGGTCGCTGCGGTCACTGGCATACCGAGTTCAGTTTGCATCCGTCCGGCAAAGGCTTGAGCGCGCTCTGGCGATCGTCCCCAGACGACGATCGATTCAAGTTCGCGAACTTTGCCGATCGCGCGCGCATGGGTTTGAGCCTGCTCGCCATAGCCGAGCAGAGCAAGTCGCCGGACATCTTTGCGCGCGAGTACATCGGTGGCGACTGCGCTGGCCGCGGCAGTGCGGATGGCAGTGACCTCTCCGGCATGGACCACGCAAACGGGCGCGCCGGTTTCAGGATCGAACAGGATGATGAGACCCTGATGGGACTGGATTCCACGCGCGAAGTTTTCGTGGAACACGCTGATCAATTTTGCGCCGAATGGGGCATGCGCGCCCATCGCACCTGGCATGACGCCGAATAAGCGTCCTTCGGAAAGAGGGATGATCGACCGGAGAAGCTGCTTCGTTTCGCCCTTGGAGAACGCGATCATGGCATCACGCACGATGGGGATACAGACATCGTAGGTGAGGCGCCGGGCAACTTCTTCGCGATCGATAAATCGCATTGGTGTTTCCTCGTCGTTTGGATCGGGCCTCGGAAAAGCATCAACCACTAAGGGCACTAAGGTACACGAAGGAGAAGCTTTGCGAGCGTCGGGTCCACCATGCTCCCCAAGAGTCCGCGCATCACGCAACATCCCAAGTTTCAACCAGCTCAATGCACCGCCAGTCCGCTCCATGCCATGCGATGAAACAAGTCATCCATTTCCCTGGGATCGGCTTTCATCCCTTTGTCCATCCACCATTCCAGCAAGGAAAGAAAACTGCCGGCGAGAGCGTGGGCCTGCGCGGATCGTTGCGACGGTTCGACGTGAACGCCAGCCTTCTGCAGTCTCGCTTCGATCGAACGCGCAAATAGTCCTCGCGCGAGCGCGAGCACCTCGTTCACCTTTCCCGACTTCACCAGCGCCCCGTGGAAATGGCGTGCGTCCCGCATGTGCGTGAAAAACTCCTGCACCGGCAGAAGCCGCGACGGGCTTGCCCCGTGCCGCTCCAGCGTTTTCGAAAACCCTTCGAGAAATTCTTCGACGTCGCTGAGCAACAGATCGTCTTTGTCGCGATAATGCGCGTAGAAAGTTGAACGGCCTATGCCGGCGCGATTGAGCACTTGCTGGACTGTAATATCTTCGAAGCTTTTCTCCTGCATCAGCGCAATAAGCGCGTCGCCGAGCGTGTCGCGGGTTCGTACGATGCGACGATCGGTCTTCGAAGGGGATTTCGAAGGCTTCTTTTTGGCTTTACTGGCTTTCACCATTCCACACTTCCGTACAGATCCGCCGTTTTTGTTCCGTATCAGGGCAATTCTGGAAAATACCATGTCACATGCGCACGAGTTGTGTCTAGAGTATGGCCTATGGCCGACAATATGACCGACAACATGACCTATAACACGACGGACGATCGCAAGGCAGGAATTGCTCTCATCGCCGGTTCGATCGGCGGCATTGTTACCATGGCTGTCCATCCCCGCGGAGGCGGCTCGCTATCGGCAGCTGAGGTGCCCCATCTCGCGCTGGTCTCTGGCGCGGCTCACTCGCTCGCCTTGGTAAGTGTGCTCCTGCTGTTCCTCGGGGCCTGCGGGGTAGCGCGCCGCCTCGCTGCGGCTGACCGGCTTTCTTTCGCCGCCATCGTTACCTTTGGATTCGCGTCTGTCGCCATCATGATCGCGGGAGCGGTAAGCGGCTTCATCATTCCCGACATTATGAAGCACATGATCCGCGATGTTCCTACCGCCGCGCCTCAATGGCACATCGTGATGGACAGTATCTTTCAAATCAATCAAGCATTTTCGCGTATCTACTCCGTCGCCGCCTCGATCGCAATCATTCTGTGGTCCGGGTCTGCGATGCGGAACGGGGGCCTCGGCCGGGGCGTTGCAATTTATGGCTGCATCATATCTCCGCTAATCATCCTGGGGATCGCTATTGGCCACCTACGACTCGATGTCCACGGCATGACAGTGGTCATGGTTGGACAGGTGATCTGGTTCATACTTGTGGGATCTCAATTGTTGTCGGGTCCCGCGAGCCCACGACACAAGCCTATAATTTCGATACCGGCGTGATTTCTGTCGTCCAACTCGGGCAGCTCAGTTATGGCGAAGGGCTCCGCTTGCAGCAAAAGTTGGTCGGGCTGCGCAAGGCAGACGAGATCGGCGACGCGTTGCTGCTGCTGGAACATTCGCCCGTCATCACTTTGGGACGAAATGCGAAAGCTGTGAATGTGCTCGCTTCTACGGATGCGCTGGCGGCACGGGGCGTCGAGGTGTTCGAGTGCGATCGCGGCGGAGACGTTACGTTTCACGGGCCGGGGCAGTTGGTGGGGTATCCGATATTTGATTTGCGGGGGTTTAGCCGTCAGCTGTCAGCCGTCAGCCATCAGGAAGAGCCGTCGAACTTGGTGGCATCTCTGCCATTCGGGCGGAAGACTTTGGGCGCGGTCGACTATGTACGGCGGCTCGAGGAAGTGCTCATTCGCACCTGCGGCGATTTCGGTATTGCGACTGGGCGCGTCGCTGGGCTTACGGGGGCTTGGACCGAGAGTGAGCCTGCGGCTAAAATCGCCGCCATCGGCGTCCACATTTCGCGCTCGGTGACTTCGCATGGCTTCGCTTTGAATGTGAATACGGATCTCAGCTTCTTCGATCTCATCGTGCCTTGTGGGATTATTGCCAAGGCGGTGACCTCGATGCAACGCGAACTACAGCGGACTGTCGACATCAACGACGTAGCTCACGCGGTTTCCCGAAGCGTTGGCACCGTTTTCCAGAGCCAGATGCTCTGGGTGGAAACGATCGACGCGCTGCTAGGCGCCCGCGTGGGCGTTCCGATGAAAGCTCCGGAGGAGGTGCGGAGGGTGCGCGGGGAAGAAGATTTGTTCCTTGCGTGACCGGACGTTGTTTCGTATGTCGGCTTTTCGCGGGCGGGGCGCCCGCGCCACACGCACCTACACCGGGTGGTAGCATGTTCGCGGACGGATCATGATTAAGAAGAAAGCCAAGGGCCAAAAGCCTGAAGCTAAGCGCGCCACCCCGAACGCCGACCTCCGCACCTACACGATCCGCGATTACCGGCTGGAAAAACCTTCCTTCACTTTGCACCAGGTTCGTGCGGGGGACGAAGTTCGATACGAAATCGAGAGTGGTGATCTTTCTCGGCCCGCGCCTCCGATCCGCGACTCGAAATATTTGTCGAAGCAGCAGGCGATCGAAATTTATCGCTGGATGCTGCTTAACCGGCGTATGGAGACGGCGCTGGAAAATCTCTACAAACAGGGACAGGTAGTCGGAGGCGTTTACTTTGGCTTGGGGCAGGAGGCTTGCTCTTGCGCCTCGGCTTTTGCACTGAAGAAAGATGAATGGCTGGGCCCGATGATTCGCAATCAGGGAGCGCTGCTGGTGCGCGGCTTTTCTCCGGCGGACATCATGATGCAATACATGGCGAAGTCGGGGTCTCCGACTCGCGGGCGTGACGCCTCTTCGCATTTCGGCGATATCGAGACGCGCAACGTGGTCGCGCCGATTTCTACCTTGGGAGATTTGATTCCGGTGCTGGCGGGCGTGGCGCTCGGAGCGCGGCTGCAAGGCAAGCAGATTGCCGTCATGACCTACATCGGCGATGGCGGGCAATCTACTGGCGTCACTTATGAGGGGCTGAATTTTGCGGCGGTGCAGAATTTGGGGCTCGTATTGATTGTTGAAAATAATCTCTGGGGATATTCGACGCCCGCGGACATGCAGTTTCGGGTGAAGGATCTCGCCGAGCGCGCGATTGCTTACGGAATTCCGGGCGTGATCGTCGATGGGACCGATGCCTGCCAGGTTTATGACGCGTGTCACGAGGCCTGCGAGCGGGCGCGGCGGGGCGAAGGTCCGACGCTGATCGAAGCGAAGATGATGCGCATGAAAGGACACGCCATTCATGATGCGGCGGAGTATGTGCCTAAGCCGTTGTTCGAGTATTGGAAGCGGCGGGATCCGATTGCGCGGCTGGAAAATTATTTAGTGCGCGAGAAAAAATGGCTGACGACGGCAGCGAATGAAGATTTGATTCGGGGAGTCGAGCAGCAGTTGGAAGCAGATCGGGAAATTGCGGTGAATTCTCCGATGCCGGCGGCGGAATCGGCGGCCGGTGGAGTGTATTGCGAAGCGGGATGCCACGAGATCAACCCGAAATATGCGATGCCAAAGTCGGCGGCAAGAGGCGGAAATTCAGCCGCTACGAAGCGAGCCGAGTCAGCGGTGCATCTGAAGTGAATTCTTTCTTCGGCGCGGGTAGGATCAGCCGCTAGAGCAAAACAAGTGAGACGAAAATCAAGAACTCTACCACGGGGGACACAGAGGGGCACGGAGGAAGACCGGGCAACCACCGGTCAGCGCGATTTAGGAGACTTGGGCGACGGCCAGGGCTTCGCATCGTCGGTGGGCGATTTGGCCGGCGAGTTCTCTGTCTTTGCAGCCTTCGGCGGGGCTTCGCGGCGAAATGATTGGTTCCGATCCCAGATAATGCGCAGGCCTTCCAGGGTTAGGAATTCATCTACCTCTTTAATGAGGTGAGACGCGGTTCCAATCAACGTGCCCAGTCCGCCGGTCGCGATGACGCGCGTCTCGGGACCTAACTCGTCGATCAGGCGTTCCAGGATTCCGTCAACCAGGCCGAGATAGCCGTAATAAAGTCCAGACTGCAAACTGCCCACCGTGTTCGTTCCGATCACGCGCGCCGGTTTGCGAATTTCTACCCGCGGCAAGCGCGCCGTGCGCTGAAAGAGGGCGTCCGCCGAAATGCCGATGCCAGGGCAAATCACTCCGCCCATGTACTCGCCTTTTTTCGAAATGCAGTCGAAGGTCGTCGCGGTGCCAAAGTCCACAATTACGCAAGGCCCGCCATATTTCTCGAACGCCGCCACCGCGTTCACGATGCGGTCGGCGCCAACCTCGGCCGGGTTGTCATAGAGCACTTGCATTCCGGTCTTGATGCCAGGCTCGATAAATAACGGCTTGGTGTTGAAATAGCGCTCGCAGACCTGGCGCAAAACCGAATCAAGTGGCGGGACGACCGACGAAATCACGATGCCCTGCACCGCCGAAACTTCCAGATTTTCCATCGAGAAGAGGTTGCGGAAGATCACTCCGTATTCGTCGACGGTTCGATTCAAATGCGAACCGACGCGCCAGTGCGCGGCCAGGCGGTCATAACGGGAGGGAGCGGCGGTGACATCCTCGCCCGGAGCATGGGCCGCCTGCTCGAAAACCCCAAGGACCGTGTTGGTGTTGCCGACATCAATGACTAAGAGCATGTGGTCATTTGTAATTTGCGATTGGTAATTTGTAATTTGTAACCGCTCAATCCGTTGGGGTAAATTACAAATTACAAATTACCAATTTCTCTACTTTCTTCTCCAGCGTACTCCTTCTTTTGTGTTTTCCACGATGATGCCAGCAGTGGTTAGTTCGGCGCGCAGGGCATCGGAGGCTTTGAAATTTCGCGCTTTTCTTGCCGCTTCCATCTCGGCGAGTTTCTGATTCACTTGCTCGTCGGCCAGTTGCGCGCTGCCGGCGATCTCCAGCATCTCGGGGCTGATTTCTTTTTCACGGCCTTCAGCGCGTGCCCAATCGAGAATGGCTTTCATCTTGGGCTGATCGTCGTCTTTCAGAATGCCGAATATTTCGTCGAATTTCTCCAGCGCTCCGAGCAGGGGCTTGACGTCGTCCTGACGAACTTCCCCGGCGTCGAGCGCGGTATTGGTCTTGCGCAACATATCGAACATGGCGGCTTGCGCTTCGGCAGTGTTCAAGTCGTCGTCCAGAGCGCTTTTCATGTTGGCCATGGTTTCGTTCGCCAGTTGCGCCATGGTTGGATTGCCGCCCGAAGGAAATGGGGTGCTCGTCAGACGGAAGCGGAAGTTGCGCAGCTTTTCGACCGAACTTGCGGCGGATTTCAAGCCCTCGAAGGTGAAGTTCAGCTGGTTGCGATAAGGGACCTGGGTGAGCAGCCAGCGAATCGACGATGGCTTGTGCCCGCGCAGAATCAGGTCGCGGACGGTGAAAAAGTTTCCCAGGCTCTTGGACATCTTCTGGCCCTCGACCAGAAGAAAGCGGGCGTGGAACCAATAGCGCGCGAATTGTTGTCCGCTGAGCGATTCGGACTGGGCAATCTCATTTTCGTGGTGCGGAAAAATCAGGTCTTCGCCGCCCGCGTGCAGGTCGAAGCTGGGGCCGAGTTCCTCCATCGACATCACCGAGCATTCGATGTGCCAGCCCGGACGGCCCGGCCCGATGGATGTGTCCCATGAAGCCTCGCCGGGCTTCGGCGCTTTCCACAGGGCGAAGTCGCGGGCGCTGTCCTTTTCGTATTCGTCTACATCGACGCGCGCGCCATCTTCCATGCCGGCAAAATCTCTTTTCGAAAGCTTGCCGTAGCCGGAGAATTTCGCGATGCGGAAATAATACGAACCGTCGTCGGTGCGGTAGGCGAAACCCTTCTTCACTAGTTCGGCAATGAAATCGGCCATCTGGTCGATATGTTCGGTGGCGCGCACCAGATGCGGTTGCTCGATGTTCAGCGTCGCCGAATCTTCCAGAAAGGCCTTGGTGTATTTGGCCGTGTACTGCTGCACGGTGACGCCATCGCGCGCGGAGTTGCGGATGATCTTGTCGTCTACGTCGGTGATGTTCATGACGTAGCGGACGTCGTATCCGCTCTGGCGCAGAAAGCGGTAGAGAAGGTCGACGGCGATGAAGGTGCGGAAATTGCCGATGTGGCCGTAGTCGTAGACGGTCGGTCCGCAGGCGTACATGCGGACGCGGTTGCTGTCGATGGGATGGAAGTCTTCGACCTTCCCGGAGAGAGTGTTATAGAGGCGCAATGACATGGATGAGTTCGCGAGCGCGGTACGAATCATTCATTCTAGGGGCGGGCTGGAAATGGAGCAAATCACATTGGTCGTTGGTCGTTAGTCGCTAGCCGTTCATGATGGTCGATGGGCGCGCCCAGGTTAGCGCCCAAAAAGCGGGCGCGAATCTGGGGCACATTTGGGTCGAAGCTCTCTCAGTGCTCATGCAGGCGGTGCTGCACCAGGAAGGCATAGTGCACGGCGGAAAGAATTGTGAAGATGAAGGTGGCGCGCAGGAAGGTAGTGGCGGCGATCGACACCCAGCGCTGGGGAATTACGAGAAGCAGCATCACGAAGAAAACCGCGGACACTTGCGCGAAGGTATTGGCTTTGCCGAAGATGCTGGGGCGATAATCGCGCAGACCGGCAATCATGAACAGCACTCCGCTGATCAGCAGGATCGAAATGTCGCGGCTGAATACCACGATCGTATATTTCCAGGGAATCATGTGCTCGATCGAGAGGACGAGAAACATGGTGCTCATCAGCAATTTGTCGGCGATGGGATCGAGATACTGTCCGAGCAGGGTTTGCTGGTGGAGGGTGCGCGCGAGCAGGCCATCGAGGCCGTCGCTCATGCCGGCTAGAACGAACAGCGCCAGCGCCCATTTGAAATCGTGCTTGACGATGTTAATGACGATGAAGGGCAGGAAGATCATCCGTAGCAGCGTGAGCTGGTTGGGCGCAGTCAGGATCTGCCGGTAGTTCACCGCTATTTCTCTCCACCAGGTCTTGCTCCAGAATGGTGGAGAAATTCGCTCGCCAGGAGGGGGCCGGGGTCAAGGCCGGTTTTTTCGGCGAAGCGTTGGGCCAGGGAAAGCAGGTTTCCCTCGGGCAGATCGAGTTCCATGCGCTCGACGCGGTGCATGGGGAAGAAGACTACGCCCGAGGTGAAGGGTTCGCCGTTCTTGATCTGCGAAGCGAGATCGTCGAACGATGAAACATCGACACCGCGCAGGCTGACGCCTTCGCTTGAAAGGAAGAGAATCGCGCCCCAGAATTTTTCGCGCGGGTTGCCTAACGTCGCGATGACGAGCACGCCGGGACGAAAGGGGCTGACGGCTTGCGGTTCCTGGTAAAAGCTGGTGCTGGGCACGAATCGATTGTCGTCTGTGGGGGATAGAAATTGCAAACGGAAACCGGTCGTTGGACGTTGGTCTTTGGTCGTTCGCGGGGCCCGCTCGATTACAGATCAACGACTATTACTTTGTTGCCGCGATCTCGGCGTAGACTTTTTGCGCCGCCGCGACCGCTGATCCAAACTCAACTGCTTGAGCGGTCGTAAGCGCGATCACATGTTCGAGCGCTGCCAGAATGCCTATGGTGTCCAGATAATCGTAGTAGCCAAGGTGGGCGATGCGGAAGAGCTGGCCTTTCATCTCGGCATTGCCATTGGCCACAACCGCGCCAAACTGTTCGCGAAAGCGCTTGCAGATTGCAGTTGAGTCGACACTCGGCGGCGCGGCCACTGCCGTGAGCGCTGCAGCGGGAGAGGTGGGCGCGAATAGTTTGAGTCCGAGAGCTTCGACCCCGGCGCGGGTCATCGCTGCGCACAATTCGGCATTTGCGATCAGTGCGTCGCGGCCGGTTGCCAGATTTCCGTCCCCCATCTGACGAATGTAATCGAGCGCGGCTGCGAGTCCCGCAAATAGCGAAGTGGCGGGAGTATAGGCCGTCTCGGCCTTGGCCGCCGATTTGCGTTCTTTGCGTAGATCGAAGTAGTAGCGGGGAGAGCTTGTCCGCTCCATACGTTGCCAAGCGCGATCACTGATCGCGCCATAGGCCAATCCCGGCGGAATCATGAGAGCCTTCTGCGATCCGCCGATGATGAGGTCGATTCCCCAGCTGTCAACGTCGAGGTGAGTTGTGCCGAGGCCGGTGATCGCGTCAACCACTAGCAAAGTGTCGGGCAGAGCGTGGACGAGTTTCGCGATTGCCTCGACGTCATGCCGAGCGCCGGTCGAGCTTTCCGTTGCCTGCATGTACACGCAGCGGATCTCGGGTGTGAGTTTGCGACGCACTTCGTCGATTGAAAATGTTTCGCCATACGGAGCGGTAACTGTCTCCACGGCGCAACCAAACGCCGTGGCGAGCGAGACCCAGCGCTCGGCGAACTTGCCGGCGGTCAGCGCCAGCACCTTGTCGCCGGGAGAGGTCAGATTCGAGACCGAGGCTTCCATAAAGCCGGTGCCCGATGAGGTCAATACGAGGACGTCGTTTTTCGTGCCGATAAACTCTTTCACGTCGGCAAGAACGCGCGTGAATAGGGCGCGGAAATCGGCAGTGCGATGGTGCGAGCCGTAGGAGGCCATCGCGAGTTGCGCTTGCGGCAACAGTGGCGTTGGACCGGGAGTGAAGAGCCTGTTTTTCTTGAGCATGGGAATTAACAGAATATGCGATGGGGATGGATTCTGAAAGCGATTGCCGAGGGCAGAGGTGAGATTGGAGAGGTGAAAATAGCGGGGAGGATTGATGCCTCCTTCCACACGCACATTTCGGCAGGGAAGGGGTCCTTCGACTCCGCGCTCAGGATGACAAAACGCGTCCGGGCTTATCCCGGTACTTCGTCGGTGATGACGGAGAACCGCCTGAGGCTGGCAATCCCAAACGAGGTGGTGATGGCTACGTCGGAGGCGTCGCGGCCGGTCGCCATGAGCACACGTCCGATGCGTGGATGGTTATGGCGTGCGTCGAAGGTCCACCAGCGATCGCCGAGGTAGGCTTCGAACCAGGCGCTGAAGTCCATGGGCTCGGGCGCGAGCGGAACTCCGATATCGCCCAAATATCCGGTGGCGTAACGCGCGGGAATGGTCAGCGCGCGGCACATGGTAATGGCCAGGTGCTGAAAATCGCGGCAGACGCCCACGCGCTCGGTAAAGACGTCGAGCGCGCTTTTGGTCGAGCGCGCGTACTGGTACCCGAAGGTGATTTTTGAGTGGACCCAGTCGCAAACGGCCTGCACGCGGGCCCATCCGGGAGGGGCGGAGCCAAATAATTCTAGCGCGATGCTCGAAAATCGGTCCACTTCGCAGTAACGGCTGTTGTAAAGATAACGAAGAACATCGTAGGGCAATTCCTGCGGAAAAAGTTCGCGCGCGTCAGGGTTAACCGCGTCGGGAGTGCCAGGGTCGTAAATCGAGGTTGAGTTGCTCAGGCGCAATATGCCTTGCGGCGCGAGAAAGCGGGTGCAACGATTGCCAAAACTATCGATGAAGCAGTCCAGCGGCGTCGCTGGTTCGATGCAAAGCTCGTCGGGCTCGCGCAAGTCGGGAACGCGGGAAGGATGCACATTCAACAGTGCAACCATCGCCACCGGGGCGGGAATGTCAAACTGGATGTCGTATCCCAGACGAATAATCATGGAAGCATTGGATGTCAAAAGGCCATGCCAGGGCTTGCGGACCCACTACTCTAGTTTTCAAAGAACGAATCCGTCAAACGCAAAAAACGAAGGTGGGGCGGGTGTTTTCCGAATAAGGGCCTGAAGCGACAAAGCAGGCGCTTTATAATCCTGCCATGCCCCTAATCGATCAGATCCAAAAAGACATTGTCACGGCCATGAAGGCCCGGGAAGAGCAGCGGCTCTCTACGCTGCGCATGGTCAAGGCCGCGCTCAAGAATCGCGAGATTGAGAAGATGGCTCCGCTCGACGATAAGGAATCGCAGCAAGTGCTCTCCACGCTGATCAAGCAGCGTAAGGATTCCGTCGAGCAATTCACCAAAGGCGGACGGCAGGAGATGGCCAACAAGGAAGCGGCCGAGATCGTGCTCATTGAAACGTATCTGCCCAAAGCCGCGGACGACGAAGAAATTGTGGCGGGAGTGAGGGCGGCGATTGCCGAGATGACGCCTCCTCCGGCGATGAAAGATATGGGGACGGTGATGAAGGCGGCGATGGCGCGCTTTGCGGCGGCTGGGATGCGGGTGGATGGGAAAGTGGTTAGCGAGGCGGTGAAGAAGGAATTGGCGGCGAAGTAGGAGCAGGGATTCTCAAACAACTCTGCCGCGCGTCGCCTTGCTCGCTAGTACGCATCTTTCCGGTGTCGAAAAGAATGGAGCACGACTTCATTTCCAAAAATATCATAGCGTAAACGGTAGTTCTTCCACCGCACGCGCCATTGTCCTTCGCCCGGTTTCAAGCCGGCCAGTTTCTTGATTTTATGTCGGCCAGTGCGATTGTGGGGATCGTCGCCTAGAACCGCTATCAGTCCTTCGAGTGCTGGAACGAGAGCGGTGTCCTTCTTGCTGATCGCTCGAAATTCCCGCTCGAAGGCGGGCGTGGAGAGAACTCGGAACGGTCCGGCCATGACGTTTCGACTCGCGCGGCCTTACTTCTTTTTGCGCTTGCTCCGTGGGGCCTTCAGTTCGGCCAGGAATTGGTTCGCGCTGCGTGCGGCCCCGCGGCGGTACTCGGCCGTACTGGTCTGAATCTGCTCCTTCACGGGGCGGTTCTGCATTTCGAGGTAGTCCTCTAAATCGTCCACGTGCATGAGGCCCACAACCGGGATACCGTCTTTTTCCAGAATGAAGAATTCGCGGTTTACGTGTACGCGGCGTACAACCTGGCCGAGGTTCACGCGCGCTTTGGTGAGGGGAAGGTGGTTTACGACGGTTTTCATATTGATTAATGTTAATCAATGTTACTCGACTGGCTCCAAATGAGCAAGAGCGGAACCTCAGCGGCAACCGTTGCTGAAAACGCTGCAGTTATCGCAGCGGTGAACCGCTGCGCCACCCAAAAACAACTGCAAGATCAAATTTTTCCGCAGCCTATATAGTCGCGCCCTTCCCCTAGCCCTTCCCTGCCCTTCGACTACTTTCCCCGCTGCCACTCCCGATACGCTTCGCTCTTCCCGATGCCGCGCTCTTTTGCGACTTTCTTTAGCGCCGCTTTTTCGTCGGCTTTTTCTTGGGCCATGATCTCGCGCACGCGTGCGGCGACGCTCACGGTCTCGACTGCCGGCGCTGCGGCTCCTTCTTCGGCTTTGGCGATCAGCAACGTGATCTCGCCTTTTACGTCTCCGCGGGCTTTGAGCTGTTTGAGAATTTCTGTCGCTCTTCCGCGCAGGAATTCTTCGTGGATCTTCGTTACTTCGCGAGCTACCACCACGTGGCGGTCTTTTCCCAGCACTTCCACCACATCCGCCAGCGTCTCGAGCAGACGGTGCGGGGCTTCGTAGAAGACCTGAGTTCGCGGAGAGTCTTTTATGCTCTCCAGCAATTTGCGGCGCTGGCCTGATTTCGAAGGTAGAAATCCACTGAAGCGGAAGGAGTCGGTCGGCAGGCCGCTCGCCACCAATGCGGCCAGAAATGCCGAAGCTCCCGGAATCGGAATGACCGGGACGTGGTGCCGGATGGCAAGTGCGATGAGGCGAAAGCCCGGATCGGAGATGCCGGGCATACCAGCGTCTGTGACGAGGGCGATTTTGGCTCCGCCTTCGAGATCGACGACCAACTCAGCGGCTTTGGTCATTTCATTGTGCTCGTGATAGCTGACCAGGCGCGTCTGAATTCCGTAATGGCTGAGCAATTTCAAGGTCTGGCGCGTATCTTCGCAGGCAATCAGGTCGACTTCTTTGAGCACACGCAGGGCGCGCAGCGTGATGTCTTCCAGGTTGCCGATCGGAGTGGCGATCAGATATAAAGATGGACCGCCCAAGCTTGCTGCTCGGGGAGAATCGGTGCCGTTTCGGCTGGCTTCCTTCATATCGCGAGTCTAGCAAGAAAAGAGGCAGGTCAGAGGTCAGAGGTTAGATTGCAGGTTTGCCCCGGATTCTAAGCTTTGCAATCTGACCTACCGACCTCCCACGAATCACCCGCACCAATACTTTTATACTTCGCCTTTTATTCGCTTCGTGCTAAACTGACCAAAATTGATGTGATGGCCAACACTTCACGCTCCAGCCCGCGGGTGTAGGCTACGGGAATTGAACCCCGAAAATTGCGGATCCAGAAATCAGGAGCAGCCATTATGCCGGATGAACGCAGCAGGCTTGAAGAGCGCAATAACGAGCGAGGCAAGGCCATCGACCTCGCCTTCGCGCAAATTGAAAAGCAGTTTGGCAAAGGTTCGATCATGCGGCTGGGATCGAAGGAAGCGATCGTTCCCATCGCGGTGATCTCGACGGGCGCGATTTCGTTCGATGCCGCGCTGGGCGTGGGTGGAGTGCCGCGCGGGAGAGTGATCGAAATTTTCGGCCCGGAGTCGTCCGGCAAAACGACCATTGCCTTGCAGGTGATTGCCGAGGCGCAAAAGGCTGGAGGGATGGCGGCCTTTGTCGATGCCGAGCATGCGCTGGATCCCGGCTACGCCAAAAAGTTGGGCGTGGACGTCGATAACCTGCTCGTGTCGCAACCCGACTATGGCGAGCAGGCGCTGGAAATTGTTGAAGCACTGGTGCGCTCGAACGCCATTGACGTTCTGGTGGTGGACTCGGTTGCGGCGCTGGTCCCGAAGGCCGA
>OBLW0100002943.1_pt1 | contig 13553 bp, 9 predicted proteins | sample 1520161 | NCBI WGS metagenome assembly OBLW01 (sample SAMEA3539309, study PRJEB22396) | soil metagenome | biome: tundra; feature: field; material: soil | place: USA | collected 2010-05 | depth 0.15 m
AATTTTACTGCGGCTCCGGCAGCTACCGAAGTCGTGCTGATCCGCATGAAATCACGGCGCGTAATAGAATGCATGGTTTTTCCTCCGTGTCCATCTATCGCAAAATTTTCCAATTCCAGCACGCGCCCGTGCGGCGGGTACCGCGTGCTAACTCAATGTACTGGCCGAAGCCGGAGAGCGCGACTTGAGCTCTGCCGGGAATGTAAAAACTAAACGTCCTACCTGCCAAAGACACCCCGGATCCCACAATGGAATGTCTCTTGATCCGCTTTGCCGGATCGGGAATGTCGAGATTCGTTTTCACCGCGACCTCGCGGCGAACAAGCGTATCGCAGGCCCGATAGGCAAGGCCCATCCCTCCCTGGCCGAGGATTGTGGGACCTCGTAGTGGCCGACCAATTTTCTGAGTGAAGAGGGAGTGTGCATGGCGCACCCTGGTTCGGGGAGCCATAGCATCTTAATAGATTTGGGCGAAAAGTGTAGGCCTCTTGTGTTTAACTACGAACTATGCCCGCAGCAGATTTCGCGCGATGAATAAGACGTTGGCTGGGCGCTCGCCCAGCCGCCGCATAAAGTAGGGATACCATTCAGTGCCGAACGGAATATAGATGCGGACGCGCCAGCCGTCGCGGACCAGGCGCTGTTGCAGGTCTCGACGGATACCATAAAGCATCTGGAATTCAAAAGAATCGCGGGAGATCTTTTCGGTGGTCGCAAACGCCTGCGCTTGTTGCACAATGCGTTCGTCGTGCGTGGCGAGGCCGTGATAGATACCACTCTTCAGCAGGATTTTCATCAGCTTGACGTAGTTAGCATCGACCTCTGATTTGGCGGGAAAGGCGATATCCGCAGATTCTTTGTACGCGCCTTTGCACAGGCGAATACGGATGCCTTCAGCGAGAAGTTTTTCGATATCGCTCTCGGAGCGTCGCAGGTACGCCTGGATCACGGTGCCGACCGAGTTCGCATTTCCTGGCATGCGGTGCAGTTCATGAACGAAATCCAGAGTGCGCTGAGTGTAGGGCGATCCTTCCATGTCGACGCGCACAAAGCCGGGAGGATTCATGGATGCAGCTTTGGCGACCAAGGCGCTGACAATATCGCGGGCTAATTTCTCATCCACGTCCAGCCCCATGTGCGTGAGCTTGAGGCTGATATTAGCGTTGAGCTGGTTGGCGACAATGGCGTCGAGGATCTGATGATAGAGTTGGGCGCTGTGCCGGGATTCATCGGGATTGGTGACATTTTCGCCAAGATTGTCGATGGTGACGCTCATCCCCGCGCGGTTCATGGTTTGGGTGGCACGGACGGCGTCGGCAATCTCCGTGCCGGCAACGAAGCGCCCGGAGACACGGCGGCCGAGGGAAGATCGCTCGGCAAAGTTGCGTAAGGATGGACTTTCGGAAAGACGGACGAAGAACGCTCTCAACATTCCACACCCGGAAACTGGTAAGCCGCCGCCTCGGATTGGTGCATGAAGATCACAGAAAGTTGTATCACAAGGGGGCTATGGATTAGGTAGGTAGAGCGGATCGCAACGGCAGGGAAGCATGATTGGAGTGGAGAAGGATAGACGGGAGTAAACCGCCCGACTCTATTCCGCGGGCCGATTGGACACGTCCGGTGGCGTGCGATTTTATTTGGAACGCTAACTAAATCTTCAAGTGCTGGGAGGCAGGTCGTCCCCACGAAGGTTCACTGCAGCTTCGCGTACTCCGCTTTGGCTTGCTTGAGAACAGGGATGTCACCGTCGGCGTCTTTCCAGAGTGCGAGGAAGTCTTTGTAAGCGGCGAGCGCACGGACGCGGGCGGCATCGGCAGCCGCTCCCTGCGAGGTTCTCGATTGCAAGGCGTTGGCCCGAGCGACTCCCAGATGCGCCAACGCTCCCGTCCAGCAGTTCCACACGATGCCGTTGTGATCGATAATCTTCTGAAACTCGGCGGCAGCGGCAGTACCCTGTCCGTCGGCCAAGTATGCCTCACCCCGCACGTACGTCGGATACAGGCAGGAAATATTCATGACGAAGGGAATGTTGCCTAACTCAATGAGCGAGGCAGCTGGGAGGATGTTCAGGGCGGAAGTCGGGTGTTTTCTGTCCAGCGCCAATTGCGCCCGTATCGCAGGCAGCCAAAGCGACTGTATTTGCGTGCCCAGCGGGAATCGTTTCCCCAAATCCTGGGCCAACGATTCGGCTCGCGCCGTATCGCCCGCCATGGCAAACGCAAGCGCGGCTTCACTTTCGATGCCCTGACTCGCGGGAGCGAGCTTCAGAGCCTCTGTCGCTGTCTGCCGGGCTTCTTTGACATCGCCGTAAGCCGCTTCCCGCTGAGCCGCAATTGCCAGATCGATTGCCCCAACTTCTTTATTGTCCGTTCGTGCAGCTGAATCTACGGCCCGCTTGGTCAGCTCCCGAGCCTTGCCCGCACGACCGGCATAAGCCTCCGTGTCGGACGCGAGCGCCAGTCCAAAAGTTGCATACTTGGGCTTGCCTGCAAACCACTGTTGCTGTTCCGCCATCGCGGCAGAGTCCGAACCGACAAAGGCAAGACCATAAATAGCGGTGTGGAATATTAAATCATCCCCCATTCGCGCCTGCGCATCCTGGACGATCTGCCGCGTTTCGTCGAAACGCTGCAGGGCAAGAGTATAGTTGGCGAGGTTCTCGTTCCAGATTGCATGATCCGGTGCAAGGCGCTTGCCTTGCCTCACGATTTCCGCGGCCTTCTCATACTGCCCCTGTGCTGCGTACGCCAGGCCCAAATTGTTGTACGCTCCGTATTCCCGCGGGTAGCTCTCAATCCACTCCAGATATATCTGCGCCGCTTTGTCAAGCTCCCTGGTCACGTTCTGGTAGTAGTTGGCAGTGATGGCCAGCTTCTCCCGCTCGCTGGCATGTTCCCGCAACTGGAATGCTTTCGTGACGTACTCACTGGTTCGCTCAGTCTGGCCGAGAAAGGCGTAGCCCAAGCCTACTGCCCGGTAGCCCATGGCAAAATTCGGATCAAGCTCGATGGCACGTTGATCGTAAGGCAAGGCTGCGGCAGGGCCTTTCTCACTCAAGGCCTTTATCCCGAGGCTATACGCTTTCAAAGCTTCGAGCGAAGAAGTAGTGGCCTGTTCGAGCGGAACATCAAAACGCTGCACCGTAGCCAGCGATTCACCCAGTTCGCCGCGCAGCTTGGATGCCGCCTCGCCCAACACGTCCAGCACCTTCTCCTTGGACGCCACCGCCACTTGCTCCTCGGCCAGCGTGTCTCCGGTCTGGCAGTTCATCGCCTTCAATTCCAGCACATATTTGCTGCCCAAACTGCCAATCGCTCCGGCAATGTAGGCTTTGCTCCCCGCCCGCTGGCAAAGTTCGCGGGCCACATCGAGTGTCAGTTTCGTGCCGGCTGGACGGGTCATCAATTTCAAAGTCTTCACCACTGCGCTGTCAGGGAGCACATTCAGGAAAGGCGATTGCCGCAGGGAAACGTTGAGCGCCGTCTTCAGTGTGTCGTCGAAGATTGCATCGCCGGTGCTGTTAGCAAAATCGGCGAGAACGATGGTGTCCTTGTCGGTCAGCTTGGGTGCGCGGTGGAAATAGAAATAACCACCGACTGACAAAGCCAGCGCAGCCGCCACAGCAAGAGTGGCCAGCATTCCACGTCTCTTGATCCGGGTTGAGGTTTCGGTCCTCGCATTCACGGGCAGTTGCGCCGAATCCGTGTCCCGCTTCAGCCGTCGCAAATCAGCTCCGATTTCCGAGGCATGCTGGTAGCGAAGGGTTCGGTCTTTCTCAAGCGCCTTAGCGATAATTGCGTCGAAGGCAGCGGGTAATTCTGGGTTCACGCGGCTGGGTGTGATTGGCCCCTCATTCAGGATGGCATTCATCGTCAGCACGTTATTCTTGCCTACGAAAGGTCGTCTGCCGGTTGCCGCTTCGTAAAGCACAACACCTAAGGAAAACAGATCGCTGCGAGCATCGATCTCCTCTCCAGAGACTTGCTCGGGAGACATGTAGGCAGTTGTGCCGGGAATAGCGCCTTCCACGGTGAGCGATTGATCGTTGTCGCTGGGCTCGATTTCCGGTCGATGCTTAGGGATGGCCTTGGCCAGTCCAAAATCCAGAATCTTCACCCGACCCGGACCTACCATGAAAATATTTGCGGGCTTTATGTCTCGGTGGATGATCCCCTTCGCGTGGGCCGCTGTTAAGGCGTCGGATGTCTGAATGCCAAGATCCAGAAGTTCGTCGGCGGGGACTGTCCCCTTGCGGATTCGCTCTTTTAAGCTTTCTCCCTCCAGCAACTCCATGACGATTACTGGCTGTCCGTCCTGTTCTTCCACTTCATAAATCGTGCAGATGCTCGGATGGTTCAAGGAAGAGGCGGCGTTCGCCTCGCGCTTAAAGCGCTGCAGGGCTCTTGGGTCATGCGCCAGATTGTCGGGAAGAAATTTCAGAGCAACCCGTCGTTTCAAGCGAATATCTTCCGCCTCGTAGACGACTCCCATACCGCCGGCGCCGAGCTTCCCGATCACGCGGTAGTGCGAGATGGTCCGGCCGATGGGGAAATCGCCGCTTTCCTGCTCGTCTGCGCTCTGTTGGTGAGCGAGGGCCCGCGCGGCCACTTCTATTGCTGGGTTCTCGAGGAAGGCTCCCACCTGTTGTTGTGCCATTAACAGCGAGCGGACTTCGCGCTCCAGCGCTTCGTCGGTCGCGCAAGCGTGCCGCAGAAAGGCGTCGCGCTCCTCGGGCGCACGCTCCAGCACCGACTGCAGCAGGCTATCGACTTGTTTCCACCGGTTAGAGTCCACCGGTTGCTCCGCCGGTCAGTTCGCGGTAGAGCCATGCCTTGGCGGTGCTCCAGTCGCGCATTACGGTGACGGGCGATACTTTGAGCACCTCGGCCGTCTCTTCCACGCTGAGTCCGCCAAAAAAACGCATTTCGACGACCTGCACTTTGCGGGGATCGATACGCGCCAGCGCGTTCATCGCGTCATCGAGTGCCACCAGGTCCGCGGGCCGATCGTCGTCCACGATGGCTGTCTCTTCCAGCGAAACATGCTGCACGCCGCCGCCACGTTTCAGGTTGTGGCGCCGCGCATGGTCGACCAGAATGCGCCTCATCAATTGGGAGGAAACCGCGAAAAAATGGGCGCGATTCTGCCACTGCATGCTTTTGTAGTCCACCAGGCGCATGTACGCCTCATTTACGAGAGCCGTCGTCTGCAGGCTGTGACCGGGGCGCTCGCCTCTCATGTAGCGCCGGGCGAGGCGGCGGAGTTCGTCATAGACGACAGGGGTCAACCGATCGAGTGCGTCGCGGTCTCCGTCCCCCCAGGCTCGGAGCAACCCGCTCACTTCCCCGCAAGGTGGCTTCTGAGCCTCGTCGTCGCCCGGTAGCGTTGATTTCTCCATCGCTCCTCGCCCTTCGCCTCGGAATCTTAACCCATAACAAGGTCTCTTCAAGAAAAGTTAATTCCCGTGATAGTTCTGCGCCGCCGTTTGCCCCTATATGCTGACGCCTAAAGAGATGAGAGCGACGGAATTCGCTATCAGGCGGGAAAGTTACTGCTCTCTCTTTCCTCGATCTGTTCCGCGAGAGTAGATATTGAAGGTCCTACCGTAGTGCCCCGAAACGCCTCGCGGATACCGCTCGGATTCCCTAGTCAGCCTTGGCACTTGGAGTGAGCCCCATGCGCCGAACAAGATCCCCGAAGCGCTGGTCGGAATGCAGCGAGTCGAAGGCGGGATCGACATTCAAAAGGGTGCCGAGAGTTGCGCGTTCTTCATAGTTGCGCTCTAGCCCTCGCAGCGCTCTTTCCTTGTCTCCGAGCCGTGCATAAACTTGCGGAGCGTCGAACTCGCCAATCTCCCGCGATTTCAGAAGCTGCTGCCAGAATCCGGCGGCGCCCTTTGCCGCAAATGCCTTCTTGAGCGCAACATCCTGCGACGCCGCACTCTTGACGACGCCGTCGTCGCCTGACAGAAGTCGTCCCTTGGTAAACTCGCTGATGGCGTTTGGATACCGCGCCATTTGGGAGTACAGCCAGGCAAAGTGGTAATAGGTCACGAAGAAATCAGGATTCAACTCGATCGCCTTCTTAAATTGCTCCTCCGCATGGTCATATTTCCGGGCATAGAAATAGGTCAGACCCAAAACGGTATTGTCCATCCGGGAAAATGGATCCAACTCCAATGCCTTCTTCATTTCGGAGATGGCTTGCTCTGACTTGCCGAGCGGCGTTAAGTAAGTCCACGCATACCGGTAGTGGGCATCGGCATAGTTCGGGTTTAGCTCAATCGCTCGTTTGAACTCCTGCTCCGCGCCTTGCCAGTCATACTCAAAGTCTGCTTTTTCCGCTCCCAGCGCGGCGTGGGCTTCGGCAAGATCGTCATCCAGTTCTAACGCTCGGGAAGCCGCTGCCTTCGCCTTGGGATCGAACTCCTGTGGCGATCCAGTGGCGCGGGCCAGATAAGAATCGGCAAGCCCGGCGTAGGCCAGTGCGAAGCCGGGGTCTTTCTCGATCGAGCGTTGAAAATACTCGATGCTCTTATCCATAGCATCGAAGGTCCGCTGCCTCAGGTAAAAGCGGCCTTTGAGGTAAAGCTCATAAGCCTCAGGATTTGGGGCGTATTTGTTGACCAATCGAACTCCATAAAGCGTCGTGAGTTTCACCTGGACCTGTTGCGCGATGGCCCTGCCCAATTCATTTTGTAGCGCCAGCAGTCCGCCGGTTTGGCGGTCATAGTTGTGCGCCCACAGATGTACCTGATCCTTGACGCGTATGAGTTGAGCGGTGATGCGAGAGCTTCCACCGTCCCGCCGAACGCTGCCCTCAAGAATGTAGTCAACTCCTAACTCGCGCCCGATTTGAGCGATCGTTTTATTAGTGTGCTTATACGCCGTAGCCGAGGTTCGAGCGATCACGCCGAGCCGTTCCGGGTTGAGTTCGCCTAAATCTGTAATAGTCTCTTCCGTCAGACCATCGCTGAAATACTCCTGCTCCGAGTCATTGCTGAGGTTTGCAAACGGCAGCACCGCCAGCATCACCCGCCGGTGCGCGTCTGCGGACTGTGACCGCGCACTTTGATGCAATCCGTAAATACCAGCAGCCAGAATCACGACGACCAAGGCGGCTAGCGACGCGACCCATTGCCAAACATTCCAAGAAGTGCGCACATTTCGCCGGACGGCGAATGGTGCGGTCCCGCTCTGCACTGCGTTCGGGGATTCAAGTTTTTTCCTGAGCAATTGCAGATCAGACTGCAGTTCGCCGGCAGTCTGGTATCTACCATCCGGTTTTTTCTCAAGCGCTTTACTGAGGATTGCGTCAAACTCAACCGGCAACTTCGGGTTCAAGCTCGACGCAGGGACCGGGCGAGAATTCAGGGTGGCGCTCGAGACGGCGAAAGCGTTCTTTCCAGTAAAGGGTTTCGTTCCCGTCGCCATCTCATACAGCACGATGCCCAGGGAGAAGATATCCGAGCGTCTGTCAATTTCTTCATCGCGCAATTGCTCCGGGGACATGTAATGCCTCGTCCCCGGCAGCATTCCGTGCATGGTCAGAGGCTCCTGCACCTCGTCCACCTGGACCGCGTGCCCGGTGGTAAGCTTCGCCAGGCCGAAATCCAGAACCTTCACTTGACCAGACTGCGTCACGAAAATATTGCCCGGCTTGATGTCGCGATGAATGATCCCCTTGGCGTGCGCCGCCTGGAGCGCATCCGACACGTGGATTCCCACATTCAGCAGTTGGTCGATTTCCAGCGGGCCGCGCCGAAGCTGCTGCCTCAGAGTCTCTCCCTCCAGCAACTCCATCACAATCACTGGACGGCCCTGATATTCCTCGATTTCGTAGATCGTACATATATTGGGGTGACTGAGAGAGGATGCGGCCCGCGCTTCGAGCAGGAAACGTTCGAGCGCATGGCTATCGCTTGCTGATTTCTCGGCCAGAAATTTTATCGCAACGCGGCGTCCGAGCCGGACGTCTTCGGCTTGAAAAACATCTCCCATCCCACCGCTGGCAATCTTTTCCTCAATTCGGTAGTGAGAAATGACTAAATCGGGGACGACCGCCTGCTCCTTAGATCCCGGCTTGCTTCCGTCAGCTTGCTGGGCCACAATGCCGGCCGCGGTCACCGCTGCAATGAACCGATACCCTTTCGCCGTGACCGTTTGTACGAAGACTGGCTTTTCTGGATCGTCCTTTAGAACCTGGCGAATCTTCCGGATGGCTCCGTTGATGCTGCTATCAGTGTCCAGGAAGACATCCTTACCCCAGATCCTTGCGATGATGTCCTCTCGGGTGACGAGTTGCCCTCTGCGCTCGACCAGCAGGAGCAGGACCTCCATAGGGATTCGTTCCAGCTTGAGAGCACGACCGGAGCGGCGTAGTTCATAGGCGTCCTTGTCCAGTTCAAGACCGTCTCCGAATTTCACCACATCCGCGGGCATGTCAGCACGCTCACTAGAAGAGGATGACATTCTACATGCACTCTATCTGGCAACCACAACCCCCTAGGTTTCAGCAGCTTCCGAAGTCACGAAAAAATCAGTGAATCGTTAGGCCCGCGCCATTGCCAATTATGCGGGGTTACGGCAATCTGCCCCTCGAACGAGACGGCTGAGGTCACATGACTCAGAAACTGGTCTTCCGAGGAGAAAAGAAAATGAATATCTGGTTCTGCAAAGCGACATTGGCGGCAGCAGTAACTTCCCTGACATTTGTGGCGGCTGCCCCGGCGCAAGCAGAGGAGTGCTCTAATGCTTCGCTAAAAGGCAAGTACGCTCAAACCATCTCTGGCCAACTTCTGCCTGGACCCGGCGTCGTGCTACCCCAAAATGGAGTTGCGATGACCAAGTTCGACGGAAAAGGAAAGTTCACGCAGCAGGATTTTGTCGTCATTGATGGCTCTCCTACCTCCAGTGGCTTTGCTCCCGAAACAGGCACCTATGCGATTCACTCCGACTGTACCGGCACAGCCATCGTTAACTATCCGGAAGGGTCATGGATCGATCTCGAGCTCGTGATTACAAATCACGGACGCGAGTTTCGCACCGTTGTATCAGCGCTGACCATGGGCGGAAACCCGGTGCCGGTGAATATCGGCAGCAGTGGTATGCGTGTGGGCGACGAGGACGGAGACTGAGGAACATTTCCCGACCTTCGCCCCTGTGACAGCACAAAGAGCAGCGCACCCTTGCGGGGAAGGTCCCGTTTGTTTCTCAGCGGCAAGAATAGAAGGCTGGCTCGCGTGGGGGCAGTGGGGATCCCACACGCGGTGCGGTCGGCGGGATCGGATTTCTCCATTCAAGAAAACTGACACCAGCATGAGAGTTCTGTGTCGCCGTTTGCGCCTATCTAGATGAGAGCAACGGAAGTTGCCTATGAGTCGGACATTCTTGCAGTGCAAAACGAGCGTCTTCAGCGGGGAGAGTGGGCCACCGTCCCGCTCGGACACTTAACCGCGTCTGAGGCGACGAACGCACAGATTGCCGGTTCGATTAAAGCAACGAAGAAGAAAAAACTTGGAGATGACCATGAAAAGTCGGAAACTGCAGCTCCTGCCAGCGCTCGTTCTATTTCTGAGTTTGTTTTCCGGCCTTACGGTCCACGCCCAGATTACGCCCAGCGCTGATACTTACACCAACACCGCTACCCCGACGACCAACTACGGCTCCAAGACGCTGCTCGACGTCGATGGCGCCACGCAGATCACCTACATTCAATTTAATCTGGCGTCGATCCCGGCCGGCGCCAGCGTCAGCCAAGCCACATTGAAACTCTACGTAAACGCCGTCACCACTGCTGGGAGCTTCAACGTGGACTACGTCAATGGCGCCTGGGCAGAGAACACGATCACCTCGAACCTCTCTCCGGCTCTCGGAAGCACGATCCAATCGGGCGTATCGATCACCACCGCCGATAAGAACCAGTACATTCTGATCAATGTCACGCCCGCGGTCGTTGCATGGCTGGATAGAAGCCAGCCGAATGACGGCATCGCGCTCGTGGCCGACGGTGCGTTCAATGCCACGTTTGACAGCAAAGAGAATACAACGACCAGCCATACGGTGGAGTTGGACATCGTGTTCGGCGGGAGTGGCGGCGGCACGATCACGGGAGTGACAACCGCCAACGGCAGTGGACTGACGGGTGGCGGAACGAGTGGCACCCTCCCTCTCAGTCTGACGAAAGGCTGTTCCAGTGGCCAAGTGCTGCAATGGAACGGCAGCGTGTGGGTATGCACTTCCATCAGCGGTGGCGGCTCTATCACCGGTGTGACCGCCGGCGCAGACCTGAGCGGGGGCGGCACGAGTGGAACTGTCACCTTGAACCTCGACACCACCAAGGTTCCTCAACTGACAGCCGCCAATACTTTCACCGGCAGCCAAACGGTGAATGGAAACCTGAGCGCAACTGGCGTGGTAACCGGCAGCAGTTACCAGATCGGGAGCAGTCTGTTTGCCTTCGGCTCGTACACCAACGCGAACGCATTTCTCGGGTTTTCTGGGAATACAACGATGACAGGAACCGCCAATACCGCTAACGGCAGACAGGCGCTCAAATCCAACGGCGAAGGTGCAGCTAACACCGCTAGCGGCTATGCCTCACTCTATTCCAACACGATAGGAACATACAACACCGCAAGCGGCTACGCCTCCCTCTTCGACAACACCACGGGCGTTTACAACACGGCTACCGGATATCAGGCACTCTTCGCCAATACCACAGGCATAGGTAACACCGCCGGCGGAGACGGGGCGCTGCAAAATAACAGCACTGGCGGGGATAATACCGCCGTGGGCCTCGATTCCGGCGTCACGCTCGACAATTCCTTCATTACCGGATCAAGTAACACTTTCCTCGGGCAGAGCACTGCGATACCAACCGGGTCTCTCGGTAACGCCACGGCCATCGGGGCCCGTGCCGAAGTTGCTGAGAGCAACGCCTTGGTGCTGGGCAGTATCAATGGCGTAAACGGTGCTAATGCCAACACCAGGGTTGGCATCGGAACCACTACCCCGCAGGCGGAACTCGACGTTGCCGGCTCAGGCCTGGAGACCTTCATCGGCGATCCTGGCTGCGGCGCGAACCCCTTTGCGGGCATCGGCTTCGGCCGCGCCGGCCTTCTCGGTTGTCAGAACTACTCGATGGTGGGAGACGGCGTTAATACTTATGTCGCCGCTCCCACCGGTTCCATTTACTTCCGCACAAAGAGCAATGCCGTCACGGCGATGACCATCGACGTCAACGGGAATGTCAATATCGCCGGCAACTTAAGCAAGGGCGGTGGTTCGTTCAAGATCGACCACCCGCTCGATCCCGCCAACAAATATCTCTATCACTCTTTTGTCGAATCGCCTGACATGATGAACGTCTACAACGGGGTTGCGATTCTCGACGCGCAGGGCTCGGTTTGGATTACTCTGCCGGATTATTTCGAAGCTCTGAATCGGGACTTCCGCTATCAGTTGACTGCGATTGGTGCGCCTGGGCCGAACTTGTACATCGTCAAGAAGGTGTCAGGCAACCGCTTCAAGATCGGCGGGGGCCAACCGAAAGGCGAAGTGTCCTGGCAGGTAACCGGCATTCGACAGGATGCATTCGCCAACGCGCATCGCATTCCAAACGAGGAAGAGAAGTCTGGGCAAGAGCGGGGAAAGTACCTGCATCCAGAACTGTTCGGCGCATCGGAGGAACAAGCGATCGGTTATCGTCCGTTACCGTCGTCCACCGCGGCTGATCGAATTGCCGTCGGCACAAAATAGGCCAACCATGAAGAAAGTGATCCTTGCATGCGAGTTCTGTCCCGACGTTCACGCCTATACAGTGTGAGGGATGAAGATCACGTGGCACATTTCGCGAGAGCGAAACGCGTGTTTTCAATTTTCAGAAGCACTCTAAGAGAGGAAACTATGAACAAAATCGCAGCGTGTTTAATGTTGTCTACCTGTCTGCTAATGGCTCCCGCGGCGTCGGCGACGTGGGGAAGCTTCATCTCCACCGGCAGCGCCACCGGGATCGGCAATCCATCGTGCGCGTCCGTCTCGACCGAAGAGGTTGCGTGCGCCGTGCGAAGCGGGAAGTCCGCCATCATGGTCAATGAGTTCAATGGGACAGCGTGGGGAGCGTGGAAGAGCCTGACCGGGACCGTCAGTTCCGATCCGAGTTGCACGAGCGATGGAAGCGGCAAAGTGTTGTGCGCCGCGACTGCAACCAACGGCGACCTGGAGGTAACGGTCTTAAGCGGCGGGGTATGGAGCAACCCGACCAACGTGACTGCGGCGCTGTTTTCGGCGCCCAGTTGCGCGCAGTACACTGCGGGGCAAGTGTTATGCGCCGCCCGAAATGCGTCCGGCGGCCTCGCCTGGTCGCATTACAACGGTACAAGCTGGACCGCATTTGCCAACCTTACGATTTCCTCAACCTCTGCTCCGAGCTGCACTACCGATAACAACAGCGGCGTGATTTGTATGGTATTTACCACCGGTTACGCCACTCAGGTCAATCGTTACGCCGCTGGCACATGGAAAGGCTTCCTCAACATCGTCGGAGTTGCTGCCGGCGAGCCCGATTGCACATCCATGAACTCGGGCGGGAATGTGGCTTGCTTCGTGGAAGGGGCCCAGAGCCTAGGAATCTTCGGTACCCGTTTCGACGGAGGAGCGTGGACGGTGGCTGACTGGAGCGGCTATGGCGGTGGTTTGGACGGATCGGTGAGCGAAAACGCCGGTTGCACATCACAGGCTGCGGGCGAGCTTGTCTGCGGAGTGTATGGTGTCGGCATCCCCTACGACAGTGCCTTCTTTGCCGACGTTTATAACGGCTCTAGCTGGTCGGGCTGGACCGAGGTCGGTGGTGTCGGGGTTGGCTCGCCCTCCTGCGCGCCGCTGGGCGCGGGGAAGGTCGTGTGCGTGATCATGGGCATAAACAACAAGCTGACCAGCGTCGTCGGACCCTGAGGCTGAGGAAAATGCGCCGCAACGTGAGTCGGAAGCGAGTTCGGTGCAGGCATTAGAAGGCTGCTGAAAAACTCGGACAGCCACCCGGCTTTGAAAACCGAAAGTGGCTCCGATGCCCCATCAGCCCGCGCCAGTCGGGAAACTGGCGGTCAGCCTAACCGAAAGTAGCCGACGAAATCGGACGACACCATCAGGAACGGTGCATTCACCTGTAAATGGAAACACAAGAAATTTCACCAAGGAGGCAATATGACTGACAAGAATTCAATCGGCTGGAACGAAGGCATGCTTACCACCGCGAATTCCAAACTAATCCCTACGATGCTCACTCAAAGGCAAACGAAAGTTACGCGGCCCGCCACTCTGAAACAGCGGCTCACCACGCTTCTGCTCGAGATTTTCGAAGGGCACGAAGAACACCTTGGGCTGACCCCGGATTAGCGAGTTCGTCTTGGGTCGGTGCCAGGGCGCACCAGTGAATGGACTGACGATCAACTTTTGTGGAGGAATGAAAAATGAAACACCGAAACGTGAAGATCGACTTAGCCCAACTTTCGCAGTTGCGGACGTTTTTCGGCTTTTTTGCTCTGATTTTTG
>OBLW0100002944.1_pt1 | contig 13548 bp, 12 predicted proteins | sample 1520161 | NCBI WGS metagenome assembly OBLW01 (sample SAMEA3539309, study PRJEB22396) | soil metagenome | biome: tundra; feature: field; material: soil | place: USA | collected 2010-05 | depth 0.15 m
CCCGCAAACCGAGAAACTGCGCAACTCCGTGTTCGGCGTGGACCACGTAATCCCCAGGCTTCAGGTCGATCAAATCCGCCGAAAAGGTGGCCAGGGCGGACTTCGAAGCAGGTGCGCGGGCTACCATCTCGGAGGCTTCGAAAAGATCCTCCGAACCAAATACTACGAGGTGCGAATTTACAAAAGCGGAGCCGTGGCGAAGCAGCCCCTTGACCAGAAAGATGCTGGCAACGGCTCCCGCCATATAGGCGCGTTCCGCCAGGTAGGCGGGAGTGGCGCCAGCTTTATCCAGTCCGAGTTGATAGGCCAGTCCGTACTCATTGAGGATATCCGCCACACGTTCCACCTCACCGGTGGAAGAGGCGAAGAAAGCCACGCGATTGCCGGTTTCCACCAGGTTGCGCGCTTCGGCTATGGCCACCTGCATGTTGCCGTGAAACGCCATGGCCGGCCGGGTGGGGATGTGCAGTTGGGCTTGCGTGCGGAACGAAGCCAATTCGCGATCCGCGTCCCAGGCAACCTCTAATTCTTTCAACGAGATCTGGGGGGCCGAGGCGGCCTGCTGTTGGAGTTCGTCCCAGCGGAAAAAGACCCTGTCGGGATCGTAGGCCGGCGAACGCTCGGTCTGTTCCAAGCGCGTCCATAAGCGGTCCGCGGCGGCGCTCACCTGCTCCGGTTCGTCCCACACCACGACGGGGTGTTCGGCGAGGGAAATCACCGATGCCGGGCGCGGCTGGAGCATGGGGGCCACCAACTCCCAACCCGGAAAAGGCTCGCCGGGCGGCGGTAAATCGCGGCCTGGAATGCCGGTCTCGCGCACCAGTTCGGCTAAGTCGACCAGTAGCTGGCGCGACTTTTGGTATTCGGTGAGCGGAAGGAGCGTACAGTCTTCCACCTTCAGAACGGAACGCTGCGATTCGACGTCGAAGCGGCGGATGGACTCCACCTGGTCGCCGAACAGGTCCATACGGACCGGCTTGGGCGCCTCCGGGGAGAAGACGTCCAGAATGCCGCCGCGCACGGAGTATTCCCCAACCATTTCAACGGGTTCGCGGCGTGTGTAGCCGACGCTCTCCAGGTGCGCGAGGAGGTCTTCCAGAGGGACCTCATCGCCGACCCTCAGTTTGAGGGCCAGTTGGCGGTAGAAATCGCCGGGATGGATGCGCAGGAGGGCCGAGGCCACGGGCAGGACGGTAATGGGCGCGTGCTGGGTGGCCAGCCGCCACAAGCCGACGGCGCGCTGTTCGCAGATTTCGGCGTGGGGAGAGAGGTTTTGCAGCGGAAGGACGTCCAGAGCCGGGAGAAGCTGGGGGCCCGGCCGGTCTCCGGAAACCAACAGCGCAAAGAACGTCTCCAGCGCCTCGCTCAGCGCCTCAGCCTGCTTGTTGCCATCTACTACAATGATCAAAGGACGATTCAGCAACTGCGACAGGAGCACCGAATAGACCGCTTTGGCGGTAGTGGTAAGACCGGAAACGGCAGTATTTTCCCCGGCGGCGAGGCGGCGTAGAGCTTCTTGAAAACCTGGGTCTTTTCCCAGGTCCAGGAAGAGGTCTTTGACGGCTGGATGGATCAAGGCTGGCGACCGAGAATAGTTTGAACTATATTAGTAGTAGAATATCCGGGTTCAAGCGGCGCGGCGATCACTTTCCCGCCGACGGCCTCCACTTCCTCACGGCCAGCGATGAAATGGGACCAGTCCGCGCCCTTGACGAGCACGTCGGGCAGGACCTCCGCGATCAACTCGCGCGGCGTTTCCTCATCGAACAGCGTGACGGCGTCGACGGCAGCCAAGGCCATGGCGATTTCGGCGCGCTCATCCTGATCCAGAAGCGGACGCCCGGGCCCCTTCATGCGGCGCACGCTGGCATCCGAATTTAAGGCCAGGATGAGAACGTCGCCCATGGAGCGGCAGCGTTCGAGCAGGCGGATATGGCCCGGATGAAGCAGATCGTAGCAGCCGTTCGTGAAGACCACAGTTTTGCCCGCGAGTTTCCAGCGCCGCCGCTGTTCCACCAGTTCCGCGCGGGTGTAGAACGATCCCACCGGTTTCAGTTTAGCAGCCAGCCGCAAGCAAGAACGCCGGCACGGACGCCGGCGTGGCAGGCCAGGAGGCCCGCTCCACGAATCGGCTAGAATGAGTGCGTGGAACAAGTGGCCGTGGAGTCCGGACGACATCGCTTGCTGGCCGAAGAGCGGCGGCAGAGAATTCAGGAGGTCATCAAGCAGAACGGTCGCATACGGGTGGAAGACATTGTGGCGAAGTTCCGCGTGTCGGCGGTGACCGCCCGCGCCGACCTGGATGTCCTCTCCGGGCGCGGCGACCTGATCCGCTCGCATGGCGGCGCGGTGCGGCAGTTGAATCCAGCCGTCGATTACCCGCTGCGCTTCAAGGAGACGATCCATCATGCGGAGAAGGTTCGCATCGGTCACGCGGCGGCCCAGTTGGTCAAACCGCACCAGACAATCATTTTGGATTCCGGAACCACCACCGCGCAAATTGCCAGGCAGCTCAAATCGGCGCGCATTCAGCCGCTGACCGTGATCACCAACGCCTTGAACATCGCCTGTGAGCTGGCGGAGAGCGACGGCGTTTCGCTCATCATGATCGGCGGGATTCTGCGGCACGCTTCCAGTTCCTTCGTAGGTCCGCAGGCCGAACGCATGCTGGAGGATTTGCACGCGGACCACCTGTTTCTGGCGGTGGACGGCCTGCATCCCGACGAAGGGCTTTCCACGCCGGACATCCTCGAAGCGCAGCTCAACAACGTCATGATCCGCGTGGCCAACGAAGTTACGGTGGTCGCGGACGCCAGTAAGTTCAGCCGGCGGAGCTTGTCACTCATCGGTAAGATCCAGTGCGCGCAGCGGATTATCACGGACAGCCGTGTGGACAGTGAGATGGCGGCGAGAGTGCGCGCCAAAGGCCTGGAACTGATCGTCGTGTGACCGGGAAAGGAGAATCTCCCAATGCGTAAGCTGCTAGCGATCGCGTTTCTATTCGGCGCGCTTTCCAACCTGGCTTATGCGCAAGCGCCCAAGCTGCCCGGCTGGAAGCTGGTCTGGTCGGATGAATTCAACTATACCGGGCATCCCAATCCAGCCAAATGGGGATATGAAGAGGGCTACGTGCGCCACAACGAGCTTCAGTATTACACCGTGAACCGGCTCGAAAACGCGCGTGTGGACGGGCACAACCTTCTGATCGAGCTGCGCAAGGAGACGGCGGCCAGCTTCCTGCCGACCTCCATCAATGACGAGTTTCACCGGTACACGGCGGCCAGCGTGAACACGCGCAATACGGCATCGTGGACCTATGGCCGTTTTGAAATCATGGCCAGGATGCCGCAAGGCAAAGGCACGTGGCCGGCTATCTGGTTTCTAAGCCCTATCCGGACTCCGGCCGTCCCAGGGCCGCCGCAACCGAGGCAGCCGGGCGGCAGGGAGGCGCAGGGACCGCAGCGCGGACCGAATGGCGGCGAATCGTCCCAAGGGGAAATCGACCTGATGGAGACGTGGGGAAGCCGTCCCGACCGGACGGCGGTCCACATCCATGGGACCAAAGGGCCGAACCCATCGAGAACCGTTCCGGTGGATGACATGTATGGCAAGTTCCACTTATACGCCGTGGAATGGTATCCGGACCACATGGACTTTTTCCTGGATAAGGACAAGATTCTGACTTACACCAAGGACCCAGCCACGGGTTGGTCGTTCGATGGCCCGATGTACCTGATCATGAATATTGCCTGCGGCGGACCGGACGAACCCGCCCCGGACGATAGCAAGCTTCCGCAGTTCATGACTGTGGATTACGTGCGTGTGTATCAGCAAGTCACGGCCGCGGGAAAGAAGTGAGCATGTGCGGATGAGGGATTGCTGCAAGAGATTTTCTTGGCCGCGGATCTGTAACTGTTTTCAATGTGAGTCCAAGAGTGGCGGCGGTTGGGCCGTAGGGGGACAAGCGTCCCCATGAGTGGGGACGCGGCAGGCAGGAGTGCCTGCGCCACTTTCAGACTTCCACGTCAAAACGCTTGGCGGTCTTCCACTTTCCCTTGGTGAAGTCGGGGAATTCGACGGGAACGCTGCCGCCGACGGCCGATTTTTCCGACAGAGGAAGTCTGCGCCATGCCGCTTAGCCTTTGGCTTTCGATTGCGCTTGCTTGAACGCGTTCAGCGCGGACTCGTGGTACACCTTTTTCAACACGTCGTCCGGCAGGGCCATCCCGTACATCGGCCAGTGGTAGTTGAAGTTGAAGAAAAAGTCCTGGTCGTAGAAGTGCTCGTCGGCCGATTCCAGAATCCTGTAGGTCAGGCTGAACAGGTGCTGGCTGAAAGGGATATCCGTGCCGTAGACCACGCGGTGCGCCCACTTCTTGAGGAAGTCTGCGGTGGTTCGCGGAATGGTGCAGGTCTCGTGGAAGCGCGCCGAGAAGTCCGCGTAGAAATTGGGATTGCGCTCGAAAATTCCGGCCAGCCGGTTCAGGTCGTAGTCCAGGTTGGCCAGGTGGCTGGCGATGAAAACCGTTCTGGGGTGCTTTTTCGCCGCTGCCTCATAACTCACAATCAGCTCGTTGTGCTGCATGATTCCAGGCTTGTCGTCCAGCCGCCAACTGAAGCCGTTCATGAGGCCGTCGTTGAACCGGTCCTGCTTCAGGTAAGACCAGTACGGGTCGGAGACGTGCAAGTTGACCGGCATGCCCAAGTCCGCGCACTTCTCCCAGATGGCATCGAGTTGCGGCGCATCGGGGTGGAACCCTTGGACCGGAACGCGCGGAGCCGCCGAAGCTCCCGAGCGCCCCTGGCGCCCGCCCGAGCCACCGGGCATGACGCCCCCGATGCCCATGCCTTTGTCGTGCAGCTCGCCCACGCCCACGGCGCCCGCCTTGTGGCACCGTTCCAGTTCCGCGATGGTGGCGTCCGGCTTCCATCCCGGCTGGCCTGCGCCGCTCATATTGAGGCCGGTATATATGTAGAAGCGCTTCGGATACTTGGAGTAGATTTTGTACCCGTCGTCGAAGGCGCTGGCGCGGTAGGTGGGTCCCTCGCCCACTCCCATGAAAGCCACCGAAGACTGCAAGCCGGCCGCATCCATGAGTTTGACTTCCTGGTCCACCTGCTCCGCGGTCCTGGACTGCGAATGGTGGTGGCAATCGATCACCGGAAACTTGGCCTTCAGGATGTCCGAAACATGGATTTTGTAAACCGATTTGGGACGGTAGTCCTTCAGCAGGATCTCGGGGGGCAACAGGTTGTCGAGCGCGGCGTTCGGCGGCGCCGGCGTCGGTGTCTGTGCGCCTCCACGTCCCGGCGCGAGCGCCAACCCGGGGAGCATCATCATTTGCCTACGATTCATTGTTGGTTCTCCCTTCTCCCAATACCTGGATCAACACAGTGCGCGCGAGAGGACCGTCGTACTCTACAAAGTACGCCTTCTGCCGGCTCCCCCGCACGATCTTCCCGTTCTCCACGGGAAAAAGACAATTCACTCCGCCCAGGATGCTCTTCAGATGATCCCCCGCGTTGAAGCCCAGGCGGCCGTCGAAATCCAGATAGCGGTTGTGCCAGTAGCCGTAGGTTCCCTCGGGCGGCTGTTTCGGCGCCAGGCGTTCCAGGTGCGCCAGCACATCCCTCTCCAGGCATTCGATTCCTTCGGTCACCAGCAAACCGGCCGAAGTGTGGGCGGTCATGGCCCAAACCAGTCCGTCGCGCACGCCGCTCTCGGCCACGGCGCGCTCCATGCGCTCGGTGATATCGATCATCTCGAGATCCTGCCGCGATTGCACCTCGATGCGGATCAGCTTCACGATCATCGGGCCGCCTCCAGCAACGCTTCGGCGTTGCGCCGGAAGACCAGGTTCAGGCATTCCTCGGAAAAGCCCAGCGAGCGGATGGCCGCGGCCATGTTCTTGATCTCCACACGCGGATAGTTGGACCCAAAAACCAGTTGCTTGCGCAGGCTCCGTTCAAACACCGTCAGCGGCACTTGCTGGGTCATGGCGAATCGCAGGAAATCCCGCGGATTATCGAAGTAGAGCGCGGAAGTGTCCAGGGTAACATTCGGATACTTCAGGGCCAGCGCCACCGCCTCCACCACCCACGGCCAGGCTAGGTGGGCCAGCACGATGCGCAAGTTCGGGAAGTCCGCCGCCACATTCTCAAACCGCATGGGGTGGCCATACTGCAAGCGGCTTCCCGGCTCCCAGCTCATGCCCGCATGGAAGAGAATGGGCAGTCCCAGGTCGCGCGCGGTTTCGTATAGCGGGTATGCCAACCGGTCGTCCGGGAAGAAACGCTGCATCGGCGGATTCAGCTTCAGTCCCCGCAATCCCAGGGTCTTGATCGCGCCCGTCAGCCGCTCCGACGCGTCCTCACGATGCGGATCGACGCTCGCGAATCCGATCAATCGCCCCGACATCCGGCAAAGCTCGGCGATCTGTTCATTCGTCCAGACCGCAGCGCCGCCCGCGACGTCCATGGGAAGCACCACGGCCTTCTCCAGCCCCGCCAGGTCCAGTTCCAGGTGGAAGGTTTCGAGGGGCTGAAAATTATTGCCGATGTAAAACGTCTCGCGTGCGGCCTTGGCCAATTCCGGATGCCGCTCCACCATTTCGCGAACCAGCAGTGGGTGGGTATGAAAATCAATGCCCGGCTTGCGCATGAACGTAGCTCTCCGCTTCTTCCTCGTTAGGTTGCGTGGCCGTGCCGCCTAATCCTCTGGTGGACAGCGCGCCGCACGCCGCTCCCAGGCGCATGCAATCCTCGATCGGTCTGTTCCTCAGCCACGCGTGTAGAAAACCGGCGTCGAAGGAATCGCCCGCGCCGGTCGTGTCCACTGCCTGGATGGGGAACGCGTCCACTTTCACCAGCGCGCCGTGTTCGAGCGAGATGCAGCCTTCCTTGCCCAGCTTTCCTACCACCAGGGTGTGGCCGTTAGCGAGCGCCCGCAGGCCGTCCACCACATCCTGGCGCTTCGTAATGCACTGGATTTCCGATTCGTTCGGCAGGAAGACGTCCACTTCCTGGAGCGTATCGATCAGGTCCACGGACCACTGCTCCGAGGGATCGTAGCCGGTGTCCAGGGATGTACTCAGGCCAGCCCTACGCGCTTCGGCGAAGAGACGTTTCAAGCCCGGCCGCAGCCCGTCTTGCAGGAAATAGGAGGAGACGTGGAAGTGCCGGCATCCCGCGAAGACGCCCTTCGGCAAATCCTCCGCGCGGAGCGAGGCGATGGCGCCGGGATAGGTGACCAAGGCCCGATCCGTGGAAGAGGTGATGGAAACGGTGATTCCGGTCTTCAGGTCCGCCCGGCGGTTGACCAGCGAAACGTCGATGCCTTCCCGTTCCAATGCGCCGACACAGAAATCGCCATAGGTGTCGGCCCCCACGTTGGCGGCGAACGTTACGCGGTCGCCCAGACGCGCCAACCCCACCGCGCAGATGGCCGAAGAACTGCCCAGCGTTAACAGAAGATCTTCGACCAGGACCTCTGTTCCTGGTTGCGGGAACATCCGATAGTTCTGGAGGAGCAGATCGGGGTTCAATTCACCGGCTATCAGGATATTCATGAGGCCGTTTCCAGCGCGCCGTGAATGCGGAATTCCCCGACCACACGGCTGATGACGCCGTCGACGGAGGGGCTATCCGGCTGCAGACCCTCCTCCAGACAGCGGTAAAATCCCAGGATCTGGGCGATGGCCACGTCCAGAAGCGCCAGGTTGTCGTCTTCGGTGTCCTCCGGCGCCTCATATGGAATCGCCAGGTCCCGTTCGTGGCATAGGCCCGCGCCGGGATCGCCCACTCCCGCGATCAGCTTCCGCGCTCCCAGCCGCTTGGCATTCAGTTCCAGAATGAGGTCCCTCTCATAGTTTCGTATGAGAGGATCGGAAGACAGATAACAGACGACCAGCGTCCGTTCATCGATGAAACTCATCGGCCCGTGGCGCAGCCCGAGATAGGTCTGGGCCATGGACGCCACCTTTCCGCCGGTCATCTCCAACACCTTCAGGGCGGACTCCCGGCACGCTCCGAAACGGCCGCCGCTCCCCAGGAAGACCATGCGGCGGACGTCGCCGCTCACCCAGGCGCCCAGGCGGTCCGGCCACTTCGCCAGGAACCGGCGGCCGGCCAAGTCCAGTTGGTCCACCATGGCCACGAACTCGTCGGCCTTTTCCGCCCAGCCCAGAAACCTGGCCCCCAGAACGAGGTTCGTAAAGCTGCTGGTCATGACCAGGCTGCGATCGTTCACTTGCGGGTCCAGGGCGATCACGTGGACCCGCGACTGGCCGGCAAACGCTTTGGCGAGTTTGCCCTCCGCGTTGCAGGTGACGATCAGATGCTCGGTCCGCGGCTCGGTTTCGAGCAGCGTCTCCACCACCGCGGCGCTTTCGGGGCTTTGGCCGGACCGCGCCAGGGAAACCACCAGGGTAGGTTCGCCCGCCACGGATGCCCGCCGCTTGAGGAGCAGGTCCCCGCCCCGAGCCACCACGACGGGCCGTCTCAAGTCTCTTTCGAGCGCCGTGGCGGCGCACTCGCCGGCGTATTGCGAGCTGCCCGAGCCGGTCAGCACAATCCTCTGGCAGGGCGCCAGGCTACTGGCCACCACACCGCGGGATTTCTTCAGGTGACGGGCGGTTTCAGCCCAGGTGGGCGGCTGCTGGCAAATCTCCCTAATGGTGTGGCGGAAACCGTCGCCCGATGCGTTCAGCATCGCGCGAAACTGGCCGCCGCCGTCTTTCAATTGCATCAGCCAGTCGGAAACCGACGAACCTGAGGTGCAGGGCAAGCCTTGGGCCATATGAGGAGATCCTAGAAAGGCCAGCGTAGCACAGTTTGCTTTTTTGTTATTTCGATATCTTTCTTTTGGGCCGTCTTAGCGCAAGGCAACCCGCGGGCCGATTACCAATCGGCCCGCGCGGCGATTGGCAATCGCCGCGCAGGATGGCATCCTGCCCCACTTCGGAAGGGGCATTTCTTATGGCGCCTATTTGCCTCCTACCATGGCGGTCAACTGCCCCACGATGTCCTTGAGGGCCTCCGACTGCGCGTTGAGTTCCTCGGCCGCCGCGGCGCTTTCTTCGGCAATGGCGGCCGTGGTCTGCGTGATTCCCTCCATTTGGGTGGTCGCCTTGCCGATCTGCTCGATTCCCCGCGCCTGCTCCTGGCGGCCGAGGTTCACGCCGTCCACCAGCGTCTTCACCTTGGCCGTTTCCGCTGTGACAGATCGAATCGCCGCGGCCACCTGATCGACTTTGAGCTTGCCGTCGTTGGACTTGGCAATCGACTCCTCAATCAGCGCGGTTGTGTCCTTGGCCGCCTGGGCGCAGCGCTGGGCAAGGTTGCGGACCTCGTCGGCCACCACCGCAAAGCCCATGCCCGCCTCGCCGGCGCGCGCCGCCTCCACCGCCGCGTTCAGCGCCAGTATGTTGGTCTGGAAGGCGATCTCGTCGATCACTTTGATGATCTTCGCGATCTTGCCGCTCTGCGTGCTGATTTCGCCCATGGCGGCCACCGATTGATCCAGCAACTGGTTGGTTTGAGAGAACCTCTGCTGGGACTGCGCCATCAGCTCCGTCGCCGAGATCAGGGTGTCCGCATTCTTGAGGGCCGTGGAGCAGATCTCGTGCCTCGTGGCGGAAGTCTCTTCCAAGGAAGCGGCCTGCTCGGAGGCGCCCTGCGCCAGCGACTGACTCGAAGAGGAGACCTGCGCGGCCGCGGCTGCGACCTCCTTGGCCCCGATCCCTATTTCGGTCGCCGCATGGCGCAACCTCGAGGTGATCCGAAAGACCAACCAAAGCATGGCGGCTGCGACAAACAGATTGAAGCCAATCACCATGAATACGGCCCAGCGGCCTCCGGAGATCAAGCTCCGGGCCTGCTGGTTGGATGCTCTCAGCGCTTCCCTTTCCCGCTCGGCCAGAAGCCGGGCTGCCTTTTCGGCATCCTCGACGATGGGGAACATCTTGTCCCTCAGAACGGCATGCGCATCCCCAAACCGATGGCTATCGGCGAGCTTCAGATACTCTTTGGCGGACTCCACCCACCCGGAAGCCCCACTGTCCAGGGTATCGAGGGCCTTTCGCTCCGTGTCATCGGAAACCAGGCGCCGCAGTTCTCCGCTGCGTTGTTTCACCGCTGCACCGCCGGCCTCCACCTGGCGAATGCTCTCCTCGACGGGGGCGGGCTCATGGCAAGCCGGACAGCTTTCTTGAGCGGCGGCGGTGGAATGGCGCCCCAGTTCGGCGATGGTGTATGAGACCTGCGTCCGCAGCGAGGCGCCCTGCATTTCCTGGAACGTTTCCCGCATGTCGCCCGCCAGATCGACTTTCTTCCCGGTGCTGTTTACAGCCGCATCGAGCGAGCTGCCCAGCGACGCAATCACCTTGAGCGACGTAATGCCGAGCACCGCCAGGCACACCATGAAGGCTGTGACGCCGATCACCAGTTTCTTGCCGATGGTAAGTTCGGATTGCATAAGACCTCTTCTTACTCATCGGTCGAAACGGATCGAGAACTAAGCCCCACCCAAAGTTGGTGGTGGGCGTTTTCCATGCGAGGTGATACAGTTCTGGTATAGGGTGAAGCCAGTGAGATGTCGGCTGAGGAGCGTAGGGCGATGACCAAGGACGGAAAGCCGGACCGGGGCGATGTCCAAATGAATTCGGAAGAGTGCAAGGGTTGCGGCCTTTGCGTGGAAGCGTGTCCGCCGAAAGTCCTTCACCTGGGGGAATGCCTGAACCACTATGGCTACCATCCGGCTCAATATTCGGGGGCCGGATGCACCGGCTGCGGCATCTGCTTCTTCGTGTGTCCGGAGCCCGGCGCGATCACGGTGTTGAGGCTGGCGGCGGCGGCGTAGGGGGCGGCTATGAAGGCTCAACTGACCAAGGGGAACGAGGCCATTGTGAAGGCCGCCGTCCTGGCGGGCGCTCGCGCCTATTACGGTTACCCCATCACGCCGGCGAGCGAAATCGCCGAGGCCGCGGCTTTGTATTTTCCTCAGGCGGGCGGCGTGTTCCTGCAAGCCGAAAGCGAAGTGGCTTCCGTTAATATGCTTTACGGCGGCGCCTCCGTGGGCGTACGCTCGATGAGCGCTTCCAGCGGACCGGGCATCAGCCTGATGCAGGAAGGCCTCAGCTATATGGCTGGGGCGGAGCTGCCTTGCGTGGTGGCCAACATCATGCGCGGCGGTCCCGGGCTGGGAAACATCGCGGTGGAACAGGGCGACTACAACCAGACCGTCAAGAGCGGCGGCCACGGCTGCTATCACACGCTGGCGCTGGCGCCCAGTTCCGTGCAGGAGATGGCCGATCTGACGACTTTGGCCTTCGATCTGGCCGATGCTTATCGCAACCCCGTCGTGCTGCTGGCCGATGGGTATGTCGGGCAAATGATGGAGCCGGTGGTTTTCGCCGATCCGCGGCCCGTGCCGCCACCTCCGGATTGGGCCGTTCTGGGTACGGCGGCGTCGCGCAAAAACATGCTCACCTCGCTCTACCTGGAAGCGGACTCGGCCGAGCGGCACGTGCGCAAGCTGGAAGCGAAATACAACGAGGCGGAGCGCCTTGAGACACGCTCCGAAAGCTGGCGCACCGAGGACGCCGAAATCGTCCTGGTAGGTTACGGAATCGTCGGCCGCATCCTGAAGGCGGTGGTGGAGCTGGGCCGGGCGCGCGGCATGGCGCTCGGGATGCTCCGGCCCATCACGATCTTCCCTTTCCCATCCCGGAGGATCAGGGAGCTCAGCCGCCGGGCCAAGGCGTTCGTGGTGGTGGAGCTTAGCACCGGCCAGATGGTGAACGACGTCCGTCTGGCGCTCGAAGGCCGCACGCCGGTGGAGTTCTTCAGCCGGGTGGGCGGCAACGTGCCCTCCGCCGAGGACCTGCTGGAGTTTCTTTCGAGCAAGTTCGCGCCGCGCGAAGAGGAGGCTCTGGTCCATGGCTAGCTATACCATCACGCATGAAAAGGCCAAGGCCTTCTACAAGATCTACGAGCGCAAGGCGGAGCTGCAACACCAGACGCACTATTGCCCGGGATGCGGGCACGGAATTACCCATAAGTTGCTGGCGAGCGCCATCGATGAGCTGGGCGTGCAAGACCGCACGGTGCTGATCAGTCCGGTGGGCTGCGGAGTATTCGCCTACTACTACTTCGACGTGGGCAACATCCAGGTGTCGCACGGGCGCGCTCCGGCCGTGGCCACCGCCGTGAAGCGCAGCCGTCCCGACAGCATTGTGGTGTCCTACCAGGGCGATGGCGATCTGGCGGCCATCGGAACCGCCGAGATTATCCATGCGGCCAACCGGGGCGAAGGCTTCATGGTGGTGTTCGTCAATAACGGGATCTACGGAATGACCGGCGGGCAGATGGCGCCCACCACGCCACTCGGCAAGAAGAGCACCACCTCGCCGTTCGGACGCAACCAATGGACCGATGGCTACCCGCTGCGCATGTGCGAGATGCTGAATTCGCTCGAAGCGCCGGTCTTTATCGAACGCGTGTGTCTGGGCGACAACAAGCAGATAATGCAAGCCGGGCGGGCGTTGCGGCGGGCCCTGGAAGTCCAGGTGAAGGGCCAGGGATTCTCCTTCGTGGAAGTGCTCTCGCCTTGCCCCACCATCTGGAAGATGGACCCACTGGATGCGCAGCGTTTCGTACGCGAGGAAATGACCAAGACGTTTCCAGTCGGGAACCTGCGCGACCATTCCAAAGACGCGCCTATAAGGCCGGCGATTCCTCCCGCGCCTCCGGTGGCAGACCTGCCGCGCATTCTCGGCCTGACGAATGGCAGTGGGACGGACGATCGTCTTTCGTCGTCTGTCTTGCCGCCCAAGCCGCTCGACCTGCGGATCCGGGTTGCCGGTTTTGGCGGACAGGGCGTCCTGATGCTGGGCGAAGTGCTGGCCGAGGCGGGCCTGGATGCCGGTTACGAGGTCTCCTGGCTGCCTTCCTACGGCCCCGAAATGCGTTCGGGGACCTCCAACTGCCACGTGCGGATCGGGAGCGCCCCCATCGATTCGCCCATTGTTTCCCGGCCCAACGTCCTGTTGGCGCTGAACGAGCCTTCGCTGCGCAAGTTCCTGCCCGCGGTGGAACCGGGCGGCATTGTGCTGTACAACGCGCCGGAGCTTCCGGACGATTGCGAGCGCCCGGACGTTCGCATGATCGCCATGCACTTCACGGGCCTGGCCGACGGGCTGGGCTCCGCTAAAGCGGCCAACATTGTCATGCTGGGCGCGCTGCTCGAAGCCGCGAGCCCTCTCGAGGAAGAATACGTCGTCGGCGCCCTGCGCGGAAAAGTGAAGAGCCAGCGCTGGTTCGATATCGACATGGCCGCGTTGCAGCTCGGGCGGAAGGAAGTCCGCGCGCGAGTAGCGGCCTGAAGGCTGCGCAGGCGCCCACGCTACGATTTCTCGCGCAGCTTATCCAGGAAGTAGTAGAGCGAGACTCCCACGATTGCGTTCAGCAGCCCCAGCATGAGCGTCTTTTGCGGCTCGAACGCCAGTTGCTGCGCCAGCAGCGCGCGCGCCAGGACCCAGTAGAAGAACT
>OBLW0100002946.1_pt1 | contig 13546 bp, 10 predicted proteins | sample 1520161 | NCBI WGS metagenome assembly OBLW01 (sample SAMEA3539309, study PRJEB22396) | soil metagenome | biome: tundra; feature: field; material: soil | place: USA | collected 2010-05 | depth 0.15 m
GAGATGCCTAAGTGACTGGAGTTCAGACGTGTGCTCTTCCGATCTACCCCCCTGTCAACAGTGGGTGCCGGTGACGCGCTGCTGGCCGGATACCTCTACGCCACGGGCAGCGGGTCCAGCGATGTTGAGGCACTCAGCGTCGGTGTTGCCTGGGGGGCAGCTGCGGTCAGCCTCCCCGGCAGCCGGATGCCTACCCCCTCCGACGTTGCCGGCATCCAGGTCTCGCTCACCACCGAGCCCGATCTGACCCTCATTGTGAAGCACTGAAGTCCCTTCTCCCCTAAGGAATCGTAGATGGCACTCATCACCGAAAGACTGGTGGTCCTCAACCTGGACTCCCCTGACCGCCACGCGGCGACCCGCATCCTCGCCCAGGCCCTGGCCGACGAGGGACGGGTCACCGACCTGGACGGCTTCCTGGCCGACGTCCGCAAGCGTGAGGAGCAGATGCCCACCGGACTTCCCGGCGGCATAGGCATCCCGCACGCGCGCAGCGCCCACGTCACCGAGCCCTCGCTGGCGTTCGGACGCGCGCCGCAGGGGATCGACTGGGGAGCCGAGGACGGCCCAGCCACGCTCATCTTCCTGATCGCTGCCCCTGAGGGCGGCGGCGATGACCACCTCAAGATCTTGGCCGCCCTGGCCAGGCGTCTCATGCGGACCGAGTTCCGCCAGTCCCTGTTGAACGCACCCGACGCGACCACCGTGGTTGACGTCGTGACCCGAGAGGTCGTGAACCCGTGAAGTTCGTCGGCGTAACCTCCTGCCCGACTGGCATCGCCCACACCTACATGGCGGCCGAGGGCCTCGAGCAGGCCGCCAAGGCTGCCGGCCACACGATCGAGGTCGAGACCCAGGGCTCTGCCGGCTTCGATCCCCTGAGCCCCGAGAGCATCACGGCAGCCGACGCGGTGATCTTCGCCGTGGGCGTGCCAGTCCGGGAGCGGGCCCGGTTCGCCGGTAAGCCGCTCGTCGAGGCGGACGTCAAGAAGGCCATCTCCGACGGTCCCGGGCTCATCGCGCGGGCCGTAGCCGCCGTCGAGGAGGCCGCAGCCAATCCCGCTGCGGCACAGACCGGCCCGCCCGCACCAGCTACCGGCGGCCTCGCTACGAAGGTAGACAACCAGGCGTCCGTCGGAGTACGCATTCGCCAGTGGCTGATGACCGGTGTGAGCTACATGATCCCGTTCGTCGCCGCGGGCGGCATCCTCATCGCTCTCGGCTTCATGGTGGCTCAGCTCGCCGGGGGCAAGAACGGCGCGATCGTCGTCACCAAGCTGTACTCGCTCACCGGGCCACCTGTTCCCAATCCCACGCACATCGTCAACATCGTCACGAACTTCAACCCTGGCGACGGGATGCAGTGGGCGGCTCTCTTGTTCCTGATCGGCGGCGCCTCGTTCGGCTTCCTGGTCCCGATCCTGTCCGGGTTCATCGCGTTTGCGATCGCGGACCGCCCCGGTCTGGCCCCGGGCATCGTCGGCGGCTTCATCGCGTTCACCATCGGTACCGGCTTCCTCGGCGGCATCGCCACCGGGTTCATCGGTGGTTTCGTCGCGCTCTGGATCAGCCGCTGGAAGGTTCCCAAGGGGGTCCGCGGCGTCATGCCGGTCGTCGTCATCCCGCTCCTGTCGGTCCTCATCACCGGCGCCATGCTCATCCTGGTCCTGGGCCGACCGCTCAAGGCTCTGACCGACGGTCTGGCCTCGTGGCTCAACGGCCTGACCGGTTCGAACCTCATCCTGCTCGGGGTCATCCTCGGCCTGATGATGGCCTTCGACATGGGTGGGCCGGTCAACAAGGTTGCCTACACGTTCGCCACAACCGGCCTGGCCGCCGCGGCTACCGCGACCGGGAGCACTAACCTCAAGGTGATGGCCGCCGTCATGGCCGCCGGGATGACCCCGCCGTTGGGCCTGGCGCTGGCCACCACGATCCGGAGCTATCTGTTCAGCGAGGCCGAACGGGAGAACGGGAAGGCGGCCTGGCTGCTGGGAGCATCCTTCATCACCGAAGGTGCCATCCCGTTCGCGGCCGCCGACCCGCTGCGAGTGATCCCCTCCTGCATGCTCGGTTCGGGCGTGACCGGTGGTCTGGTGATGCTCTTCGGAAGTACCCTGCGGGCCCCGCACGGTGGCATCTGGGTGATTCCGCTGATCGGCAGCCCGCTGCTGTACCTGCTCGCGATCGCGATCGGCACGGTGATCACCGCCGCGGCGGTCATAGCCCTGAAGGCCGCCGGCCCCGGCCCGGTCAAGACCGAGCTGGACACCGCCGAGGCTGTCACGGTCTGAGCGCCCAGATCGCTTGTCTGTGACTAGGCTCGGAGAACCACCCGAGCTGGGGCAAGCCACCCAGGCAATCGCCGTCATACTCGATTCTGCTCCCACCAACGACCAAGGAGAGTCATGTCAGAGCGCACCGTCACCATCGCCTCATCGGTTGGCCTGCACGCCCGCCCCGCCGCGCTGTTCGTCCAGGCGGCGACTGCGACGGGGCTTCCCGTCCAGATCAGCAAGGCGGGCGAGGAACCCGTGGACGCCCGCAGCATCCTCGGTGTGATGGCCCTGGGCGCCAAGTGTGGCGAGGAGGTTCTGCTGACCGCCGATGGTGACGGTGCGGACGCCGCCCTGGACGAGCTGGTCGCGCTGCTGTCCCGCGACCTCGACGCGCAGCAGTGATCGGGATGCCCACGGTCGACACCCGTCACGGGATCGGAGTCTCCCCCGGCATCGCCGTCGGGCCGGTGGTCCAGGTACGGCCACCGGTCCGACCGCCCGAGCATGAGCCTGCCGCTGACCCGGTCGCCTCAGGGCAGCAGATCCGCGGCGTCCTCGAGTCGGTCGCTGCGACTCTGGATGACCTCGCCGGACGGGCCGACCCGACGGCGCAGCAGATCCTGACCGCGACCGCGATGATGGCCCGTGACCCCGGTCTGGCCACCGCCGCGGACAAGCACCTGACCAGCGGAAGCGGACCCGCCACGGCCGTGGACGCAGCGGCGGAGGAGTACTGCGCCGCCTTCAGCGCGGCCGGCGGCTACCTCGCCGAACGTGTCACGGACCTGCGCGACGTGCGGGACCGGGCCGTGGCCAGGCTGCTCGGCCTGCAGGACCCCGGGGTTCCCGAGCTCACCACTCCGTCGGTGATCGTGGCCCGCGACCTGGCCCCGGCGCAGACGGCCAGCCTGCGGCGCGACCTGGTCCTGGCCATCGTCACCGAGTCAGGCGGCCCCACCAGCCACACCGCGATCCTGGCCGCGCAGATGGGCATTCCCGCGGTCGTGCAGCTGCCGCGGGCGGTCGCCATCAGTGTCGGGACGGTTCTGGCCGTCGACGGCTCCACCGGTGAGGTGTTCGTCGACCCGGATCCCGCCACCCAGGCCGACCTGGTTAAGCGCAGCGAGCGCCGGGCCAGCGCACTGGGGGCCACGTCCGGTCCTGGCGCGACCAGCGACGGCCACCCGGTCGCCCTGCTGGCTAACATCGGTACCGCCGCCGACGCCGAGGGTGCCGGTGCACTGGACGTCGAAGGCGTGGGGCTGTTCCGGACCGAGTTCCTCTTCCTGGGGCGGGAGACTGCGCCGTCGACGGAGGAACAGGTCGCCGTCTACACACAGGTCTTCGAGGCTTTCGGCTCGCGACGGGTGGTCGTGCGGACCCTCGATGCCGGCGCCGACAAGCCGCTTGCGTTCGCTGACCTGGGCCCGGAGGAGAACCCGGCTCTGGGCAGGCGCGGCCTGCGACTCTCCGCTGAGCGCCCAGACCTGCTGGACACCCAGCTCACCGCCCTGGGCACCGCTGCCGGCTCCACTGGCGCAGACGTGCGCGTCATGGCACCGATGGTGGCCACCGCCGAGGAGGCCGCCTGGTTTGCGCGGCGGGTGCGTGAGCATGGTCTTCCCGTGGTCGGAGTGATGATCGAGGTCCCAGCTGCAGCCCTGCGCTCGCGGCATGTCCTTGCCGAGGTCGACTTCGCCAGCATCGGCACCAACGACCTCGCCCAGTACACGCTGGCCGCCGACCGCATGGCCGGCGAGCTTGCCACGCTGCTGGACCCCTGGCAGCCGGCGGTGCTCGACCTCGTTGCCGCGGCTTGCGACGGTGGCCGGCAGACGGGCAAACCCATCGGCGTCTGCGGCGAAGCCGCTGCCGACCCGCTGCTCGCCCTGGTGCTCACCGGGCTGGGTGTCAGCAGCTTGTCGATGGCACCGACCCGAGTGCCCGCCGTACGTGCGGCGCTGCGGATGCACGACCTGGCCACGTGCACGGCGATGGCCTCTGCCGCCCGCGCCGCGCGCTCGCCGCAGGACGCCCGCGAGGCCGTTCTGGTGCTGGCCGACAAGCTGATCGCCGACCTCCTCTGAGCCGGACAACGGCGAGTCGGGGGCAGGGCCCATGGTTGCAAGAGCGAAGATTAGGGTACAGATCTGCCCCACCGCACTGACCCACTGTCGCTGACCCCACTGCACTGACCGCAAGGAGAACCCCCGAGCATGGCCCGTCGCACGTCTTCAACCCCGCCGCCGGAGGCAGACTTCACCGAGCGGATCGTTGACATCGACGTCGAGGAGGAGATGCAGGGGGCGTTCCTGGAGTACGCCTACTCGGTCATCTACTCTCGTGCCCTGCCAGACGCCCGCGACGGGCTCAAGCCCGTGCAGCGCCGCATTCTGTTCGGGATGAATGAGCTCGGGCTGCGCCCCGACCGCGGACATGTCAAGAGCAGCCGGGTGGTCGGCGAGGTGATGGGCAAGTACCACCCGCACGGTGACGGCTCCATCTATGACGCGCTCGTGCGCATGTCCCAGTCCTTCACGATGCGGATGCCGCTGGTGGACGGCCACGGGAACTTCGGGTCGCTGGACGACGGGCCGGCGGCAGCGCGATACACCGAGGCCCGTCTGGCCGCTGCCGCGATGTTGATGACCGAGAGCCTTGACGAGGAGACCGTCGACTTCGTTCCCAACTATGACGACCAGCTGATGCAGCCCGCCGTGATGCCAGCGGCCTTCCCCAACCTTCTGGTCAACGGTGCCAGCGGTATCGCTGTCGGCATGGCCACGAACATGGCGCCGCACAACCTGGTCGAGATCATCGGCGCTGCCCGCCATCTCATCGCCAGCCCGCAGTGCTCGCTGGACGACCTGATGAAGTTCGTGCCTGGCCCCGATCTGCCGTGCGGCGGGAAGATCATTGGCCTGGAGGGGATCCGCGACGCCTACCTCACCGGGCGCGGGTCCTTCCGCACCCGTGCGACGACCCGGGTCGAACACGTGACCCCCCGCAAGCTGGGCATCATCGTCACCGAGCTGCCCCACCTCGTCGGGCCCGAGAAGGTCATCGAGAAGATCAAGGACCTGGTCCAGTCCAAGAAGCTTCAGGGCATCAGCGATGTCAAGGACCTGACCGACCGCAAGCATGGCCTGCATCTGGTCATCGAGATCAAGGGTGGCTTCCACCCCCAGGCAGTGCTGGAGCACCTTTTCAAGATGACGCCGATGGAGGAGAACTTCGGCATCAACAACGTGGCCCTCGTCGACGGCCAGCCACGCACCCTGGGGCTGAAGGACCTCCTGCGGGTCTATGTCGACTTCCGCCTCGACGTAGTGCGCCGGCGCAGCAGCTACCGCCTGCGCAGGCGCGAGGAGCGGCTACACCTCGTCGAGGGTCTGCTCATCGCAATCCTGGACATTGACGAGGTCATCCAGGTCATCCGAGCCTCCGACGACGCTACGGTCGCCAAGGCGCGGCTGATGGACGTCTTCGACCTGTCCGACCCGCAGGCCACGTACATCCTCGACCTGCAGCTGCGCCGGCTGACGAAGTTCTCCCGGGTCGAGCTGGAAAGCGAGAAGGCCGAGCTGGAACGCCAGATCGAGGCATTGCGCGCGATCCTCGGCGACGAGAAGCTGCTGCTGAAGACGGTGTCGAACGAGCTCGCAGATGTCGCCAAGTCGCACGGGAACCCGCGTCGCACGGTACTGCTGGAGTCCGCCGGCACTGCGCCCACCACGGCCACGCCACTTGAGCTGACCGACGACCCCTGTTGGGTGTTGCTGTCCTCCGCGGCTCTGATGGCGCGCACCACCAATGTCGAGGCGCTACCGACCACGGGCGCCCGGCACCGGCACGATGTCGTGGTTGCCGCCGTTCAGACAACGATCCGGGGCCATGTTGGCCTGGTCACCTCACGCGGGAGGATGATCCGGCTCGCAGCCTTGGACCTGCCCATCCTGCCCCCAACCAACGGCACCCCCTCGCTGTCCGGCGGCGCTCCCCTGGCTGCCTTCGTCGACCTGCCCAAGGGTGAGCAGCCGCTGATCCTGACGTCACTGTCGCCGGAATCCCCCGGCCTGGCCGTGGGGACCGCCCATGGCGTCGTCAAGCGAGTGACGACCGACTACCCAGGAAACAAAGACGACTGGGACATCATCAGCCTCAAGGAGGGCGACCACGTGGTGGGTGCTGCCCAGCTGCGCACCGGTGGTGAGGACCTCGTGTTCATCAGCTCTGACGCGCAGCTGCTGCACTTCCCCGCCTCCGCAGTTCGCCCACAGGGTCGGAGCGCCGCGGGGATGGCCGGTATCAAGCTGGCAGGCGGCGCCCGGGCCGTGTTCTTCGCCGCGGTCGATCCCCAGGTGAGCAACCTCGTCGTCACCTCCAGCGGCTCATCTGGTGCCTTGCCGGGCACCGAGCCGGGTTCGCTCAAGGTCACCGCGTACGCCGAGTACCCGGCCAAGGGCCGCGCCACCGGTGGCGTCCGCTGCCATCGTTTCCTGCGAGGGGAGGACACCCTGGTCCTTGGATGGGTTGGGGGTAGCCCAGCTAAGGCGGCCGCCGCCAATGGGGTTGCCCTGGAGCTTCCCGAGGCCACCGGCAAGCGTGACGGCTCCGGCATACCGGCGCCAACACCGATCGACGCCGTTGCTGGGCCACCGCCCGAACCCTTGGACGCACCCTGGCTCAACCTGCCCGATCCCACGACAGACGACCTGGTCCTGTCACTCGGGCTGGAGACGACCCCCGAGTTCCCTGCAGGCCAGGAGTGAGCGAGGCTGTGGCCGGGGACCACGGCCGCAGCAGACCCGATGCCTGCTCGGTGATCTGGGACGACGCACATGCGTCGGCGCTGGGCACCGCACCCGCCGCCACGTTCTGGGTGGCCCTTGAGCAGAACGGTCCGTGGGGTGCTCGGGCTGCGAGACAGTCCCACCTCGATCCGACCCTCGGCCAGATGCTGGACGCGATGTGCCAAGACGACGCAGGGCGCTTCCTGCTGATTCGACGACCCGCAGCGCACTCAGACCGACACCACGGCCACCCGCGACGGGTCTACGTCGCCGGCGGGCTGGCCAGTGGTCCCTGGCTGCTCGAGGCGGATATTGATGACCCGGCCAGGCTAAGACAGCTACCCTGGCCGGCACTTGCCAGCGGTGACAGCGATGCCCTCCGGGACGCCCTGCCCGAGCTCGAGCACTCCCCCGGTCCGGTCCTGATGATCTGTTCCAACTCCAGACGGGACCTGTGTTGCTCGGTGCGCGGTCGACCGGTGGCGCTCGAGTCCGCATCGCAGCGTCCCGGACAGGTATGGGAGTGTTCGCACACCGGAGGCCACCGATTCGCCCCGACCGGTGTCATCCTGCCCTACGGTCAGACCTTCGGCCGCCTCTGCGCCGCGTCAGCGGTCGCGGCCCTGGATGCCGCAATGCGCGGCGAGGTCCCCACGGAACTGCTGGGTGCGACCTACGACCGGGGGCGCAGCCACCTCAGCGCGCCGGGACAGGCAGCCGAATCCATGGTGCGGCAATGGATTCAGGAGCCCAGCCTGCTAAGCCTGTCGACAACGGCGGCGCCACGACCCGACCAGGAGAGCACCTGGGCGTGCCGGGTCAGTCACCTCGACGGCCGACGCTGGGACGTCGTGGCTGTGCGTGGCTCCAGCGGTCCGGACCTGCCCGAGTCCTGCGGTAAGGAGCCCGTGCCGACGTGGCGATGGTCGGTCATCCACGATTTCGGTCGATGAAGCCGAGTATCTGCACCCAGGCGTCTGTGCACGCGGCCTGCCATTGTTCGAAGCCACGGTCGAAGAACGAGTGCGGGGCGCCCTCGTAGACCACGCAGTGGTGAACCTTGTCGGCCGCAGTCAGGGAGCGGACAAAACTGGCGTTCTCCTGCGGTGAGGTGGCCTTGTCGTCACCTGCAGCCAGGATCAGCAGCGGCGCCGAGAGATCGCCCACGACGTCCTGGACGGTGGAGGGGCGACCATAGAACCCGATGGAGCCGGCCGGGTGCAGGTCGGTGGCGGCCAGCCGCCAGGACTGGCCACCAAACATGCAGAAACCGAGCGTGAAGACTGGGTCCTGGCTGCGCTCACGCAGGCGCGCCAGCCCCGCGTGAGCGTCGGCCAGCACATCCTGCGGCGTCAGCGCGCTGGCGTGCGGCTTGAACTCGAAGTCGTCATCGCGTGCACTGAGCCCTGCGCTGCGCCCGTAGGGGTCGAGGGCAACCGTGTCGATCCCCGCCTGGGCAAAGCAGAGGGCTAGGTCGGTGTAGAAGGCGTGCATCCCCCGGATGTCCGGTAACAGCACAAGGCTCGCCCCACGGGGGGTCACCGGCACTGCCTCAAAGGCCGAGAGACGGTTCCCGTCTCCCGCGGTGAGCACCAGCGGCCCGTGGCGGCCCACCTCACTGGAGACCGGTGGAGGGGGCGGGTGCTGGTCACCGGTAAAACACATGACACAAGTGTCTACCTACTTACCTCATATCCGCCGAACATCTGAGCTGACACGCCCCTTCTCAGGCGCTAGGCGTCGATCCGCTGACGGTCCAGCTCGGCTGCGGCGTCGATGATGAAGTCCTTGCGCGGCGCGACGTCGTTGCCCATCAGCAGGTCGAAGACCGTCTCGGCGTTCTCGGCGTCCCCCAGTGTCACCCGCCGCAACGTCCGGTGCCGAGGATCCATGGTCGTCTCCGCCAGCTGGTCGGCGTCCATCTCGCCCAGACCCTTGTAGCGCTGCAGCGGCTGCTTGACCTTGCGGCCCTTCTTCTCCAGGGCGGACATCACCTGACGCACCTCGGCCTCGCTGTAGGTGTACAGCAGGTCGTTCTTCTTGCCACCGGCGTTGATGACCTCGATGCGGTGCAACGGCGGGACCGCGGCAAAGACCCGGCCGGCCTCGACCAGGGGTCGCATGTAGCGGAAAAACAGGGTCAACAGCAGGGTCCGGATGTGCGCTCCGTCGACATCGGCGTCAGTCATGATGATGACCTTGCCGTAGCGCGCGGCGGCCAGGTCGAACGAGCGACCCGACCCGGCACCGATGACCTGCAGGATCGCCGCGCACTCCGCGTTCTTGAGCATGTCGGCCAGCGATGCCTTCTGGACGTTGAGGATCTTGCCCCGGATCGGCAGCAGCGCCTGGTGGTCGCTGGACCGGGCAAGCTTGGCGGTGCCGAGCGCGCTGTCACCCTCGACGATGAACAGCTCGGTCCGGTCGACGTCGCTGCTGCGGCAGTCGGCCAGCTTGGCCGGCAGGGAAGAGGTCTCCAGGGCGTTCTTGCGACGTTGGGTCTCCTTGTGCAGCCGCGCGCTGATCCGCGACTTCATCTCGGCCACGACCTTCTCCAGGAGCATGGACGCCTGTGCCCTCCCACCCCGCTTGGGCGAGGTCAGCATCGCAGTCAGCTCCTTCTCGATGACCCTGGCCACGATGGCGCGTACAGCAGAGGTGCCCAGCACCTCCTTGGTCTGGCCCTCGAACTGCGGCTCGGCCAGTCGCACGGTGACCACCGCCGTGAGGCCGGCCAGCACGTCCTCCTTCTCGACCTTGTCCGAGCCGACCTTGAGCCGGCGGGCGTTGGCCTCCAGCTGCTTGCGGAACACCTTGAGCATCGCCTGCTCGAAGCCGGCCATGTGCGTGCCGCCCTTGTGCGTGGCGATGATGTTGACGAACGAGACGCACTTGGTCTCGTAGCCGGTGCCCCACCGCAGCGCAACGTCAACCTGGCACTCACGTTCCAGGTCGGTAGGGGTCATCCGTCCCCGCTCGTCAAGGACCGGCACGTTCTCATGGAACGTCCCTGAGCCCTGCAGGCGCCACACGTCGGTCAGAGCCGGGTCAATGGCCAGGTACTGGGCGAACTCGCTGATGCCGCCCTCGTGCAGGAACGTCTCCTCGTACGGACCAGCCTGCCCGGGGGTGCCCGGGACACCCCGTTCGTCGCGAATGACAAGCCTCAGACCGGGGATCAGATATGACGTCTGGCGGGCTCGGGATGCCAGCTCGTCGTAGCTGAATGTCGCGTCCGCCAGAAAGATCTGCTGATCGGGCCAGTAGCGGACCCGGCTGCCGGTCCTGCCACGGCCCACCTTGCCGATGATCCGCAGCTCGCTGTTGTCCACGTAGGCCGTGAAGTCCGCATCGGGGGTCTTGCCGCCGCTGGCATCGCGGAAGACCCCGGGTTCCCCGCGGCGAAAGCTCATCGCGTGGGTCTTGCTCGCACGGTCAACCTCGACGTCCAGGCGCGAGGACAGCGCGTTGACCACCGAGGCACCCACGCCGTGCAGACCACCTGAGGCGGTGTAGGAGCCCCCACCGAACTTGCCACCGGCATGCAGCTTGGTGAAGACCACCTCCACCCCCGACAGACCTGTTCGTGGCTCCATGTCAACGGGGATGCCTCGCCCGTTGTCGCAGACCTCAACCGACCCGTCGGCCATCAGCGCCACGTCGATTCGGTCACATACCCCCGCCAGGGCCTCGTCGACGGAGTTGTCGATGATCTCCCACATACAGTGCATGAGCCCGCGCGAGTCAGTCGAGCCGATATACATCGCCGGACGCTTGCGAACCGCCTCCAGGCCCTCGAGGACCTGCAGGTGCCGAGCCATGTAGTTGGGTGATCCAGCCTCAGATGTCCCGGCGTGTTGTAGGCCGGGACCCGAGCCGCCCCCGGCCCTGGCGGTCCTGCTCGTACGGGTGACGATGGCCACAGACGTCCTCTCGGTGCGACGGAAGCGTCGGCCGGGGCCGACCCACAACTCTCTGGCAGGTTATCTCCCCGCACCGACGAGCAGGCGACAGGCACGCTGGAGTACGTGACATGGCGGCGTCCCGAGTTTGCCCGCAGAGTGAAACAGGCCACGATTGTGTACACATCCGGCGAGAATGGACGTTGGGAAGCAATCTTCGTGTTTGACTGTTACAACGGGCGAATGGGTCTGCCAAAACGCAGTCCACTCGGCAAGCATCGAGGAAGTATCAGCATCAAGGAAGCACCAGAACGGATACCGACGAGATCGCGACACCAGGTTGGACCGCCAACGGCGCCCACTACGACGAATGGATGGTAGACGTGACAACTGCACTGGCACCAACTCTGACCGCGGCTGACCGCTGCGACCGCTGTGGCGCCCGGGCCTATGTGCGCGCTCGCCTCAGTTCAGGTGGCGAGCTGCTTTTCTGCGCACATCACGGCCGCGAGCACCTGCCCAAGCTGCAGCCCCTGTCATCCAATATTCAGGACGAGACTGACCGCCTGACCCCGACGCCGGTCGGCGCCGAGGCGGACGCCCGCTAGATCCTGGCAGCTGGGACATGACAATCCTCTGACTTCACGTTGACCAGGCCCACGGCAACCGTGGGCCTGGTCAACGTGGCCGGGCTCCTGCTTGTCTGGGCTTGTCTGCTGGCGTGCACAGACTCCAGCCGGCTGGGTGTGTTCGGGTAGTGCCACAACCCTGGCTGTGTCAGTTTCGTGCTGCAGTACGTCCTGCTGGGTCCGGCGATGGCCGAAGCGTGTCACGACATCCGGCACATCGCGGGGTCAGCGCCGGGAGCCGCAGCGCCATCGCCGTCGCCGGGGGGCCGTCGTGTGGAACGCGTCAAGCTGGGCACCATGCGGTCCCCTGGCCGGCGACCAAGCATGCGCTGAAGGCCATCAGGCTGAGCATGGGCATCGAGCTGTTGACCGGTCTCGCGACTGCCAGCGCATGGCTGATCGGTGTGATGGTGACCGCCTGACAGTCCACCGAACGGATCCAATCCGGTACCCGTCTGTCAGGTCATGTCCTCAGACCGGATCCTGTGCACGTGAGGGGTTAGCGCCCGTCGTCGTGCCGGCGATCCCAGCGGCTCTCAAGACGACGCAGGAAGGTCTGTTTGGTGGTGGGCTTCTTGCCTCTGCGCAGCTTGCCGAGACCACCCGCCGGCTCATGCGTACGCACCGACCCGTCCTCGGTGACCGCCCCCAGCTTGACCTTGGGCACCTTGGGTGGGCTGATCGCGTAGGCGACGCCACCCACCATCAGCGCAAAGCCGATGGCACCCCACAAGATGGACTGCGCTGCCACGCCCAGCACGACGAGCCCGAGGCCGAGGATAATGCCCGCGGCCCCAATCGCGAGGCCCCGGCGAATGCGGGCGCGCGCAGCGGAGCCCTGCATCTGCGAGGCAAACTTTGGATCCTCGGCATATAACGCTTGTTCCATCTGCTCCAGCAGATGTTGCTCGTGCTCTGAAAGCGGCACCTTCGACCTCCCGTGGGCGGCTCCACTGTATTACATCAACGTGCCACGGTGCCGATTAGTTGCTGAACCGGCGTTACGTGGTGCTCACGTCAACCCTCTCCCGACTACCCCACTCAGGATATGTCGCCGCGCTTCGGAGTGGTAGCCAAGCGCTCACCTTCAACCAGACTGGCAGGAAGAACCGCGCCCGCACCGAACCGTGCACTGGCTTGATCGACCGCCCGGTCGGCGTCACGCCAGCCATGTTCCGGCTCATCGAGCAGACCCTGTATCGGTGCCTGGTCGCAGTCCAGGAGGCCTTCCACCCGAACGCCAACCAGCCGCAGGCGGGCCCGCTGCAGGCCCAGCCCGTCAAAGAGTGCCCTCGCTGTCGCGTAGATGTCACGGCTGACGTCGGTGGGGTCACGCAGGGTCTTGGAGCGCGTGATCGTGGTGAAGTCGGAGAAGCGCACCTTGATCGAGATCGTTCGTCCCACCATCCCCGCTGCGCGCACCCGGGCCGCGGTACGCTCGCTGAGCTTGAGCAGCTCTCGGTGGATATATGCCGGGTCGTCTACGTCGAAGGAGAACGTCTCGTCGGCGCCGATGCTGCGTTCACGACGGGTGGGCCTCACCGGGCGTGCGTCACGTCCCCAGGCCAGCGCGTGCAGGGCAGGTCCGGCGTTGTCGCCAAGGGCCCTGCGCAACGTGTCAACCGGTGTGTGGGCGATATCGGCGACGGTGTGCAGCCCCAGACGCTGCAATGCCTCTTCCGTGCGGTCGCCGACACCCCACAGGGCGCCGACCGGCAGCTGGTGAAGGAAACCAACCACCTCGGCCTCGGGCACGACGAGCAGCCCGTCAGGTTTGGCCAGACCCGAGGCAAGCTTCGCGATGAACTTGGTGGTAGCCACGCCGACCGAGCAGGTGATGCCCTGCTCGTCGGCGATCGTGTCACGGATCCGCTGGGCAATCTGACGTGGTGAGCCCAACCGGCGGCGAGCGCCGGACACATCGAGGAACGCCTCGTCCAATG